>Ga0160429_1000114_pt1 | contig 105742 bp, 97 predicted proteins | sample SolpanmetagenomR_FD_108199 | JGI IMG/M metagenome (GOLD analysis project Ga0160429, IMG submission 108199) | Solar panel surface microbial communities from Lawrence Berkeley National Laboratory, California, USA - R | ecosystem: Engineered > Built environment > Solar panel > Unclassified ...
AAGACTAATACTTCAACTGAAACTAATACTTCACCTGAATGGAGTCTTTCTACTATAGTAATAATTTATGCTAGCAGAATAGGTTTAGGCACTTTAAGTAATAGGAGCAAGTTCACTTCAACATGCTGCGGAGGCCTAAGGCCACCGTAATAGGCCCTAAAGAAGACTTAATAAACGGGGGGTCGAAATGGAGCGCCTAACCTGCCTGAAACTCCTAATTAGGCTAATTAGTCCCTAAGTAGATCATGATAAGGTTATGTGTAGGGGGGTAGGCTTTACAGATAAAGGACGTAGTTCTAGACGCTATCCTCCTTATAGGCGATCTTTACGTTGGTCGCCTACACGGGGTAGTTGTTACTGCCCTTTAGCTTAGTAAAGCGGGTCTTACTGGACGTATCTTTGTTGTGTGCTATGTTGTTGCCGAAGAGAGAATTGCTAAGTAGCGTAGATTAATTAGTTCTAGTCCGATTTAGTTTAGAATTAGAAGGATAATCCAGCTGAGGTAGGTGTATAATAATATAAGCGTAATTACTGCTTAATTAGAGTATAGGGGGTTAAATCGACCTTGTCGTCGCTCGAGTTTACAACCTCTTAGCGATCGATGGAGACAGTTAGCTAGCAACTATATGATGTGTAAAATAGCTTTAGAATAGGGTCGTGCGGACCGGGCTCATAACCTGTTAGATAATGTGGTTATTTAGAGCTACTTTATACATATAAAGGTTAATTGATTAACTAACTAATACTAAGCGTAAGACTTGGTATGAGGTGCGGTTGAACCACTAGGGTTAGGTCTTCTTGGCGGAAGAACTTCTAGACCCTAAGTGGTGGAACTCTTAGCGTTGCCACTTAGACTTTACCTAAATTCAATAAGTTATTAACCTAGTTTAGTAGTTTTAGAGAGTCGCACATTTATAAGAAGTTTGTTACTCTCTATCTTATACTAAGTAGTTTGCCAATCTGCTCTAGCTTATTAAATTACTCATTAGCCTTAGTAATAAGAAGGTCTATGTTATTATTACACGAGCTAAGCTTAAGAGATCTAAGGATGTATTAGATTTCGTTAAGTGACGAAGCGCTAGTAATGTTATACCTTTTTAGATAGTTCTACATGTCAGCAGCGGTCTGCTAGTATTGTAGAACAAGCTTAATGTTATTAATAATAGAGAATAGAATGTGACGTATTACTTTAGCATCTTTTTACTTAAATAACTCTAAATTTATTATGTATGTATTAAGTTCTTCCGCTTTATTAAGAAGCGCTTCCGCCTCTGCTAGGGCGTCGCTAGGGACTATAGACTCCTCTTTCTTTTTCTTACAAGTCGGATAACTTCTAAATATAGTTCTTTAGTAAATTCTTCGTAGTTTTACGGCTTTATTAGGGGACGACGTAATCCTAGAACGTAGTTCTAGACGCTATTCTCTTTATAGGCGATCTTTATATTAGTCGTCTATACGGGGTAGTTATTACTGCCCTTTAGCTTAGTAAAGCGGGTTTTAGACGTATTGTCGTTGTGTACTATTTTAGTAATAAGGATATAAATTTACTAGATAGTATAGTAATCGATTAGTTCTAGTCCGAATCGGTTTGAAATTAGAAGGATAATCTAGCTAAGGTAGGTGTAGATTAATATAAGCTTAGTTACTACTTAATTAGGATATAGATAGCAATTTAACCTTGTCGTTGCTTAAGTTTATAACATCTTAGCAATTAATAGCGATAGTTAACTAGCAACTATATAGCTAACATATGACTTAGAGAATAGCTTTAGGATGAGTTGTATAGACCGGGCTAATAACCTATTAGTTATTAGGAGTAATTATGGTTATATATAGATTAATTAACTAACTAATACTAAGTGTGCGACTTGGTATGAGGTAAAGTTAAACTACTAGGGTTAGGTCTCTAATAGAGTAACTTTTAGCGTTACTACTTAGACATCACTTAAATTTAACAACTATAAGATAAATTAGAAATGGGAATAGCTAGACTAATATAATAAACTTAGAAAGAGCTAAGATAGTACTAATTTCCAAACGTGTATTAAGAATAGAGAAAACTATTATATAGTATTATTAGTATATATTTAAGAGAAGAGAACAGATTAAGGAAAGAAAGATCTATATAAAGTGAAGAGTAGAACGGTATGTTTATAATAGTAAGATATATCTCTCTATAATTTTACCTCGCTTTTAGATATTGTATAATGTTAAATTCAGGTGAAGTCCAAGTGGCAACGCCAAGAGTTGTTCAGGGTCCAGAGGTCTGCAACGCTAAGAGTTACTCAGCTGCAGACCTAACCCTAGTGGTTCAACCTCACCTTATACCAAGTCGCATGCTTGGTATTAGTTAGTTAATTAATCGACCTTTATATGTACAAAGTAGCTTCAAACAACCTCGCAATTCAACATATAAAATAGTTCTATAATAGCTCTAGGTTACTATAAGTAAGGCTTCGATAAAATAAGATTATACTATAGAAATTATACGACGTTTTCGCCGTGTCCTAGTATACCGGAGAGGTACCCGTTATTAAAAAGAACAACGTCTTAAATTAATACTAATTTACTATAAGCTATCTATAACTAAGCATTTCACCGCTAAATCCTACTACTTTAAACATCATGTCGTCGAAATATCACTATACTTCTAGAAACTTTATAACAGCGTTACCCGTCGGTAAGAGGTGCTCTGCATTTAGTGTCGTGAAGAGGCAGTAGTACTAGGGACTATATGTTGGGTGATAACTGGTCGTATTTAACACATCTCTCGACCTATGATGGCTGTTAGTACGGAAGGATAATGACATGCAATGTCTTCTAAGCTTACCTCTTCCACTGAGGCAGTGATAAACTTCCGTGCCTCAAGGCCGACCCAGACCTTGACCATAGAAAAGTCCCCCTTTCGTAGCATGGAGATGCTACCACCTTGTGTGCCGAGTCTTCTTAGTATGGGTAGAGCTCTAGTCAAACGTTAGTATGGGTTATGAGTGAGCTTCGAGGCATGATATACCCTGAGAACAAGTCTAGATTCGGATCCAAAGTCCTTCCAATACCTTCGAGCAATAATATACTCAACACCACATTGACAAAATCACCTTCAAGTCTGACATGATGCGACCTGACCATATCCAATACCTCGCTAAGAATATCGCCAATTTTGATATTGCCTAAGGCAAATGTCCTGCTCTTGACACCAAGCACAAGATGCTGCATACGCAGTGCGAACACCTCCTGGTCAATCACTGTCTCTGGCTGCCTCGACCGCTGTATCATCAGTTGGCCTGCCTTATAGCCATCGAATTCTGCGACTGCTTTGAAGAGCTCGAGGAAGTTTGTCCGGTTGACCTCGTTGAGCTCTGTGACCAGACCGGTATCAATGAAGATAAGCTGTGGGCGGTAGCCCTCCTTGTCGATACTATTCAGCTCTGATGCCCACGCAGTAGCGTCGTGTTTGTATGGCCTTAGTCTTTGTAGAACTTGTTCTGTCACATCATCAGATGCAATCTCTGTTGACGGCTGACCATCCCCTGATTGGTCCATCGGCTCTGCTTGTGGTGCCGGTTGTTTAGGAACGCCCGATCTAGGGAAGAGATGCGCAGACCAAGGCGTTTCAACCTGTGCAGGTTTGTAGAAGCGGACCATGATATTACCAGGATGCAGATCTGCATGAATGAAATTGTCGATCAACAGCATGTGCAGGAAGGCATCAAGACCTTCATCAGCGATTTCCTTTTGGAAGACACCGCCACCATTCCGCAAGAAGTCTTCGAGAGGGATGCCATGGGCAAACTCTTCAATCAACACCGAACGTGACGTGTATGACGTGTAAGGATATGGAAACCAAGCTGTAGTGCGATCTCGGAAGTACTTTCTGAACAGGCTGAGATTGGCAGCCTCGATTCGTAAATCAAGCTGCAGCTTCATCATCTCACCAAATTGTTTAACTTGATCTGGGAACGAGAACCAACCCATGCCGGGTACTATGTCGATGATAGCAGCGAAAAGACCCATGATTTTCAGATCGCGTCCGACGATGCGGTCGACATTCGGATGCAGTACCTTGATTGCGACGTACGATGACGGTACTCTCTTCGGCGTGGACTTTGCCAATGCGTCCACATTCTTCTTGAGACGTGCACTAAATGTTGGTTCCTCCACATCTGAATCGCTCATGGCTCGGAGGTTTGATTTCAGTTTTGCTCTGTATACTTGGGCTATAGCACCAACACCTAAAGGCTTCTCCTCGAACTCTTCGAATATGTCCTGAAACGGCTTCCCGCCAAACGCTGCCTCAATGATCTTTTTCGTCTTTCGTAAAGCATGAGCTGGAGCATTAGAATGCATTGCTGACATGCTGCTACACATCTCCTTGGGGAAGATGTCTGTTCGTGATGCAGCCCATTGGCCGAGCTGTATCTGCTGTCAGCATAGCTCAGCGATTCACGTTGTGATGGCACCCTTCTCACCTTGATGAAAGCAGCACCAGCTCTCTCCATCGAGTTGGTCAAGAATCCATACCACCACAATGTCCCCCACCTCTCATTATCTCTTTTCGGATCTCTTCTCCCAACCCATATCAGTGGTATGGTAGCTATCAGTGGCACGAATATTATCACCAGATGCGCAAAGCGAAGTCCTGTTGCTATCGGCTCCCAAATGTAACAGTCAATAAATATGAAGACTCGTTGCACGAACGGTGGTGCTTCAGCAACGATATGCGGTAATGTGTTCTCTAGCTCCGCTCGCGAAGCAGCTAGCATATGTTCCTCTCCAGTCTTGCCATCGTGTAAATCTTCTTCCGCAAGCTGGGCAAAAGCAGCGGGTCCCAGTGTAGCAGCTCCTAAGCCAGCTGCTGCAGCTCCAGTAGCGCGAGAGAAACGGGCTTTGTGATTACGAAACGGGGGAGGTGGAGAGCGAAGAGTGAACCATTTGGAGGATCTATAGGCGCGAAATGTCGAGAAGGAGGAAAGATGGTGCTGGGAGGTATGGATAAGTCTAGGAAGGCGGCGGGAAATGTTGCGCAGGCCAGCACGGCCAGCACACAAAGCTGCTCCGTTCATCGTAGCTGGCTTCGAGCCATAAGTGAATCTCAGAGCGAAGGGCGTAGTATGGCGAGGTTATCGATGCTGGGAGGATGGCAATCTACATTGTTGATACGCGGGTATGCAGCGGATGTACACGAGACGTCATAGATGAAACGGTCGTGTTTCAGTCAAGTTTGAGATTTATTACAATCACGGTATACACTAGTATATTACTCAAATCGCCTTCACATTTGAGGAAGAGCTTGGGATGATATCCGTTTCACACCAGACGACGACTATGCTGTAACGAGTGTGCCACAAAACGAATATGTACGGTGACTACTTCCAAGTATTTTTACGTCGATTCGGATCGAGCACCAACCTTGCTGGGATCCTCCTATCCGCTAGCCGAGTCGAACTTTTCGTAACGTATTGTTGACTGCGTCGCGTCTCGGTCAGGATCATCACAAGCCCAGTCTCAAGCAGCTAGTAACAGCTGGGACCATCACATCCTTTGGTGTCCACAATCTCATGACATTTTACGCAAAGATGAAACAGTAACACCACGAAACACAGTAATCCTTGTAACGGAGTGTGGAAGATACTACCGTATTAGGTTGACTACAGGTTTTGTATTTTGAAGGAGAAGCTGGGGTAGAGGTGACAGTGACAGATGATGAGGTTTGGTGTTAGGCAGTGGAAGGCTGACTGGTATACATAGGAGTAACTTTTGTGGATGGGGATATGGCGAAGAAGGAGAATGGATTCGGTAGAGAGGTCAATGAGGGGTGTTGAAGGGTGGTTTTATGATGGCTAGCTGTTGCAAAAACGTCTTGCATTGTTTCATACAAGACATCCCATAGCCCAGCCCTCTGTACAGTAACCCAACTTATTTGTCACTGTAATTGTCACCAAAACGTGCGATTCGCTAGGAGATGGAGGTTGATCGGAGTCTTCTCGTGGAGTGGAGAGATGTGACGCAGCGACAACAACAAAACAAAGAAAAACACTGAAACCACTCACACCTGCATATTCGGATGTGGGCCACGAACGCGCAATCGGGTCTGGCCTTTGGGATCTGCCTTCATCCGATGTGTTTCAGTGTTGCATTCCCATTCCCAGTTGGGCGGTCTGGCACTGAAACAGCAAGCACTAAGTTCTACTGTACTACACTTCGGCGGGTAGCTGCATCGACTATCCATCTCTCAGAATAGACGTTCCTGCATATTGCCGCCCCTTCGACGTAGCACAGACACCTCACACCTCTTCTATTATTCTCCTTGTTCCTGTTGGCTGGTCTTGGTCTTGACCTGTTGCCTTCGTCGCCACTGCATTGCATTCCTTCCTAAGCCTACCTGCATCAGCCAAACAACATCCTTGGCTGTCATTCGTACTTGTCGTTCTTTTTGACTAGATCTTTTTGGTTGCTGATTTTCCATTCATTTCACTACCTGTTGGAAGAGGCATAAACAATGGCATACCAGGGTCCAAACAGAGGTTATGGTGGTCTTCCAATGGATGATCTTTCCACAAACACAGTAAGGACCAACGACCACTCTAAGCAGATGTATAGCTAACGGACTTCCAGGCATACCGGCCAGCCCTCTCACATCTCGCCACCGACGATGACCTCCAAGAATCTCTCCTCCATCCCCATACTCTGCGCTCAACCCTTAGCGGACCCTTCGACGACTCTCAGTATCCTCACGCCGATCTCTCCTCTCCAATCCGCCAACCCGATGGCTACAGTCTGTCCGAGACATACATTGATCACGACCCTCCACCCAGACTGTCGTACGAACAAAATGAATACGCGAAACAGATGAGCTACGACGAGGCCGAAAATGGACACTACCCTATATCACGCCGCGACAGCGCTCAGCACCTTGAGGAACCACAAATCGCATATGGTGGGCAGCACCGAACGCCATCGCCATTGTATAGCCACAATGAAGCAGATTCCACAGAAGCATGGAGACAAAGACAAATACCCAATGGAGGAATACGTCGATATGCCACAAGAAAGGTCAAATTGCAGCACGGGTCGGTGCTCAGCGTCGACCATCCAGTACCCAGCGCTATACAGAACTCGGTCCAGCTCAAGTATCGCAATGATTTGGAGAGTGGCAGTGAAGAGTTTACCCACATGCGATATACGGCTGCGACTTGTGACCCGGACGACTTCACATTGAAGAATGGATATAACCTGCGACCGGCAATGTATAATCGACACACTGAACTACTGATTGCGATCACGTACTACAATGAGGATAAGGTGTTGACTGCCAGGACGCTCCATGGCGTTATGCAGAACGTCAAGGAGATTGTCAATTTGAAAAAGTCTGAGTTCTGGAACAAAGGTGGTCCGGCGTGGCAGAAGATTGTGGTGACATTGATTTTCGATGGTATCGATCCTTGTGATAAAGGTGTTCTGGACGTACTTGCGACACTCGGCTGTTACCAGGACGGAGTCATGAAGAAGGATATCGATGGGAAAGAGACTGTAGCCCACATCTTCGAGTACACCACCCAGCTTTCAGTGACACCCACGCAACAACTCTGTCGACCTCACGAAGACAACGGCGGCACAACGTTTCCGCCAGTGCAAATGATATTCTGCCTCAAACAAAAGAACTCCAAGAAGATTAACTCTCACCGCTGGCTCTTCAATGCCTTTGGACGTATCCTTAATCCAGAAGTTTGCATCCTCCTCGATGCAGGAACTAAACCTGGTCACCGCTCTCTTCTCGCACTTTGGGAGGCGTTTTACAATGACAAAGATCTCGGTGGCGCTTGTGGAGAAATTCATGCCATGCTCGGACGACGTGGTAAGAACTTGCTCAACCCTCTTGTAGCAGCACAGAATTTTGAGTACAAGATCAGTAATATCCTTGACAAACCGCTCGAAAGCTCCTTTGGCTATGTTAGTGTGCTCCCTGGAGCATTCAGTGCTTACAAATTCCGAGCAATTGCGGGTAGACCACTGGAGCAATACTTTCATGGTGACCATACGCTCTCGAAGAAACTTGGCAAGAAGGGAATTGAAGGCATGAACATATTCAAGAAGAACATGTTCCTTGCTGAAGACCGTATTCTATGTTTCGAAGTTGTGGCGAAAGCAGGTTGCAAATGGCATCTCACATATGTCAAAGCCTCCAAGGGTGAAACTGACGTACCAGAAGGTGCGCCAGAATTCATCGGACAGAGGAGACGATGGTTGAATGGTAGTTTTGCGGCTGGATTGTATGCTTTGATGCACTTCGGGAGAATGTACAAGAGTGGGCACAATCCACTGCGGATGTTCTTCTTCCATTTGCAGATGTTATATCAAACTGTTACCACTATCTTGGCTTGGTTCTCGTTGGGTGAGTATGAGACGAATAGTCTGCAATTATAGATTCCTAACACAATCACCAGCATCTTTCTGGCTGACGACCAGTATCATCATGGATCTGTGTGCTTCGCAATATAATTGGCCTTTTGGCCATGACGCTACGCCAATCGTCAACACTGTTCTGAAGTACTTCTACCTTGGCTTTCTTCTTCTCCAATTCATCCTCGCTTTAGGCAATAGACCGAAAGGGTAAGTCATATCTTCAGCTCCTATATCCAGCACCATCATGGCTAATACTGATACTAGCTCAAAATGGTCCTATCAACTCTCCTTTGCCGTCTTTGGTCTCATCCAAGCCTATCTCGTAGTCCTATCTCTCTACCTTGTCTACGCCGCACTGACAAAAGGCTCCCACAACTCCGTCACCAGTCCGGAAGACTTTGCGAAATCCATATTCGCAGCTGGTTCCACCACCATCATCCTCATCGCGCTCGTCTCAACCTTTGGTCTTTGGTTTCTTGCCTCCTTCCTCTATCTCGACCCGTGGCACATGTTCACCTCGTTCCCAGCTTATCTTCTCCTCATGTCCAGCTACATTAACATCCTCAACGTTTACGCCTTCTCCAACTGGCACGACGTTTCCTGGGGTACCAAAGGCTCCGACAAAGCAGACGCCCTTCCCTCCGCCGTCACAAAACGTGAGCCTGGCGGCCGAGCTGCAGTCATTGAAGAGATCGACAAACCTCAAGCAGACATTGACTCGCAATTCGAAGCTACAGTCAAGCGCGCTCTAGCACCCTACATCGCCGAACCTGAAAAGAGCGAAAAGACGTTGGAAGACAGTTATAAAAGTTTCAGAACGAGATTGGTTGTGTTTTGGATCTTTTCGAATGCATTGCTAGCGCTGTGTATTACGAGTGATGGGCTGGATAGCGTTGGAGTAGGTGGTGGGGCAAGTGTAAGGACGGCGCATTTCTTCCAGGCGTTGTTGATTACCACGGCTGTGTTGAGTGTGGTAAGATTTGGAGGGGCGATCGTATTTCTGAGTAAGACTGGGTTGTTATGGGCTTTTAGGCGAAGGTAGAGATGGGTGGCGCTGAAATGGTTGTTAATGCGATTGCTCCTAGTAATGCTATTGGTACAGGGATAGGGATTGTATAGCATGAATTCAGGTTAGATGACAGACAAAATTATCATGACGAATGACAGGATCCAAAAGATCTCGAGAAAATCTATATGCTTCGAGCAGAAGACTCGGGTAGTGCTGCTGCGCCAATTGAGAAGGATTGTGTTACACTACAGAAGGCGTGCCTCATGACAAGAGGTTCGGTGATGGAGTAGGTCAAGCAAGCAAGAAGGACTGAGTTGCTGTTGGGAAAAGGAGGGAAAGCTGAGTGTCTCATGGTGTCTGGTCGGGGCAAGCAGCACTACTTGACCTGCCATCGCCATCTTTTCGACATCAGCACACTTACTGTTCTTTTGCGATATTGCCTTTGGTTCGCTCAAAACTATACCCGATCATCTTCATTATTTTCATGTCATTCATACAGCATATCACGATCCCAACCCAGCCTCGTCCAGACCAGACGAGCCCATTCTCCGCACACCTGGACGTCTACGGCTATACCTCAACATATCTGACTTGTCAGTAGTATATTATTCCCTTTTCAATCTCTTCTCCCTCTCGCAACCTCCGGGATCAATTCATACCCGGCCTCCTCTTCCGCCGCCAAACACGTGATGGTCACACCCACACCGACCAAAATCTCAATGACCCAACTCGCGGCACACAACCAAACGCCCCTTGCCAACGCCCATCCATCAAAGAACCTCTCTCCATCCGTGCGGAACAAATGTACAACAATGCCCATACCACCGACCTGACTCAACACACAAGTCGCGAGCAAGACATTCAAAGTTTTCCAGCCATCAGCACGACGTTGCTTGCCGCCGAGGAGGACGAGAAGGAACGTTATTACAGTTGCGAATTCGAAGATGACGGCGAGGGACAGGAGGAAGGAGGCGGTACGCCAAAGAGCGCAGAAGGTGGGGTCTTTGGTGCAGGTTTGGTGGGTGGGGAAGGGGTGGCAGGAGTTGGAGGAGTCGCCGGTTAGGGAGGTGCAGTGTGCGTGTAGACCATAGGAGTAGTGGAGTGGTTGGTTGGTTGATTGCTGAGGAGATGAGGTGTCAGTTCAGGAAGAGTTTTGAGATGCGATTGGGATTGCGCATACAGATGTGGTGTCCCAAGATATCCATTCCGGAATGATAATTGATGTTAATGTCAGTGCTGTGGCTGGAGGGAGGAGGAGTTGTTAGTGGTGTACTCGATGTGCTGTTGCATACGGTCTTATCTTGAGGTGAACATACCAGCAGTCAGGGCGATCAAGCCTACACTGTATGCTAGCTTGCGATACATGTTGTGTGTCTGCACAACGTGATTGCTCTATCGGTTGAGGGTATTAGAGACACGAGAGGAGCTGGTTATTGTCCCAAAGAGCCCAGGATAAGTAGCTCGACGTCGAGCATCGTCTTAGCTTAGATTAGGTTAAGTGATCTGCAGAAGGCTTACCCGATATAATTCACTGCTCAAAATCTGCTCCCCACAAATGGGTTGATTAGCTCAGTTGGTTAGAGCGTGTATGTTTAGCTACTACTTAATTCCATCTTTCCCCGACTGACAGCTTCTAAGGGTGCTAATAATCCGAGCTTGTTCGAAATGCTATTGGTACGCCAAGGCCGTGGGTGTAAGTTTACTCATTCCTGCGACTGATAGAACGAATATCTAATGTCCATTCAGTCGACCCCCACATTGACCATTTCTTTTTTCTCCGCGAGATGCACTCGGAGACTTAGCCTGATCTAGGCTGCTGTTTTTGCGTCTTCGAAATACTATTGGTACGCCAAGACCGTGGGTATAAGTTTACTTAATTCCTGCTGTTGATAGCACGAATATCTAATGTCCATTCGTCTCGCTGACGCTCGACGACTGGCTTGCCTTTTGTTATATATCCTTTTCTTTGCGCTGCTAGGATGAGTAACGACAGACGGCAAGCCTCGATTGGTAAACAGAGCTTATGCTCCGACAAACAATAGCTCCTTCATCTGCGCTCCTGGAAGAATATTTAACAAGTAAGGATGCCATATATTACATTAATCATACAATGACCACCTGACCCCACATCCTCTGCGCAAACATGCTTACTTCATCTTCCTACGAACTACAACTCAATTGCATCGCTCTTCTCCGCTGAGGCACATCACCACAAAACCTCTCCTCGTCACCTTCCACACCCCAACTCTCCTCAAACGGATTCAAGGCCATCTTCATAACATCTTTGAGTATATTCCTCTCCCTCTTCCTTTCGACACGATCAATCAACTCATCCAATACCCACGCTTTAGGCACAAAGTTTGGGTTAACCCTTTTCATTGCCTGCTGGCGTTCAGCATCATTACCATCTTGTCCCCAATCTTCCACCACGCGAGCGCGCCATTTCTCTAGCCACTCCGCCATCATAAATCTCGCCGTCTTATCATCGATTCCAGTTGGCGCCTTGCCTTGATGGAAGAACAATTGAGCTTTCTCTTTCCTTTGCTCATCTGTAGCAATGTCGTCGACTTTGAGATTGCTCAGTTTACGGAAGGTCTGGTTGAAGTCGAGCTCGAGACTCTTCATGGTTTCGAGCAGTTCTCCGATCAGGTCCTCTGGGTCGGTCTCCTTTGCTGTCTTGAGACCAAGGCGTGATGTCATGATGCGTTGGTATTCGTGCATAAAGACTGCTTGAAACTCTTCCCCTGCGCGCTCGATGATCTTTTCGGCACGAGCGATCAACTTGGGAATGAATTCTTCAGTCACGCCTTCGTTGACAAAATGATCTTCGTCCACCCTGTCACCAGCGCCGAGAAGCTCGCCCAAGTCTTCACCTAGACGTACAAGGTTCCACCAGATTACTGTAGGTTGGTTCTTGTAGGCATAACGTAGCATAAAGTCATCATGATTAGGAGTATAATCAGGGTCAAAGTTGTCGAGGAAAGCGAAAGGTCCAAAGTCGATCGAAAGTCCCATAATGGATGTGTTGTCTGTATTCAGCACGCCATTCGTAAAGGCATATGCTTGCCAAGCTGCAACAGTCTTCGCATTACGGCGGACGATCTCGCGGTATAGCCTGGCATACCGGTTCTCGTTTGTGTCTTCTGGACCTTGGAGGTCATCTTTGGAAATGTTTCGTGGTGGGTCAACAGCTTCCTTGTCTGTAAGCTCAATCTTCTCTGAGGAAAGGCGAGCTGGCAGGGATAACCAGCCGGGAAGAACGTCCTCAGCTACATAGGTGGCTAGTTGTCGAATGAGTTTTCGGTTGCCACGAGAGCGCTGAAGGTCAAAAGTGCCAATACGAAGCCAACTCTGGGCAAAGCGAGTTACAATGGCGCCAGGCTCGACTCGTTCACGCACGACCCTTGAATTTGGCGTCAAAGTCAATGCAAGAGCTCTCGTCGTGGGTATGCCCAGTGCATTCAAATATTCGGAGACGACAAACTCTCGAATACTAGATCGAAGAACAGCCTTTCCATCTGCAAATCTCGAGTATGGTGTTCTTCCTGCTCCCTTGAGTTGGATTTCATATCTTGTTTTTGTGTCTGGATTTGTCGATTCGAACAATGATATAGCTCTTCCATCGCCCAGCTGAGAAGCCCACGAACCAAACTGCCATCCTCCATAGCACTGAGCCCATGGATATACACCTTCTTCTGTCTCTTCATTCCATGCAATTAGCTTATTTCCTGATGTCATTCCCTTGAAGTCTTCTGTCTCCTCCTCGCCTTCCTTCAGTCCAATATCTTTCATAGCACGTGCACTAATCGCAAGCAGCTCAGGCTCTTCAAAGTTCTCAGGACGCACAAAGGTATAGGCAGCCCCACGAACTTGTCGTGGTCCTAGCTTTCCTCGTGGCGCGTTATGTGAAGCGATAGGTGTCGGAAACTCTGGGTCGGGAGGAAGGTGTGAGGTGAAGTTGTTCGACTTGGGAAGTTCCTTGAGAGACACTCCCGCTGAGGAGTGGCCATTGGCTTGACCATCTGAAAGTTGTGATGCCATTCTTGCTAGACGGATGTTTGCCCGTGATCTGCTGGGGCCGAGTATGCGAGTGAGCATACAGAGAAGAAAAAGATGTCGAAGAGAGATGAGGAGCAGAGAATCGTGAGAGTGGTTGACGTGTGAGGAGAGTGATTGACTTGTGAGAAGAGTGTTTGGATCCGTAGGTATCCGCGATAATGTTTGCAAAAGTGGCGAATGACTTCATCAACGGAGCTGATCTCCGGTGACCCCGCTCCAACGGTAAATGAAACACGCCAAGTGTCATTCGCGAGCAACATTTGCATGCTATCACGAATACAAAGACCACTCATACTCGCTGCAACTCGTTCTCATCATAAAGCCTTTATCGTCAGAACAATGGCTGACATTCCAGACCGTCCTCCTCTTCCCAGACTCAAGCTCAACGATGGTGAGTGCAAACACCTGAAACTAATCTGAAACTCGTGCTCACTTTCCAAAGGAAACAGCATTCCAATGCTCGGGTACGGGACTGGCACTGCGGTTGGTTTATACAATCGCTCGCATCCAAGAAACCTGCTGACCCATTATGCAAGTGGTACAAAAAGGGCGACGAGAGTAAGTTGGACCAAGCCTGTATCGATGGTGTCAAGACTGCTATGTAAGTCCTATCCAACCGTAATCATTACATCGAAGCCAATAACGAGAAGGAAGGTGGGGTACTACCATCTTGATGGCGCCGAGGTATACAAGACCGAAACCGAGCTTGGGACTGCTATCAAAGAGAGTGGTGTATCGCGTGACAAGCTTTTCGTGACGACCAAAGTCATCACGAATGTGGCGGATATTCACTCTGCTATTGATACGAGCTTGAAGAAATTGCAACTGGACTACGTTGATCTGTATGCTCCATTTTCTTACTGCGAGCTTGCTGTGCTGTGCTGACTTGCTCTGGCAAGCTACCTCATCCACTCCCCGTTCTTCGCGGATGGCGGTAAGGACGAAGTAAAACTCCAAGAGGCCTGGAAGGCTATGGAAGATGTGCAGGCATCTGGCAAAGCAAAGTCGATTGGAGTATCGAACTTCTTGCCACAACATTTCGACGCCATCATGAAGACTGCAAGAGTCACACCTGCTATGAACCAGATTGAGGTAGGTTTCATCATTATTGTCATATAAGGCTAGTCTCATCACTCACATTGTGATTAGTTCCACCCATACCTGCAACATCGTAAGTCTTCTTTCAACGTGCCACTCTATCCGACCTCTGCTAATCCTCTCAGCACAACTGCTCAACTACCACAAAAAGCACAACATCGCTACAGCAGCCTACGCACCTCTAAGCGCAGCGACGAAAGCCAAACCAGGACCTTGCGACGATATCCTTTCATCACTGGCCACTAAATACGGAGTCTCGGAGAACGAGATCTCCCTGCGCTGGTGCATCGAACAGGATATTGTGGCGATCACCACTAGCTCCAAGGAACAGCGGATGAGTGATATGTTGAGGGTGGCAACTTTCAAGTTGACCCCGAAGGAAATCAAAGAGATTGGTGATTTAGGAAGTCAGAAGCATTTCAGAGGGTAAGTCGTGCCTTTTTCGTGCTGCGGCCTCGCAACTAACTAACATGTTTGTCTCCAGATTCTGGACTCATATCTTCAAGGAGGACGATAGATCATGAGTAAGGTATAAGTGTCATGTGGAGGGAGATGAACTGTGTCAGGTACCATTTGCGAAATGAATCATGATGGAAAATAGTATCAATGTAGAAGGACATGTGCCTAAGAAGGCAGGGCCGAGAGACTGCATCAAAATTGAGATTATACTTATATATTTGTCGAGTAGGACAGAATTGCCTCGATGGCCGCTAGGCCCTTTCATGTCTTTTGTTAGAACAGCCTATCTTTCTCTGCCTCCTCATCAACCTCATCCCCTTGCTTTTGCTCTTCCCTTCTGGCACCACCAACCTTACTCTTGATCCTTCTAGTACCTCTTCCAACAAACCACTCTAGCAACACTCCCCCAGCAACACCAACGTTCAAGCTATCCAGTCCTGCTTCACTTGCCCTTCGACCACCACCTCCACCAATACTAATTCTTGCATCCGTCCTCTTCACAAACTGTCCGCTAAGGCCTTGATCCTCGTTGCCCAAAACTAACACAGTCGGCTTCTCCGCCGCCAGATTCACTTCCATATCATGCAAGAATGCGTGAGGTGGATGCGTACTAGCTGGCTCGTTGGGAGCCGGTGGTGCAACTGCAGAAACGAATTGCCATCCATTCTTCTGGGAGGAGGCGATAAAGGTCAGCGGATCGATGGTCTGTGGGACGTTGAGAATTGGAAGGTATTCAAGTGCGCCTGCTGATGCACGTAGAGCGGCAGCATTCGAAGGCGAAGCAGTGGCGCGGGACGTGAGGAGAAGGGCGTCAATGTTGAAGTAAAGAGCTGTTCGTGCAATAGCGCCGAGATTGCGAGTATCGACAATGCCATGAAGCCATAAAATGAAAGGTGGTCGTGGGCGTGACGGAGATGAGGCGATAGGCAGAGTCGGCTCTGTGCCACAAATCGCAGCTTCTTCGCGCGAAAGTGTGCCATATTTGAGGGCGAAATCTTGTTCGTTTACTTCTCCTAGTAAGAGAATTGGTTTCTGAGGTAGAGGTGAAGCTTCGAGGATGACGCCGTCGTGAATGAGGTCGTCGCCTTTCTTGCCAAGTTTGGAGGAGAGAATGTCGAGGTAGCGCGCGGATACTGATTCAACAGGAATGCCGGCTTCGGTTGCTTTTCGGCGCAATGGATTGGTCGTGTTGCTGGAGTTGGAGAGGTAGAGTTTGTAGAGCTTACGGCGGGATGCGCTGAGTGCGGCGGTGGTTGAGCGAGTACCAGTCAGAAAGGCGGAAGCCGCAGTCGTGTATGGGATAGAAAAAGGTATTTTTGGGTCGTCCAATAGGGAGTCTGGGCGGGAGGTCTCTGAAAGATATTTGGGTTTGAACGATGCACGATCGTTATTCTCGCGGATAGGCTTGGCGTCTTGTCGAGCAGACCTTGCATCATCATCGCGATATAAAGGTCTTCGTTCTGGACGATCTGAACGATCTGAACTGCCACAAGGCACGAATGGTGCTGATCGACTGTCGCCTCGCTCGGAAAATGGTCCTCTTTCTTTGTCTGCCCTGACAGGTCGACCTTCGGAATCAGATTGTCTTCCATACCTGCGATCAGGCGTTCCTCTTCCACGTATATCCGTCGTCCTAAAGCCACTACCAGTTGAACGTGCCTCACTTCGCTGTCCTGCAAGCTCGTGCTTTCGCTCAACAAGCTTACGCTTCCAGCGTGGCAGAAGTGGATTTATATCCCGTCTAGTTCCTGGACGACCTGTTCTGTCAGAGCTTCTTCCATCTGATCGCTCATCACGATTGGGCCGATCGTTGTCCCTCGAATATGGTAGTTCGTCGCTGAACGTTCGACGTGGTGGTCGACCTTCTCGATCAGGCTGGAAGCTTTCCCTCATCCGGGAGGAAGTACTGTCATGGTCCCTCTTCGAAATGGCACGCTGATCTGAACGGAGGTTGTCCCTGGAACGAGGTACATCTTCGCCGAAGCGCCTTCGAGGTGTATCTTCGTCAAAGCGTCTGCTGGGTGTACGGTGACCACGATCATATTGTGATGATTGACGCGAGGTGTCCTTTATATCACGATGCCGGCGAGGGTAGTCAGGCGAAGGGGCACCCCTACTGCCTGCACGAATACCTTTATTGATGGCGCTATTTCTAGACACACATCGCAGCTGCTGTGTCACATATTTGGTACACCCTATCACAGAGTCACGGCATGTCGCTGCACTACACGGACGAAGAGCATGATGCAAGATCATAAGCTCGTGATATTCTTGCTTTAAAGTGGTTGCTAGCGATAATATTTTTGAAAAGGAATAATTGGCCATGTCTGATGTAAGCTTTCGGAGCTTCCTCCGACCGGCACGTCGCGTTTGTGTTTCAGAGTGGGACTTCGTACTTCTTCACTTTGGGCCTTTTACTGTGTCTCATTCTTGAAGAGCTACTGCCATATTTCGTGAGCGCAGGCTATCCCGCTCCTGAGAGATTACAGTCTCTGATCGCGCTCTTCCTCTTCCTCTTCGCCTTCACTCCCTCTCACCTTTCCTTGTCACGATCATCTCCGCCATGCACAGGCTTCCACGGCTTCATCGCGATCAATGGCACCACTCAAGGAGTTCATCCATAAGAACACTGCATCGTATATCTTCCCATCCGCAGAATCTCCCAGAATGTCGCATACAAGCCAGTCGCGGGACGACGAATTCAGCATTGTGGTGCCTCAAATTAAAGAGCTAGTAGCGGAAGGTCGCAGCAAGACAGCTGAAGAGACTGTAAAGTCGGTTCTTCACGAAATCGAGGACGCAAAAGGCAGTGTAGTGAAATACAGAGTCATGTTTGGCGATGGCGCAATCTATGATGTGAGTGATTCTGCTTGAAGAGTGAGGTCCACTGTTATCATCACTACTATACCATTTCACTCTTGACTCTTTGCCTCACTCTGCACTTCTTTTCTTCTCTTCCCTTCTCCTCCTTCCACCATCTGAATCTCAAGACCTCCTATCTCTTCTCTTTACCCTCTTGCATTGTATCTATTGCTATGATCAAGCTTAAGCTGACAAGACCCATCTTATCTAAGATTACTCACGATACATTGATCACCTTCGAGAATGGACAAGAAGCCCTAGACACCTTCCAAACTGAGGCTGACGATTCAGAACAAGCGTCTTCCGACATGGCTACCGGTAACCAAGATGAGGACGATGATCATAATGTACAGATAGAGTCTAAAGAGGAGGAAGACAGCGAAGAAGAAGAGCCAGACGTCAGACCTGACACAAGGACCAGAACTCGAGGTGTAAAACGGCAAAGACAGTCTGGATTCACTGATTTCAGTAATGTCAACCTGGATGACGACTCCGAAGACGAACTGGTCAGACCTAACGCCCATAAGAGACTACGCCGAGCACCTCGACGTAGCTCGACGTTAAAGTCAACAAGATCGCAGGTCCAAGATGATGGCATTTCCAGTGACTCAGAGCCTAGATCTCGTTTCGGCAATCGCGCAGTGCAGCGTCGTTCTTCTGGAAGGGTTACGCGAAGCGCACTACATGAAGAAGAGCCGAAGTACATTGGTCTTGTCGACGAGAGTAGCGAAGAGGAGAATGACTCGCGAGATATGGTCTTCTTAGAATCAGATGTCTTACCAAGGAGTAGGAGACGACGATCCGGTGTTTCTCAACGCCGTCCGGAAGGCCGACGAGTCAATGCCGTGAAGGACGAACAAGCTACTCGCCATTCAGGTCGTGCAACTCGTACACGCGTGAACATGCAAGAAGTCGGTGAGGACGAAGTCTTTCGTTCCGAATCTGAGGCCGACGATCAACCAGCAAAGCCACAAATCCGTGTGACGAAAGAAGTCTTCAAGACACTTCCCGCGGGCAACAAGTTTACTGCACGGCATTGTCCTCAATGTGATACTTGTGGAAGGATTGGCAGTGGTCCGGCTGGACAGCTTGTGCATTGTCAAGGTTGCAGCTTATCTTACCACAAACAGTGCTTAGGCAATCGAACAACTCGTGATCACTTAGTAACGAAGGTCGGCGAGGACGACTTTGTTCTGCAGTGTCGACGTTGTGTCAATCAAGCTAGACGCAAGGAAGCTACGGCACCAGACCATGGAATGTGCCAATCATGCCGGGAGATTGGGCCTGCTTGTCATCCTTTTCGTGATCGTAAGACATCGGCTCAGGAGCAGCGTGAGCGTCTTGAGAACGGTGGCGACGATCCTATTGTTTCAGTCGACGATGACAACTTGCTTAACAATGCTAACAACGTCCTCTTTCGCTGTATGTCCTGTTGGCGCGCTTATCACTACCACCACCTGCCACCTAAATCTGATGAGGTCATGGACATCTACGATGATGAAGAACAGTTAGCAGATCAGAGACTCTACCAATACAGAAGAGAGTGGTACTGCATCGAATGCTCAAACATGGTTAATGCAAAGGACAAAGTCTCGGGTCTGATTGCATGGCGACCAGTTGACCAGGACCTATACGTCGCTGGAATGACGACAGATCAGATGAATGAAGACGACAAGGAGTATCTCATAAAATGGGATCAAAAGTCTTATTTTCAATCGCAATGGATGCCTGGAGCTTGGACTTGGGGTGTAACTGTAGCCGTGATGCGGAATGCATTCGCAAAAAGGAACAACGGCATGCCCACTATGACTACTGAGGACGCCATACCCGAAGACTACTTGCGAATTGACATTGTGCTTGACGTCAAGTTCACCAGTATTGTTGATACTCGGGGAGAAGAGATTGACAAGGCCCGCATTCGTGAAGTTGACCAGGCTCTCATCAAGTTCAAAGGTCTCGGTTATGAAGATGCCGTCTGGGAAAGGGTGCCAACTCCTGATGCAGGTGATCGATGGTCTGATTTCGTGACAGCATACGACGATTGGGTGATGGGACGCTATGTGCAGGTTCCTAAGCCTGGTCCCCTTAAGAAGAGACTGGAGGCTGCTCGTTCTAAGCCTTTCGAAGAGCTCGAGAAGACAAAGCAAGCTGAGTATATTAAAGGTGGAGAGCTTATGAAATATCAAATCGAGGGCGTCACTTGGCTCTATTATAAGTGGTACCAAAAGAAGAATGCAATTCTGGCAGACGAGATGGGTCTTGGCAAGACAATACAGATTGTCGCTTTTCTTGCTTCACTGGTGCACGAACACAACTGCTTCCCTTTCCTCGTCGTTGTCCCGAACTCAACCTGTCCAAACTGGAGAAGGGAGATCAAGCGCTGGGTACCGAGTCTTCGAGTAGTTGCCTACTATGGCAGCGCTGCCGCTCGTGACGCGGCCTATCGGTACGAGCTTTTTCCAGAAGGTAGCAAGGATCTTCGATGTCATATCGTCGTTACATCTTACGACGCTGCTGCAGACGACAACTGCAGGAAGTTCTTTAAGAGTGTGCCGTGGCAGGGGTTGTTTGTCGACGAGGGACAACGCCTCAAGAATGACAAGAACATTTTATATGATTCGCTTAGTAACCTCAAGATCCCCTTCCGAGTCCTGCTAACTGGAACGCCTCTGCAAAACAATGCTAGGGAGCTTTTCAACCTCCTGCAATTCCTGGATGACTCTTTTGATGCAGCTGCACTAGAGCTTGAGTACGCAGAACTGACAAAGGAGAATGTGCCCCAACTACATAACTTGATACGGCCGTTTTTCTTGCGTCGTACGAAAGCACAAGTCTTGACCTTCATGCCACCAATGGCACAGATCATTCTTCCAGTATCAATGAGTGTACTTCAGACGAAGTTGTACGGATCTGTGCTAGCTAAAAATCCAGAGTTGCTTCGAGCTATTTTTCAGACCAGTGCAGTAAAGAAGAACGATCGTGGAAGCTTGAACAATATACTCATGCAACTCCGGAAATGCCTTTGTCATCCTTTCGTGTACAGCCAGGAGATCGAGGAAAGAAGCGACGTTGCCACGGTGTCCCATCGCAACTTAGTAGAAGCATCCGGAAAGTTACAGTTGCTGGAGACACTCTTGCCGAAGCTCAAAGAACGTGGCCACCGCGTTTTAGTGTTTAGCCAATTTTTAGGCATGCTTGACATTATGGAGGACTTCCTCGATGGCTTAGGCCTTGCTCATCGTCGTCTGGATGGCACAATTGGGACTCTGGAAAAGCAGAAGCGGATTGATGAATACAACGCCCCTAATTCACCCCTGTTCGCCTTCCTCTTATCTACTCGAGCTGGCGGTGTTGGTATCAACTTAGCGACGGCAGATACTGTCATTATTCTTGATCCTGACTTTAATCCTCATCAAGATATCCAGGCTTTATCTCGTGCGCATCGTATTGGGCAAAAGAACAAGGTCTTGTGTTTTCAGCTGATGACCAGAGCGAGTGCTGAGGAGCGCATCGTGCAGATTGGAAGGAAAAAGATGGCTTTAGATCACGTCCTAATCGAGCGTATGGATGCTGACGAGGACGTTGGAGTTGACATGGAAAGTATCTTGAGATACGGAGCTGCCGAGATCCTCGAAGGTCATACCGAGGAGATTAAGTATGATGAAGCTTCTATCGAGAAACTGCTAGATCGTAGTCAGATGGAGGATACCAAGGCTGGCGAGGATAACACGGCAGAATCCCAGTTTTCTTTTGCGCGTGTCTGGGCTAACGATGCAGCATCATTGATGGACTCGCTCGGTAGCGACGACGAAATGGAGAAGGCACCAGATCCAACTCGTTGGGAGTACATTCTGAAGCAACGCGAGAGAGTGGCAGCAGAAGAGGCCGCAGCACGTCAGCAAGTTCTTGGTCGTGGCAAACGTACTCGCAAGGTAAGTCTCTGGTCTTCGAGTTCAACTCAATGGATACTGATAGTTTTTAGAACATTGACTACAAAGGTGATGGTGAGAACCTGATAGAAGCTATTGCCAGAGATTCTAGCTCCGATACAGACTTTCAAGTCGACAACAAAAGTGACGATGAGAGTGCAGAGGAGAAAGAGGAGGAAAGTCACACGGTTGCTGCCGAAGCTGATAGTCTCGTGGAGCGCGAAAAAAAGGTCGTTCACCGCGGCATGTTGAGTCAGAACGATACTGCTGGTAAGCATACGCCTCCGCGACGCAAACCACCTTCCTCGACGCCTAGAGTATCTCCCATGAAACCTCGAAAGCCACAACCTAAAACGCCAGCACAACCTCCGTTCCCTCCTCCACCAAGCACAATTTACAGCCTTCCCCAATCCAGCACAACCACTGTCCAACCTTCCACGAAGTGTGCGCCGCAATAGCTGCACTTCCGACTTGTAATCTTGTTTTTTTCATACCCTCTGACAGCTCTTTCACCAGGTCCAAAGACATTCGTTCGCTCCGCAATAAATTGGTCGACCACTTCTTCCGCTCCACCTACAGCTGAAACACAAATTGCATCGGTTACCGCAGGTTCGTCCACTGAACCAAGCGGCCCAATCGTTCAATGTCCTATTTGCACAACTTTCCACCCTCGAGGTCACTGTCCTCTTAAGCTTGCAGGCCCCGAATACTGCAATCTTTGTGGTCTTGCCCACTTTGGGTATGCTCGCACATGCCCACATATTCGCTCTGAGACGCAGGTTGGTGACATGCTGGCGGCTCTTAGGCAGAGCACGGAAAGCAGACAATTGGTGGAATTGGCGAGAAAGTATCTGCAGGGCGTTAAGGGAACGCTAGTGCAGGCGAAAAAACTCAAGGCCGAGAAGACAGCGCAAAGGACGGCGTTGGCGCAGCAGCTTGTCGGTGGTAGTGGCGCAACTGGGCCTGTGACTATGGAACAGGTTCGGAGACAGGCACTGGCACTGGCACAGCAATTTAACGCATCTTTGGCGGCGCGAAGGGAGGCCACGGTGGCACAAAGGGAGGCTATGGCGGCGCCAAGGGATGTGGATGCAAGAGCTGCAACGAGCAATGGTGCGGAAACAGCATTAAGGGTCAGAGAATATGTGCCTGTGCCACAACAGGTTATGGGACAAGGTCATGGAAGTGAAAGTGGTGCTGGCGGCACTTGGAGGGATGCTCCCAAGTGATGATGATGATGATGATGGGTCGTCAAATGTTGTCAATCGCTTCGAACTCAATCACATATGCATAGATCCTTGATAAAAGATTCGTCGGACATGATGCTAAGTATCGTACACAAATTACTGCCAAGTATCGAGCTCCAATAGGTTCAACTCTTCGTTCTTCACTCCTCCTTAATTCTAGTCATCAATTTGTACAGCATCGCACCTCATTTCACTCGTACAAAGTGCTTCCCTTTGCTGTACATCAATTTCAACCTCACTGCTCTTTACTGCTAGCTATCGTGTCATTCCTAAGCAATCTTCTTGGCAGCAACAGTCCTCCTCGCCTTGACCATAGCATCGTAAAGCACATCCTTGAATGCGAACAACAGTGCTGTGGTAATCACACTTTGAGAGATCTTGGGCAGGTAGCCACCATACAATCCACTCCATCCTTCATCATTGAGGATGCGCTGGAATGACTGGAACATGTTGTCCTGAGGCCCTGCGGTCTTGCCACGGACATGTGCGCGTGACTTGACTGTAATGTAGGGGTATGTCTGTAGTATCTTTGGTCAGCACAGCAGTTTGTCTAGGCAGAATGGTTATAGCTTACGATTGTAGTAGCAAACAGCTTTCCAATAGCACCCAACACAAACGAGTCATACGGTCCAGCCTTCGTCTTCCTCCTCCTCTCGAGCATGTTCTTCAATTGCTCAAAAATGGTATACTGCAAGATAGGGTTTGCTACCAGCACCAAAGCTGGCAAAACACCAGCGAACAAAGAGCTGAAACCTTCCTCATTGAGCATCTTCATCAATGTCCCAATCGTGCTTGGTCGCTTGACAACTTTTGACTCTCCGCCTTGCTGCTCGACATCGGTATCAGCGACTTCCCGCTTACGTGCCGTCATGCGTGTATTGACGACCCAGATTGGGTTGGTGCAGAAGACCGTGGCAGAGCCGGCGAGCGCTCCAGCTGCCATCGACTCTAGTGTGGAGAGACGCATGCTGTTGCGACCAAGGGAGAGAGCTCGCTTCTCAAAGAACGAGCGAGACCATTCGTACCAGTAGTAGTATACGAAATTGGTTACGCCAATGCCGAAGAGTGCTGAATCCAGACCAGCGAAGAGTCCGCTCACGCCCTCGCGCTCGATGATGTGTTTGATCGTCTCGAGGGTTGATTGGTGTGTCTTTTTACTTTCGACCTGGGCACGAGTGCTGAGTGTGACGAGGGGGTATGTTATAGCCATTGAGAGGAGACCTCCGCCGGCGCCGGCGAGGGCATGGGCGACATTGTCGGATTGCTGGGCTGCGGAGGATGTGGCTAGGGTGGAGGAGGATGTGCGGTGTGTTTCAGCGTGCTTTTGGGCGAGTTGAATATCTTGCAGCTTCTGGTTTGCGTTTTTGAGAGCGTCTGACATGATGGGTGATACGGTATGAGGTAACAAGAAATGGTGGCTTTGTTTCAGAGGGCTATGGTGTTTGGAGATGGCCAGAAATGTTTCAGATCTTGTTTGAAACGAATCTGAAGCAGAACAGACCTTGGTCCAAAGCAAAGCTCCGAGTGAGTACCTCGCTGCCCCTCATAAAGTCACATGCCAACCGAGGCCCAGTTTCCGAGGGCTTATCTTATCGCAACGACCTCACACCATCGCCATCGTTCTCTTCTGCTGCTTCATGTCGTGCCAGGGCAGCCCCGGTAGTCATATTGAGTTCCGATGGCAGTCATGGCAATCGCTATAACCACGATTTGAGTACAGATGGATGGATTTGTCATGATTGCAGTCTTGCGATTAGTGATTTTATCGATACAAAGTGACTTAACTCTGCCACCGGACTTGTCCTTCCACAGCCAAGCACTCGGCGCCATGGTCTAGACGCTCAGGGCGTCCTGGACTTCGGTTAAGCTGATGAGTCTACTCCCACGATTCGTATCTGTGCTGCACTGTGATGTTAGAGGTCTCGGCGTTCCGCCTCGGCGCTGCTTGGCCAACTGCAAGAAGAACGAATAATGCTCATTCTTACTATTCACCCGGTTGTGCGGGCGTGGATGAGGCTTTCTCAAGCAAGATGCTACAGTCTTGAATATGTTGCTTAGTGCTAAGCAAAAGCAGGTGTACCGAGGCGCCAGGATTGGCTCTCCATCAAGTTGAAAAATGAGCGTGCAGACCTTGTAGCATGCAACGACGTGGGCAATCTGTTTCAACTTCGTCTCATGTTCTTTGATGTAAAATTGGATTTCACAAGAACAATGCGGGGAGAACTAACAGCCTTAGAGCTGGTTCCACCGAGGATCATACGAATTTGCAATTCTGTCCTTCACTGCTGTAAGATTACGATGACGAGATGCCAAAAAACTGAGAGTGGCGTCTTCCGATACCTTTAGTATGTATTCAACCATACGCCTCGTCCTTCTATTGGTACACGCTACGGCTGTGGAGTTATATCTTCGAAAGGATAGGTTCGAATGGGAAAATCAGTAAGTTTACCCAGATGCCCAGCGCCGAGCCACGCTATCAGCGCCTCAGAGCGGGCCCAGACACGTCTTGGCCGACAGAGTCATAGATAAGGTAAAAATCATCCACGCATGATCGCCTGATCTCACAACGTGTTTGTGGAGGTCGGATTGTCATCCCCACGGGGAAGTGAGCACAACTGCGTACGGGTATTGTCAAGGCCAAGGTTATGCTTGAGCATGATGGGTATATTACACGCTGTGCCCTCCTAGGCATTCTTCTCTTCTTCTACACATTCCTCCTCAGCTCACTCTTCACTCATCTATCAACCCACCTAAGGATACCTTTCTTTTCTCTACACACACATTCACTTCACATTCCCCATCTGTCTGTCTGATATGAGTCAAGCTACCTTCGAGCTCCGCAAGGGGTCGGACAAAGCAGACTATGCTGTCGAGCAATTCGAGGTAGTCGAATCCGGCTCTCGAACACCAGACCTTGGGTTCGACGACAAGAGGACTGCAAAGCTGGTCAGGAAGATCGACCTGGTCCTCCTTCCATTCCTGGCTCTATTATACTTGTTGTCCTTCCTTGACCGAACAAACATTGGTAATGCTCGTCTCGCTGGTCTTGAGGCCAGTCTACACATGAACCCAAAGAGCTTGGAGTACAACGTAAGCAATAGAACTTCAGCGTGCCTGTAGTCTGTAGATGACTGAACTAACATATTGAACAGACTGCCCTTGCTATCTTCTTCCCATTCTACGTTCTCGCCGAGATTCCATCCAACATGATGATGAAGAAGACGCGCCCCAGCATCTGGATCCCGTCTATCATGGTTGCTTGGGCTCTTTGCTGTACACTTATGGGCATAGTTAAAAGCTACCCTGGTCTCCTTGTCTGTCGTGCTGCTCTGGGTATTGCTGAGGGAGGTCTCTTCCCTGGTAAGATCACGAGAAGGCTCTACTAACCAGGACTTGAGTGCTAATACTGTATTTATAGGTGTTACCTATTACATCACCATGTGGTACCGTAGACACGAATGTGGTTTCCGTATGGCCATCTTCTTCTCCGCTGCCACTGCTGCAGGTGCCTTTGGTGGTCTCCTCGCTCGTGGTATCAACGAGATGTCTGGTCTTGGTGGCATGAAGGGCTGGTACGTTTTTATGCTATAAGGGTTCGTAGTTTGTACTGATTCGGTTGGCATAGGCAGTGGATTTTTATCCTCGAAGGAATCCTCACCTTCATCGTCGCTGTCGTCGCTTTCTTCTATATGAAGGATTACCCTGGCACCGCCAAGTTCTTGACCGCAGAGGAGAAGCAAGAAATGACCCGCCGACTTGAGCAAGACCGTAGTGGCCTTGCTGATGAATTCGATACCAAGTACTTCTTCCACGCGATTCAGGACTGGAAGATCTACGTACATATGTTCATTACTATCGGAATATACACCCCGCTCTACAGTTTCTCTCTCTTCCTTCCCACCATCGTCAAGACTCTCGGTTATACCAACAACACTGCGCAGTTGTAAGTCGTTGACGACAAGCTAGTTTATGCTGTTCTCATGCTAACGTTGTGACTTTATAGAATGTCCGTCCCTCCATACGTCGTCGCTTGCGTCTGCTGTATTTCTGGTGGTTGGTTCGCCGACAAGCTTAGGACTCGTGGAATCTTCATGATTGGCTTCACCCTCGTCGCTATCATTGGTATGTATTTTTGTTTTCATCACGTACAGCCTTACCAAATACTGACCATTTCTAGGCTTCGTCATGCAGCTCGCTAGCGACAACCCCCACGTCAAGTACGCCGGTACCATCTTCGCTGCATGCGGTATCTACCCCAACGTACCCCAAGGTGTCGCCTGGAATGGTAAGCTTCGCACTCTCCTCACACTACTAAACCTAGCACGTATGCTAATATTCGGACAGGAAACAACATTGGTGGTTCGACTAAGCGTGGTGTCGGTATTGCCATGCACGTCGGTTTCGGTAACCTGGGTGGTTGTGTTGCTGCTTTCCTCTACTTGGCCAAGTACTCTCCTCACTTCCGCCCTGGACACGGTGCTCTCATTGGGTTCTTGTCTATGAGCATGATCTTGCAAGTCTGCATGACTCTTTACCTGAGGAGGGAGAACAAGAGAAGGGATGCTGCTTACAAGGCTCCTGAATCGTACACTATTGAAGAAAAGTATGCTGAGAGAGAGGCGGGCGACAATGCTACCTTCTTCCGTTATACGGTTTAGATCTCTACCAAATTCAATCATTAGTTTGCAGACTCCGTCTGCTATAACAATAACAATGCTTCTATCTACAAAGCTTCCTGCGTAGTTTGGTAACGATAACACATTCTCGACTTGAACTCGACTGATTAAGAACGAGTAATGCCAAGACTCGAAAAGACGTTTCGAAGATCGACACCACAAACCAATATAAACAGACCGGACGAAGAATTTGCCACCATCAAGCAATAACTAGCTTAATTCCCCGATGGTCTAGTGGTCATGATTTCCGCTTGTCATTCAGTCCAGAATATCAAGCGCGGGAGACCGGGGTGAGTAACATCCATTCACTTGAGACCACACCAAATATTAACTTTCTATGAAGGTTCGATTCCCCGTCGAGGAGAAATTCTTTTTGCCTATCTCACGTCGTCTTCTTGATGCTTGACTTCATTATTGTTCTGTACTTTATCTCATCTATGTTATCTTTAGTATAAGTATGATAGTTCAAACACCTATGTTTAATTAAATGAGAGCAAGATGGTGACAGATTAGACCTTTCATTATAAGCTATTATAAGCTATTTATATTTACTCGTCCTGCTTCTTGCTTAAGTGTGATTGAAAACGAGGCAGCAAAACCATAACATCGACCTATTTTCCATTACTACAACCACCTTGCATCTCCTCTTGAGACCAGAGAGACAAAGGTAAGCAAGCTCAATATCACACAAAGACCAGCAACAGCATAACACCAAACCTGAAACCCCCGACATCACAAACGACATCCTTCAAGCGCTCGCACCAGGACCTGCCCTAAACCGTCGAGGAGTCTCTTTTTGCTCTTTTTGACATCGATATGGTTTTATCTTACGTCGGGATGTCTTCTTTTGTAAGATGAACCGTCCATTTGGCTGTGTTTGGTGTTTTCATGATTCGCTATGAGTTTCGCACATGTCAGAATAGTCAGGGTTGATAACCCTTATCTCAGTATGAACAGTTATCATCGTGTCGATCAAAAATCCTCAAAACATGCCACAACTCCTGCAATCGTCCCAAAATGACACTTTCGAGGCAAAAAGTAACATGCCTGATGCATGCGACGATCATATAGGGCACAAAATAGCCAAAAAAAGTGAGATCTGTGTGGATCGAACACACTACCTCCAGATAGCGCACACATGTATGCAGGGACAGAAGTTGAACTTCAGTCTGGCGCTCTCCCAAGTGAGCTAAGATCCCTGAATCGATGATAGCAGGATTTTTGCATCAGTACATATAGGCTTTATTATTATTGATTACTAACGTCCGGTAAGTCAATTTGTATCGACCCAGCATATTCTATACTATGGCTTGCCATAGATAGAAGCTTGCTCTTTGAAATTTCGTCACTCTCCGCTCGTCACCAACGAAGGTCTTTCGTCGACATTATCAATTTGCTCTATCACTAAAGCATACCCTCTTCGGGCCTCTTGTCACGCAATAACCAGACCGTTGCATTCAGGCGGCCAGGCCCAGGGAGACTCGCAGATCGTTCGGCAGTCATGGCCCTCATGGTGGAACGATGTCCAGGATATTGATGCTTTTGAGGAACAGTGTCCAGGTACCAGATGCAATGCTGGCCAGGAAGAGAATGCCGGACGCAACCACAAGAAGTGGCACGCAGGTCTTATTACAGTGACGATGCTAAACATAATCCAGAGTATAGTGTATGCGGACCGTATGTATTCGTATCGTAGCTTGGCCAGTATGCATCAAACACTTGCGTTGAGGCGCATACCACCGAACAAGTGAGGAACTTACTTGCAGTCCTCGTTGCATTACAGCCTGAAATGGGGAAAGAAATAGCACCAACAGATGAGTCTCACAAGTGGCTTCAGTCCGTCTATCCAATACTTCTGTATTGTCTCATGACAATCTCTATATTTAAGCCAATTCATTATACCAATATTAAGGATACCCATTAATCACGTCTCATATCTTAGACTGAACACATAATCCAATTCCTGTCAGTACCAAGCCCATGCCCATCCAAGTATCTACAACGGATTCAGGTCAGCTGAATCGTTCATCTACAACGTCACGTTCATACGAAGAAGGGATCATGAACGAACGAAAGAGTAGAGTTACATGACTTACTGCGATCAATCGACTTTCCTTCTGCCCACCACTCGCCCAATACCGTGAATAAAAAAGCGCAACCTGAGGGGAGAGAGAAGCAAGGCGTTAGTCTTTTTATATTTCCAAGCATGATTGAACGCATCTCTCCAACATCTGCGAATTCGCGCGTTCACACCAGTCCACACCCGTCCCCTGCATAACCACCACACACAACCTCACTTCACACACCCTCTCTTCGCCCTACTGCTCCAAAGGTCATAAAGTACTCACTATTCACAATCGGCACTGTCAAGCTCAACTCCGCCCTCCCAATCAACAAGAAAAACCACACACTCCCCGTCACATTAATCAGAAACGGGACTGCATACGCCGGGCGTCTTAATGTATCAATTACTCCAAAGAATGCTGTAAGTATGAGTCTCGTAACGGGGTTCAGGTTGGGGCGGTTGAGCGTGGGGTGGTCGACGGGGCGGGATTTGAGAGCTGCGCCTAGACGAATAGAATATTGTGTTAGTATTGGTAAGATGGGAGAGTGGGCTGAATGGGAAAGAGTAGGTTGACTGGGCAAGGGGAAAGAGGGACGTACGACGCATGAATGGTGTTGTAAATCCCCACGCTATTCCCACGAGCAGGAAACCAGCGAGCCAGCGCCAGACGCTGGCTTGTTCAGGAGATGGGGGTGATGTTGTGTCGGAGGCTATGGTGTCCATCTTGATGTATGTAGTCTACCCTATTTGTCGAGTCTGCGCGCCCCCTCTTGATGAGATTGCGAAGCTGTCGGACGGAACAAGTATGGAGTTGAAGATGTCGTGGTCTGTCGTGCTGCGACGAAAGGAGCTCTACAGTAGTCGCGATAGTGATATTTAGCAGAGGCTAATCAGCATATGGGCGCTAGAGTATGTGGATAGTGACATAAAACAGTAATGCAGCTGATAAGCATGGTAAGGTTGAGACAATCATGAAACAAGAGTGGGGCGATTGATGACGATCAGGGGCATGCAGGTGTTTCAGCTTGGCATCTCAGAAGGCAGACTGGAATTACTCACGACTATCAGCTTCCATTAAACACAGCATGCGTGGGACGACGAAATGTACGTAAACATGATATCTCTTCTTGCGGTCGTCTAAGCCTACTCCTACTAAACATAACCCAAATCGTAGCGTCAATCATTCTACCTCCAACTACGGCTTCGATACTTCAACAACCATCTCAGATTGTACAGCCTCCGCAGCCTCGACAGTCGCAACCATATCAGCACCTTCGACCTTGCCGAAGAGCTAAAAAGCAAAAGTTAGCAAAACCTCCTCACAACTCTCAATCTAGTCGTTTCTCCACTTACAGTCTCCATCATCATACCAGTGATCTGGTAAGGATCTGCGTTACTCGCCGGCCTTCTGTCCTCGAAGTAACCCTTGCCCTTCTCCTCGACTTCTCTGTTAATCCTGACGGAAGCACCACGGTTGGCAACACCCCAGGTGAACTTGTCGTAGCTGGCTGTCTCGTGCTTTCCGGTCATACGGGCCTCGTTACCCTCACCGTATACCTTCATGTGCTCCTTGTGGCGGGCCTCGAACTTCTCCATGGCCTTGTAGATGGCCTTGATACCACCGTCCTCACGCATCTCCTTGGTGGAGCAGTTGCTGTGCAGACCGGCACCGTTCCAGTCACCAGGAATGGGTTTGGGTGCAAGTGTGATCTTGATGCCGTACAACTCGGCGACACGGTGGAGGAGGAAACGAGATACCCAGAGTTGATCACCGACTATAGTGTATTGCGTTAGCACGATGCGCATGAATCTGTGATACGTATTTTGTAGACTTACGGTCAATACCAAGAGAAGGACCAACCTGGTACTCCCATTGACCAGGCATGACCTCAGCATTGGTTCCAGAAATGTTGATATCAGCGTACAAGCAAGCCTTGTAGTGAGCTTCTACGACATCACGGCCGAAAGCCTTGCCAGTTCCGTTACCACAGTAGTAAGGACCCTGAGGTGCCGGGAAACCATTCTTGGGCCAGCCAAATGGCCATCCCATCTCGTCCAACATGGTGTATTCTTGCTCGAGACCGAACCAGGTCTCGTGCTCCTTGTGCTTCTCCATGAGGAGAGCGGCGTCGTGACGGAAGTTGTACTTGTTTGGCTTGCCGTCTGACATGTAGGTCTCGCACATGACAAGGATATTGTCGCCCAAGCGGAAAGGGTCGGGGAACATGGCGACGGGGCGGAGGTAGACATCAGAGTTGCCGCCGGGTGCTTGGTCTGTTGATGAACCGTCGAAGTTCCATTCAGGGAGGTCTTTGACGCTGCTGGGCTTCTCGTCCAAAGTCTGGTGAAGGTGAGTGTTAGCGAAGGGCCTTCAGGTATCAGTGATGCATCCTGGGACTAGCCGCCATCTTCCATGCGCTGGCTTCTAAGCGATGTGTGTCGCTGAGAAGGGACATCTCATTCCACTCAATCGCATCGTGTATAGACCAAGATGTAGACATCCTCATCTCCACCCATGTCCACTGCGTGTATGCTTCTCTTTGCTCACCTTGCACTTTGAGCGAGTTCCAGAAGAACTGTCGATCCAGATGTACTCGGCGATGACCTTGCCCTTCTGAGGGAGCTTGGCGAATTGCTGAAGCTGTTTGTACAAGTTTGGTCAGTCATTGATGCTTGCAGAACCAATGCGGGCGCTTTGGAACATACCTGGTAGGCATTGGAGACGTAAACTGAGTCGGAAGACTAGATTGGGCGCATCTTGTCAGCGTTCTGGGCCACTGAAAGAGACCAAAGAAGCACCAAAGGCCTCGAGCGATAGCCGGCGCTGATAAGGCAGGGCTAATGGGTGCTTGCGACTTTTGGTCCCCTCTTTACTAGGCTTTCTGAACAACATACCATGACTGCGGATTTAGTGGATGGATAGACTTCTAGTGAAAGAGAGAAGACTAGCGAAGGGAGGAGAGGATGGAGAAGACGAAGAAGGTGAGAACCGTCTGGTCGAATGGGACTGAGACCTTAATAACGTAAAAGGCGCGCTTGGTACTCGGACCACTCTGGATATCGGCGTGACCGTTAATTGGTGGGGGAGGAGATAGACAAGGAAGGAAAGAGTTTGGAACTGAAGACAGATAGCTACACAATGTCAAGAAGAGCAGTAGGGGAAGAGAAGAGCGACAGAAGTCTTGGACTGGGAGGAACTTCTGGGCTATAAGTATGCTCTTTTGCTATCTATGTACCTAATACAAGCTACCTAATAAAATGGATTGTCTATCTACAGTTGGGAGATGCATGTCCAACTCGTGGTCAAGTTGCTTTTGAACTGGCTCAAAGATAGGGTAAGCCACCGGCTGTATAGCTTGCTGGCTTTCTATTTGCCCATGTATGTGGTCGACGCGGCTTGTGGTCCCCGTCCTCGCTTCTTTGAAACAGTAGAGCTCCCATTGGATGTTTTGAGCCGCCCACGCGACATCAATCGTGAACCCTCACCAATGTCTCATCTCACTCGAGCTGCTATAGATACCTCTGCTAATGCTATAGAGCATGAAACATCACCTACCATGTCCTATTCTCGCCTTGACAGGGGTGAAGACTCCCATTCTGACCAAATCTCGAGCTCATGTACAATGACCTAGCTAGAGCACTGATAGAGCCAAGCATCAGTTTTGAGCGGGGCATGGGGGATGGTGAGATGCCGCACGTCTCTGGTTTAACTATACCCGAATAAACCTAGTTGCTGATAAGTGTTGCGATGTCGGTGCTTCTGCTTCCTTATCGACGGTGGAGCATTCAGAGAACAGTCGCGAGCTGGCAACGCGGCCAACTCTCCCTCTCAACCTAGGCAGGACAAGCCATCCTGACAGCGAGCATATACAAAAACGTAACATAATTCAGACGTCTTTGGGGAAATCTCATGGAGGTGAGGTAAACATGCAGGTCAAACGTGGATCGGTTAAAGCTTGGTTTGTCCTTATCTCTAGCCAATCAGGTGAAGCGAAATTGAGAGTCGAGGTCAAGAAACAAGAACACGGTCGAGTGGAAAGCGGCTCTGTAAGAAGATGTTCTTATCGAAGACTCTGTTCATTAAAGTGGTCATTATACTGCTAATCTGCCAAGTATATAATTTTACATGATATGTGCATGAAGCGAATGTAAGAGAGTGCGAAAAAGCGCACTGGTATATGCCAAATATTCTAACGCGTGCGCCGCCGTAAATGCTAGCCCAAATCCCAAAAAATAACCATCTACCAAGTGAACAACATCAAACTTGGGTTAAGGACGATGGGGAGTAGCAAGTGCCAGGCCACTGAGAATGACATGGGACCGATGGAAATGAAAATGTCAATCTGCCATTGCCATGGTACTGCGTACTTGAGGACAATCATCATGACAATGACTGCAATGTTGATGGCGAATGTGTACTTGAACTTCTTGAGAACCATGGGGATTTCATCGAAGAAGGTCGTGTCTGTGGCTTCCTTTGAGGTTGCACCCCACTGCATGTCGATGGAGAACAGGTGGCTGACGAGTGCCTGCGAGACGTGAAGAGAAAGACCACCAATGAAGATACAGAGGACTGGAATCCATTTGAAGCATTCCCAGAGTGCGGGAAGAAGTGCCTTGTCACCTGCACGATAACGGAGCAGACCAAGAGCCAAGTTACCGAGACCGTTGAAGACGATGATGATGGAGAAGAAAATCGCAAAGGAGTCGAGATAGTAGTGATCGAGTTCACCGTTGAACCAACCGCAGAGGAAGTAGTTGAGAAGAGTAAGCCAGTAAGCAGAGCCGATAGCGTAGTAGGTACCAATGTAAGCCATGATGGTGAATTTGGAACCGAGGGGCATGCTGGACTTGATGAAGTTCTTGAAAAGAGGAGTAAAAATACCGTGCTTGAACCAATCCTTGAATGGCCAGAAGATGAGTTCGGAACATCCGTAGGCGTATTTCTCCCAACGTGCAAGTTCATCGTAGACAGTAAGCGAGACACCCTCCTTGAAGCCATCGCCAGAGTAAGCACCGAGACGGACAATGTACTTTTCGGCCTGGAGACGGAGAGCCATATCGAAATCCTCAGACACAGTAGCCTCAGACCACCACTTCTCGCGGTTGTCAATGGGGCAGTCGTATGCGATATCTTGGAGAGCAGACCAACGAAGAACAGCGTTGTGACCGACGAAAGGAGCGACATCACCGTTAGCAACAGCGTATCTAATTTGAGTATAGATGAGGTTGGTGAAGAAAGTGATGGCAGTCTCGAAGAAAGAGTCGGTAACGTTCATGACACCAGAAGAGTATTGGAGAATCCCAACTTCGGGAGATTGGTCCATCTCGCTGACAGCGTCAAGGAAGCAGTCGGTCGGAACACGAGTGTCAGAGTCGATGATGAGGATGTAGTCACCCATGCGGACGTTACCGTCAGCCCAGGTTCTGCCTTGGTCCTCTTCGCAAACTTCAGTGAGAGACTTGGCGTAGAGAAGAGCTTCATCAGTAGAGGTCCAGCCTTCACCCTTTTCGTAGGCAAGCATCTTGTCTTCGATACGGGTGCTGACCCACATGGCGTAGTTCATGTTGGAAGCCTTCTTGAATTTACCGGCACGAATGAAACCCTCCTCACCATCAGCAGGCTTGGGGTTGTGCTTAGGGCGAGCAACCCATCCAATGTTGTGTTCGTCGTAGAAGTCCTGGCGGGCTTGTGCCTCTTCCTCGGGAATGAGTTGCATACCGTCGTCGTTGATGAAGATGTTCGCAGTTCCACCTTGCATTTCGTAGGTGGAGATGGCGGCCTTGATGGACTTGATAGTGGGCTCGATAACACCCTTAAGACCTTCCTTGTAGACAGGCATCTGGACGGTGACGTGGGGAAGGTTCTCACGGGTGAGACGCTTGGGAGGAAGACCGGAGAAGAACTTGGTGTTGGACTTCAGCTGGCTGACAGGTCCGAAGAGTTGAAGGATGTTGCAAACGATACATTGGAAGAAGAAAAGAGAGGCCCAGACCTGAATGGGCCAAACGGCGATGAGTGCGAGGCGGGCATAAGACTGGTCGGTACAGACCTCAATGACCAGTTTCCTCCAACCGAGAGCTGTGGTGCAGATGATCAAGCAGAGAACGGCGGCTGTGCTGAAGGCGTGGTAAAGGACGATAGGTCTTGGCTTGGTGAAACCGGTTTCAACTTCGCTGGAACCCTCGAAGGAAGATACTTCGCTGAGCGATGTGACAGAGAAGTTGGTCTTCTCCTTCTCGTTGTGAACTTCCTCCTCTTGCCAGATGGTCTCAAGCAGCTGAGCCTCCATCTTCTCGGCGCGGACCAAGATATTGCGGGAGTCATCATCCCATACCATCAAGATACCTCTGTCAGCAATGAAGGCGGCGAACTGATGTTTCTGGCAGGATGGTAGATATGTGATGTCAGGAAGAACTTGCACTCGCATACCGGAGCACAGCAGAATGGAGTTTTGGCTGGAGTTGTTGACGAGGATGTTGATGACGGATGTGTTGAGGGTCATTGCCACTCTGACGTTGAGCTGGGAGATTGCGGCGAAGATACCGTCGTCCCTCTCGACGAGCTCTGGTGGCCAGGCTGTGAATTGATCTCTTGTCTTCTTGACCACCACGCCCTCGTCTTCGGCACCATTTGACATCCATCGTTTTGCGTGTGCTTTCTGGTAGATGTATGTGGCGATGACTTCACACTTCAGATCCATTGCCGCAGCGGCGCCAGGTGTTTGAGTGCCAGACATCGGCGTCATCATGCCAGAGAGGTTAGGCGTGGACATGCCAGAGTTGAACATGCCACCGGGTGTAGTCATTCCGGATGGTGCTGCTGTGGTTGCGGCGGTGTGTGCCATGGCCTTCTCCTCCTCGGCCTTCTTCGCCTTCTTGCCCTTGGGCTTGATGTATGAAAGGACACCCATTTTGCTTGTGTGCCGAGATTAGCTAGAGGCACACTGAGTTAGCCAATAGCTTTCAATGGTATGAATCGTAAGGTAACGTACCTATAGAGTGGTTATATAAGAATGAAATCAGCAAGAGAAGCTGGAAGTCGTGTGTGATGCGCTTCGTCCGGAGACGGCGGGGGAGAACGAGTTGATCAAAGAGATGCGAGAAAGGCTTTGCTCTTAGTCTCGTGAATGGTAGATCTTTCGAAAGTGTAGAAGAGAAGAGTGATTGGTCTAGATGGGGAAGACGAGCAGTAAGCGAGGTGCTGCTTGGTCTGGAACGAAGGTCGTGTGAGTCGAAGTGATGGTCGCCAAAGTGTGACGGGATCTACAGAGCTCTAATAAGGAAAGAAGCGAAGGAGTTCTTTGGATGGAGAGTTGGATTGATACGAAGAAGACAGGACGAGACAAAGGCGGGCACGAGAGAGCATAAGTACGTCTGATGGCGTTGGGCCAGAATTTCTGCCACTCAACTCAATCGATGGATGGTCCATGAGCACAGTCCCATCCTCACAGAGCCAAGACACAAGAAACATTTTGACAATAAGGTTGAGCATCCAATATTCTGTGGTACTTCCCGCAATAATGTCCTGGGTGGACGCCAGCGGGCGCAGGCCCAGTGGAGCAGGCAGTGGAACACGGTCAAGGATGGCAGGCGTCGTTGAAGCTCAACTACGGCTGTGCTTGGTGGATGCGGTCGACGGGAGGCATAATTGTTCGTTAGATGGCAAGTAGAAGGTTTCTCTGGCGCCGGGACGACTGACCGATGGAAGAAGTGATATCTTTGCTAAGCTAATGATTCGCCCGAGCACAACGGCTGCTTCCCGCACGGTCCCATCACATCTGCAACGCTCCAAGAATAGGTACAGAAAACTGGATCGATACTCTGTTGCTGCATTTGGTCGACTCTCTACATCCGAAATTGCCTCTTTCAACAATTATAATGCTAGTCTCTACTCCACCTCTTTGCTTTAGCGAGGCCAACTATTGGCAGCTCTGCTTTACTGTGACTCGATATTTTAGAAGCTCCTTGGCGAGAAGATGTCATTCAGTCGGTGAATACGAGCACGCACAGAAGAAGCTTCCCAGTTCTCCGTGGTACACAGACCACCACAACGTAGAGACGGCGTTGCTTGTCCTCAAAGCACGAGTCCAGGTGTGGCCGGTTGTCTGGACCTCTCCCCATATCATACGTTTGTTGCATCATAACTTCGTACTCTTTGTGCATGGGTTATGAAAGTTCATCGTAACAGCATCAAGATCCTGGATGCATCGTGCCGAAGCCGCAGCAGCACTTCAATATGCATGCATGGAGATCAGGCCGTTCCTGATTCGCCTATTCTCTGCGCTCTTGGTTCTATCTTGTTCACTGGTCGTTAGGGTTCACCGAGACACAACTCTGTTGGGATGAGGCGGTGAGCTCCACACTGAAAATACCCTGAGTTATTCACCATTATTCGTTATCATCAAAACGACGAGCCTTGTGGTTCGCATCGCAGACAACAGAGATGCCCTATTATCGTCTAGACGATATCGTGAGGTGGTCACAAATTACTAGGGCATGAGATTACGGATGAGGTGATGCACGTCTCAATCACATCCGGGATCACCTCGCATCAACTCTGGTGTGATGAAATAAAACGACCCGTCACTCGTCTGTGATACTGCGTAAAACCTGAAGAATGTTGCTCTAGCCTCTGATTTTCTACACAGACGCCCTCGCTTCAACCTCACGAACTGCATACCAGTGCTACGAACCAGATCTGGTTAGCACTCGAAAGCGATACCCCTGTCTATGCTATTTTCGTCTGCTGCATGTGGTTGAGCCCATCGAAAGCATGGCGGCAAGAAGGAAGCATAAGTTAGCTTGCATTAGCTCTCTGTTTGTTCCTGGCTAACTATCATATTTTGCCATAACGAGAAGATGATGATAGGAAAATTCCTTCAGCTGCATGAGAAGTTTAAAGTATTGATCTGCCAATGGACTAACGGTTATGCATTGATCTAGAAATAAGTGACTTGCATGGAGAGGCATCGGGCACCCGTGGAAGATCATGATCATGGCTTGTGCGATGGCATGTGCTGCAATGATGCTCTGAGATCATTTGGCCTCGATGTACTTGATACTCGACGCCTTGACTCTCTGTGGCACAGGTACTGATGCAGATCCTGCACGCTCACTGTAACACTCCTGGAAGAAGGCTCTGCGGAAGGGAGGAAGCTGCAATATTTTGAAGTCTTTGGACTGGACGGCGCTAATCCCAATATTGCGGAGTTCGAAAGCGCAAGCCACAATGCAGAGATGCTCATGCAATTAGCCTGCTATTGGCTAAATTACCCCATTATCATATTCAATACTCTGCAGCTGCAGTTGCAACCTAGGACGCTTTCGAGTATCGATCCAACAACATATTTCACTCTGGTGCTTTCCCAGTGGTACCTCCAATACCTTTACTTACAGAGTGATGTTGTATACTTGGCTGACGCAGACCAAAGTACCAGGGTACATAATGATTTGGAAGGATTGGCAGGGAGCACGAGCGATTAGCTTTTGCTGTCAAGAATTGCGCCACACCAGTACCGAGCCGTGGCTGAGAAATCTCGTCGGGTATGAGTCATGGGCTCACGGCACTACCGACTTCTTTGACATACGTCTATTCGTTGAATCTCCAACTCTTCTCACCAACGCCTTGGTATGATACTCGACGATTCTTCTCGCATCTATCACACTCAATCTCTCGTGCTCATTCTTACACTTCAACGTGATACGGCTATGCGGAAGACTGTTATTCATGCAGAACTCGCCAGCCCCTCTTATCGTCTGTGAGGAGAAAAGGCGACTCACGTCTTCTCGTGAGTCTAAAAGATGGTTCTTGACTTGTAAAAGCTAGGCCAAAAAGGAAGCCGTATCTTTCTATTCTTGCCCATGCTCGGCCCAGCGTGTGTGCATAATGGAGCGGTCCACTCGATAAAGTATAGACTCCATGACCTTCGAACCGCAGCCAAGCCTTGATCGACGTCACTGTGCCTGAACCGTCTACCGTCTCGAGTCGAGTTGATTGACAGGGGTCTTGAAGCACCTGTGATTGTGATGCAGCCGATGCGATGAAGACGGTCGACCAAACGAAGAATTCACTAAGGGACAAGTTCGGCCTAAGCAAAGGTCACAATATTGAGGCAAGGAATGTCACTGCCTAGCATTGAGCATTATCACAAGCTCGACACTACCTCTTGTCATGACTCAACGTGCCTCCAGCAAGCGTCGTTGAATATATTGGTCTGTCCAGCAACCGCTATATTCAACAATCTCGAGCCCTATAGCTAGAAGCCCTATGCGCCTCAACGAAGGTCGTTATCTATGGCGCACACGTTGAGCAGCTTAAGCAGTTCACCGTCTGTACCTGTTCCAGCAAAGGCTGCAACTCTAAGACTGGTAAGCGAGCCCCATTGCGGGAAGAAGCGCTAGCCTTAGTCTTTGTCGGAAACCTCAACCGATGCTCGATATGCTTTTGGTAAAGCGAGATGACTTGCATGAGCAACAGACAGACTACAAGCCACCTTAAAGTAGACATCTTGACAGGGGGGTGACTGCATTCGTCCTTGCTATTCTGAGTTCAATGCCTTTTGCTGGATCGTATACTCCATACGGGAAGTGGATAACAGTCTTCAACAAGCATTATGGAAGAGTTGAGCTCGACTGTGTTCTTGGTACCTTCACTCACCTTGTGTGTACTACCTCTCTCATGTCGCTGCACTGAGCTTGACGCTTAGAGTTGCTTTCATCCAACAAACGTTTGCAAAGGACTCCCTCGCACCCCGACTTTTGCGTTGAGCATGAACGTCCTCAACCTCCATGGGAGATAGAAGGTCAACGACCGTACGGACGATGGAACGTTTGCATGTACAAGTCCACTACCACGATGTGTGGCTTTTGTAAGGCTCACCTCACCTGCAATCCTGTCCCACTCTCCCAAATTTCTTCTCGACGTGCTTGCGCCATCGACAAGGCCTTACCAGGCAAGTCCTGCAGCTCGTAGGGGCGGGAGAGACATACCTATCCCACTGCGATGACACCTCATGAACCTTGATCAACCTTGACATCGACAGCGTGCTGCAGGACGGGAAGTCAAAAGTCATCGACTAGGCTCTGCTCGATGGCGGCTGCAGTTCGTCCACCTGTGCAACCAGTAACTCGAGTGAAATCCCATGCAGCCTTTTCTTTTGACTTTTCTCGAGGCGCATAATATATTGCTCGTGGTACCGACTGTATGTTCTCATGCTGCCGGGACTGGATTCGGAACAGCGGCTTCCTGTTTCGCTTGTCTGGTAGTGTATTTAGAGTCGGATATGCACTCGTCTCCTCTCCTCCGCAGTCCTGTGTGCTTTCAGAATCCCTTGACCAACATGATCATGGCGCTCATGTCAGTTGTTCCTCCAACCACAACATCTTCTTGACCACGAAATCTGGCTACGTCATGAAGATATGCTTCTGATAGCTGTCGTAGCGTCTGCATCATGGCGTATCACGCGGAGTCCCTTTCTTATCGAAAGCTGCTCTCATATTTCACATTGACGAATACCATCATTGCGTAATTTGATAAAAATGAGATTTGTTTCGGTCGGTCACTGCCAGCTTACTTCTGGAATACTTCACAGCAGGCTACTGTCATGAGCAAATGATGCCTATAATGACCAGCAACACATGGCCACTAAGTCACAGCACTATGTCACTAGGAGTCATTGTCGACTACACACCCCAGAGACTTGATGAAGACACCCATTCCGCCTGCTTCGGGGACTGCAACATATACGACACTTTTATACTCTTTGCCAATTTACCAATCCAATGGTACTGGCATGTCGAATTCCTTCATTCACGAAGCGAAGTCTTTCCTCAGAACAAGAAAAGTGCTCACCAAGGTTGATATCGCTCCTCCACCTTATTGGGCTGGATCGCAAGTCTTTTTTTGCACAAAGGCCACTCAGATTAAAACATATCACAAGCAAGACGGACATCTGGCCTCTCGGAGTCCTCCAAGACGTCTTCATGTGCTAGGATGAGTGGTTTTCGATGGTTTCCCACTAACAAACCAGTCTTTTTGGGTACAGTGCTGCTTTGCGGGACACTTTTTTGATACTCGTCACTGGCATGGTGGGTCAGCAACTTTCCTCCTGGCCTTCGTTTCAAGCGCGACATGGGAAGTGTTTGTAACTGTGCCCCTGCCAACAACAACAACATAGCTCGATGCCCCTTTCTAGCCGGGTATCTAAACGTGTCGGCGCTTACGTCAGAGAGCGATAAGGATTAGATCACGAATTCGTACAACATATGCCAATGCTACTGCGCCTTGATGCGCTGTCTGTACGCGATCTCGAGGCATCGACCAATACTACTGCTTTGATATCTACTTTGACACCTTTACATATTTTGCTCAATCATCCGCTATCCGCGACAGCTGACAAGTACAATGGCAGACCAACCATTATCACCAGACGCCGGTCCAAACGAACAGCTTCCAAGATTACCCTCGGGATGGTACTTAACCCGCTCACTTACTATGCTTATACATGTTGCTAACGCAATAGTAGGACCGCACAATGGGACGGAAAGTAGGCAATCTTCTGCCATACCCTTCCAACAAGCATCATCCTCACATCCTCCAGCGCGCGCAAGTTCTACTACGTACAAATAAGTACTGGCGTTTCACAATGGGAGATTCCTACAGAAGAAGCACCTGGCTTACCTACACCCATGGCCACTCCTGCGCCGATAGGAGAAGGATTCTCAAGACCCAATGAAGTTCCACCAGAGGCGAGGGACGGTGAGACTGGCGATCGTGGTTTAGGTGTTAGTACCTTTCTCTTTTCCAGGACTTGCGCTTTGATGCTGATGCAAGAGTTCCGATCTAGGGTATGGCTATAAATATGATGTTAAATAGTGGCAATAAGCAGAACCAGCAGAAACCGAATCAATACTCAAGTGGCAGTGGAGGTCTCGGAGGAATCGCAGGCTCACTTCTCGGTGGCTCATCTCATGGTGCTGGTGGACAAGGCTCCTCTAGTGGTCTCGGAGCGCTTGGAAGCTTACTCGGAGGAAGCAGTCACAACAAGCCATACGGACAACAAGGTCAACAGATGCCAAACCAGCAATACGGTGGAGGTGTACCTGGCCAGCACACTGGAGGTTCCGGAGGTTTAAGTGGCATCTTCAATGCTGTGACGGTCAGTCGATGTGCACGCTATAGTACTAACCTTTTCTGACACCATTGTTATAGGGTCATACCTCGAACAAGCCATACGGAAACCAACAGCAGCAATATCCCCAACAACAACAACAACAGCAATACTCACAACAGCATCACAATAACCAATACCCACCGCAACAGCACAACATAGGAGGCTACGGAGCACCACCTCCAGGCTATGCCACGCAACCTCCTCCCCACAACTCCGGCTACGGTCCCCCACCTAGCGGCCACACGCCAAACTATTTCCCTAACCAAGGAGGCTACGGAGGACCACCACCACAGCACCAAGGACAGGGACAATATCAAGATCCATACTACGGAGGGCAACATCACCAACAACACGGAGGAGGAAGCTACACCCAGCCGCCACCTGGTTACAACCAGCATCAACCTCCACCGCCACCCATGGGATCTCATCCAAGCAATCAGAATAACTATAACCAAAATAGTTATGGTGGTGGTGGTGGGTATGCTCAGTCGCAGCCAGGTGGGACTGGTGGCGGTACTGGGTTTGGGAGTGGATGGTAGATGAAGATTCCGAATGTCTTCGTGTTGTGGAAGTCTTTTATTTCATGAATATACGATCATATGGAGGACCTGCTATCCCGAAAACTGAGATGGCACGTCTTATATGCTAACCCAGCGATGCCCTCCATACAGACAACTCCCTCCGAGTTCAATGACAGGCAGCACGTTCGAAACAACTACCACGTAGCTCGCCATGTCTTTGCGTCAGCAGTTCCCAAACGATCAGTTCCTAACTGAGCTTTTATCGACTTTGCTGTATCTCAGAAGTCAATTGAATCGCGCCACATCAGGATTGATGGCCGTGTCCGCTTGAATGTATTCAGCTTTGATACGGGCAGATGATCTGTAATCCAAACGAGTCGCTTTTGATCGGAGAGTACTCTGCGCTTCTGGCTGGATCATACGGATGAGTGGCATGCTGTTGAAAGAACAAGCAGGCGGAAGTAGCCGTGTCACAGATCCACAGTCTCAGTCTTGTCAGAAGTAAGGTTCTGAATGAGCTTCCTGCAATACATATTCAATACAAATACACGATAGCAATGTTATATAAGTTCATGTCCCTTTCTACACCAAGATATCACAACCCCAGCCGTCTACCTAAGACGTCAAGAACAATTTTTGCTCTCGCTTTCCGCTACCAAGCATATTGCCTCCCCCTCCTCAACTGCGGCGGCTCCAAATCATCGTCATCCTCATTCCAATCCTCATCTCCGCTCTTTTCGCTATCCATAAAGTCCCCTTCATTGAATCTCACCTCGCTCGGCCGCAAGTTGTCGATGTTAATGTCAACCACATCACACATGCCATGTACAACCGCAATCTCGCTTTCCTCGCGCTCTTCTTCCTCTTCTTCTCTGATGCGCTTGCTCTCTTTTCTTGCTGCTCTTGTTTTCACTTTGTCGTCTTCTTGAATCGTCTCTTGGAGTTTCCGTTTTCGCGCTGGAATCGCTTTGGCGAGTGGTGCGTCGTCATTATCGCCAGCAGTTAGTTCGTCTTGGTCTTCCTTCCACTCGCGCCACGCTTTGAGACTGGCTAGTTCTTTGCGCGGAGCTGCTGAGCAACGCAGAAACACTCGCTCGAGTTTGTCTGTCCATTTCTCGCGTAGACTTGCACGTTCGCGCCAGCTTGCTTCAGGTAGCATTGCTCTCAGCTCTAGGTACCGTAGGTCGGGTAGCTCGCCAGCGGCGTCGGTAAGAGAGGTGAAGAAGTTGAGGGCGGAAGGAGTACTCCATTTTCGTAGATGTAGTAGGGATAGATGTTGTAGGGTCGTGGGCCATGTTGGAATGTGGTCTTCGTCGAGCAAGGTGGAGTAGACAGGCTCAGCAATGACACTGGCGACGATCAAGGGGCTGTAGTAGGTCAAGTCGAGTGAGAGGTGTGTAAGCGACGGACAGGAAGATCGGAGATGAGGCAGGAAGTTCAGGGAGAGATGGTCGTTGTGGTTGAGAACAAGAGTGCGAAGATGGGCTCCATGTGGTTGGAGATAATTAGACAAAGTGTCGGATATTATGTTGCTGTGATTGATAGTGAGGGAAGTAAGGGGCTTAGGTAGGTGATCGAGTATAGACCAGGAGCTGCTAGTGCAGGACGTGAATGTGAGGCTCGTCAGTTGTGAAAGGTCTTCAAGGACGTCTGCGTTTCGCGGCTGCAATCCTTTGCGTCGGATGGCCGCAGTTTGACCTGGCGTTTCTTGTGTCGGCACTGGGAGACCACCGAGTTCCAAATTGGTCAGATCGAGATGCCGAAGTCCTTGAAACAGGGTTGAAGCATGAATGGGCATGTTCGGTTGCACCAGCCCCTCCGTTTGTCCAATCAAGTCACCAATCCACGTCCATCCAATCAAGCGTACTCCGCGATCTGACATGACGGAGAATAGCTCGGGCTTGTAGTACCAGGGCTGCTTTGAGGAGTGAGCAGCTGTTCGAAAAGGTGGTCTGTCCCGTGAGCGACTCAAATGGATAGCTGTAAGTTTTGGGAGTAAGATAGCTAGCTCAGCAAGACCAAACTGGCCACGACCAGCTGCAACATGTGCGAAGACATTCTTGATGTCCAACTTTAGTCGCTTGATCTTAGCTCGATAGTTGTATATTGTCTCCGTGTTCAGCAGATCAAGAAGTTGAAAAGCTGCCACAGGCGTGTCAAGGGGCGGACACTCATACAGGGCGGTCAAAGCAGGTTCTGTAAAGGCTTTGCATGTTCGCGCAGCTTTACAAAGCCAGGCAACAGCAGGTGTCACTCGATAGTCATCATCGAGCAGTGGTGATGCAGCGAAGTGAAAGATATTGAGGAGGATTTCGTAAGGCAGTGATGCCCATGGTGGTATAACCCTATCACTAGGAATGGATGGTGTCGACCGTGCTTCCGTGGCCTTGGACGCTGAATTCAATGTTACAACTATGTTATCAAGTAGAGAGATCATCAAGCACTTACAGACAACAACGACTTTCTTCTTACTGCCGACCTTCTTGATGCGCTTGCGTGTTGGTGCTGTTTTAGTCTTCTTATGTTCTTCGTGAGTCACGTGTGAGGACCTTGCGGGTCGAGGGCGATGTTGACGCTTTGATGTGGGAGGAGTTTCTGCCACTCCCACCTCTGGTTCTTCATCAGACTCTGCATAAGTCACGCGACGTCTTTTCCGAGTCACTGGCTTCATTACTCTAGCTTGGAGAAGCAAAATGTCGAATTTGTAGACTGTTGGAGATGGAGGCCGTGTGTGAGTGGCGTCGTGAGACTCGAATGCCATCAGACTCATTAAAGCAAGATCAAACGATAGGCAGGTGCAACCGAGCGAACTTCCAGAAGGGGCGAACAAACACCAAATACGCTCTCGTTCTTCAGCCTTCACTCTTTGCAAACTACATTCCACTCTGCTTGTCTGCCTGCTATATGTTAGTGAACCAACTTGTCTGTGAACCATCAATAGCGTCGCGACTGGCACGAATTTTATTTTGTTTCGTAATTCTGCAAGATCCAATCACAAAAACAACATCTCAAGTACGTTACACGGGAAGTCATTGATGAAGTGATGGCGAGTCTTGCCCATTGTGGACTTTGCCACAGAGGTTGGGAATGTGCTTGTCTGCCAAAAATCCAGAAAATATAGCCACAGCACTATGGCTACAGACACATCTGCGTCTGCTTCTGCCACGAGCGGAACCAGCTTAAATGCAGGTCCAAATAACCTCCGACTGGTTGTCGACTTGACTGGCCTGGCAACAAATTCGAAAGCATTAAAGCAGGAGCACATACACTCGCGTAAGGCAAAGAGGAGAAAGCTCAGGTCATTTCCCTGTTTGGTGAGGGTGGAGGTGTTTAGCCTAGCTAGTCCCACCATCGGCAGAGCAAGCTTATATTGCCTTACCAAGGAAGCAACATTGACGACAAAGGAAGATGGAAAGTACATCTTTAGTTTCATACTCGATGAGCCATTCACGATTAAAACAACGAGTCTGCTTATAAAGACACCGCGAGCCCCAGGGATAGGATGGAGCCGGTCATTAGCACAAGATTATGAAGTAACAATCTCGATGTTGTTCCTCAGTGATGGAGACATGAGCGAAGTATTAGAGGTCGCAAGCTTCACGACCAATGACGAAGAGGTAATACTAGCATCTACCTTCAGGATATCTAGGGGTGGTATCGATAGTGATGCACGACGGGCTCAACTAAGGCAATATGCCACTGATAAAGATATCCCGACCAATCTCAACATGGTTGCAAAAATAAGCTGGAAAGAGTCATGCTCATGGTGCGTCGAGGAACGCTGGTTCACAACAGGGATGGTGTTGAACGAGCACATAAAGACCCAACATCCGTGGGCACCAAGAATGGACGCCTCAACGACAGACCTTAACAGTGTTGACCTTATGAGTGCTCCACTAAACATGGAGTTGTTCAAGTCAGCCGAACACCGAGTCTTAGCGCCCGTTTCGCCAGCTATCTCCAACGAGTCTGCCTTGGCCTCTAGGGTAGTGACAGCTCCAAGCACTGAAACAAACACGCAGACGGCCAAGGATTCTCTCAAGCTATGTAATATGAGAGATCAGCAAGATCTTGCCACTTCGGTTGAATCACTCAAGCTCTCTAATACCCTTTGTATAACGACTCAAGCGTGGAAAACCACGCCTGAAGACTTGAGGGAGACATTCGGGCGCAACAATATGCTCGATCAACAGTTTATCGAAGTCCTGAATGAGTTGGCAGCAGTGACTACCCTCGAAGCTGCAAAGGAGACAATCTTGCGTATACGGAGACTCAAGCACTACAAACAGGACTTGAAGCAGTGTACTGTTTTCAATCTGAAAGAAACTGTCGAAAGACTGCGGCCGAAATCGGACTTGCGGAGGTCGTCAAAGGCACAAGCTGGAAACAATGTTGACACGAGCGCTACGCGAGCCATGCAGACTCGTGTTGTTGATGCCTCAAAACCCTCGTCTGAGTCGTTGCGGCTGTCAAAGCTTAGCAATCGTGGCGAGACCATAGAAATCCAGCCTCATCGGGACGCGCAGAGCAGCGCCGGCCATGTACCGTTGATGAATGCCAAACAAGGTCGATCACAGTCGCAAGCTCCTTCAAAGCCATTACCCTTCCAGGACGCTCGACAAGCTTCTGATGCCATTGAAAACCGCAATCGAAAGAATAGTAAGGCTGGGGATTTGAGCTTCAATGGTTTCGATACCGCACGACGTGTTAGGGACGATCGCCACAAGCGTGTCATTCCTGAAAGCCCCTCGATTCTAGAAGAGTCCTTAGTAGAAAAAAAAGGAAGCACGAGAACGGACTCTGGCATGGGATTGAACGAGGGCATGAGAGGATCTGGTTTGTTCAAAAATGCCCACGACCCTGGGAAACTCTCAGCTTTTAGAGCGACCAGTGGTGCCACAAAGAAGATCTCGAGATTGAGAGATCCTGGGCAACTAATTGAGCAGCCACAAGGTCAATATGCTAGGCGTGGTCTACCACTACCTCGTCTCATGATCACCACGGTACCATATCGACCAGGTCATACCTTGCGACTATTTGAGGAAACTACATTTCGACCTCTTCCTCCAGGTTCCGAGGTAATTGGGTCCGAGCAGCAAATTGATGAGACCTGGTTAAGAATGAAACAAGATCAAAAAGTCGATTCATACAGCAACATGACCAGCATACAAAAAGCTCTAATGAAGCGATGGAATCACCAGATGCTGGAAGAAAAGCTTAGTGGTGACAAGTTCCTGCCTGACGCTACGATGCGTTTTGTTGCCGCTAATAGGTCGTGGCTTAGAGAGGATATTGCCTTTCGAGAATTTGTCAGATTTCTTGGAGCATTGAGAGCAGATAAGCTGGTCTCGGAAATAGTAGTTAAGGCTTGCGTGGACGCAATACGAGGCACATCATTCTCACATAAAGAGCCCGCCGGACCACTCACAACTCGTGCAAAAGCCAGAGCTAGCTTGAATACTGCGCTTAGCACCAAGAAATCAGCAGCGATATCATGTTTGCCACTGCCCGAAGTGCCAGAAGCGGCATATATTTCAGAGAGGCGGTCGGACTGGGCAGCGACGTGCGTTTGTGGTGAAACAGTGGACGGAACAGGGAAAGTCGTGCTATGCACAAATGTGGTAAGTATGCTCTTCTCATGAATGTATGAAATATTTATCTGACATTATTACTGCCAGAATTGTGCCAATCCAGAATATCACCCGAAATGCGTACCACAAGCAGCCGGTGTCAGCCAGTGGCAATGCAGAGATTGCAGCAAGAACGGAGATAGCAGAGACGTGGAAATGGAAGACGTTACGTCGTAAAGGATCAGGTCGTGCGTGTTCGAGAGATATAGAGATCTACGAGATGGGAGATACAGATGATCCGGATAATAAAGAGTGTCATGATTAAAGAGCAGAGACGCAGCTCGCAGCTGATTGCACGGCGTTTGAGGTTTTGGGCATGAGGATCGTGGATAAAATACTGGTTACGCGGCGTTTGGAAGATCGTGGATTAAGGACTGGATGGCAAAGACTCTAGCCTGCAGGACTTACGAGCCACATTCCAGGCTCTGTTCACGAGCCACATTCCAGCTCTGTTCAATGACAAATGTTCTTTACCCCTCTTCACAATTCTCTTTCCTTGGAATTGATCTTCATGCATTCCTTGTCGTTTCGCAAACATGCACTTTCAAATTTTGAGGGCAGCAATATCATACCGTCTAAAAACGCTATCCCATTTATCCAGTCAAGAACGTTAGCAGACCTCAGCATTTCAAAAATAACGCAGTCAGTAATTGCCTAACGTGGCCACCACGGTCGTCTCATCTCCTCGGAGTACGACTAGCCACCCGTTGCCGCTTCTTCGCCGGCCGACGAGTTCTCCCAAAGTGTGTACAGCGCATGACAACAGAGGAGATTCGAGCACTCCTCCTAGAGGGCCACGTGAGTTCCAGGAAGGAGCGTTCATCAACACCCATGAAGATCGAGAGATTCAGGGGATAGTCTGACGGTCAAGAGCATAGTGATCAAGTGTCTGGCATGGATGGGCTCCAGACGGAGCGTTCATCAACACCTATGAAGATGAGAACAACGAAGAGAACGAAGACCAGTCTACGCACGTTTCGGCTTCATCCACCTCAATGCAAAACAGTGGTGTCACATACAGCAACCCACGACAGCCTAACAGACGCCACTAGTATCGACAGTATTTATCGTGGTATGGCATAGTAAGAGGGAGTAAAGGGGCTGCTTTCAAATGTTGTGTTTCTTTCTGGGCAGACCTCGATGTCAATCTCTATTGAAAAGGTCCTCCAGCACTCTCCACAACTTCTTTTCATTTGAGTTACGATTCCGATTTTCCTCAGGTTGCCTGCCAAGCCTTTGGGATGTTGACCAGATAAAAGTCTTTTTTCGAGGAAAGATCCTCCAGCACCCTCCACAAGGTTTTTTTACTTGAGTTACCATTTCGATTTTCCTCAAGTCTGCTTAGCCTTTGGGATGTGACTCTGATACAAGTCTTCTGCTACCAGCATCGACGAGCTATCCTGCTTGTCGCTATATATTTAGCATATCTTAGCTCTAGTACTCCTCGAAGAGCACATGGACGACCGGTTTCAATACCATGCTATTGGTATTATCGAGGAAGTAGAGGAACAAACTGCGCCGCAATCTGCCTTGGACATTCTTCAATTTCCATCTTTGCGTCCATGAATTCAGTCGTCATCTTCAAGTTCTGCCATCAGATCGGCTAGTTCCTGATCTTCCTCTTCTGTCGCTAGCACCTTAGCCTTGCCAGCTTTGCCACTGCTGGCGTCGACATTCTCTCCATCCACGTCCGTCCTTTCCAGCTTTTGCGCGTCGTCCTCACCATCAAGTCGCCAACGTCTCAACGTCCCATCCAAACTGACACTAACGATCCACTTGCTACTGCCTCGCTTCTTGTTTCCTTCCTCTACCAAAGTCACCAAACAAACACCCTCGACGCTCTCAAAATGCCCTGTCAGCGTCTTGACACATTCACCAGAGCTCATATCCCAAACGCGGACTTCTTCGTCTCTGCAGCCCGTGACTAGCAGATTTGTGTCTGGATCGTGGACAAGGGAGCGAACCCAGTCAGGATGTGTAAAGGTGTCTGTGGATGTCCATGGTTGTGGTTTAGGATGTGATGTTACGTTGTGGGATGGAGAAGAAGAAGGGACGATGGGACGAGTGAGGCATTGTGCTGTATTATCACTTGACGCAGTGAAGAGAGTATTTTCGTATGGTGCAGCGCCGACAGAGGAAGGAGAGAAGAGGATCTTATTGACGCTTGTGGCGTGGAAATTCAGTGGTGCAGAGTCTGCTGCTGATAGGACTTGTTCATCTGGTGTTAAGGCCGAGGGTTGTGTGTTTTCGTCCGCTGGAGCCGCGAGTGTGGAAGTCGTTTCTGCTGCGGACGAGTAGGTGATGCGCCAGGAGCGAATTTCAGGGGTGGAGGCGGCACTGAACAGGTAGATCGTGCTAGGATGGAGTGAGTGTGGTTGTACTAGCAACGACGACATAGGATCGATAGCGAGGTCGAGCACGCCTCGTGTATGTCCTTTCAGTGTATGTAGTCGTTCTCCAGTTGATACTCGCCATACAATGATAGTAGCGTCGACGCTGCCAGACATGAGCAGGAGACAATGGCTGTCATCTTCACCTTCAATTGTTACTGGTAATGCTATCTCGCAGCAAGTGACACAGTTGACAAAGTCTGAATGGCTTGTATACCTTTGCCGCTGTTTGCCGGTGTTGACGTCCCAGCTCCATATTGTGTTATCCCAGCAACCGGCAAAGAGAAGTGTGCCGGACGGATCTGAACAGATTGAGGTAACTGGATTGCGAGGTCCGCGATATGTATGCGTTGTTTTGTTCGTCTACAATGTTGGGAGAGGTCAGTATCAAGGTTTGTCTCTTTGTGCTCGGGCGATATTGACCGGCTTCATCTTCATTCCGTTCACCCATCTTGATTGCGCAGACTTAACAAAACCACTCCTTCCTCCAAAGCACTTGGACACAAAACAACACCTCTTCTGTCATTTCAACAACAACATCACGCACTCGCTCAAGCACTAACCTTCAAATCAACCCTCCTAACCCCACCACCATTATCCGCCACAAACACGCATCCTTCGTTCCGCTCATCTCTCACCACCGCACTCAATTTAGCATTCAACTTGAGTGGAGCACCAGCAGTATTTTTTGATTTTTCAGCACGACGGGCAGAGTTTGATTGTGCAGAGGCAGATTGGAAGTAGTATTGGCCTTCGTCCTCGGAGCCGTGGCGGCGTGTTGTCATAGTTTCACGTCACGAGTTTGCAGGGTCACAGGTTTTGGCTGTCGGGTGACAATGTGATATGCGCAGTGTTGTTGTATGTTTGGTGGTGAGACGTGAATAGGGGGTGGCGAATGAAGGTCGAGTGGGAGCAAGGTCACGAAATCCAGATCATGAAGCATAATACATAGGTAGAATTGGTAGAGTAGTTCTTCAGACTGGAGCGGAGTGTCATGTTCGAAGCTATGATAGCAAATCTTCAATCATCCACTGCTCTTACCTTGGCAGCAGCATCAATGGCATTATTCAACCCTCTTCGTATCTATACTTTGACCATTGGCTCCTCTGCTACATAATGCAGATAGCTCCCAAGCAGCTTGATACCTTCAATGTAGTTCCTCCTGTCCAGCTTCTCATTGATACTGTGAGCACCATCCGTGCTACTTCCCATGGGCAATAACAGCACACACTTGCCGAGCTTCTCCTCGAACGTCAACGTAACAGGAATACTGCCACCCTCCCTCGTCAAATCTGGCTTAACACCGAATACGCGCTCGACAGCCTTTCCTGCTGCAGTAAAGTTCCAGTGCTTCGGGCTAGCGACCCACCACTTTCCAGAGTGTAACTCCTTGATCTGGCACTTGTTCTTTGATCCGAGGCAAGAGAATGCATAGTTGACGTGCTCGAAGACGTGCTTGTTGACTTCTTCGACCTCCATGTTAGGCACGGTGCGGATGGAGAACTTGCCAGTCACCTTGGCTGGAATGACAGTCTTAGCACCAGGAGCAGAGAAAGCACCTTCGACACCGTGTAGAGAGAGGGAAGGGAACCTCCAACGTGCCATAAGTGTGGCGTCCTTGTCTTCGTGAATGCTGGTCTTGCTGTTGAGACCTTCATAGAGATCATCCATAGTGAATGCAATGTCTTTGTAGATAGCGCGCTCCTCGTCCGTGACTGGTGCAACGAGCTCATTAAGACCAGGAATAAGAATCTTGCCATTGCCGTCCACGAGGGTCGACAAAACACGAACGAGATCTGTCATGGGTTCTTGTGCTGTGCCACCGAAAACACCACTGTGTAAATCTTGACCAGGACCTGAGATCTCGATGCCGTAGTAGATGCAGCCGCGAAGACCATACGTCAAACAAGGCTTCTCTGTACCCAACCAGTAGTTGTCTGAAATGCACACCGCATCAGCATCCTTGAAGTATTTATCCGCCTCTTGAGCAATGAAATCGTCAAGTCCTTCAGAACCATACTCCTCCATACCCTCGAAACACATCAATAGATTCACGGGGAACTCAATGCCAGCCTTCTGGTGCGCCTCGATTGCGTTGAGCCATCCAAGCACAGGTCCCTTATCGTCGGTACTGCCACGGCCGTACATGCGACCACTCTTTTCATCTACAGTAAGCTCAAAGGGTTCCGTGGACCAGCCATCAGAGAGATCTGCAGGTTGAACGTCGTAGTGGCCGTATACGAGGATTGTGCGCTTGTTCTTGTCGTTGCCATATCGTCCGACGATGACTGGTGGTAGGTCGAGGTGTTCTTTGCCAGGTTGTTTGCCTAATGGGCGCTCTTCTACTTCTGCCCCAAGAGCTCTGAGCTCACTTGCAAGGAACTTGCCCATCTGAAGTATTCCATATTAGTCCTTCTGTCTTGAGATCGAGAATACTGGGATTCGTGCCATACCTTGACAACATCAGGTCTTCGCGCATCTTCAGCACTGATTGAAGGAATGGCAACAGCTTTTCTCAGTCTGTCGATGAACGACTCAGCCATATCATCGACCTGCTTGAAGTATGCATCGAGTTGTGGAGCCATGTTGCGCTTGTTACTGTAGAGATATGGCCACTCGGCGTAGTTTCTGGTGATTGTTTGACGAGGTACAGATCGCTGAAATGTGGCAAGCTTGGGGATGGGTGTTCTGAAAGTCCTCAAGCACAATCTTGAAGTCAGCATAAAGCATGAGTAGTCCAAAGATTATGGAAAACAGATCAGCTCTTCGGAATGAAGTGGGGTAGTAGGGGTCAATAAGGAAGGTGGTTTCGTGATTACTATCTACATTTTATCTATAAAAAAAGCATTCATACTTGACGAGTACGCCGGCGCAAACGCACAGGTAACGCGCCACGTTTCCTCACTTTCCTTGACTTCGACAGGCTTCGTGGCGCGGATAGACTCAAACTCCTGAATCCTTGCTTGAGAAACCTGAAATCTTGCTTGAGGAGAGGTTTCATCTCTATCGGTACAGCTTTCATCATTTTCCACGTCGTGCCTCTAGTTTTGTTGGCATGCTGTGCCGTCCAATCTTTATCTAGAAATAGCGCTTCGACCAGCTTGGTGGCAAAGGACATCCTAGGAGCAACAATCTCGAAGTGAGCACGCTCACGGTCCATGATCTCATCGGGAGAGAGGTTGGCAGCAACAGGATCTAAACCGCAGACTACAGCACCAACGCTAGAGTTCCAACGCCCATTCACACTATCCCGGTCGGGCCCACAACGAGCTTTGAGGCTGTTCGATATCCTGGTTCGCATAAAATTGTCGAGTTGTCCAGCAGCACCTGCATATTTCCATGCGACACGAACCACATTGTGCATTTGACTTGCGTATGCAATCTTGAATAATGTGGAGAATATGACACGGTCTTTCATAGGAACTAGCCATGTCCGATTGGCATAGTTGAGGATCCAGACAGCCAGATCCACGGATTGTGTTCGTCGACAGTGTTTCAGAAGAATATGGATTGGCGCTTTGCTGATTCGATAAGCTCTTTCTTTGGCGAGCTTGTCGATGAGACGCACAGCCTCCAGCATTGTCCCACGCGAACCAAGCACATCAACAATGTGACAGACAGCATTATCTGTGAGCCATTCAGGACCCCAACACTCATCTAAGATATCCAGAAATTCACCAATATCACCACCAGTGTCCAGAAATGACTTTAAACTGTAAGGAATGATCATTGGTGCCGTTTGTGCCCCAGAGACAGAATGTGCTGATAGACCATTGTCAAACATCTTGCGCATCACAAGCTGCTTGAACTCGACATTCGGGCTTGCCATGAGTAAGGCCACCCACGTTCCAGCATTTGGGCTAGCTTGCTCGGTTCGCATAGTAGACAGGAGTCGATCAAATTGCGCGATATCCTGATGTAATGCGGCATTCAAGAGCATAGTATTATAGAACGCTGTCCCTGGATGTATGTCAAAACTTTTCATGAGCTCGATCACAGACCAGGCCTGGTTGTGCCGTTCGTGACGTATCAAGAAAGACAGTACATGATGGAAGGCAGCATAGGATAAAACAGGACGAATTTCAGTCGACCTAAGCAGGTCCAGGAGAACGTCTTCTCTATGACGCTGTGCACTTTCCCCAGAACGAAGTACTTCCGGTGATCGAGCCGACGTCAGATCCTCAATGTATTTCGCAAATGACGATATGGTCCAAGCACGGGGGGTTGGTACATCTTCCGGTCTCCTTGAAGGCGCCATGAAACGCACCAGAGGACGGCGAAAGATCTGATCTTGGTTTCGAGCACCAGTCTGAGTGTTCGTAAGCAGGATCCTCTTTCCGGTCGCAGCCTCGCGTGTGTATGGAATAACGAGGTCTGGAAGCCGCTGTTTCTTTATATGATCTGTCACAAGCTCGAGATTATATAAATGCCCTTTGACCGTCATGCGACCAGTATCTTTCTCATAGTGGTATAAAGGATAGTCGACATCGACATCATGTCGCGGATTATGGAGCAGGTAGTAGTACAACTCGAGAAGCTCGTGAAGCGGTCCTTGGATATCGACATGTCGATAGTCAAGCCGCCTGGTGTTTGTTCGTTTCTCGAGGTATTCCAGAATATGGTTCCAAGTGAGGTCACCACGGGTTTCATGTCTGGTTTTCTCTCCTGGGTCTGTTAACGGGCTAGCTCTGACTGCAAACCCTTCCTGTGCTGCTATGTTGCCATTGATTCGGATGACCCCATCATCTGTCATGGTCTCGGTGTTTACCATCTTGCTACTGCTGCTCCCACTGGCAGATCCGTGCAGTACAAGCTCCACATATTCTCCAGCGTCTTCTGCCTTCGTGCTGTCCGTGGACGTTGTATTCTTGATATCATTGCCATCTTCTTCAAGCGAAGCACGTGTAGCTGTAGCAGTACTCGAGGAGTGTCGCACGCATTGCTTTGCCAGTGGTGTAGCGTTCGCTAGTTTGCTACCAGCGCGGCACGCCAATATGAAATTTCGTGGAGTCAATTGAGTATTCCGTCGAGCAGAAATTGCGGTCAGTCCAGGTGTTGCTGCATAATATCCTACTGCACCACGACCAGACTGAACAGCAGTAGGGCTTCCTAAGTCGGCCTCACCAGTTGAAGTAGAAGGACCAGAAGGGAATTGAGAGATCTCGGTTGTTGAGGCTAGTGGCCATGAATATATGGATGAGTGAAAAGCTGCAGTCGCATGATGAGTTGTGATCAAGCTCGACACGAGCGACTTCGCCGACGTAGCAGCTCGTCGATGAGCATGGCTACTAACGTTCATGCGCTATAAAGACGGGCGCATTGGACGATGATGATTCAGATGAACTGGTAACATTATCTGGTAGGCAAAAAACATGCTGGAAGTCAATGACAGAAAACCTTAACTGGGGCCCCATACTAATCAATAAATATCACTACACGCACCACTCATCACCTCACTCGATATACATCCAATGTATATAGCTTGTGGGTAGACGAAGCCTCCATCTAGCATCCTACTAACTTATTCTCTCGTTCCATATCACTTCATCTCGAGTCACAGCACCTTTCTTCCCCGATTAACCTAGAGTCTCATCAAAAGCTTGAACAACAGCAACAGCAATCATGAGGTGAGTTGAACAAGACTTAGAGCGGCAAAGTGCACATTATGTCCCAACTAACTGAAACAGTGGGCAGTGATTGGCTATTTACAAGTCAGATTGGAAACTCTAGCTGTTTCGTTTCGTCGTCACCATCAACCACGAGCAATTTGTTTACGCTCCTCCGGTCTCTCATTGAACTGTAATCACCCATCCATCACCTAGCCTCTTATTGTCTTCGCCCACTCCGCCCCACAACAAGACACTATTACCACTACCAATATCTCTACACTGGTCGGCAGCAATCCATCCTCTTCTTCCCATGGTGTTTGTTTGTCCGTCCTGCTCTTGTTCTTGTTGTACCTTTGTACACCCCACTTTTACAGCATCCTGACCTTGGGCAACCACAATACCGGCAGGATCAAAACTCCAAATATCGTCGAAGAATTTTCCAGCGGCAGCATGACCATCATTGCTCGCTTGTCCTTCACCACAGATCATGAGCAGATGCTCTCTACCCAATGTGTTCGTTACCGGCACAAATCCAAGCACACTTCGCTTGCCAGGATCTGCTTCAGCTGGGAAGACCACTTTCTGCCATTCACCCCTAGGTGACACTGCCATGAAACCTTGTCCGCCTTCATCATTGAACTCGTCCTGTAGATTGACGTCTAGGAAATCAATCTGACCACCTTGCTCGGTATTGCCGTCAAAGCCTCCGAACCTATAAAGGCGGTCTCGAATAATTGTCAGACTTGTGCCTCCGCGAGCTGGATCAGGTGCGGATGGAAGTTGTGCCCAGGTACGTGAGTCGATGTCAAAAGCCCAGAGATCTGATGTACGACCCCCAGAAGATAGACAGCCTGCATGGACGAAGATGGTGCCGAACGTCTTTGATAGCGGCGCGTGTTCTGTGTCCTCCTTGGTCGGGTCAGGAGTCTTATTGAGAAGAACATCTGTAATGTTCGGCGTTGATCTGGGAGCCGGGAAGGGCGTTGCGGACATGGTATGATAAGAACGTGCTTCAGGATACGGGCTGTTTGAAGGTGGATCGAGAAAGCTCCATTCGTTTTTAGTGGTATCAAACACCCAAATGCGGCCGTTTTCTTCGAGTGCAGACATAGAAGGACCTCCACGACCGCCAAATATGTAGATGTATTTGCCAATGCCAGCGGAGCTGTGACCTACTCGAGCTTGAGGGACTTCCTTTGAACCGGATGCAGATTTTGCCTCGACTGTTTCAGAACCACATGAGGTCGATCCGGGTAGCGCAAGATTGAGCACATGCATTGCATTGTCGACTGGCTCACGAGGTGCAATTTCGCCACCAAAGATGTAAGCACGCTTGCCGATGACATTCAAAGTATGAGATGAGCGAGGTAGGGAGGGAGCTTCTAAGCGTTGGATGGTTGCGGTCAGTGGACCACCAGCATGGACGAGACTTTTATAGACATCAGACACAGCTCCTGTGACGGCAGACAAGCCCGAAGCTATGGTTGCGGTCATAGTGAGAGGTGTTGAAATTAATCTTGAGTGGGAGAAACGAAGTCGCGATAGAATTGATATGAGAGAAACGAGACGAGATGAAGGAGTACTGTAAAAGGCCAAAACGAAAGGTCACTGCGGTAGTACTTCGGGGGACTCACGAGGGTTAGTGGACCTAATAGCTATCTCAATCCAGAAGCTGTGGATGGAGAAGGAGAAAAATAAAGCTGTGATCGACCTGAAACAAAACCTGAAACACCAACTCAAACATCCACCCAACCTACCACCAAAATGGTCGAGAAGCTCTACGTCACATACAATCAGGTACTTATCCCTACATATACGCTTGGCATGGGACGCGACTCATCTGATACCTCACCCTCCTAGGTGCACAAGCTATGTCAAGAGAGCGCCGAGCGCATCCTCAATGACTTCCAGCCCAACCTTATGATCGCCATAGGCGGTGGCGGCTACGTTCCCGCGCGTATCCTCCGGTACTACACCACTCACCACCCTTCCCCGCCTCGTCTCAACCCAAGCTAACACAACCCATCATCCAGCTCCTTCCTAAAACGTCCCGGCTCAGCCAATATCCCCATCCAAGCAATCGGCCTCTCCCTCTACGAACAACTTCCCTCCGCCACGCCCTCACGCACCTCCACTCCTGCGCCCCATGACAACCAAGTCGAAGTCCCAGGCACCGCCGTAATCCGGACACAATGGCTGGACCTGTCCAGTTTAGAAATGGCGTCACTTATCGGTAAAAACGTGCTGATTGTCGACGAAGTAGACGACACGCGCACGACGCTCGAGTACGCCGTCCGCGAGCTCGAAAAGGATGTTGAGGAGGCTAGGAAGTTGAAGGGATTGACAGGGGAGGAGGGCAAGACAAGGTTTAGTATTTTTGTGCTGCATAATAAGGAGAAGGAGAAGAGGGGCGTGTTGCCGAAGGAGTTGATGGACGGGGGAAGATATGCGGCAGCGGTGACGACGGGGGATGTGTGGCTGGTGTATCCGTGGGAAGCGAGGGATATTGATGAGCATGATAAGTTGGCGGCGCAGCAGGAGAAGAAATAGGGGGTGAATGAGCTACCGAATGATCTAAAGGGGAATGGGCATGGCAGGAACGGCTGCTTCGAGTGAGAACTGGGCGGATCAGGGTAGAACGGGAAAGACGCTGTCACACCATCTTATTGGGAAAAGGACCGGACGCAGACGCGGGTATATCGGCAAGCAAAAGAACTTGAAACATGCCAACAGCGTGCCATGACAGGAATGACTACAATCAGTACGAGACACTATGATGACGAGGCGGTCGCCAATGGGCATCTCTGCAATTTCATAAAACAGCAAGGATATTCAAAAGTCAGATCGTCTATTGACACTTCTACAGACAGTCTACTCCAGTCAGTGGATACTACACAAATATATACAAGCACCACACAAATACAAACACACTCAATATGAGCCAAGGAAACTGAGTCATTAAGCACTTCGGTTCCAGCTAGTATGACTCTTATGCCAGGTGTGCTTGTATCAATGTTCTGGAATAGTTCAAATTTCAACACGTTCTCTACATATACACCATTTTCATCTATTCCACTGTCCATCTTAGAAGAGCTAGCTGCCTACCATTGACATCCAGCAGCTTGGACACGATATGCAGGATTATCGAAACGTAGAAGATGAGCACTTCGCACAGTTCGCTAGGCAGTGTGTTTCAGATTTGTGGTACTCTCCTCGTAACTGCTTTTGCGCTGTCAGCATGCGTTTAACTCTTGCATCCTAATCCATGCCGTCTTGAGATTGTTGCAGTAGGCGGAGCACTTTCGTGTTCCTAAAGTCTCGGGGCACTCTCCACACCCTTGTCAGCTCTATCTAGCCCATTGCCCAGGTAAGCGCGTTCCAACCTTGCGGTCTGCGGGAGAATCGTCGCGGCGGCGGGCAACAAAGGCACCTGGATTGCAGCAGCACTCGACACACCACCACTAAACAGCATCGGTGATACGTACTAATGATACAAATGAAAAATGATATGGACAGTCTACTCTAACAATCAGATCATAGGCTACAGTATCTCAAACAAGCCTAATAATCCTCCAGCTCTTCCTTCCAAAGGGTATGGATGAACAAGATCCCAAGAACATATAACGATCCCAACATCGACATCAAACCATCGGATTCCTTCCCCTGTAATAATCATCCTCATGCAAACTTCCCTGTCTCATGGGCATTTTATACCTCGCTGCCCCTCCTCCACCTGCTCCACCGCCACTCCCACCTCCACTTCCACCCCCACCAGCACCATCAGGAACGACATACCTCCTCACCCTCGGTCCCGAACCTTGTCCCTCCTCCGAACTCCTCGAATACCTCCTGCTCGCTGCTGAGCCCCTTTCCTCTTCACTATCCCTTTCCCTCTCACGCCCATCTCCACGAGCACTGCGCGGTTCTCTGTCATAGGCATCATGTCCAGCACCAGCACCAGCACCACCAGAAGAACTGTTGAGACCAACACTACCATCCCTACTATGACTATAACTACTCGGCGGAAACTCATCACTCCTGCTATATGCAAAGCCCGGTTTAACATTCGCTGCAGCGGCTGCTAGACTCGAGGATCTTCGTTTACGAGGCGGTCCTGTGCTATGTCGTGCTACTGAGGAGGTGCGGGTTGGTGGGCGAGAGGAGGCTTCTCGTTCTCTGGTGGTGCTGTTGCTGCGGGTTGTGGAGGGGTTGGTGCTGTTGTTGTTACTGTTATTGTTACTGCTGGTTGTGTTGACATCTCTACTACTGCTGTTGTTAACATTGACATCTCTACGACTTTTATCTCTCCCACTAGTCCCCGGCCTCGAACCACCCGGTGATTCTTCAGGAACATCGCTCATCTGCCTCGGCATCTCCGGCCTCAATCCTGCACCAGTAGCCGATCTCGGTGTCGGCGGCGCACTATTTGGATTCGAGCTCGATGCGTTGTCATGCACCTTACCGCCTCCAGGTTGGGCGATATATGGTTTGCGTTCGCGTTCGAGCGAGATAGCTGGTGGAGAGTGCGATGATTGGGAGTTGGAGGAGGATTCGTTGCCGGAGTCGTACATGTGTATTGGTTGCTGTGGGTGGGCTTGTGATTGTGATTGTGACTGTGAGGGTGGTGCTTTTTGAGAGTGGCGGATTGGTGAGGTTGTGCGGACTGGTGAGGTGTGGCGGAGTGTGCGACTTTGGCTTTGGCTTTGAGGTGGTGGGAAGAAGGGTGTTGGTGAGGATGTTGAGTTGGAGAAGGAAGGATGGTGACGGGATGACTCTGCTTGTGGTGCTTGTGATGAAAAGGATGAAGATGGCTGTGCTGCGGCATTTGCATTTGCCGCTCTTCGTGGAAGTTTAATCTTCTTCTCTTCAAGTATGCTTTCTTCAAGTTCGACTTGCATCGGCACGTTAGCTTGCAAAGGGAACAGTCGTCTCGACAGCTCCTTTGGGAACCGTTCTTTCGGATCGTCTGCATTGCTGATTGGCATGTTCAGCACAGCGTCTGCGAAGCGTTTGTACTCAATGTCGGGATGTGCTCGTATGTTATGTGTCATCCATGCTTCGAAGCCCGACGGCGTGAGAGCAGGGATAGTCGGTCTACCATGCGTCTTTTCTTGCACGAAAAAGTGCTCGCATTGGAGGTCGCGGTAGAGGTAGCTGAGGTTAGAATGGCTCATAGTGCCGTCGAATATCTCTGGTCCTTGGTCAGCAGTTTGAGCATTATAGCCACAGATACAAGCTTACTTTGCCATGGATATAGCTCATTCGCGACCTTCACATCATTGTAAAACTTCAACATCTTTTGCGGCGTCACCACTATGCTGTGTTGAGGCTCAAAGTCGGCAATCTGTATCATCTCGTTAGCTCTGTTGTAACCTCAAGTCCCACTTCAATCTCTTCTTTCTCACAATATGCAACGCCAACCCTCTCAAAAACTGCCCCAACCTCGGCGTCCCTCTCCCATTCGCATCAAACAGCGGCTGCCACACCTTCTCCAAGGTCGTCGTATCATCCTCCGGCTCCTGCTGCAGCGGTTTTGACCTTGGTGGCTCAGGCAGTTTCGTGCTAGTATGTTTCGGACTTTCAATCTCCTCATCATAACTACTGAAACTCTTGTATTCGCGAAGATCATCTCCTTCCCAATCATCTTGAAATGTTGGCCGAGAGAAAGAGCTGACATTGCTGCCTTCGTGGCGCTCTGATCGTGGTGGAGTGACGACGTGTGGTGGTAGTATGCCTGAGGTGGATTTGAAGGATAGTGGAGGTGCGTCGTGGTCTGTTTGTGCTTGTCCCTGTCCAACCATTCCATTCAGCTTGAGACTCTGAATGACTTGTTCTGTAATCTGTGCGACGAGGTCTGGCGTGACTTGATTCGTTGTTTCCGTCTGGTGGAAGACATTGTCGACGACCGCTTCTTTCACAGGACGAAGTGGTTGCGATTGCTGTCCAAAGGTTGGCGGAGGAGCACTCGACGATGCGCGGGACCTGCCTGCTCGCGGAGAAGGCACATAATCTCGGGATGAAGGAGGATAAGCTGATCCAGGCAGTAAAGAGTTCTTGCGTTCCGAGCTATCCTCTTGACCACTACGCTCATCATAGTCAGAGACGTAGGAACGTCTGCTCTCTGACGCCATTGTTTCGTGACTGCTGGCGCATAAGGCTGGAAGGAGGCTGCTGGAGAACAAGGATGGAGATCTCGATTCGCAAGGATATCTGTGGCGAATATCGAGGAATGTGGAAGTTGTATATAGCTGTAGCAACGGCAGGAATAAGAATGGTTACAGTTTGGGTGATATACGAGCCAACGGCTGCGGTGTATGCAGACAGCGGACGATTATGGCATGCAGAACCATGCGGGAGAACGTTTCAGAAATTGACGTTGGAAGCGTGGCTTGCGCCTTGGTCTAGCCCTGCCGTCATCGCTTGTTTCAGAGTTTGGGGCAGTGCTCCGCCGAAGCACAAATGGCTGATAGAGTGGTACAAGTACTTGCGTTGTTGTCTCTACAAGGTAGGGCATCTCACAGCAAGAAGGTCACATTGGTCTTGTGTAGACTTGACTGGACGCCAAGCAAGAATGTATCATCTTTCTGACATCGGACCAAGATCCGTCAACATGCAAGATGAGGAGTAAATATGCTTATATTCCTTATTCAGATCTATGCACTGTGCTACAGGCAGATCGTGTGACCTGAGTGACACATCATGTGACCAGTGGTAGCCGGTGGTGTAGAATTGTGTTACAATAAAAGCCTCAATCCCAGAAAAAGCAAGTCCCATGTTCTCGTGTCACGTTTTGTAGCCAACCACTTCATCAGACGCTTCTTGTCGTGCCCTATCATACTTTTATGAGATTGTTCGTCAGATATTTCTTGTAGCAACTTTCTCATGCTCTTGTATCACCTTCGTCATCCCTTCGTCATGATGTCGTTGCACTTCTTTACCACACTGGCTCTTTTAAGACCACCGCCCCTCATCTACCGCCACGAGGTGAGCTTTTACCCTTCCAGTCCAAACCACGACCACCACGGTAGCTGTTGTTCTGTCCTCTTCTCTCATTCGTGCGCTTTGTGGCGACATCGATCCAGTCATTTGCGCTTAATGACGAGTTGCGATTAGAGACAGCAGGTGAGCTCGAAGCAGAGGAGTCAGTCGAAGTCTGGAGAGTAGGCGAGCTTGAAGCAGAGGATTGGGTCCAAGTCTGAAGAGTAGGCGAGCTTGAAGCAGACGATTTGATCGAGTACTGCAGAGTAGGCAAGCTTGAAGCTGAGGACTCGGTCGAAGTCTCATTGGTAGACGACACTGGTCCCCACTGAACGCTAGAATCTTCGCCGACCACAGTGGAAGATGCACTGGTCGAGTATGACTTGATAGTTGATGTGAATCGACTGCGCGAGTTCCAGAACTTTGATCTTTTCGGGATGCTCGATGTGGATGCTGTTATGGTCAAATCGCTTGTACTGGCCACAATTTCGTCCGTTTCCCACTCCTCCTTTTTCGCTTCCTCCGCTATGAGCCCGAGTGGCTCAGTTTCCGCCTTTTCCTTTGCACATTCCATGCATACCTGGGCAAGAGTCAGCAGTGTATAGCGATGAATCCGTCGACATCACCTACAGCACGCTCCTTCCACCTCAGCTGGCTCCTTGAGAAGTCGTCAAGACTCTTGACTATGTCACACCTATCGCACAATTGCTCGACTTTTTGCTGCGGCGCGCACATCTTGCATGTAACGTATCCATTCTCTGCAAGTTCATCGAGGCCATGTTGACGAATGAGTGCTGGAAGCCGCTTCTTGTATTTTCCGCTAAAGTCGTCAAGCTCTAGGGGACGAAGACATTCTTCACACTTGATTCTGCAGCGATGTTAGCGACTCTGCAAAGCTGCGCAAGACTTGAGCTTACTTTGGGATTATTGCAGTTGCGTTCTTCTTCTGCTCGGCTTGTGCGACATAGAACCTAATAGAGGTCGGCTTTTGCTGCCGAAACACGCTGAGCGAACGCACCTGTCTTGTTCTTTGCGAACGTAGTTTTGCGTGGCAACGTGGACAGGCATCTTTGTGGTGTTGCTGTTGATGGAGTACTTTAAGGTTATTTGGCGATTGAAGCTTGTCGGGTTCAATGGATATCGAAGTTCAAGGTGAGGTGACAACCTAAGAATGAGTAACAGTGTGAGTCAAGCTACAATGTTCAACTCAAGCCACGCAGTGAGTAAGGAAGGCGCGTTGTAGCGCAGAGATAGGTGTTGTGTAATAAATCGAGAAGAGAGTATGTAGAGATAGGAGGGATATATGAATATATGATAGAGGTGATCCTGATCTGGGAGCACGATCTCGAAGTAACTAAGTCAGTAAGAGCTGGAAAGAACAAAGCAAAGAGATTGTTGAAGTGAGGATAGACGTTATTGAAGTTCTTCAGTTTCAGATTGAGATTGGCTTGGCTTAGCTCTATTACCAAACGAAGCACTGGAGCTTTGTATCTTTGAGCTTGTGAATGCTCGGACTTTGACAAGAGGCTGGATTATAGCTGTATTATAGTTATGGTAGTGAAGATCATTCGATAATGGTATTAGCTCTTGTGAGACATGCTGGACGACTATTGTGCAATACATTTGATGGTGTGTAGATGAGCATTTCGCATCTCATAGCTAGATCTTTGAGAGTCATCTGCTTAATATGCTACTGGCGTCAAATGTCCATCCTTATCATACTTTGCTTCTGTCATAGTTATTAGCATTCTCCCTCCCAATGCCTTCCGTCTCGTACAATACTTACTGAAGAAGGTATAATTCAATGTGATAGTCTCAATCCCTCTCATATTCGGATCATCGACGAAATCCGGGTCAATATAGAAGAACACCGGCATATCCACAGTCTCGCCAGCATTCAACCTTTGCTCCTCAAAGCAGAAACACTGAATCTTGCTAAAGTACGGCGCTACCTGCCCCGGACTGACACTATATGTTGCTACTCCTATTATGTCTGCATCGGAATTGTTCGTGGCGGTATAGAAAGCGAGAGCGGTTTCGCCTGGCAGAACACGGACTTCTCGTTGCTGAGGGGTGAACTTCCAGGGTAAGATATCGGAGGTACTGCCTGCGAAGGTTATGCGAAGTCTTGGGACGTCGGTGACGGGTGTGAGGCGAGTTGAGGGATCAGCGAGAGGATCGCCTGAGTTGTGGCGAACAGGTTGACCACCCCAGCCAGTTTGCTGACAGATCTATGAACGAGTGTCAGCATTGAACAGTATCTTAGTAGTGCTGAGGTGTGTACCATCTTGTACATTGGTACTGAACCATAGGATACTGCTATCGTCCCTAAAATCGCACTGATTGTGTAGTTCCTATGTTGGAGTATCAAGAACACTGCATAACAGCTTCCGAGTATTGTTTCCCGCTTACAAGACTGTCTGATTCTTCTTCCCATGTATGGCCCGCATCTGATCCATCTGTTGGGCATACTGCGCTCTCGGAGGGGTACTGCTAGCATTTCGAGCGAAGACCTTTGTTGCTGGTGATTTGGTGACATTTGATTTGGCTGTGCGAGCACATGATGGACAGATCCAAGGTGCGAAGGCTCTGGAGAAGAGTCGGGGATAGAGGGCAGTTGCAGTTTTAGAGGTAGACATTACGAATGTGTTGACCAAATCAAAACTTCGAATTGAGGACGGGATGTTTGAAACGATGATGCAGCGTTCCCGAGATCTGGGACAACGAGTCATATGTCACATGCATGCTTCAGAATGGTTTCAGACTTTAGAACAGCATTATTATTAGGTTAGCTAGGAGTACAAGGCGAGTTTCTAGAGGCGAAGTCATAGCTCAGGAGATTGCGCATCATGAAATCCCCTCCGTGCCTCTCCATGCCTTGTCCATTCTCAAACAATCACCCTCGTTTCACCTGATCGTGTCTGTTCCATCCTTGTCGAAGCCATGTAAGCTTTCCAAGATATCGCTACCTCCAAGCAAGCCTCGCATAGGTCGTACGGTCCGTCTCGCACCACTCCAGATCTCATGAAACTTGATACTGCCGTCACTGGCTGCTATCGCAAGGCATCCTTCGTCGTCTCGGTGTGGCCACAATGAGCCATCAACAGATCCGCGTTGTGGTCCCCCAGGATAAGGAATGGCATACAACGCACGCAAATCCGGATTCCAGGGCAGCGCCACGACTTGGTGACAGTCTGGCCATGAGTAGACAGCCACTCGATAAGGATGTTCTGGCTGAGCAAAACCAAAAGTTGCAGCAATCTCGCGGCGTGTAGTAGACCACACTAGTGAGGTGATTTGTGCACCACAATCTATCTTGGCCAGCTTAGTTCCAGAGATGGTGTGGAAGAAGTGGATACATCTGTCGTTTGAGCCACCGCCAGCTGCGATTAAGCCAGGTTGCCATGGACAGAAAGCAATAGCTTTGACAGCAGCATTCAGATTCCAGATGTGTTTGGCATCTTCCGAGCTTAGCATGATGTCAGTGACCTGCGCATGGGATACATCAATCACAACTGTATTCTCTGTCATATGTCGAGTTGTGCACATCGTGCCACGTGTCCTACGCTCCAGGTTGAGAAGCCCTTGCATGGAATAAATACAACAAAGATTGTCATTGCCGCCAGTTGCGAAAAGGCTGCCATCAGCGGACCAGGCAATACCACAAATCTGCTGCGTGTGTACGGCAATTCGTGCATGCAGCGTTACAGCACCATGAAAATCGTACATCCACCTGTCTTGCTCGTTTGGCCATTCGACGAAATAGACAGATACCAGTCCAGCGTCATCGCCAACCAATAGGACCTCATTGCTAGCGATAATGTTGGAATGACGTCGAGATGGAAGTTTGATTGTCTTTGGACAAAATGACAAGTGCGTGACGGACGTGGACGCAGACATGTACAAGAAGCGCTGCTGAATATCCAGATGGCTGAACATACTGATTTGACCATCTCCTCTACCAATAGCTAGGATTGCTCGACTACCTTGGGCGGAAGAGAAAGCAAGGCTGCTGATGTAGCTCATCCTGGTTCTTCCCTGCTCGATCTGTCGTGGTGGTAATATGACGCCTCGACTTTCTGACCAAAGGTATGGTTTCACCCCAAGGGCGACAGCCAAGCAATTTATTGTTGGGGAGTAAGCCAAAGCCGAACAGTAGAAGTCATCCCGAAGACCAGGAGCCTCCAAGACTCGGAAAGGTAAGGATGGTACTGCTTGCCTTGCCACCTTCCGAGACTTTACAGGTGTATACATTTGGTCGTGAAACCAGGTATTGTCCTTCCACATGGGCATTTCAGGAGGGCGTCGAACGGTTGTGAGTACAGCTGGACCCGGCGGACGAACATCAAAAAGACGGCTCTGTCTGTTGACATCCATTGCTAATGCCAAACGCTCCTCGTGAACGTCCTGTGCATCAGCGGGAGCAGAGACATACAGAAATTGCGATGTGAACGAACGCGTCAGTTCACTGATTTCTGATGTGTCAACCACGCTCAATGGTACACGAGCAGCAGCTCTGATTGACGACGTGGAACCATTCACGTCCCAGATTGTGCTGTTGCCTGCGATGGTATTGTCGATAGTATCATGTCGTTGTGATAGGATTTGTGGATGTTGCCGTGACTGGGCTCTCAGTTGACGTTGGGTACGTTGGACTCTGGCATACTCGACGGATCTGTTGCGAAGTCTGATAGACGTGCCGAAGGGATTCGACTCGTTGGCATTTCGCAGCATTCTTTGGCGTGGTGTAAGCTCACTGGCTTGCTTGCCTAGATACATCAAGTCCCTGAGGTGCTCCACAGGCTTTCGAGGCAATATGAAGCGGTCGACTGTAGGCAGCTTGACAAGTCTCGGCCGCCTCTTATTTCCTTTCTCAGATTGGTGGTTCTTGTCGCACGCAAGTTCGTTGATGACTGCCGCTGTAACACTTTCGGAAGCAGTGTGAGTGGTGGAATTGACGACATTCTCTACTTCCTCCGATGGTGTCTCGATATCAGGGGTAGGCACGGAGATGGACGTCTTTGGCTCTACACAATCTGAGTACTGTTGTCGTGATTGCTTGAATGTGCAGATATCGAGGGAAGGTTGAGGAATTTTCTCCAGTATGTTTTCGCATCTAGAGCTTCGATTGCGCAGACGAGCCAAGACTGGAAAACGGTGTGGTTTGACGTCGATATCAGGATCATATTGGCCGTCCAGAGGTGGTCTCTCATTCTCAGAAGTCCTGCAAGCACGTCGTTTGCCCATCGATGCAGTGAACCATCTGGACTCCAAGTCTTCTAACACTTTTGAGGAGCGAGGACGGCGAGAAATAAGTGACACTGATTGCGGACATTGCGTGGGATTGGACAGGACAAGACTACGCTCAGAAGGCATGGCTTCCAGATGGGACGAATCGCGGATTGGCGCGAGCTTGAGAGGTAGGAGAGCACACCATATAGTGTCCGATTGCTGAGCTGATGGTGGGAGGCGTCGATGGTATGCGGAATGCGCTCGAAAGGCCTCCTGATAATAATATGTGCTAGATGATCATCAATTGACCACTTCTACAACCTATGGTCGAGTATGAATAAATGTTGGCGATATCCTCGCACACGCTTCAAAAGCGTTGCTGAGAAAGAGGATTGGAAATATTCGGAAGACATTTTATCAGTTTCTCCGTTCGCACGTGTATTCATTCAATCTTTGGTAGAGCAGGAACGATGCAGTGTCAATGATGATTTTCAAATCTGAAACACGTCGCGTGACTCGGGAACTCTTGGCGTATGCGCATCGTGTTTCAGAAATTGAGCAGACACCTTTCTGCTCATGGACATCTGCAATCATGAGCGTAGGTCAATCTCGAGCCTCTGTACCATAAAGTCTACTGACACGACAAGCATGGTATCCCAAGGACGTCAGGTGGAGGAGACAGGTCTGAGCAGTCGCGGCAGAAGGAGCTCCAGAAGATCAACGAATATCAGTCTTTGATCGATTCATTATCGCAGGCTGTAAGTAGAAGAGGGACAAGGCCCTGAGTGCTGTGCTAATATACAGCAGGTGACGTGCAATGACCTCTCCAATACCACGCTCGAGTTGACCTCCAAAGTCCTCAGCTTCAACCCCGAATATTACACAATCTGGAACCAGCGCCGACGCGTCCTTCAAAATCTTTTCGAGCCACCAAAAGACGTACAATCAGAAAGCGATATCCTGGCCCAGGTCGAATCTCTGTTGTCAGCCGATCTACACTTCCTCGTACCTCTACTCCTAAAGTTTCCAAAATGCTACTGGATATGGAACCACCGCTACTGGCTTTTACGACAGACTACAGCGTTACTATCGCAAGAGACTGCACACAAGTATTGGACGCAAGAACTGGGCTTGGTTGGAAAAATGCTTGGCAGAGATAGTCGAAACTTTCATGGCTGGAACTACAGACGATTTGTGATATTAGGACTGGAAAACCTGATTGAAACCAAGAATGCTCTCAGTAATGACACACAAAGCAATGATGCGAACGGAGAGGTTGTCAGGCAAGAGCAATCCATTACCGAAAGCGAATTCACATACACAACGAAGATGATTATGAGCAACCTCTCCAACTTTTCAGCATGGCATAACAGAAGCAAGCTCATCCCCAGGCTACTGGACGAGCGCAAAGCCAATGCGGAGCAGAGGAGGAAGATGTTCGATGAAGAGCTAGCCTTCATCCAGCAAGGTGTGTTCACGGATCCCTACGACCAATCGCTATGGTATTATCATCACTTTCTGTTCTCTGAGCTAGGCGAAACAAATGGCAATGCTTTTATGACCTTGACGAACAGCGATCGGGGAACCTATCTTGAAAACGAAATTGAAGCTATCAAAGATTTATTGGAGGATACTGATGACTGCAAGTGGGTTTATCACGCTCTGGTCACATATGCGGCACAATATCTGCAGGTTAACGCAGGCAATAAGCTGGTGACTATGGCGGAGATTAAGTCATGGTTGGGGGAATTGCGGAAGCTTGACCCTATGCGCAACAAGCGATGGGATGATTGGGAGCAGACTCTGAACATATGATGGCAGCAAGGCTGAGCAATTTATAGGATAAAGTGCATGAGTCGACTAGCACAGTACAGCCGCCCCATTGACCATTCCACTTCTCCAGGAGCAGTTGGTCGCGTACAGCTATCGTCGTGGCTATTTCCTCAGAGCCCAATCATCACCAAAGCGCAAGTCAGATGCACTTACCCACTACCTCTTGACGGAGACTTCGTCACTGCAACAGCTGCTCACAGGCTGAGTTAGCTTACGGTCAACAATTCGCGCGAGGACTCGCGAACAAGCCTTATTGTCTGATTTTGGGCATTGCTTCGATGTACTTCCGACACTTTATAAGGACGTTGTTCGATACAGAATCGTACATTTCGTTTTATACAAAAGTCGCAATTGTCTACACTCTGCTTTGCGAACTTCGTAAGCGCAATATCAACAAGATGTAACTTTATAGTTTAAGATGCGTCCTAATAATATGCTCCTAATACCTAGATGCAGCCAGCACTCCTCACACGTCTCTAAAATCTAGGCTTATAATTACACGGCCTCTCACATCCTGATAAATATCGAGATCGGATATCGTACTTCCAGCACTAGCACGACGAGCTCAAACTCCATCAGCACCTCTCACACCACGACTGGGCGAAATCTTCACTGAATTCCATGGTAGATCTCGATGACTCATAGCATAAATACATAACAACAAACTTCGAGATTCATATCAACATTCTGCCACTGTGTCACTCTGAAATACCTGCAGTAACAGTCACAGCGCCTTGTACCGCATCGACACCATTTCATTAATCAACCTTCTCCAAGAACTATCTGCGGAGATGTCCAACACAAATACAGTTGACGTCTACGAATCTTTCCCGGGGGCACAAGTCACACAGGATATGATAAAAACCGCCGCCGACTTCTTCAGCTCTCACTACGGCATCTGGGGTCCTCTGATGGGGGACAAGGCAGGCAAGCGCATCCGCATGAGCGCCTCAAAGCTACAAGCCCTAGTCTTCCCCATCGAGCTCGGCGACAAGTGCACCTACGTCCGAGCAACGGTGAATGGAGGGCTGGTTGGAAACGTCTTCGCTTGCGAGTGGCAGTACCAAGATCGTCCCGTGCTCTGGATCACGCAGCTGGTTGTCCACTCGCGCTTTCGTGGAAAGGGTATTGCGAAGACGATGCTTAATAAGTTGAGACAAACCCATATTTGGGGGTATGGCATTGCGAGCAGTCATGCTCATGCTATTATGGCGGCTTCTGCGGCGTTAGGACGCCATAATTATGATCCGGACTTTATCAAGGAGCATGCTGAGAAAGTTATGGCCGTCTCGCCGAGTCCATACGTGCATGGCGCGAAAGTGTACGGGAGCTTGTTTGAGGATGTGGATGATGATGCTGTTCCGACAGTGGATACCAAGCTTCTTGTTGAACACGCTGAACCAGTACAAGCACTAGAGAGTGTGAAGGAGTCGGGTGCAGATTGGCCATTTGGCGGATTACCAGACGGACACGAATTCTTGTTATTTATCAATCCGCTCGAGAGATGGTAGATCAGAATCCGGATGGAGACTATACCAGTAGACCAGCACCCTTCACACACAAGTGAACATCACATCTTTGACGTTCGCGAACCTAGATGTCAGCCAGACTGGAGATAGTAGTGCAAAGTCGTAGTAGCCCAGCACCACTCACATAGTAATCCTAGTTTCTACTCTAATTCACCGATTGAGTTGTTGAATTGCTTACGCTGGGAGATATTCGAATGTGGAAGAGGTCGGCGTGGTGTGTGTCGTCTACCTCTTCGGTCGCAAAGCGTATCGAAAGTACCAGAGTAGACTCGCGAAGCGCTACCACGTCAAATCGTAAGAGGCGCCTGCACCAATTCTGTCACCTGTTTACCGCCGCCTTCATACTCCGATCTACCAAGCCAGACCCGCCAGCATACGCGTGTTCGACAACATACCTAGGCTAATCGCCGCCGTCTGAAGACGCTATGCCTCCTCCTCGTTACTCGGAGGAGAACATAAGACTCTCGGATCCCCCGGCTGAGACAATTGAGATTGGAGGTGATTTCGCGCGTCAGGTGGCGCATTGATTGTAAGCTAGACGACAAGGAGGTGACTTCGTAGTCACTGACGAGACGGCCACCTTGACGCGGTGGCAGAGCTTCTCACTAGGAGTCCTGGTTGCTTTTTATATTCTTTACACATATGGCTTTCTCTGGTCTGCTGGTATTTTGGTTCTGGTTCTCTGGAAGCGGAATATTGTCATGTTGTTTTGTCTTGGGAACGACCGAAAAGTGCGAGGAGATTTGAGACGACGGAGTCAGTGGAAGTGCCTGAGATGATGAAGAGGATACTGTACCTGACTTGATTGAGTTCGGTAAGGTGGAGGAGTTAATCAAGTTGTGGGAAAAGGAGATGGAGCAAAGGTGAAGAAGGCTAGAGTTCATCTTGCTCATGATGAATAACTTCTCCATACTTCGGATGTAACCGCTTCTGCAGTATAGGAAAGCAAATAAATTAATGTTTGGAAAAAGTAATAACAAACGATATCCTTGCACAGTCCCAAGACGACACAGTAACATGCTACAAGCGCGAAGACTGCCCCCTATGCATCGATCCTGCCACTGATCAAGCATACGACTCCTTCTTCAACCACTTCGTGACCAACGCAAGCGCAATCTCAGGCTGATCCTGAGGCACAAGATGACCAGCATTGTCAACAGTGACGAAAGCAAATCTCGTCTTCTTCGCACTGCCAGGCACAGTCTTGATTTGCACTTCCTTGAAAGACCCAGCGTTTACAGTTTTCCCGTTGTGTACGGCCTTCCAAGGCTGTAGTGAATTAGCCGCAAAGGCGGCCTCGCCTTTCCAGGACATACTGTTGGCCCAGCGGAGGTTACCGGCTGTGTTGCATGCGAGGTCAAGGTTGCCCTTGGATGAGTTAGTGAATGGTTGTGGTAAATGATCTTGGGTGGAGTGGATTGTACATACTTGATATAACAGTACGTCTATTTGGGACTCGAGAAGATACCTAACTTGTGTCTCCATGCTGATAGATAAATCCTATGAATATCATCAGTAGACTGTCACGTCTGTAAATAACAAAGACGGCAGGACTTACATTGGTCAGAGTGAAAGCGATAGCAACAGCGCCAGAAAACATGCTGTAATTTTGTACAGCACTAGGCACATGTAAAGCAGACCAAACGAAGTCTGAGTTCAGATACTTCTCCAACATGGCAGCTTGAGGATAGCAGATATTATCAAGTTCACAGGGTGCAGTGACTAAGATTGTTAGAACTTCCCAAGCCTAACATGCGTACTGGCGCTGAATTTGAGCTTACTGTCATATCTGTTTCGACCTCCTGCGCCCGATTCGCTGTCGTAGAGACTAATAACGCCGTTCCAGCAGATTGTAGATGCAACTGCGCAGATGTCGGCATCTGGATGTTTATAGCAAACTCGAGACAGCTCAATGCAGCGAGGCAGGTGTTCTGCCATGAAGTCACATCGGGTATCGTTGAAGACGGGCGCAGGAACACCAGGGTTAGTCGTGCACAAGGTTTCCCCTTAGATACTTGATCAGTAGTGCTCATTGCTCGAATCAGGAATGGCTTCACTCACAGTATCCAAACGCGGTATCGAGTGGAGAGATGTAGCCATTACCGATCAACACGGATTGGAGGTTGACTTGAGCTCTATGAGGGTATAAGAGGTTCTGGGTCACTATCTGTGCGCCGAGCGTGGCTGGAGAATGGTCAGGCTCCATACGGGTGATACAGTATGTGGTAGAACTCACGAACGTAATGACCAGCATAGCTCTCTCCAGATATGTGGAAAGGCCCTTTTCTATGCTCCGGGAAGATCTGACTGACAAACATCTGCAGGAAGAGATGCATATCGTGAGCAGCAACGAATGAAGTGCCTGGAACAGGCGTTCCCTGATCGACATAGCTGAAACCAACGCCAGCAGGTTGATCGACAAACAACAGGGCAGTGTCCTTGTTCCAACCATACGGGTTGTAGTCGGTTCCGTTGCCGTACTGATTGATGAGACAAGGTCCGAGCTCTATAACTTCGTGAGAACCCTTGAGCTTTCATCTTTCTAGCTTGTCTGACCTTGAAGCATGCCTAACATAGAAGAACCCCCGGGACCGCCGGTCATCCACAGAGTCAGCCCAGCGTCCGTAGCCTCCTTTGACTGACCTGCCTCACTCTCGAAATACCAGAAGAATAAGTGGACATGTCCGACGTCAAGCCAACCGGTATATTGCGTGGCGTTGGTGTTGCAGAGAGAAGAGTTCTGCTTTTGAATGCGGATGGAGTGTTCCGCAGAGTGCTCACTTTGGAAGACGTGGTAAGGTGTATCCTCCGCTGGTGCACTTACGGCCATTGGAAACTGGGTAGCATAAGCAAGGCTGCTGATGGTGCTTAGGAGGAGCAGACAAGTGGAGGAGAGGAGCATTGTAGCAAGTCTTAGGTACTTGATGTGCAATTAAGATCACTGTAATCACGTTTTCCACTAATAGAAATATAAGAATGATGAGATAGAGAGCTTGATGACTGCTATGTGCTATTTCATGATACTACGTAAGCAACACCGAGAAGCAGATAAGGTCGAGGATGTGGGATGTAGCTGCCTAAGAAGGAAGGTGTGGTTCCAGGGTCACGTGTTTTGGCGAAGTGGCTTCACGTCACATCACAACGACATTGCGACATTGTTCATCAAGACCCGAACAGATAATCCTTTATATCTATGTCGACTACCAAATGGCACACACTCAGTCAGACCGCCAGCGCAAACGTGTGCGTGACCGAAATATACGGAAAGTCTTCATGACTCTCGAGTGGCGGACATGAAAACACACACAGCAGGATGGTTAGAGAAGGGCACAATCTTCTGCCTGCAGAGATCTGGCGCCGGACATCTTCGTACCTATCCTTGAGTTCACAAGCTGCTCTTGCTGTGACGTGCCGTCGTCTTTATGACGATTGTGTAATGCGCAATCTAAAGCAAGATGTCTCTGAACTCAAAAAGTTCAAGACAGTGACCAAGTTTGGCCGTCTTCTCTTCCTAGCACCGTGTGGGAAATCATTACTTGATATCTGCCACTATCCGACCAAGCTTCTCTGGTAATGTCATGTTCCCATTTTCACACTAGACTGGCGAAGGAGAAGAACACTTTCGGGAAGCTGGAAAGGCCAAGCAATTACAAGGAGAAGATGAAATTTTTGTTCCGGAATTTCGAGTTCTTCCCTCGTGACATGGCACTCTGCAAAGGATGTGTGAGATACCACAGTGCTGAGTCGTTTCTACCCGGGGCTTGGGACCCAACGCTCGAGCGTACTGACGAAGAAGATTTTGGTGATGGGCTACTGACAATCGCTTGGGATGCCTTTGGCTGGGACGAACTTTATGAGATCGGCGTGAACAATCGTCAAAAAGGTGCATACTCGCTCGAACAACACGATCCACTCGAGGACGTCTGGTCCTACGATGCAAATTTCTTGCTAGATGCTGGTGATCGCTGGATAATGGCTTTAGAATATCCACGTGATGTCGTCCCCGAGTTGCTCCATGATCTCGAGAGTGTTTTGTTACCTTACCTTTGCAGACATTATGAGGACTATTCTAGACAAATTCGGGCTGACTGAAGACGCCACTAGATAGACATCCGCGTCCTTGGAAAGATGAAACCCTGGATACTGATCTTGCGTTTTCCGGGCAGGTCAGACGATGCGGTTATTGTCCAACCGAGTCCAGAATACAGATCAGAAAATCAGCCCAGTAAAACGTTATGGTGGTGTACTGTCAGGGTATACGCATGCAATCAGGCACGCAGAGTATGAACTCGTAGTTACGAGGATGGTTGATTTAGAAACTCTTTACTCGCCACACTGTCGCGAGTGGCAAGCCTTGACGAGACCAGTGAAGAAGAAGACCTTATATAAAAGACTAACAGACAGGACCTATACACGTAGCAGTATTCACAGTTTGTGGGATGTATCTGGACAAGGTGATGGAGGTGCTGCTAATTTCCACTTGTGTTTGATATATGACCTGCAACATTCTGTGGCAATATGTCCGTTGCAGGTAGTTGTGTATGTAGCAGTTCATGGTCTTCTTTTGACATCATGATCTGGAAATGTAGCGCAACAAGGGCTTACAGCTTGGCTCTCTGCTGTTGCTCTCTTCTCATCCTGTAGCGCCTTTGTAACCTCATTACTTTCGTTTTTATCCCTGCCTACTCCTCAAAAGATAAAAGGGATCATGACAGACCTCCTCCTCTTGTATCTATCTCCAAACTCCCTCCTATACCTCCTCTCTTTCTTCTGTGCCCAGATAGCCATCTGAAAGCCTGCCACAGCAATAAAGATAGCAGTACTCCAGCTTCTATTTGCCATCCATATACCAATCCACGCCACAATCTCGAAGAAGTAGTTTGGACATGTTACAGGAATAATGCTGAAGACACCACCAGTGGGAATACCTCTTTCAGTACCACCAGCACTGCGTAAGTTCATGAGGATGATGTGTGCCCACAAGTTGCCAAGTTCGCCGATGAAGAAGAGACCAACAGCCACAGCATTCCACCAAGGATATGGCTGGGAGCGAGTTGTTGGACAGCTGAGGCTAGGTGTGTATGTGCAGAGGGCAATGTTGAAACCAGCAAGGATCCAGTAGTGTGCTGAGTTCTTGAATATGTTCATTGCAGGCATGGTTGAGCTGGAGAAGCGATGAATGAAGAGGGTCTCGAACTCGCGCTTGCAGAAGTGCATGACGATCAGCCACATGGAGAGTGTTTGGGCGATGGCGGGATGAGGAACGGGTTCGCCGTGGTTGTGGAAGATGTAGGGGCGGAGGAGAAGGATGGCGGGGTGGATGATCAAAGGTCCAAGGTATTCGATTACGAAGACGGTTTTCCATGCTATTTGAGGGCCTGGAGGGGAGATGTGTTAAAACAAAGGTAGGTCTTTTGATAGACCAAGAGGTGACGCATACCAAGATCTTTCACTTGAATTGATGTGCCTTCATATAGCTCTGCTTCATCGACTGTGATAATTCTGCTGTTTTGAATGTGGCTGCCATCGCTTTCTTTTGTGATTCTTAGTCTGTCGATAGAGAAGCGTGCTTTTGCACTAATGCGGTCGTAGATATCCGCGCAACTATCTGTGGGAAGGGCATAGGTCTCCTTAGGCAGGTTCTTGATCGGCTTGCCTATGGTTGCATGTTAGTGCATGTATCCGAACTGCAAAGAGGGCACTTACCTCGCGGGCGGACAGCAAGTTGAATTGGTCTCTGCTTTTCGGCTTCTTGACCTTCGACAGCTTTGCCAGCTGTGGTGCGGTACATCTTCAGAGCGACCTGGTGTAAGCAAGTGGTGAGGTACGAAGAACAACGTGAAACAAATTCTAAACAAAGACGTGTTTCAAAACAAAAGCCAAAGCCAATGAAAAGTGGGGCAGACCGGGATCGGCAGACTCTGAAACTACGACACAATGTGAAACTCACATTACAGATTAATCTATGGATACTCTTCAAGGCGAGAGCAACGCGGTATGGGGCCGGTAGAAGGTGACTTGACTTGGAACTGACGCGTCTGTTTGCAGACTCTCAGCTCCTCCACCTCTACAGTATCTGTGACGTTCAAGCATATCAACGAAACAATATCATCGTTCTTCTCACCGTACCGTACTGTATTTGTCGATGGTAGAATCGATATCAGCAGAATGCGTCCAAAGAAGAAGACCAAGGCTCAAGGCGGCCAGGCTTCAAGCTCTCTTCCCTCTATTCCAAGCAATGAGCATACGTCGGCAACCTCCGCACGCATGTCATCAACCATCTTCACAAGATACCCTCTCGAAATCTGGCACATGGTCGCGAAACGGCTTGATATGAGTGACCAAGCCGCTTTCGCATTGGTATGCAAAGCAGTCTCGCCACGGTACACTACGCGAAAGTCCTAGGACTCAGACAACCTAATCAGCGGAAGGAGTTGTTGAAAGCTATTGTTTCGCCTAGCCGAGGATTTTCCAGAACATTATCTTTGTAGTGCCTGTACCAATTTCCACCTGAAAAGAACAAAATACAAAGATTATGTGCCCCGAGCTTTGGTTATCTTAGAGGACGAGCACGTTATCGAATATTCCCAGGTCTTGGCGGCCATCCAAGATCAGACAAAGATGAAAGAAATGGAGCTCAAATGGCGCGGTTTGAAACCAGTTGGCGGAGATTGGAATATGAAGGGTTGCAATTTAAGAATGGAAGAAGATCACCTTATCCTGCGAGTGGTCCATACCTTATTCGTTACTACCGCACTTCAAACAAGGCCACGCTTGGAATTGGTTCCAACCTGCCAGCATTTGCACAATCCAACCACACTCGTTGATGTGTGTCAGGAGCTGATCGATAGGACACCACGTCCGTAGGAGTCGTCTATCACTACGCAATTGAAGCAATCAAAATTATTCCGGTGCCCATATTGTCCGAACGAGTATCGTATCGTCATTACCGAGATAGAAGACTATGATTGTAGGCTCGCTGTCGAAGAGGGTGCTCGTTACAAGCTGACACTCAATCGTGGCATCGATGTCGGCAAAGCCTATTCGCCTCATACTGAACTATGGGCCGCCCTTACACGACCACGCCCTACTGGAGTCCAGGCTACTGTGTGTTATGATCTTGATGGACAAACCTCTATTTTCAGGCGTTACTTGGCAATGGCAGGCCAATCCGAAGTGAACGACGACGTGCAACCGGTATTAGACTGAGCACGGGCGCAGTACCGAGTTTTCGCGGATTGTGCAACTTTCGTTTGGATACGGAAGTCTGTGCTGGATCGAACAGCGTTGTGCTACTTTCCACGCCAGTTCAGGAATGGTTAATGACTGCACACATATATGCAAAATACCTGCATCGCTTGGCTCACTACTGCTACGAAGTCAATCAAGACAGGAAGCTTGTCTCAAGCTCGATTGAGAAGCAAGAGGCACTAGACAGCAACGATTATAGGATTCCGAGCTTTTACCTCCGCATACAATCTTCAAGACATCAAGGCTAAGCAGAGAAGACGGCTCCCCTGAACTATCCCAAACACTGATGTATAGACCACCGTCATCGAGAAGCTACCAGTGAGCCGGATTACAACTCCTTTTCATGAAGCAAGTCACTCTATGAAATCAAGATTTTCAAGTTGCCAGTGTATTTTGTGTTCACCTAATACACTGTGTGCGGCTTACCAAAGGTTTCAGCCATTTTTGTGGTTTCACGTTGTCCTGGAAGTAAGCAGAATCTCGGTTGATCTGCACGATCTGAAACACGACGCGTACTGAGCTTTTTCTCACGTGCCTCCACTTCACCTTTCACTTTGTCCCTCCTATGTCTACGTGCTCACTTCTTAGTGAGCCCTCTCCATCCAAAAAGTACCAGACTCGCAGACGAAGATGGCACCTTCTCGTCCTTCCACCAAACCCGCTGAACCCGACACCACTGGAGAACCCGCCGTCCTGAGAATCCTCAAGGGTTTCTGCGGAATAGGCAAGAAACAAAAGAAGGAAGAATCTTTTCAGAAGCCTAAGTCGTCATCAGCTCAACCAAAAGTCCCAGTAGTCAAGCATCAAATGAGGGCTCAGAGCACACCTGAACTGAAGGGTGAAGAGCCACCACCGACTCCAATGGAGGAAGATCTACCAGAGCCACCAAGCCGTCCAGCTTTCGAGAGAGTTCCTGTGGAGTTGTGGGAGCGGATTACAGCGGGGTTTGGATTGGCAGACGTTGTATCACTGTCTCTGTCATGCCATCATGCCCTTGCAATGTTTGGTTCGCGATCAATGGTGCAGCTACGAAATCCAAAGCATCGACTCGAACGCCTAGAGCTTCTATTTACTATGTCAGCCAGCTTTCCCACCCATTACCTCTGCAATCAATGCGTGGTCTACCACTCCAATGCATACATTTATCAGGACTATAGTCCGTCAGTGCTTCAGATCCAAGGAGAAACCTGGCATCTAAGCTACACCCGCGTCGCCGGAGCAATGGCTAGCTTTCGGTCTAGACCAAACATACCAATCAAGAACACTTTTGCAAGCCACTTCAAGACTATGCGTCCTGATTGGCAAGGCTGGCGTACCACGGTCATCGAGGCTGGCGTGGTTGAAGGTCGTCTTCTACTACTTGTCACGTACAGGCGTCCTATCACAACTGCTCTACAACAGATGTTCCGCGAAGTTTCTGAAGGTCGCTCGCCTCTATCAATGCCAACATGCCAACACCTCGCAAATCCTGGTCCATTGGCATTCCAAGTGCAGACGGCCATCAGGAAGACTCCACTACCTTGGCAACCTAAAAAGTCTTATAAATTCAAGGTTCCAGCATTTCGATGTCCATACTGTCCTTCCGAGTACAGAGTGTTGACTCAAAGATACGAGGACGAACAAGTCGTTGCTCGGGAAGGCTGTCGATTTGAGCTGGTCTTCTACCGATGTATCGATGTTGGGACAGCTTTATCGCCTCACTGTTCGCAGTGGCGCGCACTTACTACCAAAAGACTACTGGGAACCGATGCGGCTTTGCCCTTCAATCTCGAAGGACGTTGTTCAATAGTCTCACGTTGTAGCATGTATCTACACCGGCACGAGCTCGGCGCACGAACGGTCCTGCCGCTGTTGGACGAATGACCAAGGATGATATCTTCATGAAACGACGGCATAGCAGGTTTGATCGAAGCCGGATGCGGAAATTTCCAAAAAACTGGCAGAGTGGAACATGGAAGTAAAGGAGGCTACCATTATGGATGTGAATGCTGTGTTGTCCTGTCCAGAGGATGTGCTTGCTTGCTTGCAGTCTCGGAAGAGTGAGATACAGTTGTGTATGACCTCAAGTACTAATACAACCACGAGAGCCTCATTGTTGCTGGGTGGGGTTCGTTTATAGTTTGGCTGTAGACTTCGAAACGACATCTGACGAAGATATTCTGTTGCCTGAATTGAGCTGGCAAGAAGAATAGAGAAACTTGAAACACGAGCTAAGATAACAAACAAACAAAGATGAGCCAAAAATGATCACGAGATCTCTTGCGTGTTGTTTAAAAGTGATACCGGATCTGAAACATGCCAAGACCTACAAGCGCGTTGTCGCTCTTTCACATTTATCTCGACTTTTGCGTCTTTGACTTCTTTAAAATCACCATCACCATTATCTCGTCATCTCTGGTTTGTTCTCCTTTGTGTCCTTTCACTTCAAAGTAGGGATACGTCTAACACCAACAACACCACCTCTCCGAGCATATCTGGACTACTGGCATTATTGATTCTCTCTAGAACCTCAACCTGACAATCGCAGCGTTACTCTCAACGACGGTAAGCAAAGACACAGTCAGCACAGCCATGCTATCTCTTCAACCAAGTCTTGACGAATATCATTATTGGTATTCTCCAGAAGCTCATGCTGAGCATCGCAGCAGTTCTAGCAGCAAGGTCACACAAGATGTCGAAGACTCCCACAACTACGCTTTTCATCAGATGTCCAGCTGAGGTTTGGCATCACATCGAAGAACAGCTTGAGTTTGCCAGCGACCGCGCTGCTCTTGCTCTAACATGCAGGACCGCACTCATTATGTTCGGCAAGAACACCATCAGTACTTTGAGACAACCAGAACAGCGCAAGGATTTGCTCAAGCTACTGTTTCGCCTACTTACCGACTTCCCAAAGCACTACCTTTGTGGTGAATGCGTCAAATTTCACCTCAAAACAACACCATTCGCTTCCTACCCCGCGTCAGATCTGGTGCTATGTGATGGCAGCAAATGGTCGTTTGCTGGATTGCAAGTTTTCATGAAATATTGCGACAGGATAACAGAACCCCAGCTGAGCACCCATGATACCCAGAGAGATGGGGTCAAATGGAACTTCAAGGTCCTCGGACGTCTTGTCAATGGTCGTTTACTGCTTACGAAACGTAAGCACCTTGTCATGCACTGACGATAATATGCCACTGACCCATCACGTTACAGTCACACTATCTGCATAAATGCGTTTCACAATTTCCACCCTCCATTGGGTCACTGCTATGCTTGCTGGTACTGCTACAGCCACAACATACAAGGCTGAAGGCTGTTTTTGCGCCAACGAGACCAAAATCGGCTACTTCCAGGGCTACAACTTGACTCTTGACAGTGGGCGCTCGTACACTGCGCTTAGACGCAGGTACAACACGCGCGACGACGACGAGTATGGCCGTTGGGAAAAGAAATGCTCAGACATAAACGACCTCAACACCTGTGCTCCAATGCCCTCGGTTCTTGATTATAAGTTCATGTAGCCGTACAGTACTTGACTCTGATGGACTGCGATCGAGGTTGCAAGGATTACTGGTCTAGCTCCAATTCCACCTTCTCCGTATGTAGTCATCATGAGCTTAGGCAAGGTTCCCCTAGATATGGAGAACTCTCGCCACAAGGGTGGATCACGGACAAGAAAGGAAAGTTGGAAGAGCTTGACGATAGAATGAAGTGCGAATCCTATGAGGCCAGGACCTTTGCGTTGTGAACTAATAGTTTGCTCAGAGGGAGTATTCGTCGGCTGTAAGGGCAATTGTGGTGTACGTTTCTTGCGTAATTGGATCCCTTCGACTGCTGGCTGACTGCATCCAGCAATGGGCCACACCAGAGTGGCTGTGACCGGAATTTTGAACGAACCAAGTATATGTGGTGCTCGATTGGAAATTGAGGCCTGTCACCCCCCCTCTTTTCACATTCAAAACATCAATGTGCGGTTCACATATCGAAGCCTGTTGCACCTCCTCTTCATTTTCTATTTCGAACCTTCATCATCGCATTTACCTTCCGAGGCCAGTCACACCTCCTTTTCTATCAATGAAGTCGCCGCGGCGATAAAGCTGTCACGAAGCCTAGCAAGCTCACACTCATCAAGCCACATACAACGCCCCAATTCAGACGCCCTTCTTCTACAACCAAGCAAAATGTCCTACAGCAGCATGTACCGCAACACCCATCACACACCCGACGATACAATGCGCCGAGAGTTCAGATAGGCGATGGATCAAGCCCAACATACGGGCTACCTGCCTGTCATGCCTCTTTCATGGGTAATCCACACATGGGTTCTTCGAAAGAGGCCAACCTTGAACTCCGTCAAACAATCCCTAGACTCCTTCGAACGTTCCCTCGACGCTCACTGCGAACCAAAGTCTGAAGCTCGACACCATTGATGAGTCATTGGCAGATCTCGATCGCCACGTATGGGGAAGTTCCCTAGCACGAAAGCTATGTTCAAAGAATTGAGAAGAAGAGTTGGAGACATGGAGATTGAGCAGCTCCGGGAAGAGGTCCGCGCACAGAAGGGTGGCGGCACATGTACAGCATTCGCTTCAGTTGTTACGCAAGACATCGAGCACGACGCACCCTGGCTGTTCATGCGCATATACGCCGGCACTGGCCATGGAGCCGCTTGGGCTGAAGATGGGATGACAACGGAGATGATAATCATCGACAGCCTAGCAGGCGGACCAGTATCTATGCTAACAGGTGCTACAGGTCCTGATGAAGATACCTGGACCTACTTGTCATAGTTATCTAGTTTGTATGCTATCGTACAGGTATTGGTGTCTGTCTATGTGCTTTCCGTACGATCCTGTCTCCAATCCATCCTTGTTCGTGCTGGGGTATGATATGCTACTTATGAGATACCGGCAAGGAACGCCGTCTGTGCACTACGATACTTCATTCTTCATTCAAGGGTTGCCTTGTATCTAGGCTGGGGTTGAGATCGCGTCGCTGAAATTCATCGTGCCAGGTTGATAGATGGAGTTCACGGTTGGAAGAACTTGCAGCTCAGTTCGAAGTAAGTAAGCACTTTACTAATATTATCACTTTAGCATCCTAATCATATATTTGTTGATAACTCACGTAGAGGCAGTGTATCCTCTTGAACAGAACAACTTGGGACTTAAGGACGGCAAAGGAACAATGAAAGAGGGATTACAGGAACAATGGACATCGTGAAAGGAAGACATGAATGTCATACATAGGGACGGGAACGATGCATTCGTGTAGAATCCTATCACGAACCAATAATGACAACTACAAACCAACTTGCTCTATGCTCACGATAGTTCCCATCGAGGCAGTACGGCTTTTTGGAGAGAACACAATTTTATGAGATCGAAGGATGTGAAGGAACAGTCAAACGTCTTACAGGGACAATCGAGGATCTTAAAGAAAGCTGCGAATGTCTGACATGGAAACGGGACGGTGCATTGGCGTATAATATCAATCATGACAGCTTGATCGCTATAGCTGAAGCTCGGGACTGTCTCTTTCACAATACTCCAGCTCTGAACCTCGTTCAAGCAATACATACTCAGCTCTGAACCTCGTTCAAGCAATACATACTCAGCTCTGAACCTCGTTCGAGCAACACACACTTTAGCTCTTGAAGTTCACTTCGGGCACCACATATTCAGTTCTTCGAAGGTTACTTCGGGCTTCTTAGGGATATTAGTAAATATTCAATTCCAATAACTCATTTGATTCACTGCGACATCCTTCGCAACAGTCTTTCCATGCTCCAAACGTGTTTCAGCTACCTCAAAATCCAGAACGAGACTTCCAATGAAATCCGTGATGTCAAGCTGCTAGTACATAATAAGAAGGACGTACAGCGCTCGCCACGAGTATATATTCGTAGATTAACAGTTAATCGTCAAGTGAAGTCTTCAAGAAGGGCGCTCCAGGATCCGAGCTCTCAATATAATAGCACCTGCATCTGATGCAAGCATGAGACTCGCCACATCTAGTCAGTTTGACTGAAGCCTCAACTATGTCTCACAGCATGCGTGTGTTGAGCTGCTGGTCGATGGAGTCCTGATAGTCCGTTGATAGCCATTGGGGAACAGGTCGAAATCACTCAAACCGAAACGCCGATCGATACCAGCAGAACGCAACCGCCCAACCAGTACCAGCAGCACAATCAACAGCAGCATGGACCAGGCCTCTCACCATATGGCTACACGCCGACACATCATCCTGTCATCATTAGGTTCGAGCTGCCGAACGCTCTGTTCGAAAGAATACTGCCGGCTATTCATCATACCTTCCTTCGTTGGCAAGACCCCACCTGGAAGCAGTATATCTGGCATATGCGCAAGCAGGAGCGGCTTCCAAGAGACTTACAACATGAAGTGCCAAATTCCACCCAGCTCCGAATCGGAGCATGGTCCATGGGAGGAGCTCAGCTCACAATTGTGTCCTGTTTTCTTGCGGGGATCAGGTGTTTCTGGCCTCTTTGAGCGATCTAGGTGATTTCATCATCTTGAATTCATCATGTCATCCTCTTCATAGCGCTAGCTCTGCTAGATCACTCTTCGTCTTATACTATCGTTTCATACTCATTCTCATCATCCTTTCTTCATCGTCAGCGTCGACCTTCCATCATATCATCTCATCCCAAGCACACCAATCATAAAACAACCCCGCCAGACAACACCAAACAACAATCTCATCATCTCGAAAAATCAACGCCCATCTCCGCCGCAACGTCCACACCCAAACACGCCGCCAATTCCGCAACCACTCCCTTGATACTGTTCGGATCCAGATAATCGCCTTCCTCCCAACTCACCAGATTCTCCAGCTGCACAAGCATCTGTTTGCCGCCTTGTTTCAGTAGGAGCGGCGTTGCACCTAGATTGACTGTGGAGAGGAGAGTGGGAAGGGGTGTTGAGCCTGCGAAGCCGAAGGTGAGGAGGGAGAGGTTGGAGGAGGCTGCTGCTTTTGGTGTGGCATAGGTTTCGAAGGAGGTGTTGTCTTCCTGTGGTTCGGTGTCTTGCTGTGCTTCGCCCGCTTCTTTCATGATACTCTGCTCATCATCCGCCACTGTGACGTACTTCCTTCTTCCTAACGCATCCCTAAGCGCATCCCCTAGCTCTCTCCACACATACACCTCTGGATCAAGCACATACTGCGGTCGATAGTCACCTTTATACCTCATCTTAACACAATCATGTATATAAAAGCCCATGTAGTAATACTGATAACCACCTTCCAATGCTAGTGCGGCTTCCCGCATGGCGCTGAGTTTGCCGAAACTGTATTTAGAGTAGGTTGGGTCGTAGATGAAGTAGACGCCGCTGACTGCATGGGGGAGGAGGTCGAGGACACTGAGGGCGATGAGGGTATTGTTTAGGCGGTAGGTTTGGTGGTAGGAGCCTAGTGCACGGGTGGGGGTGGCTATGCTGGTAGCTGTGTTTGTTGTGTTCGCGATTGGCGTGGTGGGCAGAGGAGAGGTGCAGAGGAATCGCTTGAAGCCTTCACGGGTGATTTCTGGAGGAGCGTCGTGGTGGATTTCACGTTGGTATTGTTCATATAATAGGTATTTCTCCTCGGTGAAAGTAGCAGGTTCAAGGGTTACGGTGAAGTTATGGGCTGGTTCGGGATGTGGATGTGGATGAGGTAGGTGAGAGGACTCGGCTTCGTGGACGGTCGTGAGGAGGTCGAACTCGTTTTTGGAGCGTGCTTTGTCCCTGAGCATTGTATTAGTGGGAGATAAGAGTTAGGCTGTCGATTGATATCATGCGTACTGCTTTGACTTTGGCTTCACCTTGAAAAGCTCTTTGGCATAGTTGTCACCAAGTACAAACTTGTTCCATCTGTGCAAAGCCTGTCGCTGATCACGAGAGGGCTGGAACTCGGCGGCTGGTAATCTCCTTCTGTTAGTTGTAGTTCCATGAGCATGGATGCAGCGATTACCTAATAGTATACTGTGGGCAGCACTGTCTCTTCACATCAGGCTTGTACAGATAGTCTCCCGAGCTGTTTGAATTTATCAACATCAGTACAGTGTTATGTCTCAATTTATAACAGCAACGCGACCTGCATCCTCCGCGAGTGCCAACTCACCGTCTCCAACCACGATCAATGAGCTTCTGATAGTGATCGACACTCAATATCTTTGCTATTGCTCCATATGAGCCACCTATAGCGATCGTCGATTAGTTCGTCGTGCTTATCAGTCTTGTTTCGAACCGGCCCATGGTTCCACTGTAAGACTCCATCTTCAGGTTGCAGAAACCACTTGTATGCTATCACTAAGCAATGAATGTCTTCGAGTAGAAGATGACAGAAAATGACATACTTGATTTCGCACTACGTTGTCTTGTTTCAGCATCCTTACAGTACCCACACGAGCCATTCTGATATCCTGATGACATTAGAACAACTTGACAGGCACATTGTTACGGGAACAGATGTTGGCTCACCATAGGGCGTGAAGAAGGAGTATTGTGTTGCCATCTTGTTTTGAATTGGTTGCCACTTGTTCAAGATGTTGGCTCAATCATCAGATATTAAATGCTCAAGGACAGCGAAAAAGCAAGGCGTAGGAGTGAGTTACTTGAAACACAATGACAATGCGTGTTTTAATGGAATGGACTTGGGCACGTTGTTACAGGAAGATCAAGGTGGCCAAACTCGATGAGACAGAACAGCCCAGTGAAAATGGCTTCCAATCACTATCCAAGCCAAAGAGTAGCAGTGACGACGATGACAACTAGGTTCCGTACGAGACAAGCAATCGAGGAAGCATGAAGCAAGGAGTGACAAGCATCATGTTTCAGACGGAAGTTGCCGAGTGACCTTCTAGAAGGATAAGCCCCTAGCCGCGCTAGAAGGACTGAACCGGCAGACGATAAATATTGACTAAAAGCAACTGCACAACCTTTCGATGCTCTATTATCCTTTCTAAGATGTCTTCACCCACCTCTCCCCGTCTCCTCGTCCTCCTCAACTCTACAAGGCCAGGCCTTGGGGCTGAGCTTTGAGGTTCGTCTCCTTTCTTCTTTTTGTGTTGTTGTTGTTGTTATTACTGTCGCTCCTTTCTAAATAATCACGAGCAAGTATTGATATATTTACGGCATTGGTAAATATAGCCTGCTTCTGAGGGACAGAGCCTCGAGCTGACACTATCCTACTAGTCTTCACCCACGTCGCTCCTTCCGAGTCCCACTACACACGTGCTCTCCTTCCATCCTTTCGAATGGCCACCACCCGCACAATGGAGGCTCGTGTAGGCCGCGAGAACCAACGTATGTTGGAAACGGATTGCGTATATGTACATCGATGCCTAACCAGGCACCACAGGCTACGGTAACAACGGCGAACGTCTCGTCGCCGGCATAGTCGCACTCTCCACCGACCAAACCAAAGTCCTACTCATCTCGTCGACCCGAAGAACAACCTGGGTCCTACCCAAAGGCGGTTGGGAACTGGACGAGCCCACCATCGAAGCCGCTGCTATGCGCGAAGCTTGGGAAGAAGCCGGAATCATTGTCAAGATTACAAAGGACTTGGGCAAGGTTGACGAGAAGAGGAGAGAAGAACAGTTTACGATTGAGGCGCCACGCGCTGCGTATCACTTCTTCGAGGCAGTGGTGGAGAAGATGGAGGATGAGTTTCCGGAGATGCAGAAGAGGGATCGGAAGTGGATGTGTTATGAGGATGCGGTGAAGGAGTTGCAGAAGAGACCGGAGTTGTTGGATGCGCTGCAGAGGTCTTCTATCGCTAGGTCGTGATTCGTTTTTGCTATATATGATGGGACGGGGAAATGCATAGACATATGAGCGAAAATGGGCTACGTTTGGGAGGCATGTGTTGTACGACATATTTAGAGTTGTCGACATTCATGTTGGAAGATGTCATTTTAGGCAGACACCAGAAGTTGCCCACAAGGAACCATACACCGCCACTCTACACGCGCATTGCGATGCTTACCATTGCAACTGATGGCAACTAATCTTACAAAGCAAAGCCTTCCTGTATGATGAATGCCTCCGAAAGTCATCAACAACAAAATCCGTCCTCCACCTCCGGCTTACGCTATCATGCATACGGTTCTGCTCTGAACTGCTTCACATCACGAACGGTAAGCCTGAGCACACTTATCGGATGGGTCCATCCGTATTGAGTGATCTGAGCCTCTTGCTGCGCCTTTGCTGCCCAGGCCCAAGGAAAATAGCATTCCAGCACGAGCTTGGCAGTAAGGCGAGATGGAGTAGGGGATGAAGTAGGAGGCAAGCTGTCTTAGCTAGACTGTGGCGTCGGTAGTAATGCGAGAGGAGATTGTATCGGTCAGGCTGTGCAGTGATGGTGGTATTTCTAGTTGTAGGATGGAATAGGATCTGGATGTGATCTGGAAGGGAGAGATTGGGCAAGAATTCGGCCGTTTGAGTGAACGAGGCAGTGTTGGAAGTGTGAATGTGGGGTTTGATAGTTCTATGGAAGAAGTGACTTGGCATATATTCTTTATCTTTATATCATATTGTACATCCCTTCTACTTCTTGCCCATTACTGTCAATCTCAGACATCGAGAGACTACAAGACTACAAGGCTACAAGACTGCAAGACTACAAGACTACAAGACTACAAGACTACAAGACTACAAGACTACCCTCCATCTTCATTAAATCTCTACCTCTCCTTCGACATCACCATCATGGAGCACCAAACGCAAGCAGCATCACCAACAATGCAATCCCAACTATTCAGCACTCCTCCCATATCTCGCTCATCCAGCACAAACTCCAAGACCCGCCACTCTCCATCACTCTCTCTTGACCTTTCCGACCTTCCCGGCCTGATAGAACCAACACCACCATCAAACACCCTCCTCATCACCGTAAGCTCAGCTTTCCTGCCACTCCTCGTCCACAACAGCACAACTAACTCATCTCTCCTCCTTCCAGAACCTCGACAACCCCGAAATCTTCACACCAGAATCCCTCTCCACAATCCGCACAATCCTTCAACGCCACTCCCCCGAACCAATCCACACCTTCTCCCCGCTCCGCTCCCTCCGCCGTATCATCCTCGTCCTCCCCTCCACCTCCTCTGCAATCGCAATCCGCACCTACCTCGACAGCACGCCCCTGTCTTCTCTCCTCCCCACCAACACCTCCAACGCCCACTTCACCTCTTCTTCTACGTCACCAACAGACTATGCATCGCAATCGAGTCCTACAAAACCAATCCGCATCTACTTTGCCGCCGCAACGCCCATTGCCGAAGTCAGCGAAAGCGACCGACACTTGCCAGTTCCACGATCTGAAAAGCTTTTCTTCATCTCACCACCGCCATCACCACCAGTAGGCTGGGAGATCAAAGAAGAGGACCCACCGAACCGCCAAGTCCATGCCGAAGATCTAGCTACTGCGCTCGATCGCCTGAACGCTCGTGCCAGAAGCGTGAGCTTGGATGCGCAGGAGACGTTGGAATTGGCACAGCTGCAAACGCGATTTGATCATCAACAGAACGAGAAAGCAGCGCAAAACAACAACAACAACAACAACACCTCCCCACTTTCCACAGATCCCGCCATGCAAGCCGCATTCGGCGCACCCATCAGTCCCATCTCCCCCGTCAGCGCCAGAAACAGCTGGGGCAGTCGGTCACGAAGCGGGACTACTGGTGGCAAAGGAAGGAATCGGAGTTCGAGCACCGTGGTATTTCAGCCGACGGAAGCGCAGATGAATGGGGGTGGTGTGGCGGGGAGTCCGAGATTGCCGGCGGTAGTGGTGGAAGATATGACGTTGGAGGGGCCGGAGTCGTATGATGGGGAGGATGTTGAGATGGTGGATGGAGATGGGCAGGAGGCGGTGGAGAAGAAAGAGATGGAGGTCAAGGAGGTGGCGGAGGAGCTTGAGGGAAGGGGAGAGAGGAAGGCGATGTTGCATACTATGAGGCCGCCTATGGATGATGATTATTGAGATCTTGGTTGCGAGGAGACACGGCAGGTAGGACATTATGCTTGAGAACAAGAGCAGCTAGTACTGTATGAACGAAGGGTCATTTGTACATGGCGACAAAAAGTTTGTATCTCTGTGCTTATAATGAGCTTGTAGGCAAGCTTACCTAAAACATTCAGACTCGAACATTTCTTCTCTCTCGATCTTGAAAAAAGCTCTGAAATTCATAAGTTTGATTCTGCTACATCAATTGTCGCTCCATTCCTTCCTCTCAATGTGCCACATACATACGACCCAGGCCGACATGAGCACATACGCAGTGGATCTTCTGGAGAATGGTGCCCTGCCTACTTCAGAATCCCCACCTTCCATGCAACGTCTCCGTGGCATTGGCTTGCGCAACTCTAGCTGCCGCTTGAGCTAATGACTGTGGTTCGACGGCGGCTTGCGCAACCACAGCTGGAACCTGAGAGCAAGCATGCGAGCCTCTTCGGCTGTAGCACGGGCTTCAGCGTTTGAGCTTCCGGCATTAGTTTTGGTCTCAACCTCCAGCTCGCATGCAACATCTTCCTACCTCGATCCTCCTTCTCTTCCATGCTATGCATTCCTGAACTGCAAGATGCAACACTGTACTTGGTCGCAATTGCGCCGAATCCAGCGGCGTGTTTTGTGATGCGGGGGGAGCTCTTTGTAGGAGGTTCTCAAGTTCGCCGACAACCAGCTTCCCACGACCGATCGAAAGAGCAAGACTGAGAAGGTTTATGGCTTATACAACGAAGATATGAGTCTTACAGCATGCGAGCTGCTGGATTTACCTATATCAAGACCTAAGGTAGGTACATACCTCCCAGTTCGGAACGCAGATATACAACAACCACAGCTGCAGTTTGGAGATGTACCACTGGGATCTTTCAGCTTTTCGGGCGTGCTGGTTGGGGACTGCGAGTTGGTGTACAGGGTCTTGGTGTTACAGGCGCGGGTGTTGGAAGTGGTAGTGTGGTACTTGCAGAAGTGCTCCGATATGGTAATTCTGAAGGCCCAGCTGTAGCATGAGAAGGAGTTGTATAGAATGTACCATGATCTTAGACCGCTGAACGAAATATAAAAATCATCGAAAGTGGAAGTTAGAGGTAGGAAAGTTCGATAGGAAGATTGGGGATTTTTGAATTTTCTTTGATGGGGGATCTGTGGATTGTTATTGTTTTTTGATACCTAGACACTCGCATAAGGTATCTGCTTCATCTCATCATGCATTTGAACGGGGTTGAGGAATCCACAAGAATCACTTGTGAAATTGTATGTGGCTTACTGTGATATATTATCGGATGTGGATGCACGTTTATGACTACAAAACACGATGAAACATCGTTGTTCAGCATCGTGTGATTGCTCGAGATGGATACGAATAACGATAGGGAGATGGGATGCGAATTTCTTCCATCATTGTTATTTTGTCAACAAGGACTATTATTTTACACTTGACATATTTCATGCCGTACTTGCCTGTCAACCGCACAGAACACCTCATTAAAACCGTAGCAGGAGGTTTCCTTTCCGTGCTCGGACACTGCCAGCCAGCAACTTTCGTACTACTTTTTCATCATCGAATCTGCACGCCTAACTTCTCAACCAAGCCCTCCTCAATCCGCTTATGTAGCGCATTAACCTCCTCATTCGTCAAAGTCCGCTCCAAACTCCTATAGTTAATCCTATAGCACAAACTCCTCCGCTTCGTCTTGGGATGTGTGAATTCATCTGCTAGTTGGACGTCTTCGGCTAAATCGCCAGCTACATCGCGCACAATCTCCATGACGTCGTTTTCGTGGAAACCTGCCTCTGGACCTAGTGCTGTGGTGGTTGTTGCTGCTGCTGCTGCTGCGACTTCTCCGCCGATGCCATCGAGACTGCCACCGCCGCCTGCAGAGGAAGTGGTGGGTATGTCGGACTGCTGCGATTGATTCTGAGGCAGCCAGAATGAGACGTCTTTGTAGCATTCGGGGTGTTTTGAGAAGGGTGAAAAACGTTGTATTGGCTTGCTTTCACTAAATTGTGTCAGGAAGCGCTGGTCTTGACTCCAGAAGAGCCGGATGTCGGGGATGTTGAATAAAAGCATGGATATTCGTTCGAGTCCGATTCCAAATGCCCAGCCTAGTCGGTCGGGATAGCCGGCGTTTTTGTAGAGTGAATGCCGCGTCACGCCGCACCCGAGCACTTCGAGCCATTGGTCCTGCCAGTAGATCTCGAGCTCCCAGCTGGGCGAGGTGAAGGGGAAGTAGGCTTCTATCCAGCGGACTTTTAGTGGTTCGGAGGTGTGTGCTGTTGGATCGCCTGCGGCGGCGGCGGCTTCGCGGGCTTTTGAGAATATTTCTACGACCACGTTTTCGAGAGAGCGTTTGAGGTGGGTGGCTATTGCTTCTACTTCTTGAAGTGTATGTTCTGGTTGTAGAGGATTGCGTTCTTCGTGGACGGTGGGATTGGGGTCTTCGACTTTCATGTCATGGGGTGGAATTTCTTTCAGCGATTCGAGCACAGCGGCTGTTACGTTGCCGTTGTGTTGCGTGCGGTCCCAGAATCGTGCGCCTTCCATTTGGTGGAAGATGGGGTAGTGGCTACGGTCGACGGCATCCCGGCGATACACGTCGGCGCTGATGAGGTATTTTTCTGTTTCATTTGCAGTGAAGACGTCGGCTTCGTGGGCGGAGGTATGAGTGCGGAGGAGTGTGGATTTATTGATGTAGTATGTGTCTGTGCGGCTGCGGCCTGGATGGTCTTGTGGGAAGCCGAGTGAGTCGAAGTTCTGGTGGGTTGTGACGACGGGAAAGTAGTTGTTGTATGTCGTGAAGCCGGGGAAGCGGGATTCTATTAGTTGGCGCGTGATGGAGATGGGGTGGTCTGGTTTGAGATGGAGGGATTTGTTGATGTTGGAGAGGATTGTCGTGGGTGTGTTGAACCACTCGTCCTTTTGGTATGTCTTTCCTGCAATGATTATGCTGTCCGATGCTTAATACTGTTAGCTTCCTGCGCTTTAGAGGATAAATACCATAATGAAGCTCACCTGCCGCTTTGGAGGAGTTATGTCTGCATGACGCTATGTTTACTGATATTCTTGACAATGCACGAGGGCTTGCGTATCTGCGGGACGTTGCCGCGCGACACAATGTTGTCCGCAGAATCATCGCGGCTGTTATGTGGTGTGGCTTGCAGAGGATGTTTAGGATTTGTTTCAGATGATCTGTAAGGCTGGCCCTAGGGATTTTAGCTTCCAACGTCTTGTTTCAAGTTTGTTTTTGCTTTTGTTGATATCACCCTACTGCTTCTTCTTTGGCGCAAGCATTCTCGCCTGGATTTGGCACATCACCGCCGCACATTCGCTTTGCACCACCCAGTCCCTTTCTTAAAGACGCTTGTCTGTTTTCTCACTCGACAGGACACTCTATAACTGAAGCTGTTTGCACGAATCGAAGCATGAGCATTAGCACGAAGAAAAGAGCTTCACACACCCATTGTCAATACCTATCGATATATCAGAAAGAGATCATTGTTCTCCAATCATCCTATAACTATCTTCAGCAACGCTGTTAGAAGACACACACCTCTTATCCACCATATACCATCAACCACAGCTTAAATACAAAATCCTCCATTCATCATGCCAGACTCTGCAATCCAATTCCATAAAGACCGGTCGCAGCCAGGGCCAATACACTATCCGTTCTGGTTCGGCGGCAGTTCTTCCTGCATTGCCATATGCTTCACACATCCTCTCGACCTGGTCAAAGTGCGTCTACAAACTCAATCCCATGCTGGCACGCGGCTCGGTATGGGTCAGATGTTTGCGCACGTCTTCCGCGAGAATGGATTCCTTGGCCTTTACAAAGGTCTATCTGCAGCACAACTACGCCAACTCACATACAGTATGACAAGATTCGGTGTCTATGATATATTGAAAGAAAGATTCACTGGGAGCACACCTGCAGAGCAGCCAGGTCTAGGCAAATTGATTCTGATGTCTTCTTTCTCTGGATTCCTGGGCGGTATTGTAGGCAATCCAGCCGACGTATTGAACGTGCGCATGCAGCACGATGCCGCACTACCTGCAGCTGATCGACGCAATTACCGTCACGCCATTGACGGTTTGGTACGTGTAACGCGAGAAGAAGGAATAGGTGCTCTCTTCCGTGGTGTATGGCCGAATAGTGCTCGTGCGGCGCTCATGACCGCCTCTCAATTAGCCACATACGACAGTTTCAAAGGATTCCTCCTGGGAATGCCAGCTCTGCACATGAAGGATGACCTATTGACACACTTTTCTGCGAGCGCGATGGCAGGACTCGTGGCTACCACAGTCTGTAGTCCGGTGGATGTCATCAAAACACGCATCATGAGCGCCAAGACAAACAGTGGTGTTGGAACGGTGTTGGCAGACATCTACAGGAAAGAAGGCTTGACCTGGTGCTTCAAAGGCTGGATGCCGAGCTTCATAAGACTTGCTCCCACGACAGTTATGTATGGACCAGAAACTTTGCTTAATACCCGATTACAAACTAATCTACGGCTAGAATTTTGGTCATAAAAGAACAGCACCAAAAGGTGTACCGGAAGTGGTGGCTTGGACTTGACGAATGAAGCTCCACGCATGAGAAAAACTTTGGTGGACACGAACGTATCACGATGTATGATGCAGATGAATCGACTTTGTGCGGCATAGCTACCTAGGTACAGTAATAGATTGTAGGTAACCGGACTTACCATCCAAGGTCAAGCAGGCCTCGTGCCACAGTATCTGTGCGCCGCTTGGAATCGCAAGTTGCCACCTAGTGAATGAGGAGCGCTTAGTAAAATGACTCAATCTCAAGATCAACGGTGAGTTACAAACACCACTGCAAAAATATGCAGTAAATGCTGATGAGCAAGGTCAGCGATGCGGAGACACAAGGCAGCACCAATCTTCCTCTGCAGTGGACATGAATTGGGTAAATATCAAAAGCAATACATTCACCTTGAAAATGATGAATGGTGATGATCATCATCATCAATAGCCTTACCGCAATCTATTTCACTATTGATCGTATTGTGGGTCAGCGCTTATTGGGAGCACTATATCAGCCTCCTCCACCCTCGATCGCTTTCTCTTTCGTACTTTCTCATTCTCACTCTTCCTCCTTTACTTGATCACTTCCAAATATATATATATATATATATATCCAAAGTCTCTGGGCCCAAGTACTGCATATTGGCCGGCCACTGGCGGCAAGTCTTAGACCCGGAGATGGTTTCTTTGCACACCAGCTACATGAATGCAGCTATGCCTGAATCAGCGGACTCTGCAGAGGAAATGTGGGCATGACGACAATGATATGGAGGTCGTTCTGCTTGACCTTGAGGAAACGGACACCTTCGATGATTCGGTAAGAGGCACGAAATCAAGATCTGCACGAAAAAGCACTAATATTTGTCAAACAGTATCGTAGTGATCCGAACTTTTACATTCCCGTTAGCTGCTTGTTCTCAAGACTCGAGATGGCTGTGCTATGTAACATGGCAAGTCATTTTGAAGCTTTAGAGGATCCATATGAGCTGCGAATCTGGCCTCCTCATCTCAACCTCAAGCTCAGTGGCATCATACCACGTCCAGACCCTACACTCGCCAAAGCAGTCTTTGACCTTATGATCGGTGTTGAGCTTAGCCGACCATGACGGAACGGTATCTGACATGGAGATCACCATCGAAATGCTTAGGCTGTCGACAGATGATAGCAGCTTCTCTCTCGAACTTTGATTGATGCTTTACGGGACGAGATTATTAGCGAACGAGAGTAGATGAAATAGGAGATGAACTAGCAAATATTGCGAGTGGTCTTTCAGGCAACGAGGGGCTGGAAGATCTCCATGAGTTGAGGCTTTGCCCCCCTCATCTCAACCTCGATCTTGGTGGGATTGTGTCGCAGCCAAATCCAGTAACTGCAAAGGCAGCATTCGATTCGATCGTCAGCAGTGAGCCACGGTTACGCCATGGCGACGCAATTGAGAGGACGGTGCACATGCTAGCGGACTCGGTATTTGAAGAGGACGATAGGTTCTATGGCAAGATCAAGAAGGAACACGGTCCTCAGAAGACGACCTTCCCCTTCCCACCAGAGAAGAGAGGCTCTCCTTCCTCTGTTGCGGTTTAGTATCACTTCTTCAACTTCTATACAAGAGTTGGGTCCTGTACGTTGTCCTGCCATCCGAGATGTGCAACACTAACATTGCCCAGTTGTGGGGAGGTTTAATGTTAGGAGACCTGCAACAGAACCGCCCAAGCAGCCAAAATCTACAGACGATTCTTTTATCAAGCTCAACACGGCATTGGATCAATTTGCCAAAGCGATCAATGCCTTGATATCGCTCATCGCAGAACGTCGTCGCTTCGGTGTCGCCTACGGAACGGTGGTCTTTAGTCTCCACCCACTGAGAAGCTATCACTGAAGCGTCGTCTTGATTGACCTTTGTAGGGTCACGAAGCTGCCGAAGTCTGTGATATCGACACCGACCAGAAGGAGAACATATCATTCAAAGTTCCCATCCTTCCACCTCCTACTCCTTCGACACAACCACGCACGAACACACCGTCTCCGACCAAGAAGCAAGTGGCTCCGCCTGTTACCCCCGCACATTAAACTACGAAATCTCCCCATACTATCTCTTCATCGCTTGACAACTTCAAAGCCAAGTACGCGCAGAGAACCGGCAGCCCGTTCGATATTCCTCAAGTATATATTGACAAGACTCCCGAAACCTCACACCACAACTCGAGCGCGTGATACAAGCAGATGACCACTGTTTTCATCTTCTGGCCGATCGATACGAGAGAAGAAAGTTCCGCCTTCCCTCGCTACGACTCGCCATCTGTCCTACTTGGTTCAACAGAACATCCTCCGACCCCTCATTAAGGCAAAGAATAAAAGGCGCAAATTTCTGATTATAGAGGCCACGCCCCCACGGCAGTAAGTTGCTATGCTTGGAAAACATATCTTATTGACTCATGCAGTGATTTATGGAGAATGTTTGAAGCTATATATATATCAGTGCGACGATGAATACCCTCTTCCGGTGTCCTTGCTAGCAGAAAGTGTGATACTGGCCATCGATAACGAGGTAGCACAATGCACGATTTGTCGGTTCCTCAATCGAAGCTGTACTTGGACAATAACCAGTAAGCTTTTCTACGACAGCTCGAAGCCTGGACTACAGTTTCTTACTATGAGAAGCCTGTGCTAAAATCCACGCCGCCGAGCTTGCGGAGGGGATCTTTCAGCATGCACCCCATCTCCTTCATAACAGGTTCAGACCTACATGTATTAGGGAACAATTTTTCACTACCCTATTTCGTACATACTCTCCCGAAGTTCTTCAGCTGAAGTCTACGTCGACTTAGTACTCGAAACTTATAGACAAGAGTGCAGAAGCTGCCCGTCTCGTCGCGACCAGCTATGCTGACGGTAGAGTCGCTGGACAATTCACAGCCATTGGAAAAAGGATTGCAGAACAACTTGACTGGAAGAATCACATGGACAAACCGCCTCATCGAAGTACGTCTCGATCTCGCCTATGATAAGATGTTCTGACACCGTTGCTCGCACGCTGTCGCAAAAGGTGCCAAGTCTGAGAAGAAGCCTTGCAAGATGCCTGGCAACAATTGTAAGTCAAAGCACCCCTTTCGCTCTACCGGCGCTGACACTGTAGGTCAAAAGGAACAGCGTCGCAGCCTAGGGAACATGTTTTGCAACGAGGATTGCATGTTGGAGGTACACAAGTATCTTGGGAGTAAAGCAGTCGATGCGAACACTCCTGACCAGAGTCCATCCCGTCGTCGTACTCAAGATCGCGTTGAGGCCATCAGCTCTAAATTGCGCCGGTCGGGTTGGTTAGGAGAGAGGGGGAAAGCAAGTTAGTGACCTTGTCGACTGGCTCCATGATCCTTCGAGGTTTGTAGAAGCTGATCGTCAAGATCTATGGAGAGTCGAGGTCGTGATCGAGCTGCTTGAATTAATGGACCTTCGCAGACTTCTGCCTACCACCCTCGCTTATGCAAATGGTAGGCTTTTCGGCGGCGCGGACAGAGGCAGAAATGCTGCAAGACTGCTGCAGGAGCCACAACCACACCTACCGGAACCCCAAGACGCCTGACAAGCTCGCACGTCTAAAACCTGAGGAGTCTTGTCACAAGCCCCCTCCAACTCCCACCTACACCCCATCAATGACACGTATACACTACATCGAGCCCATCTTCGAATGAAGCTAAACGTTGTCTACGAGTCCTTGGAAAAGGCGAAGAAGATCGACAGGACAAAATTCTAGAGATACAAGTCTGAGGAATAGTCTGATGTGCCTTGCTATAATTTGCGCATCATCTCTTTCGTTGTGGTGGATGCCGAGATTGCGAACTTCCCAGCTGAGTTCAACAAGCTGTTCGTGCTGAAGAAAGAGCTGCAAGAGGTCCTGGTGCTGGTAGTGTAAGAAACGTTGGTGTAGCTGCTGCTGCCGTCACGACAGGTGGAAGGACCACTAGAGTGGTGCTGCTCAACAGAAGGCCCACGACTCCGTGATGCTCTGACGAGCAAGAAAAGAATACCGAGCTTGTAAACTCGGACGATGATGTGTTGAAGCACCGACTGTATAAGTGCCTATAGAAGTACCATGATATGGGTCGAGGTTGTGTGCAATATTCTGCGACTCAACAATCACCTTGGACTAGGCACGGCGAACCTCAAGAGACTGTCCATCCAGCTATGATTAGATCTCCTAATATTGTGGCACTTTCCATAAACTACAAGATGATCCAGGAGGGCATGAAGCTTGATATCAAGCACCACCGTCGCTTATTATACGATTCCGAATACCCTCCACATGGCAACTCACTACAGCAACTGAAACTCCAACGCATCTAACACCACGTTCAAAGCCCTGCACGACCTTCAAAAAATGTGTTACACGTCAAACCCGAATGGCACTAGTTGGTGTACCTGATGTGAGCAGGTTCATCAGAAGAGAAAACTTACAAAGCTTGATTAATCCTCACCTATATATAACAGGCCCTGCTAGTGGAGTCATGTTTGCGGCTGCAATAGCAGAAGATCGCCTGGAAGACTTTCTACAAACGAGGCAGCATGAGCAGGACTGGCGTTGGAGCATGCCAGCACCTCAGCCCTCAGGCACAAGACAACTCGTTACGACGACTGGTTGACATTTGCGATGTTGTGGATCGGTGCCGACGAGGAGTACGTCGAGAAAGAGCTCGAGACTCTAGCTGTACTTGAGCGTGGTCTTCGCCTGGTGTATCCTCGGTGTCTAGGCCGGGTCAAGGATCTCCCTTCAGACAGTGTTCACATCGACTACACTGAACTAGATGGTCAGCTCGAGCTTAGTGCTTAAAGGATACTGAGATCCCAGCATCGTTTGGATCTCAGAGGCATCGACGACTACGCCACGAAGAATCAGCAAGCTGTATTCATCCGAGAATATCTGCCAGAGCTGGTACGATTCCTGCGAGTCGAGTTCAACATGAACAACGACTACTGGCTTGTCCACCTTGACTCCCTCAGATTCCGTATGCACTTCACCTGCCACTCAAGATTTGTGGCTGTGCAATCCATATGGCTGGAAAACCTACCTTGACTCCTTCTTTCTGGAGCGTCTACTACGACGGTGAAACCGCCATAGCAACTGTCCCAGTCCACGGACTCAATAGCCGCATAGCCTCTGGACGGTATCCTGGATTCGAATCATCTTCACAGCGCAAAACAAAGACCTGGAAGACCACGAGGACGATCCCGGCTCACATGGTGGAGGAAGTCTCACACACGTAAGTAATTCGCTATTCAGTATTCAGACCTCCTAGATCTGGCCATGTACTAGATACGAGTACTACTAGAAAGTGCACCGCTAATAAGATATCAACGGAGTGCGAGTGTGAAGTCTAACGCCGAGGGCTATCCGACGGCATTCGAATGCCCTCGAGTAACGGTGCTGTGCTCGTTATGTGTCCTAAAGCTCTCTTATTCAACTAGCTCGATTAGCTTATCTCCTACATCGACTTCAACAGTGTGCTTAATATCGATATCTATCTTGCGCACGGTTCCGTCAACAAGTTCAACGCCGAACAGAGAAGGAAGTATGGTCTATACATTAAAACACCAACGACCGATGTGTATCAAGGCCTACTCGATCGAAGCGTTGTCTACTCTAGGAAGATATTCGTGACCACTCCCGCCTCTATTAAGAACATCTTAGAGAATTTCTAGATGCATATAAATAGTGTTGCACCGTAAACGGTCGGTAGAAGGGCGGGGTAAAGACGGTACTGATTATATTTTAGGACAGTCAAACCTTTGATAGCATCCTTGCCAAGTATAGGAAGATCCTCAATCGTGTCGACAAGGCGTTCGACGTCCACCCAACAGTCGTAAGAGCGCACGATGGCGTATCAACTATGTGGACAGGCAGGACCATGAGTAACGTTGAGGAGTACAACAACGACGCAAAAAGTCTATCAAAGCCGCTCGTCTATGCAACATTGCGATGTTGACCCAGATGTGTCGTGCTACTATCTCGCTGGGCCCAAAACACCATGGCAAGCTCGACAACTAATGAAGCTGGATGACTATGCTTCTTGTCGGAGGCTTTCCAGTATCTATCTTCGGCGGCAGCAGGATTAGTCCCTCTGATCTCATCAGCTTCGCTACCCCTCCTTGTTCAGCAAGTGTTGATTGTTGTGCTATTCACTCTCTGGTTGTTGCTTCACTATAGCAGCTGGCTGAACGTCACGCTTTTGTAGCTTTGATATAACCTTGTGAGAGGTGCCGATGCTCTTTTAAACCTGCTGAATGCACTCCACGTCGCCATATCCCGACTTCGATCATGCTAAGAAGAGGATCCTGCCATTTCAATGCAGAAACCGAGCTGAGAAACTGCCTTGTGAACCTTGTGGAGGTGCCGACCCTCTTCCAAATCTGCTGCATGTACTCTCCAGGGTCACATCTCCATCAAGCTAAGGACCGGGATCCTGCCACCCAACGCAGATTTGAGCTAGAAAACAGGTTGTGAAGATTGCTGACGAGGTACACTCACTCCATCAAAGCCTACTTGAGTTTGATAGTCTCCTGCTGCGGTTAAAGATTCTGCAACAGCACAAAGGAGTTCAGGTACATCGATGGTGCGCGCTATGGCACCAGCAGGACAAGTATTAGCAATGAATACGACATCTGATTTCTCCTCAATGCCGTTGTACAGAATACTGTAGAGACGTGGCCAACTAATTCTTAGACCTACGAGATAGCAGCGCTTCGTAGGTCGGTGGTACCTGGTTCCGCCGCTAGAATAATGTTAGTGTAAGAACTATCAATGTTAATTGCAGGTTAGACATACGCGAATTTAAAAACATTTTATGCATTTGCTGCAGCATGTCCGAAATAATACTAGATGACATATTTCTTTCTCTCACCGCATCCTGCTTCATATTGCAGCTTCAGCTCCCTAATCTCATCAATAAGCAAGCCATGCTTAGTCGTCAGTAAGCTCAATGCCATTCTGTTGCGTTTTGATGACGTGGTCGATTGCTGTAAAGTTGTAATGCACATGCATTGCATGAAGAAGGTTGTGCGTAATTAGACCAACATTCAAGTTGTCGTTGTCGAAACGTAGGCCCATCATAACTGCTGCTGCATAATTGTAATAAGTAGGACAGACGCTCTTTAGAACCGAATACATCCGTAGGGCCTTATTAGATAGCTGGGATGGTGAACTCGGGAGTGGTGGTAATGTTGCCGCTCAAGGTGTTCCGGAGCGATAGAGGAGTAGATAGTCACCAATTGCTTTGTGAGTATGCTGACACCGGCCATACATATCTGCTTTATTGCACCTCCCGACCCGCGAGAACAAAATTTCTCCATGAAGTTTCGTCCGTGCATTCTATAGTCTACGCAAAGATTGCGGCAGCCCTTCTTCGTCACTAGTGGTCAGTGAAGCAAGTGTGACAGTTGAATCGACCTTTCCAAGGAGCTTCAGAGCTGAGGGTCTACTTTCAGACAACACGCCAGAGAGGTGAAGGGAGTCTATAATATAATATCGCGCATATTCTGCCAGGTGTAACGTTGCTGGAGGAGGTTTCAGCTTGTGCACTCACGACACGAGGTAGTGCATGTTCGAACGAGACGTACGTAAATGTTTGGCTAATATTTACAAATGGCGTAAGGTCGAGATCCGAGCAGACCCAGAGTAGTAGAGGAATCTCGTGATACTCAAGTGGGGAGAGTGGCAGGTAGTATCGAGTGGAAGACTTATCCCATGAAAGTGCGCTACCTGTCCGAGACCACCTTATACGGACCTTGTGTAACGATTATCAACGTATTTCCACAACGTGACGATATGAGCATGAAGATCACAGAAAAGTCAGGATAGCGGTCTAAAGTCATGCGGTCACGTGACATGCATTCTTGTTTCACCACTGATTGTGTGTCTATCTTGAAATGCAACGACTCGGGATTTCTAATGCTCTTTCCGAGGCTTCGCGAGCCTTTTGGTTTTTTCATGTTGGATGTCAAAGGCGTCAAGAGGCCTCACCACCCTTTTTGGTAATGCCATTCCTTCTATCCTTTTGACTTAAGGATTGATGAAAGCTGCGCGCGCCTCTGTAGGTGAGTCTTGGATTGCTTCTTGCCAGCTATGTGGCACTTTCTTGTACCGTGCTAGTGTCGGGTACTTGCTCAGTTGGACCTGTTGTTTGTTGCGAGATTCTACTGCAAAGGCTTGACTTTCCAATAACACCAATCATCAGTAATTCTGAGCATTGCCTTGACCATACTGCGTTCCATACGATGTAGCACCATAAGCAGTCCCTTGTCCATTCCCATAACTCGTGCCGTACCCCACAGTCGCGCCACCTCCATATGCAGTTCCGCCAAACCCATCCCCCTGTGGACTTCGTGGTTGATATGAGCTCATTCCACCATCAACTCCACCACCTACTCTTCCTTCTGGCGCATCGCCCAATTCTGCTATCACCAGCGCCAACTTCTGCTGCAACACCTTAATCCCCGTCTGCATCAGCACATCCGGCTCGATCCCACCCACCGTCTCAACATCGAAATAGAACGCTTCTGGCTCCTTGTCGTACTCGAATGCTTCTCCTTCTGCCGCTGGGTCTTCCCATTCGTAGTTCTTGCTTGGCGGCCATTCCTTCTTCGCATCTTCTTCATACCATAAATCCAAGTGATGTAGCTTGTTGTGCGGGTCGTACTCGAAGCCCACTGCTGCTGTTGGCGCCCATTTTGCATGTTCTTTTGCTATTCCTTTCTTAGCCACGCACTTCATCCTCAACTCTTGTCCTCGCCGTAGCTTGCAAATTAGCGCGCCTTGCTGATCCGGATCTAGAATCACTGGATTGCCGACGTTCTGATTTGGTCGGTCCGCGCTCACTGTCAAGTCGCGTGCGTAAACTTTCATGATCTCGTCGCCGGTACATTTTGCATGGAGTGTGAGGATGACGCTGCAGTTTCCGCAATATTGCTCGCAGTCGCAGTCGCGTGTGTACAATACATCGTCGACGCCGGTTGCGGATAGTGGTATTAGACCTAGGCGATGTGCAAGAAATTCGTCGGCGAGGACGGAGGTGTTGGCTTCTATCTCGACGAGATCGATGGCCATGATGGGGACTTCGGCGAGGATGGTACGACGTATTGAGTTGGCGAAGGAGAGGGCGACGTTGGTGAGGACGAAGTTGACGTTTGTGGTGGAAATGTCGCGGATGACGACGCGAGGACCGGGCGCGTCTAGCATGTTGGTGTCGTAGTCCATGGTGGGTGGTA
>Ga0160429_1000115_pt1 | contig 105549 bp, 117 predicted proteins | sample SolpanmetagenomR_FD_108199 | JGI IMG/M metagenome (GOLD analysis project Ga0160429, IMG submission 108199) | Solar panel surface microbial communities from Lawrence Berkeley National Laboratory, California, USA - R | ecosystem: Engineered > Built environment > Solar panel > Unclassified ...
CTGTATGCTTTCCTCATTCCGGCCGTGCTGGGCGTTGAGATGACCTCGGGTTATGATGGATCTATTCTCAATGGCTTGCAAGCTGTTGGGCCCTGGTTGAAGCAATTCGACAATCCTCAGGTGAGAAAGAAGACCAAAGGCCACATGCTCATGGTGGACTGTACTAACGACATTTAGGGAGCAATTCTCGGTATCATATCAGCGGCCTTCGGTCTCGGTGCCGTTATCTCCATGCCTTTTGTGTCATGGACCAACGACAAGCTTGGAAGAAAGCACTCTATCACTCTCGGATCAGTCATTATGGCTATTGGCGTAATCATCCAGACGCTTTCAAAGGACATTGGCATGTTCCTTGCCTCTCGTTTCATTCTTGGTCTTGGAATCCCATTCGCTATTGGAGGTGCCTCTATGCTCATCGCAGAGCTGGTATATCCCAGCCACACATCAGTAATAAACGGTTTGTTCAATGAGGTGATTATATCTTGTGGCCATTCGCCGCCCTTGAAGACTAACGTGGGATAGTCCTGGTATGCCGGTGCAATTATCGCTGCAGGTGTTACCCTCGGCACATTCAACAGACCAGACAGCTGGGCATGGAAGATTCCTACACTTCTCCAAATCGCCCCATCCCTTCTCCAGCTTGCCTTCATTTGGTTCATTCCTGAGGTAACGCCCATAGATAACTGACGGCATTGAATCTACCGACTAACATCTCTACCTTTACAGTCTCCCAGATGGTTAATCTCGAAAGATAGGCACGAAGAAGCTCGACAAATCTTGATCAAATATCACGGCGAAGGTGTCGAGACCGAGCTTGTTCGCGTCGAATATGAAGAGATCCAGCGCCGCATTGCCTTTGAAATGGAGACGTCGCAGCGCAAATGGGCTGAGCTCGTTCAGACTCCTGGTAACCGCCGTCGGGTCCTCATTGCCGTCTGCATCGGTATTTTCAGTCAATGGTCTGGCAATGGTCTAGTCTCATACTATCTTGCGAAGGTCCTCAACACTGTCGGAATCACAGACAAGCGAACACAGAACCAGATCAACCTTGGACTTACCTGCACTAACTTGGTCACTGGTGTCGTCGGTGCGTTCCTGACTAAGAGGGTTAAGAGACGTCACCAGTATATGTTTGCCTTTATTGGTATGACGTTGGTCTTCAGTGCTCAGACCGCCGCTAGTGGTGTCTATGCCCAGACCAAGGCTGCTGCTGCTGGTGGAGCTGTTGTAGCAATGATCTTCATGTAAGATACCTCTCTTCCTAAACACCTTCGTTTGCTGACCATATTGTAGCTACTACTGCGCATACACTATGATGCATCCCCTCACATACGTCTACATCAACGAGATCGCACCTTTCGTCCACCGTGCGAAATATGTCACCATCGTCCAGTTCACCACTCGTGCGTCGTCAGCCTTCAACAACTTCGTCAATCCAATCGGACTCAAGGCTTTGACATGGAAGTACTACTTTGTCTACGTTGCATGGCTAGTCATTGAAACTCTGGTCGTGTATTTTCTGTAAGTAAAGGCCTGAAGGTCCCTTAATAAGCCTATACTGATTCATGTCTTGCGAATAGATACCCCGAGACCAAGGGTCCTACCTTGGAAGAGCTTGGAGATTTGTTCGAGAAAGCAGATGTCTCAACTAGCAGCTTTAGCAAGTCATCTAATCTTGAGGATGGAGGAAGTGACGGAGAGACCAAGTTTGGAAAGAACGGTGTGACATATGTTGAGCGTCCGGCCTAAGCTCTAGTCGAGGGAGCTCTAAGTTCAGCAAACCCGATACTTGTTAAGAGCTTATTTGGTTCGAAATGAGGCCTTTGTGCTAATGTTACATTAAGATTAGTTACATATCATTCTTGCTTTAGCCGCCGCAGATTCGCATATTTCGGAAGCAGCATCGTTCTCAGACATTAGTAGCAATGTTGAACTTGTGCAAGTGAAGGACAACAACCTGTTATGCATATCTCGGCGCTTGTCCACAAAGCTGGTAGCACGGAGTTACCTGTCGCTATTAACATAGTTACACCGAGGTACACCGATGCCACGAAGCCACATACGGCAACCTCGAACCTCGACGACATCTCACGACAACCACACCAAACGGTAGCAAGCAAGACTGAACCCATCCAAATTCTGTTTGACACAGTGAATCTTGTGCGTGGCTGCCTGACGTGTCGCTTTCGCGGGCCTGACGCCACTCCTGGCAGCCAAGAAGAAAAATAGAACGGACAGCCTGGGCAGCCTTGGGACGTTCGAATACAGACAGCGATGCTCCCTCTCCGCGGAAGCTCATGGCCTGTACAGTCACCAACGACTGTTCGATGGCACTGCCGTCATATCACGACGTCATCGCCGAGAAAAATATCACGGCATTCGGCTTGGGAGGCGTCTTGGCACCACACTTTGTATCCAGCGGACTGGCAAGATCTGAAGCGCCCGTGATCATTTTCATGAGGACGACAAGACTTCTCCGCACCAGGAAGCGGGGTGCATGCTCTGGCAAAGTATGTCTAGATGTCTTGGGAGTAGAAATCCTTGCAAGGGACTCAGCCTCTCGCCCTTTTCGTAATCAACAACGAACTATCATAGGACGATAAGACTCTCTCCACGCTATAAGTGGACTTGGCATGGGGCCTCGTCCTGGAGAAATGAACAAAGTCTGGCCAGTGATCCACCTGCCTTTGTCCCCCACCAATGTATAAGAACTAGCTTCGTGCCTCCGAAAAGAGACCGTTCTTGATTTCCTGCAAATATCTCACAAAATTATCTTTGCATCATCATGGCTGATAAGAAGACTGGTGCTAGTTACGATGAACGCCACGGCGATGATTCGCCAGACCGACGCGAGTCCGTTGCTGCGGCAGCCCTTTTGCCAAATCCTCTGAGAGTGAGTCTCGCACGACTGCTTGCTTTCTCTATGAGAATTGAATATAAACCATTACACCAAAACATATGCTAATCAAGTACTTTCCTTCAGCGTAAAACCAAAGAGGAAGTCGTTGTCGATGCCGAGAACTATGCTCGCTCACGCGGCATGGACACACATGTCACCCTTTTCGGCAAGGCCGCGCTAATTGCGCGCGACATGGACAATTTCGAGACCGTTCCCGGACTCACCGAGCAAGAGCTTGCGGCTTTGCGATACGAGCGCGATCATAAATGGCATGGCTCTAAGATGCTCTGGTACTCTATTGGTCTCTGTGCTGTTGGTGCTGCTACCCAAGGTTAGTGTAGTGTATGTTTATATATTGAGGGCACGTTAGATGCTAACATTGTAAGGTTGGGACCAAACGGGAAGTAATGGTGCCAACTTGGGCTTTCCCGAGGAGTTTGGTATTGCTGGGACAGGAAGAGACGAGTGGATCGTCGGTATCATCAACGCTATCATCTTCTTGACTGCTGGACTCATTGGTGCATTTATCGTCGACCCTCTCAACAAATACTTGGGCAGACGTGGCGAGATCTTCCTGACTGCTCTATGTCTTACTGCTACTCCTATTGGTTCTGGGTTTGCTAGAACATGGCAAGAACTGTTCGCTGCACGTTTCGTCATGGGAATTGGTATTGGTGCGAAGAATGCTACTGTACCTATATACTCTGCCGAGATGGCACCTGCTAGGATAAGGTATGTTTCGAGAATGTTTCAGACGGGTTTTTTGGTCTAATGACTAGTTCTAATTCTTACAGAGGAGCTTTGGTCATGTTCTGGCAACTCTGGGTCGTAGCCGGAATCTTCCTCGGTTTTTGTGCAAATGTCATTGTTAAAGATACTGGAAACATTGCCTGGCGTCTTCAACTTGGTTCAGCATTCATTCCATCATTGGTACTCGCTTGTGGAATCTGGTTTTGCCCAGGTTAGTCTCAAAGACCGTCTTGAAGGGTTCTCAAACTAATATGCTTAAAAGAATCGCCTAGATGGCTGATGAAGAACGGTAGACATGCTGAAGCTTTTATTTCAATGATGCGCCTCAGGGCACACCCAATCATTGCAGCGCGCGATTTTTATTACTCGTCAGTTTCTATGTTCTTTGTGCTGGCGCATCAAATACTAACTTTGTAAGGTACGTTAATTACGAAGAGGAGCTTAAGGTAGCACAGGGTGCAGGCTATTTTCGCAGACTTGCGGACTGCTTCTCTGTGCCTCGTATCAGGCGTGCAAACTATGGTGCCTCGACCGTCATGATCGCACAACAGATGTGTGGTATCAACAGTACGTTACCAGAGACACAATCCGGCTGAACTTGATCTAACATGTTCATTCTAGTCATATCCTTCTACAGTTCCTCCATCTTCACAAATGTAGGATACACGAAAGAGCAGGCTTTGTACGCTTCTCTTGGTTATGGAGCTATTCAGGTCGTTGCTACGATTCCGACATTATTTCTCATTGACACGAAGGGACGCAGGACGTTGTGTTTGTGGACCTTCCCACTTATGTGCATCTTTCTCCTGGCTGCTGGTCTCTCGCTTCTGAAAACCACAGGTAGTCTAGGTGCACAGATTGGACCAGTTGTTCTATTCGTCTATCTATTCACCATTTGTTACTCTCTCGGCGAAGGACCCGTAGCCTTTCAGTACAGTGCCGAGGTCTTTCCGACTATTCAGCGCGAACAAGGCATGGCTTTCGCCGTGTGTATCAACAACACATTTGCTGGTATCCTCGGATTAACCTTTCCTCGCATGCAGACGGTTATGACCCCGACTGGTGCTTTTGGGTTCTATGCTGGACTGAACGCTATTGCTTGGGTTATGATTTTCTGCTTCGTCCGGGAGACGAAGCAGCTCACTCTTGAAGAAATTGACCAGGTTTTCAACATCCCGACGAGCAGATTCTTGTCTCATGAGATGAGCACTTCGGTACCTTACTTCTTCAACCATACTCTTTTGCGACGAAGGGTCCCTAAGCCGCCACCATTGATTGTGAAGGAAGAATTTGTCGAAATGAAGTCTGGCATGGCTTGAGCGCTTCGAAGATATCTGAAGTGTCAATGGTTAACAGTCGAACAACCTCGGCAGCATGAATCTATCTCCATATAATATATGTCTATCTAACATCTGCCGTCGCCGCCAAGGGAAAGATAAGAGCGATGTCGTAGCAATGATCCACGTTGTGGTGGTTAACCTTCCTATTTGAGACTGGTTTCATTGATATATAATCGATTTTCCTAGCAACAAAATGTGCAAGATAACGCTACTTCCTTTCCACCTTCGACGGTCTTCCTCTTGCGGTTTTCCTCTTGCCTCATAGTGAAGTGATTGCGGAATGGCATTGGAAAGAGATCTCCGCCACGAGTCCAGACACCATCACAATCAGGCGCCATGCATGCCAAGGTTTCTTATCATCTTCCTCTTTACACTTGTTTTTCCTAGTGTTACGTGCCTATGCACAATGACATGATGCCGCCATTTCAAGCTCGTTATCTCTATGCTCATGCTCCCCCACTATGCCCATTCAAGCAGTTCGTTGTTACTCCTTGGCCCATGTCAATGTCAGTATAAGCGGCATTTAGCAGTTAGTGGATGACTGGCGTCCTGTTAAGCATTTCTATATATCCGGCATCGCCATGGTCAAGGGTATATATTCATCTCATTCCTGCTTCTCAAGGATTTCTTCTGTCCGGGCATAACATTTCATCATCCACTTCGAAAGTCATTCATTTACCTTGAAACATCATCATGCAAATCCGCAACTTCCTTCTTGCGCTTGCGGCTACTGCCAATGTTGCTGCTCAGTACCATCTGGACTCATGTCCCAGTACCGTGAGCATCAAGGGCCAACCATTTCCTAAGCTCATTGATGCGACTCTAGAAGAACTTCAAGTTGGTCTTGAAAGTGGCCTTTTCAATGTGAGTTACCCTTTCCTTACGGTTCAGCTAGGCCACACTGCTGACTTACTCAATCAGTCCGTCGACCTCGTCAATGCATATCTTGGCCGTATTGGTGAGATGAACGGCACACTCCACATGGTGACAGAGGTGAACCCAGATGCTCTGGCTATCGCTGCCGACCTCGACGCTGCCCGTGCTACGGGCAACGTCACTGGTCCTTTACATGGCATCCCTGTTCTTATCAAGAACAATATCGCCACCGATGATCTCATGAACAACACAGCTGGGTCATTTGCCTTGCTTGGTGCCAAAGTCAATCGGGATAGCACAATGGCAACGAAGCTTCGTGAGGCCGGAGCTGTCATTCTCGGCAAGAGCAACCTGAGTCAGTGGGCAAACTATCGAAGTTCAAACACTTCCAATGGATGGTCAGCATATGGCGGACAGACCTATGGCGCTTACATCCAAAATCGTACGTGTCCTTGTGCTCGTTGAGACCTGCCGTGAACCATACTGACAAGCATGTAGAGGACCCATCTGGTTCTTCTGCTGGTAGTGGTGTTTCTTCTTCCTTGGGTCTCGCATGGGCTTCGCTTGGTACTGAGACTTCAGGATCTATTCTTTCTCCTTCTCAGCAAAACAACCTCGTTGGTATCAAGCCGACCGTCGGTCTGACATCTCGATTCCTGGTGATTCCAATCTCTGAACACCAAGACACAATCGGCCCCATGGCTCGGACTGTCAAGGATGCCGCTTACCTACTCCAAGCCATCGCTGGTCGAGACAGCCGCGATAACTATACCAGTGCTATTCCTCACCCAAAGAACATGCCTGACTACGTTGCGGCTTGTCAATTCGACGGTCTCAAAGGTGCTCGTGTTGGTATACCTTCAAATGTTATCAACCTTTACATCAATACCACTCAGTACGCTCCTGTCCTTAGCGCCTTCAACTCGATGGTCAATGTTATCAAGAAAGCTGGTGGTGTTGTTGTCGATGCTCCTTTCACTGGTCTTGCAGAATATCGTGCATCCGGAAACTCATCTATCGTTCTCGGCGCTGACTTCAGAAGTGGTCAGTATTATCATTATTCTACAGCAGTTCGGGCTCACAGCTAACAAGACTTCAGACCTCGAAGACTACCTAGGCAGACTCCGTACCAATCCTAACAAAATCCACAACTTGACTCAGCTTCGTGACTGGACAGAGTCGCATCCTCAAGAACAGTGGTCACCCACTGCCCGCGACGTCCGTATCTGGAACAACTCTCTCGCTTTAGGCTTCGGCAACGACGACATCCGCTTCTGGAACGCCTACCAAGCCAACCTCTACCTCGGCGGCAACGCAACGCTTCTTGGTGCCATTCAACGCAACAACCTCGATGCTGTTGTCTTGCCTACTTTGTTTGCTCCTGGCTTTGCTGCCATCGTGGGTGCTCCTGTCGTCACTATCCCCATGGGTGCGTACCCGGCAAACACTACGATTAGAACGAATGCTTTCAATGTCACGACTGCCGGACCTAATATTCCTTTTGGCTTTGCCTTTTTGGGAGATAAGTTCACGGAGGCCAAGCTTATTAGTATGGCGTATGCGTTGGAACAGAGGACGCATATTAGAGATCAGGTTCAGCCGTATACTCAGCCAACTATTGAGCTGGCTGATGTTGTTAAGCGTCGTTAGGCATGGCAGAGATGCTACTGTGAGGAGCAGCATCGACTACTCAGACACCAGCCACAGACTCTTCACGAGTAATTCGTTTGATATTTCTTTCTCACACTCGAGCTCGATATCACGATCACTTAATGTACATACCACAAAACAAGCACACCAAACGTTTTTCACTTTCACAAAGATTTAAATAAACAATAACGCGAGATAGCCAACATCGTGAGAAGCATGATCTCACCTTAATGTCTCTCCATACGAACAGAGAGCCTGTAGTGTTCAATATTATCTCACATTAGCTTTATACCTCAGGCTCGAGACTACTGTAGAACATGCTTACCCCTCACGATGGAAGATGTGGTCACTAGTTAGCCACCAATAATGCTAACTCGAAGGGAAAGAAGGCCTGGAACGCCACGTCCCGGAAGGCCTTACTCCGCAATAAATGATGTGTCTTCAGCACAGACTGGTTGTGTGCCCAAGCTCCACTCTAGATGAGGGGTGCAGCTTGAGACGAAAGATCAGCCCTCGGTAGTTCTACACTTTCTTCAGTGGCAAGGATCGCTGAACACAGGCATCGCTTTCTTTGCAGAGGCTTTTTTCATCAAGATCGCCACACTGCCGCCACTGGGAGAAGCAGCTTTTTAGATTTTACAGCAGGGCGTGGCAGCTGAGGGAGCTGAGACGGATCCATGTTTATACCCCACGCGCTAAACTCAAGAAGGCAGGTCGATAGCCCGTTCAGACGAAACCCAAAATCAGCTGATCAATAACCTAAACTCAACCTCACACGCCCTCATCGACTTTACTCAATCTAGACAAGTAAAATATGGTCAAGAGCTGACTGGCGTTTCAGCCACTAGAAGAAACGATGCTAGACGCGCCGTACCTTGTGCGTCCGTGAGGTTTTGTCGACGCTTGATTCGTCCTGCGAAAATGATACAATGTGTGTTGCGTTGTGGCAAGGTGTCACTATGGCGCGACTCGGAAAAATAAGTATGCACCCCGCACGCGGGAGTGTGCATGAAGACGTGCATGAGAGATTTGAGTATCGAATTCTTCGGTCTTTACGCGGGGTCGAAGTTACTAAGTACCGTTGAAGCTTGTTGTTTGACGCCACGATGTTATATAAACAGTTGAGTCTGTTCGAAACACTCTTGCTATTTCTTCTTCGTTCATTGCTTAGTGTCTTGTCTCTCCTCCCTCCAAGCACATCGTCTCCACCACCCGTCATGAAGCTCTCTAACTCCTTCTGTGCTGTCCTGGCAGTGGTGGCACGCGGTGTTGCTGCGCAGGATTTGTACAACATTGGCGAGGAGTACATGGCTCCGGCGGCTGCCTCTGCAATGTCCGCCATGTCTGCGTCTTATGCTCGATACGTTCATTACACACCTCCACCCACTGCTGCTGACGGCCAGGGCGTGAATGTGTTGGTTAAATCTAAGACCAAGACGTCTGCTACACCTACGCCTACAGCATGTTCTTATTGGCTTGACAACATCAAGCATCAAGGTGTTGCTGCTTTCAACTCCGACACCAGTATGTAGTACACGATTGAGATCTGCATAAACACCACTGATTCGGCCACCTAGACTACACTGTTTACAGAAATGTCAAGAACTATGGTGCAGTTGGTGATGGTGTAACGGACGACAGCGCAGCTATTCAGAGAGCCATCTCTGATGGAAATCGTCCCGCACTGTCCAGTGGTCAGACATTTACCAATTATCCGGCGGTTGTCTACTTTCCTCCTGGTACGTTGAAGCTTGGCGTCTATTGCGAAATCAAGCTGAACAGACGCTAATCTCTTACCAGGCACCTACTTGCTCTCCACTGCCATCATCCAGTACTACTATACGCAGCTGATTGGCAACCCACTTTGTCCACCTACACTCATCCCTACCACGGGCTTCACAGGCTTCGGACTTATCGATGGTGACACATATGGTGCAAACGGCCTGGCCATCAATCCCGTAGGTTATATAGGAGAATATTACGCCTCATACGATACAGACGAAGCTGACGAGCGAGTTAGACCAACATTTTCTACCGACAAGTCAGGAACTTCATCTTTGATATGAGATCAGTTCCAGCAACTTCTTCATTCACAGGAATCCACTGGCCAACTTCCCAGGCTACTTCCCTCCAGAACCTCGTCTTCTTGATGAGCGACGCACCTGGTACGCAACATCAGGGTGTCTTCCTCGAGGGTGGATCTGCTGGATTTATGTCTGATCTTGTTTTCGTTGGTGGACTTTACGGCATGAATGTCGGTAATCAGCAGTACACAATGCGCAATATCTCCATCAGCAATGCAGTGACTGCATTCTCATTGTTCTTCGATTGGGGTTGGACTATGGCCGGTGCCACTATAAACAACTGTAGTGTCGGATTCGATATTAGTGCTGTGCCTACTGATCAGAGTGACCACGCTTTCATGGTCATCGACTCGACAATCTCACACACAGGAATTGCTTTCAATACCTCTTTCAACCCGGCCAACAACCTACCGGCTAGTGGCGGAACCTTGATTATTGAAAACGTCAAGGTCACCAAGGTCCCAACAGCCGTTCTTGGTTTCGGTGCTGCTGTTCTCTACGCTGGTCCCAAGACTGGTACTATTGCAGCATACGCCCAAGGTCACAGCTACACACCCAACGGTCCTAACATCATCCACGGACCCATTACGCCCAACACTCGTCCCGCATCTTTGACGACAGGTTCGGGTGCTTACTACACCATGTCCAAGCCACAGTATGGCAACGTGCCTGTTTCGCAATTTGTTACTGCTCGTTCGCAGGGCGCTAAGGGAAATGGCGTCCACGACGACACTGCTCCTCTACAGAAGGCGTTGAATAGCACTGCAGCTGCCGGTCAGATTTTATTCGTCGATGCTGGCACTTATATCGTCACTAGTACATTGTACATTCCTCCTGGTGCTCGCATCGTTGGCGAATCCTACTCCGTCATCATGTCAAGTGGTGCCTTCTTCAACAAGGTAATTGTCTCAATTGTTCCCCATATGCTATCAATACTAACACTCTCCTCCAGCCCAACAACCCTCGTCCTGTCGTCCAAGTCGGCATTCCAGGCGACAACGGCCGCATCGAATGGTCCGACATGATCGTCTCAACTCAAGGCGGTAACATCGGCCAACAAGGCGCGGTCCTAATCGAATGGAACCTCGCCTCCTCATCGACCTCTCCCTCCGGAATGTGGGACGTACACACGCGCATCGGCGGCACAATCGGATCAAACTTCCAAGGCGCAACATGTCCCATCACACCCACCAGTCCCAAGACACAAACCAATCAACTCGACACAAAATGCTACGCAGCACACACCAGCATGCACGTCACACCATCCGCACAAGGCCTCTACCTCGAAAACGTGTGGCAATGGACCGCCGACCACGACCTCGACAACAACGACGGCGGAAACCAAATCACAATCTACACCGGTCGCGGTCTGCTTGTGGATAACAGCAAAGGTCCCATCTGGCTTTGGGGCACAGCAGTCGAGCATTTCGCGCTCTACCAGTACGAATTCGTCGGCGCTAGCAACATCTTTATGGGCCAGATCCAGACGGAGACAGCGTACTGGCAACCCAATCCCAATGCTACTGTACCTTTCAAGAACAACCCTGCACAGTACGACCCTGTCTTTCCTACCACGCCATTTACCGCGCCGGACGTACCTGGCGTACAGATTCCCAACGCAGATGGCTGGGGTTTCCGGGCGGTTAACTCGACTTTGTTCGTCTATGGTGCTGGATTCTACTCGTTCTTCAACAATTATAGCACTACTTGCAGTAACCAGGGTGGTGGTGAGATTTGTCAGAGCAGGATTATGAGCGTCGAGGGCACGAGTGTGGTGAATCTTTATGATTTGCATACTGTTGGAACTCACGAGATGATTTATTTGAATGGCAAGGATATCGCGTTTTATGGCGACAACTTGGATGATTTTACGGACAATATCGCTGTGTTTAGGACGAACGGGCCATGAGACTGTAGAGGTGATCGTGGGAACCTCCGAGTGATGACTATCTAGCAATATGTATACTTGTGTACGAAAGGAAATTTTGCCGTAATATACTAGTCTCTTATGCCTGGCCACTCGATACCTTAGCTGAATCAATTCTTCTTGGTTTCTAGTCTACATACTGTAGCTTCCGCAATCTCGATTCGACCAGGACGGTCACAGCTACGATCCGTTCCGGCCTGCTGATCTTATATACTACAGTGGATACCTCAATAGTAGCTGACTAGCTCTGCGTCTAAGTATAGGGAAGGCTAAGTAATACAACAAAATATGCTTTCTTACGTCCAATGACCTCACAGTATAATTTAAAAGCAGCACCGCAGGTCTTCCATACAAGAACGAAACCTCCGTCGGCACGAATCAGAGATCCCTGGTGCTCGACGAGATCTCGGACATCGAGGAATCAATATGTTGAAGCAGCCACTCGTTTAGTTTCTTTATCGGTGTTTGTTGCTCTTTCGTTGTCTATAGTCCTGTCGGACTTCTTCAACATTCATCTGCTTCTTACTCCATCCCCCTACAATATTGCCGCAGTTCAAAGCATCTCTTCGTGCCAGTGGTCAACTTATTGAGACCGTATAGAAGATTTTCCTGTGGTAGAAGAGGCCGTCTAGGCCGTCTGCTATGCACAGTAGAGATACTCTAGATAACCCAAACGAGCCAGCCACCACCAACTTCAACCCAGCCTCAATCTCATCGACTGTGAACACAGCGACACCCTGATTGAGAATTCGTTGGATGTCATTAGTGCTCATAGGCCCCTGATACTTGAAGTCCTCCGTGGAAGAGCCGCAAGCATACTGGTCGTTCAGAGGAGAAATCTGGTCGGCTCTGATAGAAGGGCTGTAAGGATTGGTGGAGGTGCTTGAGTGCCTGATCGGAATATCCGAGCTCGTCGAAATCCCTATACCAATTCGTCTGACGTGCGGCAGATGGGGGGGATGGTGGTGGTGAAGGAGTATGAGGGAGGCGGTTGCGGGACGAGAGAGTGCGGTTCGTTACCACCTAGCAGTCTATATTAGCAATCACAATGTCAACCCGGATAAAGCATTACTCACTGCTAATCGTGGTCAAAGTATACAAGACACAATACTGATCACTATAAGCTAGTGATGCCGCTAAAAATGTTGACAGCTGATACTGATCGATATTGATGATGATCAACAGATCTCAATTGAAATCAGATTAGAATTTTCTTCATCTGGTCGGGCAAAATCGTTCCTGCCATTCCAACAGCACCTTCCTTCAGAAATCCTGACTCTCTTCCGATCTTGACGACAAAGGACTTGATGGCGGCGAAGCGTACGAGAAATCAACACAATACTCGGCCACCCGACCGATTGGATGTTCTCGCAGCTTATTAGATGTCTCCAAACACCATCGAGTCTCGGCAGCATACTCAAGATTCAGTGCGAACCAACCCCAGGCGACTCTCAATGGCCATGAGACACAATTATAGAAGGTGCCTCTTGAGAGTTCCGGAGTCTTCATCCAGAACTCAATAGAACGACAAATCCAGTGCGCGGAGCGATACGGCGCCTCTAATTCCTCTTCAGCTGGTAATGTTCCCGCATTCCCGAATATAGCCGATTGAGCTCGGATATCGGCGAGTAATGTGGTTAGTACTAGCTTGAAAGTCCACTGGAGCATGGTATATTGTGCAGCACAGATGGTAGCGAATTCTATCCGAGGAAAGAACATGTCCGTTGCTGGCTGCTGAATATTCGAGGACCAGAACATGTTCAGTGTCTCATCTAGGTCTGTTTTCATGCACGGAAGTATTTTCATCCATCTTGTAAACTCTTCGCTTAATCGACGGGTTCGTAGATCAAGATCAAATAACCTGGTTGCTGTCGCATGCTTGCCTAAAGCACTTGCATCAGCCGTGATCACGTCGAGTTCTTGCATTAGTCCGGGCACGTGTACACCGAGTGGCCAGATACTGTCCTTAAATGCTGGAAACTCGATTGACTTAAGTAAGGCACTGAACTCGTCCCCAGCAAATAGTGAGGCAGTTCGTAAACCGATCGATCTCGTCAACTACTATAGTATTAGCATTTGTGGGAGATGGCTGCATGTTGGTGTTCGTACTGCTTGTGGTATAACTCCCAGCAGGACTCGCACCCCAAGTCCGGAGCGAAATGCATCTGGACCTGCTCGTTCGATGATGTAACTTGCAGCTTCCCGGTGGTGTGCCCTGAGACTGTATTGGCATCTCTTCATCCATTGAGTGTGAGCAACTTACCACATCGTAGTTTTTGGTAGTTCTGTATTGCCTTGCAGGAAATCCTTGAACTGCAGAAACGGAATAAGTACAATCGCTCCGGTTCTGCTATCCATTCTTTGAACCTACCTCATAGCTCATCATGGAAGAGGTCATGATTATTAGTGGTACAGCCAGATTCTTGACATGATTGTCATCTGTATACTGTCTCATGGAGCGGATCGTGTCAAAGTAAGCTCCTTCGGCAAGTCTCATCATGTCTTTATCATTTCGAACGACAGCCATTGAGCCTGCGAATGCAGCAACGTTGCCTTGGTTCACAAGAGCACCCGCAGCTCCAGGTAGACTCGATATGGCTGCCCAAGGGAACCCTTTAATGACTGTTAGTTGCTGTCATGAGGCAGTCGAGATAAGAGTTGTCATACATGTTTCCGAATTATTTGTATATCGCTATAATTCGGACTAGGTCAGTCGACACTATCAATCGACAGTGCCAGTTATACATACTAAGAAGTCAGGGAGGAGGCTATCGAGATATAATGAGGCGTTGTTCGTTAGAAGCTCTGGAGGTTTACGCTGAGCTTTTCGTTCCGGGTGGGCAATCAGCGAAGTGTCTGAGCTGTGTGTTGATGGCCTCTTGACTGACGGGCAATCGTTAGGAATTGGCTCTTCTTCGATATCATGAGACTTAATCTCATCTACGCTGAGAGCCATGATATCGTCCTTCGGAGAGCTTGTTTCATCTGTTGGTAGCATTCTCAGGCGTAACAGAGTAGTCCTCCACACTGCCACCACTACGGCGTGCTGCTGAGCGTCTTTGACGCCATGCTTTGACACTGCGTGCTACTTGCGCTCGACGAGCGGCGAGTCTATCATCTTCAGTAGTATACTTTCGTGGACGCTAGAGTGGGGCACGATGAGCTCCGAGAACACACATTCAGTCAACAGCGACAGGACTTACCCCTCGACCTCGTGTCGTTGTCTGCCTGGTGAAAACTGAAGTGAGTATATCTGCCATTATGCTAGGATGAGGCCCAGCTGGAAAATGAGCAGTGAAGCAGTGATGAAGAGAATATGACGCGAAGCTTGGCTCGGGTAGCTATAGCTCATTCTATAATAGGAAAACCATAGAGCACTTGTAACCGCAACCCAAATGCATGAGGTTTTACGGACAGATAACACGTCGTAGTCCAACATAGAAGCGGTCTGACTGCGACGGCCCGATCTCGGTATCACGAAGGTACAAGAGTACAAGCAAGTCTAGAGCAGAAAATAGTGAATTGGTCCTGAGACAACACCATGATGGCTTGTGGGTATAGTTTTGGACATGCAAGATGGGAGCAGGATCACCAGAAAATACAACTTCAGTAAACCAGAGAATTCGAAGTCATAAAGATGGAATACAGCGTCGAGGACTCGAGGTCGTCGCTGCCAAGCCATGTAATCAATAATCCCCCTTACCAGCAGGGTGCTCATCAATGTAAACATCAACAGCCAAAACAGCCACGACAACACTAATTCCTCTGCTTCACCTTGATATCTTTGGCTGAACTCCAGACACCACCAGTATGGCAACAACAATCGATCCCTCCACTGGCCGCATAATCGACCTCCCATTCGACGCCATCCAACGTGTCCTCTTCATCCACCCAAAAGTCCATTGCTATGCCGTCCCACCGCTCACAAGCAACAAAGGCTACACAGCCGCACAATGGACAACCCGTGATCCCATCTTCACCGCACGTGTTCGCATCATCGAGACTGCCGTTCCATCATCTTCCACCATGCCCAACGAAACAATCTACACAAACATCCTCCTTGAAGATGCAAGCAGTGGAGAGCTATTCGCTGGCGCACCATACACAAGTTCCGTAATTGTGGAACAGTGCGTGGATAGTAGTCGGTTTTTCGCTATTAGGGTGGTGGGTGAAGGAGGGAGGAAGGCTACGTTGGGTATTGGGTTTGAGGAAAGGCCGGATGCGTTTGATTTTGGAATCGCGTTGCAGGATGCGGCGAAGGTGCTTGGATTTGGCAAGGTTCAGCCGGGACAGAGACTGGGAAGTGGACAGAGAAACGAGATTGCAGCTAAGCAGACTGAGGTCAAGAAGGATTATAGTCTTAAAGAAGGCCAGGAGATTACCATCAAGATGCCGTCAAGGGTCGGGCGCGTGGAAGAGAGTGGTGCCGGCGGTGGTGATGGTACTTTGTCATTTTTACCTCCACCTCCAAGTGCTGCTGATAAGAGGAAGGACATGAACGATGCATTTGGCGGTCCACCTACAGCAAAGACGCCGACAGCAGAAGAACTAGGATTCGATGATGGAGAGTTTGGAGAATTTCAGTGATGACAGAAGTCAGAGATCATGGCAGAATCTTCTACATTCACGAATGGACCGCCGTTTCCGACAACGTGGATGTATATGCTATTTCGACGAACGCAGTCGTATGAAGGTAGGATCATCATTACATTTCAACCATGTCCAGTGGTCATTAATCATTTACTCATAGGTCATACTACTCAGTATCTTCCAGAAGCAAAGCGCAACGGCGATGGTCTTATAAGTCATCAAACTCTGCGCTGCTCAAAGACGCACTAGCGGCCTCAATGTCTCTGATCAGATCTTGTACAGTCGATCCACCAGGGCAGTCTTTCCACTCTCCGCCATCCCGGATGCATCTGACTTCATCGTTCAATCGCACCTAGTCGAAGTTAGCTGAAGTGTTCTGTGCATTCCTGGAAGGATCTATAAATACTGTACAACTGAAAGTCACACCCATGGAATCCGAACGAGCAACAGACTGTCTCAATAGGTCCATAGCGTAATTGCCGTCATCCTTCGAGACACACTGGTTCAGCTTTCCGAAGTCGAGACCATGCTCTAAAGCACATTCCTCGAATAGACTTCGTTCTGGAATGTGTGAGTAGGACTCGCTAAGGCAGAGTGTGAAGCCAAGATACGTCTCGACGTTAGGATAGAGATCGGCTGCGCAGAGTTCGATCTCGTTGCCTAAGCATTCGGTAGGGCCGTGCTTGCAAGTTACTGGCTCGTCGGCGTCTTTGGGGTTGAGACTGGAGTTTGGAGAGGGATGATTAGACGTGTCAACTGCTGCCACCGAACTGCCACCGCAAACGTACTGGCCAATGTAAGAAAGAGAGAAGTCGATTTTGTCGCTCACGTTCTGCATTGCTGGCACGATCAAGTCCCGCAGACAATCTCTTGCATCAGGACATTTTGACCTGGAATATGTTAGACAGAGTCGGGAATCTTTCATCTTGATAAAGTGCTTGGACATGCTGGTCACAGAGGCAAAGGAATGGCCACATTCTTTTAGATTCGTATAAAGGCAAGATTCATTCCATAACATACATGATATGCGCCTCGAGTGCAACTTTATGCTTTGAAGTCGCTGCCAAGTCATGATGGTGAATGCCATTGTGATTGTAATCGTGATCGTAACCACCCTTTGACCAGCAATCGGCCATATAATCACGATAGCATATCCAAGAAACACAGACCAAGAATGCAAGCCCAATTATCGTGCGCTTAATGAGTAACAACCAAGACACCAGCTGCTGTCCATGGGCCTCATGGTGAGTAGGCAGTAGTTCTGCATTCTTTTCCGACTTTCTCGTCATCATGTTGTCGACAATGTTTTGCTCGTTTTCGACGTTCGACGTCCGCCGTCGTCGAAGTTGATGTTGTTAATTGCCAAGCCAAACGTCTGACGAGTCAAGCACGTGATCATGTGGCTCGTGCCTACTTCGCCACTCTAGAAAATCGTCATCCTATAAACATCGAGAAGCATCCAAGACATCAACTACATATTTCTCAAGCCAACCTCACCGCAACCACTCCACCAAAAGAACACATCCAACACACATCATGGCATCAGGCAGCGACATCTTCCTCGCCCTTCTCGCCGTGCTCTTCCCACCTCTCCCAGTCTGGGTCAAGTGTGGTACGTAATCATCAACTCCCTTCATACTCATCAAATACAACCTAACACACACTGCCCACAGGCCTCTGCAGCGTCCCCTCCCTCCTCAACCTCCTCCTCTGCATGCTCGGCTTCGTCCCCGGCCTCCTACACTCCTGGTACCTAATCTTCACCACTCCCGACCCGTACGCCATCTACGACCCCATCGCCCCAGACGCCGAATCAGGCAGCCAGCAACCTCAACGACGACTCGGACCAGGACACGGAGATGTGCGTTATGTGTATGTGTATCAGGAGGGCGGACAGCAACAGCACCAGCAACAGCAACAACAGCAGGGATATGGAAGCATGAATATGCCGAGTAATGGGACGTTTGGCACGGCGGGACCGCAGCCGGCGTTGGCGCCGCACCAGACGTATCATGGGGAGGCGCAAGGGTCGAGTGGTGAGGCGCCGCCGCCGGCGTATGAGCAGGTTATACAGGGGGATCATAAGGTGCAGAGACCGTAATGTGGGGGAATGGTGAGACATGATGCGCGATGTAATGATGCAGCGTAGGGGCTTAAGATGAAGTAGGAATGATATTCGATTATGCTATGAGACTATGAACGACGTGTAGTGAGGTCAAGACAAAGCGTCTTCTTCTGGTCGCAAAATCCTCGAAACAGGCGCGTGGCCAGCTAGCATATTGATAACAACATGCCGCCTATACGATATGATGCTGTGCTCTTCTCTTCCTGCTATCTCACAAAGCTGTATTATCGTCCTGTAATCCTTGATCTTGGACTATTCTGATGTCTCACAATCGCACTGATCTTGACGTACACATCAACTCTCCACTTGGCGCATACGGTTCAATTGTCTTCATTCTTCTCTCGCCAGCACGATATCCCTCTCAATACAAAAATAACATGCACAAGCACCTTTGCCCACGCCATTTATCCTACCCACCCATCCCCCCGCTCCCCTCTTTCCCACTCATTTCACTCTTCCTCTTCCTCACTTAGGATCCCCAGCAATCTTCCTAACCGCATCCACATCATTCTCGCCCAACGCCCGTATCTCCGCCAATATCTGCCTCTGTCTCTCTCCTTGTCTTTCCGCTAGGTATAGACCTATGGCGCTCGGTATCATAGTGACAGGGAAGGGCTTGTTCCATTTTGATGTGAGTATTGCATCTGCGTGGGGAGGAGGGGAGTGTTAGTTGGGGTAGAAGAGATGCATAGGTACGTAGTGCTGGAGTGGTCGACTGGTGTCGTGTGAGTACCTCGGAAGCGTGCCCATGCGGACATTGTGGATGGAGTCAGGGTCTGATAGGATGCGCGTGAGGTGATATTATGTGCTTGGGGGAGTTTCGCAGGAGACGCGGGAGGGTGCTGAGTTGGCGGTTGACTCTGAATGTATGCGATTGAAGATCTGCGTTGTATGAAGGTAGATATCGTGCTTGTGCTTGTAGGGTACAATGCGGGGTCAATGGACGGAAGAAAGCTTATTTGTGTTGACGAGAACACCACAATCACATCCTCTTCATCCGATCTCTAGATATTATCGAAACGTGCATATTTAAGTTATACTACAGCATCAAGAGTAAGTATATTGTCACCGGAATATTTAGCGAACGTGTTATGGCTATTGAGTTTCCACTACTTGCTCATATCGGAAACTATTCAGTGAAAAAACGAATGGTATAGCAGTTCCTCCTCATCGAATATTCAATATATCCTGCCTTGCTTAACCTATTCTCTCAGATCTCATCCTTCACAACCTCGCACCCTTACCGTGAGAGATGCTGGAACTCCTCTGCTGTCCCTCTGCCAAGTTCGAGTCAAAGTTGTACAACTCAGGGCAAGGACCGACGTTGCGGCGGAAGAGGTAACGCTGGATCCACCATGGCAAGACTGTGGACATTTGGTATCTCATGTGAGTCCTAGTCGGGACTGCAAAGATGTAATCCAGCTCCTCGAGGGTGCGCTGCTTCGTTTCCTAAAGAGTCATTAGTAAAACGCCATCACGAAAACAAATCCTAGACTATAGCTTACAGGACACCAAAGGTAGATCATGCAGAACGCGATGACGTTGAAAGCAGCGTACAGACCGAAACTGCCTTGAGGACCAATTACTTGTAACATACGCGGGAAAGTGATGGTAAGTACGGCAGACCATCCGAGACAAGTAGCCACAGCCCAAGCCATACCCACCTCACGGTGAGAGAGTGGAAAGACTTCGGCTGAGTAGGTAAAAGGCACTGGACCCTCGCCAGGCGAGTAGAAAGCGACGAAGATGAAGACGAACAAAGCGATACCCGCGAGCTTTCCCGTGCCTCCTTCTGGGATCCAGAAGCAGAAACCAGCTGCCAACAATGACCAAGCCATGTTGGGGACTACGCACTGAATCAGTTACAGATCAAAACCAGGGCAGTCAGTTTGCAACTTACAGGTAAAGAGAAGCAGGGTACGACGTCCAAACGTGTCAATAGTCCATACTGCCGGGAAAGCGAAGAGGAAATTCGTCAGACCAAACCCGAATGAAGCCCATAATGCCTTGTAGGGGGTGAAACCACTTTCGACGAAGATTGTGGCCGAGTAGAAAGCAATGATGTTGATTCCGCACATTTGTTGGGCAATCATGACGGTGAAGGACGCGAGTGTTGCACGGCGGACACGAGGTATGGTGAACAACTCGACGAAACGCTGGAAGAAGTTGCTGCGTCCGATGACTGCTGCTTCGATGCTGAGTTGGGCGTGGACGTAGTACAGGTCACGAGATGCCTGTAGAGGTGTGTTGCGGAGCTTGAGGAGTGACTTGTAGGCTGCAGCGTAGCGACCTTTCTTCATCAACCAACTGCCAACGAGTTAGTAATGTATTCGTTATTTAAGACTTGGAGTAGCGTACCGAGGAGATTCAGGGCAGAAGTAGACTCCTAAGATCAGAGGAACTGCAGGGATAAACGCAGAACCCACTTGAAGACGCCAAGCTCTATGAAGTCGTCAGTGCATGACCTATTGACTGCATAGTTGGGAAGCTTACATATCCCCGACTCTGCCCACTGCCAAGTTCTTAATATAGTCAGTATTGTCTGTTAACCTATTCAATCCAAATGTGAGACTTACAGCAGAAACACCCAAGAAGATACCGAAAGCGGTCCAAAGTTGCCAGCACATAACCAGCCCTCCTCGAACGGCGGCAGGGACATTCTCGGCGCAGTAGATAGGAACAGTAGAAGCTTTAGCACCCATTCCAATACCAAGGAGAAGACGGGTGATGAAGCTAGAAACGTGGTCAGCATCAAGTACTATATCCGCCCGCTTTGGCAACACTCACAATTGATACCAGTTCTGCGTGACAGCAGAACCAATGACAGAGAAGAAGCAGAAGATGGCAGCGAACATGATAGTACCTGAGATTTTGTCAATGCTTTCTATCACTGCCTCCAATTGTTAATTGATTACTGACCACGACGACCGATAAGGTTGTTTAGGGGGTCTGACAGCCAGGCACCAAGGCAAGCAGAAGCGATGTAAGGGGCAGCATTGACCAGACCAACAATCCATTGATTGGTGACATTGAATTGCGTTGGCCAACTAAGGTTGGCACCGTTCGAGCCTTCCTATTAGGATTGATCAGTAATCGTCCTCCCTCTTAAACGTAGTGTATGTTTTTACCTGATCCCAACCTTGCACAGCAGCACCAACAGAGCAGAGAATCACAGTATAGTACATGGCTTTGGGCTGGCGCCATTTGTGCGTAACTTCCTCGCTCAAAGCCTGGCGCTCGTATGCAGTCAAGCCAGGCACATCCTCGAAATGAGCAGGGTCTTGTGCCACAAGAGCGCCCTTCTGCACCGTCTCGGTGATGTCCTGCAAGCCCCAGTGTTGACAGAAAGACTCGACATCTGACATCAACTTGGCTCTGGGGATGCCTGCAAGCGGGTTGCGGACCCTGATAAAACACGAATAAGCTCAAGTTCAAATGTTGGCAGTATGGGGAAATAAGCTCGTCGACTGCGACAAGCTTTGCATGACTTACTTGGCAGAGAGGTTGTTGGCCAAGTCGATTCTCTCGTCAGCGTTTTCTTGATCGTAGCCCTTGAGGCCGTATTGCTCTTGATGGGCGAAGCCCGATTTGGGTCCAGACATGATGGTAAAAGCCTTTCAAGGCGGTGTTGATACCAGAAATAGGGAGACGAGATAAGCGCGAATAACAGAACAAGAAAAAGTCCAAGAAAGACCAGAGAAAGACCCGCAATTGGCAGAAATGCTTTGCGCCCCTCAGGCTGGGGAATTGCCCAGACTATATACACGCCGGGTCGCAGGCCAGAGCTCCAATTTTCAATACCGCCAAGCTGTGCTGGTGCGGAGTATGCATAAGGGGCTCACACTACTCCAGCTAAAAGAGGGGTTGTGGTTGTTGATCATCGCTCGTGTCACATTTGGTTACAGCGGTCCCACATTCTCCCCAGACTCTTCCTGCTTTGGCCTCTGGTCTCTGGTCTCTTTTCTCTTTCCCTGCTTCCTTGCTCGCTCCCATACAGCATAGGGATCAAGCAAGTGAATGCAATGGAGATAGTGAGTTCGGAATAGGAGCTCGGACTACCAAAGTATATAATGGAGAGAGTTTTACAGGGAATCTTGTAGTGGAGGTTGTATAAGGTACAAACCTCGTCATCTGGAGTGATCGGCTTGATCCACTTCGCAAGCAGTTGCATGTGTCTTTTTCCTCGGCGAAGCCACAATATGGCGCGCAAACCCAGCTAGTGTTATTCAACACATTATGCTGGAAGTTCAAGAGGCATGCGCCTATATTGTCGCAACTTATGAGAATAATGACACTGTTAGACCTCCTATACAAATAGCTAGCAAGTGACTGACATTCTAGACAACGCAATGTAATCAGAAACGAGGACGCATGACACGGCTCAGTGACATGAAACGGTGGCTGACAAACCTCGAACATGTAGTTTGGTACCAACGTTTAATGTGTTTCACAATAGACGTTGGCCTAACGAACTTAGAGTAGAACGAAAGCATAGAAACGTACGAGCAAGTCAGAGCACTCGGCGGCGGACACGTTCATTGTGGCTTTTGAAATCGATAAGGCTCGGACCTGATATCATTCTTCAATTTTGGTCATGTACACATCATCTATTCGTTCATATACAAGGGTACCTCGCGTACCGTCTTTGCCGAGCCAGATCCTGTACTTGAAATGCAGGGCTGAGCAGGTACCTTCGAGCATTATCAGTAGCGTAGTCTCGGCGCTGACCAAAGATGCTCATACTCTATGTCTCGCCTTCGATCTTGCGCACCTTGACGCTTCCTATATTACTTGTGTTAGCATGCGCTGTGTTGTGCAATCGTCAAATGTGCTCGCTGCGATAGCATACCGTCTTTTTGTCCTGCAAAGGTAATATCGAGTCAGCAAATTGTAGCCTTTCTTGGTCTTGTAGATCACAGCACATACCAATGTAGAATGCCACAGGCTTCTGTCCACCTTGCGCGCCTTGCGCTAGTGCTTGTGGTCCAGTCAGTCTAAACTTGAGGTCAGTTCTTGGCCGCCAAGCATGTCGATAGTCGACGTCTGTGCGACCAATGCTCACCCGTAGAAAAGGCCGACCTCCAAGACACCAGTAATCGCTTTGATCTTCGCTGCTAGCTCTTCTACACGCCATAGGCGTCCTTCTTGACCATCAACAGTTTTACCAGTCGCAGTTTCCGATGGCTTCTCGTCTTTCTGCATGAGTAGTGGAGGGAAAGGTGCCTTCACAATGTAGAAATCTTGATCAGTCTTTAGGGGTCCCTGCTTGATTGGTTCTGCGTGCGTGATCAGTCATGCTTTTGCTGCCACCGCGGACGTACTGACCTAGCGTCCTCAGTGAAGCTGCTGGGCATCCAAGTTCTGTGAGTGCCTTAATGACAGTCTTCAGGGCGATAGGTGTAACCTCAATTGGAATGTATGGCCATCCTGTAAGTAATCTTGAAACGTCCTTGCGATAATCTGTCAAGAGTCCAGACAATCAGCGCATATTTCTTGGACGATTTACCGTCTGACACTAACCAGCAACGCAGACAAACTTCTTCGCCCTCATGGCTACGAGCTTTTCTTGAAACAAGCAGGCTCCACCACCCTTGACACAGTTGAACTCCTCGTCCACCTCATCAGCGCCGTCAAAGGCAACATCAAGAACAATATGTGCTGGCAAGCTGTCGAATGGGATAGCTATCAGACCGCGCTTCTCAATCTCCGTTCGTGATTGGAATCCAGTAGGTATAAAGAGGATGTTTTTGTCTGCTGCTTTCTCCTTGATAGCTTCTACGACATATTGGATGGTCGTTCCTGAGCCGATACCAACATAGCGCATGTCTACATTAAAGTAGTCATCTACTGCACGTTGAGCAGCGGCTCTCTTTGCGAATTCAATGAGCTCCACAGGATCTTGAGACTGTGTCTGTGCTGCTGTGGTATCTGAGGGTTTCCCCACGGTCGTTTGCAAGTGCTCGGACATGCTTGTGGTGAAATGTGATTGCTGTCGAATAGGACGGAGGAGGATGGGGGATGTCGAGATTGAGTAAGAGGCTGAGACTGTAGCGTTGAGCTTGTGGGATGGACAACAAGCGGATGTTCGGAAAGGGCTTCTAATAAGTAGCGTACGTCTCAGCATACACTTGAAAAGAGAAGTCGAAGATGGGAGGTTGCAGGTTGCACAAGTGTTGTTGGTGAATGACCTTCTCTCGTGGGCAATTCAACCGGCCAGTTTATCCAAATCTCCAATGGCTGCGGAGTTTTTGGCCCGGCGATTCTCCTTGACGTCGTCCAATACCCCACACACATCTTTGTTTTGAGACGAGACGAGACGAGACGGGAAGCAAAGGACAACGACGTCTTAGACCATCAGCATGGCCGAACCAATTCCTCCTCCTCTGACAGGACCGACCTCGAAAGAGAAAAAGTACGACAGGCAGCTACGTCTTTGGGCTGCAAGTGGTCAAGCAGCGCTTGAAGATGCCCACCTCTTGCTTGTGAACTCTGGCTCTGGTGTTGTTGGAATAGAGACACTGAAGAATCTTGTGCTTCCTGGTATTACTACGTGAGAAGACTGCTGTGCACGCAAAGTACTGACAAGTATCAGGGGTTGGACAGTTCACAATTCTGGACTCATCTACTGTTACAGAGGCAGATCTTGGTGTCAACTTCTTTCTGGAAGACGAGGACATTGGCGCGTCAAGAGCAGAAAGATGCTGTCGACTGTTGCAAGAACTCAATCCTGATGTTCAAGGTAACTACATCAACGAGGTCAGCATTCATGTCCGACAACAATGTGTCCATGCTCAATAGCAAACAGTCCTTCGAAACCTTCTTCAGTCGAGCCGATGCCCTGAACAAGTTCACTCTCATCATTGTCGTTCTACCAGTTTCTCCTGACATTCTCAACACCATTTCCGAACACACTCTGCAACAAAACAAAGCTGCATTTTACGTTCACAGCATCGGTTTCTACTCACACTTCACACTACAAATATCAAAGGCATTTCCCATAGTCGACACGCATCCTGATCCTGTATCCACTCAAGATCTGCGCTTACTCAATCCCTGGCCGGAGCTGCTGTCGTATGCTCAAGAGAAGACGCAGAATCTGCAAGATATGGATGCAGAACAGCACGGACACGTCCCGTATGTACTGCTACTATTCCATCATCTGGAAGAATGGAAGCATCGGAATGGTGGAAAGGTGCCCGACAACTACAAAGAGAAGGCAGCCTTCAGAGACTTGGTCAAACAAGGAATGAGGACGAATAATGCCGAAGGCGGGGAGGAGAATCACGAAGAAGCAGTGGCTGCCGTACTGAAGAGCTTGAACCCTGCCGTTCCTTCGAGTTCTGCGAAAGAAGTACTCACAGCACCAGAGTCTGTCGAGCTCACTCAGCAGGTACAATCATATCAGATATTCTGTCTTCACTCTCACTAACATCATTAGTCTGCTGACTTCTGGGTTATTGCCCATGCCATCAACGACTTCTACACCAAGCATTCCGTGCTCCCACTCTCAGGTTCATTGCCAGATATGAAAGCAAAATCGGCAGACTACATCCAACTTCAAAACATCTACAAGAGCAAGGCACGACAGGATGTGGCTGAAGTGTACGCGCGTGTGCAAGAGCTAGATGCCCGATTCCAAAGATCCATCAAAACACCACAGAACGAAGTTGAAGCATTTTGCAAAAGTGCTGCATATGTCAAGCTTGTTCGTGGAAGACCTCCACATCTCGCGAAGACTTTCTTGTCGTGGGATGACCGTGCTGGATTTGCTGCAAACAACCTTACTAATCCTGACTCGCTCACACTTCTCTACATCGCCTTCCTAGCCTACGACAATTTTATTGCCTCTCAGGATACTACGAATGGCCACAGTCAAAATGAATCCAAGATCGAGCAAGTTACGACGCATGCGTTCGAAATCTTGAAGAACCTTCTCAAAGAAGCTGGTGAGACTATCGATGAGCCGGAGCACACTGAAGTCAAGGAGACATTGACCAAGCACATTGACGAGCTAGTGCGCGCTGACGGAGGCGAACTACACAACATTGCAGCTGCAACAGGTGGAATGGTCGCACAGGAAGTAATCAAGGTGATTACGAAGCAATATGTTCCTGTTGACAACACCTGTCTATTTGATGGTATCAACAGCAAGACTTCAGTGCTGAAGCTGTGATCTGGGTTAGGATGAATGATCCAGGTATGCGACTGGATAGATGAGCATATGAACGGCGTCAAATGGTAGCATAATGCATGACGGTAATGAGGTATGACCACATGAATGAAGGCATAGTATAGGGTTATCCAGTTAGATGAGATAACCGGTCTACTGAATCTGAAACCACTACTCCATCTCTTCAGATCTACGATAATGAAGCTGCTTCAGCTTTTGCAAGAAGTTGGTTCGTGGAAGAGCATCATCTGGCCTTGGCAAGGTCGTTTATCAGTGACGTTTATCAAAGCCATTGGTAATCATCAGCACCTTCGATATCATCACGTCGCACATAACGAGAAAGAGTACTGTCTCCCAAAGTGATTTTCATGCTTTTCAGACACACTCCAGAACAATAAGCAATATAAACAATACACTTCCACCTTCAAAACTTAACTCGTCAAAGACCTCTTAGCCATGTCTAGCACTGTATATCTCGTTACCGGTGCTAACAGAGGTATCGGTCAAGGTCTCGTTGCTACACTCCTTGAGCGGCCTTCCACCACAGTCATTGCAGTTGTTCGTGATCCAGAATCAAGCACGTCCAAGGCGCTTCTCTCTCTTCCCACCAGCGACAACTCCCACATCATCCTCGCCAAAATCGACTCTAGCGATCATCCTACTGCTACTGAAGCTATTGAGCAGTTACAAGCCATCAACAAGATTGATGTCGTGATTGCAAACGCGTAAGTTATCTTCTGCCCATTGCATCTCTCCCATCAAGCAGCCAAGCGACTGACAATCCTTTTAAGTGGCAAGGCTCAATACTACGGTCCTGCCGCGGAGACACCCATCTCAGAAGTCCGCGAACACTTCGACGTCAACACTATCGCCCCAATTGCCCTTCCAAGCTACCCACAAACTCCTTCTTAAATCGTCCAAGCCCATCTTTCTCGGCGTCACCAGCGCCCTTGCTACGATGACGGATATACACAAGTTGCCACCAGTACCTGCGATTGCCTATGGCACTAGCAAAGCAGCGTTAAACTATATCGGGCGCTAGATTCACTTTGAGAACGAAAAGTTGATTGCTTTTGTCATTAGTCCTGGTTAGGTTCAGACTGACATGGTGAGTGTAAAACTGTGCTTGGAGTCGTTGTTAAGTCAATTTCCTAACCGCATCACATTTAGGGCAACACGGGTGCAAAACTTGTTGGAATGGAAGCGGCTCCTACTTCTGTGGAGCAGAGTGTGGAGGGTATTTTGAAGAAGCTTGATAATGCTACTAAGGAGGAGACTTCGGGCACTTTTGCAGATTTTGCTGATGATAAATGGAATTGGTAGTGTTCTTGAAGGAGTGTCATTTGTTACCTTACCCTTGTCTGTTTACTCTCGGAACCAGACTACTACTAAAATTACGTAAGCACTATGCAAAGTCTTGGCAATCGCAAAACGACCTTTGTTCCTTTCTAGTGTGTGACTCACGTCTTGACATCGTGACATATATGTAGCCGGTTTTATAAGCAAGAAATCAGATGAGATACTCGAAAAGCGCTTCTGCAATGCTCTGCTCACTTCGTGTTACCTCCTGACATCTTCATTATGAGCACCACACAAACAGCGGAAATCGAGCTCGAAGTCAACCCAAAATCAACTGCACCACACATCGTCGCAGCAACAGTCAACGACTCAGCTCCTAGCATCCATGATGACAACGAAGCACCATCTAATGCCGTTGATGTAATTCCAGACGGCGGCTACGGATGGATTGTAGTCTTCGGTCTGGCTTTGCCGGCAACATTCTACAATGGCTGGACTGGCTCCTGGGGTGTGCTGCAGACTGCTCTTCTCCAGACCCAACTCGGCGCGAGCACTTCAGCGCTTTCCTTTGTGGGGTCGTTGAGTATAGCTCTTTGTGTCGCTTTTGGATTAGCTTCAAACCGTCTTCACCAGCTGTGTGGTGCGCGGTGGACCATGTTCATTGGCACGACACTATTAAGCGCGAGTGCTTTGCTTGCTAGTGCCACGACAAATAATCTAGGCGGTCTGTTTGTTACGGCAGGGATGCTGTCAGGTATAGGTGGAAGTATAATTTACAATCTGGGGAATACGGTTCCGGTACAGTGGTTTTCTGGTAGGCTTGGTGCTGCGAATGGGTATATCAAGTTTGGTGGCGGTGTAGGATCCGCTGTATGGGCTGTCGGGTTCGAGGCTTTCATTGAGAAGTAAGTGGTTGGGATCTCACACACTGCAGGCATCCTCTCTCTAACACATATACTTCGCAGAGCCGGCATCGCATGGGCTCTCCGCGTCTACGGGCTTCTCGCTTTCGTGAGCGGTGCGCTCGGCTCATATCTAATTCGCGAACGCACACCCGCACGTAAAGCGCAAATCCTTGATTTCACACTCTTCAGGAGCCTGCCGTTTTGCGTCCTCTTCGCCGCAGGAGCAATCTGCGTCTTCTGCCTCTACGTCCCGCCTTACTTCCTACCGCTCTTTGCCCACTCCATCGGTCTCTCTGCCTCCACTGGTGCAGGTATCGTGGCTGCGTTTCATGTCTGTGGTGCTGTAGGGCGAATTGCTGCTGGCTATGCTTGCGACAAACTTGGCGCTACGAATACGCTATTACTTGTCACAACTGTAAACGCTTTGAGTATGTAGGAGCAAGCAAAACTTTCGTGATATCTAGACTGATTTGTTATTACTACAGGTATGCTCGCCATCTGGCCCGTGTCCGACACCATCGGCCCACTAGCATTATTCGCTGCATTCAACGGTCTAGCTAATGGCGCCTTCTTCGTGGCCTTCCCTGTAGCAATTGCGAAGAATGTGGGACCCGGACAGGCTGCTGCTGGGATGAGCATGGCGGCCACAGGATGGACTGTGGGATATCTCATGGGCTCTCCCATTGCCGGTAGTAACACAGTTCATGAAGGAGAACAACAAGTAACATTACTGATTCGAACCAAATAGGTATACTCATTGGCATTACTGGCGCGGAGCAAGGAACTAGTGTCAAACCATACAGGGCGGCTATTTTTTATGCTGGTGGTATTGCTACAGCGAGCGCGGCGTGTGTGCTTTTTGCTAGGTTGAGATTGGATAAGAAATTGATTAAGAAGTTGTAGTAGGTGGTCATTGTGGGATTTGTACTGGTAGTGATGGGTATGAGATGTGTATGATGTTGTGTTATGTGAAGGTAACGTCGACCAGCCACTTCTTGGATTTTGGATTCAGTTGTAGATGTCATTAAGCGATAATAGTGTATTCCAGCACACGTTATGGACCCCCAGTAGTGTCTGACAATTATTCCAGTACAAATCTGTGCTATTCTACAGTGTCGGACGACATTGTTGTCATTTCGGCTTTTCTTCTGGCCAGGTTACGTCTGATATGCGTGTCTACAAAGTCGTGTATTGTTCGATCTCAGATTCGTGGCCCTAGGCTAGGAACAGTTGTCGAAGGCTGAATGACACAATCCCGGCTATAAGCATCTACATGCTCTATAGCCTGAAGTCTCGACAGATCGTGGGCGTTTAACAGTCTTCATCTAGCTTCGTTCGGGATACGGCTATACTGGAGAAGCTGCAACGAAGCTTTAAGCATGTCTAGTAGTCTTCACAACTTAGATCTAGCTGTGTTCGTACTTGATATCCCAGGATCTAGCTTGTTAAGAGTGTGGTAAGGCGGAGAGGGCTTGGTTGATTCCCAAAGCATTCCAGCACTCCAGTACTCCTCGGAGTCCTCGCAGTTTCATATTAAAGATGCGACAGGCTCATGAAACTCTGAATTAATCTCGATCGAGGAGTGGTAACTTCTAGGAAGTTATCAAGCAGTCGGGACTGACAGCACTCTCTTGAAGGCAGCCCTCTCATCACCATAGTCTAGCACGGGATGACACGCATATAAGATTGAACGTGTATAATATATCTACGACAGCTAGAACGAAGATCCTTTTCAGAAAAGCTCATGTGGGATCGAAAAAACACTGTCTCGCCGCATTCAACCAGCCGTTTCCAAAGGCAAGGCGGATTCTACTGCAGTCTTACGAGAAAAACGATGTTGTCAATGTAGAAATAGGCCTGCTCTGCGTTAGTCGATGCCACGACTTGGAACAGGAAGTATGGCTCTGGTGTGGGAATGTTGAGAGTGTATGAGACCGTGTACCAATTATTGTACGCCTTGCCAAGCCACCACTAAAATTATTCTCGGAGCTAGGCAGTGGGCTATAGGTGTCCGACGGTGCATAGACAGTAACGTATACTAGGTCTTGATAGTCTGGCGGATTTGCAACAGTATTGATGCACTGCATGTCCAAGGAGAGCTGGTATTGTGTTGCAGTTAGAACGTCGTTCTGCTCAAACCATACATTGCCGCCGGGAGCAATGCTGAAGTTGGCAAAATAGTTGCCGTGTCTGTCACCAGGCGTAGGATTCGGGACGATGCTGACATTTTGCAGTGCCATGTTAGCGTAAGTCCTATTCGTCCACGGCGCCTGAAGGCCAGTCTCGAAATCGCCGTTCGGCATAAGATTAGTATGTTGCGAGGGCTTCTATCGAGGTTACAATGGCAGTGGTAACAGTATCTGAGCTGACAGTCGCCGTAGTAGTAGTTGTGATGTCAGTGATGATCGTGGTTGTTGTCGGCAGGTCGAAAGACGTGGTGGCATTTGCATCATCAGTAGAGACTACTGAGGTTATTGTCGTGGTAGGGAAATCTGATGAGATGGTGTATGTCTCGTCCAAGGTCACCGTGCTGGTCGAATGAATCGTCCATGGAGTGTTATTCGAGATTGTGCTTGTCAAATCGTCGGTGATTATGATCGTCTGTGTAGAAGCTGTACTCGGCGTAGAGGTGGTCTGCAACGATAGAAAGGTTTGTCCCTGCCACGAAGTTGAGAAGGAGGTGGTCATCAGAGTGGCCGGCAGCACGATAGTGAGAGAGCTCGTCACTGTTGCATAGACTGTGCTGATTGTTGTTGAGGTGTACGTAGTGCTACGTGGCGGTAGAGCGGATGTCAGGACACGGGAACATGCGCTGCTCAACGCGGATAGACCAAGAGAAGCCCAGACAGGAGGAACAGAAATTGGAGTGGCGGCACGCGCTGCAATGGTCTTTGGCTCGACATGTATTGTGGTTGATGTGGTCGAGTAGATAACGGTCGTGGCTACGGTCAGCGTGCCAATATTCGTTGTCAGCGTAGTAGTATCAGTCTCGCTCTGAACAGCTGTCGTGAGACTTGGAGTTCCAATATTCTCAGTGCTTATGAAAGTTGTTGAAGTTGAGCTTCCGGTAGCCACAACAATCGTAGTTGTTCCTTGATTTTTAGTTGATACAGTCGTGGACAAAATCGGATAGGTATAGTATGTCGTCAGAGCTGTTGTGCCAATGTCAGTGGTCGCATCAATTGTGCTCAAGGTAGTGTTCTGAGTAGCATCGACGGCATACGCGTCCATTACTGTCTGGATGCTTGTTGCTATTGTGGTGGGCACAACAGTCGTCTGTAGAAGATTGACGTGCTCGTCGCGTAATTTGTCGTAACAGTAGTATTGATTGACAGCGTAACGGTCTTGCTTGAAGTGCTGATAAGGCTCATAGTAGGTCGAATGAAAGAGCTACAAAAGCTGCTTGTCTGAGGTAGCTCGCTAGAGCCGACGACTGAGAACACATCCAGCGCCAAGGAGCAAGCAGCAGCATTGACATTGGCAGTTGTTGCGGGCATGGCTCGACAGAATGCGAACAAGCATGCTGTCGCAATGATATTCCGGACTGATAGCATATCTGGCAGCTGTCTACTTTGACAAGTCCTGACTTTGATGAGTGAAGAACAGATGCAAGTACTTGCTTGATAGTAAATCAGAGCTGATGGATGAAGCGATGCCAAATATGAGGGAGACTACCATCTTTTTATCTCTAATGTCCTTTAGGGAACATCGCCCCTTCAGCCCACCCAGAAACATGCACGTAGTACAAACTTCTGACAACACATCAGGGACTTGTGCGATGTCCGGTGAAGGCTGATGGCTGTTGTGATCAATCTGGCATTAGTCGCACTAATAGCACGCGTGACACCTCTAGATTTCCCGAAGCGACGGTCGGCCTTCGCGTTAAGCGACGACGCACAAAAGCGCGCTGAACTGAGGCACTCTTGTAACAAAAGTACCATTACCGCAGCTGACGCTTTCGATAGGGGTGGTTTTGTATAGCAGCTGATGAAGATACGAATCGCAGGTAACTAGTACCAATATAACATTAGCGCATCGAAATGCTACGGCACTGTTCGCCCTCCCACCATGGTTTTTTGCATGACAGGAGTTCAGTACGCATCATGATTCCCCGTTGACGTTAATTCGGGATTTGACAGTACGGAGGACTGCGAAAATGGCAGCCAATAGAGGTGGGCATCCTTCGCACCAAATCCGTATTATAGTCAGAGCGTACTGCGTCTCACAAATGTCCAATGAAGTTCATCCGGGATGTGATTGTATTTCGATAGCGATGATGATATTGAAAGGAGGTGAGCAGTCGTCCAGCAAAGAAGCCGGGATGCGGCCTGGCTTGATGGAAAGATTCCACGTGGCGTCCGGCGTCCGCTCGCAGCATGTTCATAATGTCGCCTCTTACGCCCACTGAAATAATATATCGGAGCAAGCGCAACCGAAGCTCGGAAAGGCAATGACCTTGAGCGCAGCAGCAGAAGAGATGTAATACCTAATTCACTAAGGCAGTATTGTCCATTTCGGATCCATGCTTCCAGTCAAACACAAGCCGAGGGCAAGCCCGTTGGAGGGTAGCAACAGAGAGAGGTCAGGAGAGTCAATGAGGAGCTTGGGAAGGGGAGGGTGTACTATGTGTTCTTTGCGCCGGCAACGGTGACGGTGCTGTTGCGGTACAGTACCAGAACGGAATGTCCCGAGCACAAAACTTGCGAACGATAAATTCTCAATCAATGTGAGACTAGTTGCCTCAGAACAACTACACCACGAAGTAGTACTTTCTCCGAACTGCTAGGAGCCACCTGTAAGTACATCGTGACTATGGTTCTAGACCACCTGGCACTTTTAGCGCAATGCTTGCCAAGCCAAGCCCGCCTCAGCTCGCCTCAGCTCGCTCGCCTCGTCTCGTGACCTCTGAGGGTGGCCATATCTACGTGATCTTTCCCACACCACGCGGTCAATGTCGGGAGGAACAACGCACAGAACGCAAAATTCGCAATGTTTATTAGCTATTTGCACCGCAGCAGCTCTGCGCGGATCCTGGCTACAGCTTCGCTTGGCAATGTAGACCGAACGTTGATTCTAGCTGAAACGAGGAACATGTATCTTGCCACCCTTGCTCTTACAGACATGCAGAGATGTTGCTATTGAGTACTAATACAACATGGCCGGCAACACACGGTGCTGCTGACTTGGAAAGTTGTGTACCTCTCTTCATGCCCTTGCTCTCTCGCACCTCCCCGATAATCCTCTACAGCTCTGCGAAATCCATCTTTTGGCAAAATGCGTTGAATATCATGACTAGCTAGTCAACCAGCTGCTCTCTCTCTGGAACAACTGTTGGCGAAAACCCTCTAAATATTGACTGGAAATGGTTTAAGCTGTCAGCTACAAACTGTTGGCACGATGGAAAGTTCAGCTGAACATCGCTAGCTTGAGTCTAGATGGAATATGAAAAAATATATATACATCGCATCATTCTTCGAACGGAGAAGACAGAGCTTTCCTCAACCTTCAACCTCGAATACCACCTATCTGTCGTGCAGTCGATACTACTGTAGAAGGAGCTACCCCTGACAGATGAGCAACATGTTCGCAACTCGCTTATTCCTCTACCAATGCGTGCTCCTCTTGCCGCTTCTCGTCAACGCTAGCCAGACATGTCCGAACGGTGTCTTCGCTATTATCGCGTCGCAATTGGCCAAGTACGCACCAGCAGTGTCGTACTGTTCCTCGAGATATCCACTATCGACCATGACAATGACCGTTCTTGCACCATCTTCCACAATTTCCGCGACTCCAATTACGATCACTCAGACTACGACTGATGGGACTACTTTGTTAACGTGAGTAGTGAAGCAATCATCATACGAGCATGACTGAATAGTCAACAGTACGACAGTCCCTACGATAACATCTGTCACTACACAGTATGTGATGGTAACAGTCGTGGAGTCGACTGGGACAGCTACCACGACTAGTACTCTAGCTGTACAACGTCTGAAGAAGCGGGCAATCACGGCTGCTACGAAGACAGTGCGTATCATGACCCTCGCGCCTGATCCCTACATTTGAGCTAAATAGATTGTTCAGACTAGCACGCCTGACGCGAGAGCATCAATCTTCAGTAGCCTTCTTTCCGGAGCTAAAGCTGTGGTCAACACAGCCTGCTTGTGCATTGAAGGTCCAGCACCAACCATTACGTCTACTTTCACGCCCAAGACTACTGTCTCTAGCACTGCAACGGTAACGCAAGATGTAGTTGTAACAAACATGGCGTAAGCATCTCCCAAGCGAAGTCTTGTCGATCATTCGGGAATTCGATCAAAGCAGCTAAACTGTAACTAGAACTGTTACACCTAGCACACTGGTGACCAGTATAGTTACCAGCACAACTACTACAACAACCACGACTACTGCGGTGTCATTGCCAACTACCTGCAGCGCTCAACAAGCTAATAAATGCGCCGCCTTTTGCAACATTGGATATCCTTCTGGAGGTGTTGTCTTCAGTGATGCTCTGGTCTGCAATAACCAGCAGTCAGTCACCTGCTCTACTGACAATGACTGTGCTGGCCAGGCCAACTTACAAGGAACACTTGTCTGTGTTTTCGCGGATGCGAATTTTGATTGCCCTGGTGGAAGGGTATGTGCCGAGGTAGATACTACTTGCGGTTCTGGTTCTTGAAATGGTATCCTTGGATCCTGAAATGTTGGATAGTATAGTACTAGGCGCAAAATGCAGAACAGAGTACATCACGGGTGACTCAAGAGCGACATTTACCATGGAACTGATGTCATTTCTGATATAGCAGACCTCGATTGCAAAATGCGATTGTTATTGGCCGTCCAGCTGAAGAAGACTTGCAAACTGTACAGTAACGTGATATATCAATGTGCGCTAGATCCTTCGCTGAAGGTGCGCTTATGTCATTAGTGTCCTAGGCTTCATGGCGCGCACAGATATACCACGGGCAATGGATAATTGAGTAGTGGTTGGAAAGTACTCCCGCCCACCACAACGTTTCGCCTCAACAATTCGCTTAGCGTTTCTTCCCACCAGTCCTCGTCGTTGCCTAAAGCGCCCCGCACGCCGTAAGAGCTAGACGAGAAACTCCACAGACACTCCTTATAGTCTCATCTTTTCTTCGCATCCATAAAATTCATGTCTGCACTAAGCGAGCAGATTCGGAGCAACGCGCTATTGAGGACGATAGAAGGCGGCGAAATAAACAATTCTCTAATGTGTAACATCAGTCCAGCGGCTCCATGTGAGTGATATGACAGGCTCTACCTCATCTTTGCTTCTACATTTTCCACTTATCAATAGTGGAAGTCGACGATACTAAGAGGTCACAACTCCACTACAAGTATGCTCAGGTCTCGATGTCAAGTGTGATTGTTTTGACAATGGCGATACCTCCAATCTCAATGTCAAGGTTACCCCTACCAAACACTCACTTATCGGATACAGTAACTCCATACGCCTCATGTCTCCCGTCCTCCAAGACGACCTTCCAATATCAGGCACTCTGTAGCGCTTGGAGATGGTGCAAGATCATGCCCATGAGAAATGATTGCTGAGATGTGGAGAACATGTATGTTCGACTGGTAAATCTTAATTCGTCTAGCATGATCGAGCTGCCTGCTAGCACCGCACCTGGAATACCGAATGCACGCTGAAACGAAACATATGAGAGCACCTCCTGTTTGCTTGCGAGGACATACTGACATAAATCTTGTGCCCTGTTGATGCTCAGCCCTTCACTCGCAAGTTCACCCATGTTTCCAAGGAGAATGGTTGTGCTGAATGGACGTCGACCATCCGTCAGGTCTTGCACTAACCTGGTCAGATCGAGACTCTCATCCGCGATAGCATTTCCAAGATAGATAGTGATATAGGCGTTGCGCTTGAAGCTGACGGCTTGGATCTGGTGGAGCAATGAGGACAAACTGCTGTACTTCTCGATGATTGGCAATTTCTTCTTCGGCGCGGCTTGAAAGCCGTCCCACACCGGCGCTGGTGCATCCTGCGGAACAAAGAAGTAGTGCCTTGCATAGCTCCTGACGGGGCGACAAAGTGCTGCAATAGTCGACAAGAGGCCAAGATAAGAGTCGGCGTAGGTCATTGCAGCTTCTGTACCAGCCAGGGCGGCGTACGACCTCTCGACATCGAGATGGAGTGTTGATGTGCCTATAACCCAGCGACTACCACCAGACCCAAGACCGAACTTTTCGCGCATTGAATGGCCACATTCGATGAGATTGTTGCTGACGAGCTTGATGGATTGTGATGCTGCGTCTTCTAGGATGAGATTAATGATCTGCTTACTCACTTCCTTGATCTCAGATTCTTCTAAGCCTCGATTTGCGATTTCTGTGTAGCAAAAAGTTGAGTGTGTGTAACCAGTCTTGCGAGCAAGTCTCATACTTTGAGCTGCTGCCACAGTGCGTACCACAATCTGGGTGACGGTCTCGTTGTCGAAGTCAGCAGATAAGCAGAGCCTAACTCGTCCTTCCCAAAATGGCACCGCAGGTGGTGTTATTGGTGTCGCCAATACCCCATGTTTGCGCAGTACATATGAGAAGAGAGCTGCTCGACTGGGACGTCCGGTATGTAGCGGCAAGGCTGGAGACAGGCTGTTTCCATACACATGCATACCTGCTTCTCGAAACTCGGCTCGAACATAGGCTACAATGTGCCTTAATCTCTATAAGCGACGCGCCAGTAGAGTCTGTTGCCCCAGGATGAAGAGAGTATTGACCATCACTGAAGTAGCGAGGGGATCACAACCTTGGTCAAGGAGTTGTTGACGACGTGTCAGAATTGCATTTCTGAACTTCTCTTTACCCCAGACGATACCGCCTGTGGTCCCAAAAGACTTAGATAATGTGGCAGTCCGGAGATCGAACATGTCATCTTCGACTGCATTCTCGGGATGCTCGTCGTTCCAAGCTTCGACACATCCACGACCTGTACGACCAAGAGCGAGAAGGGAATGTGCTTCGTCGACGAGAAGGTTGCAGTTGTATTTGTGTTTCAGATTGCTCAACTCGTTCACCGGTGGCACGGTGCCATCCATACTGATGGACAATGTTAGCGCAAGTTGTCAACACGATATTAGTGGGGTAACGCACCTGTAGGCACCTTCCACCGCTACTAGAACGTGGGATGTTTCTGCGGCAACTTGCTCGAGCAACTCCTCTAAGTGCTTCATGTCATTGTGTCGGAACTTGAGAATCCTTTTTGGCTTCGCCAGGTATGCAGCAACGAACATTGAATTGTGCGACTTCTCATCCATGACGACCACCCAGGTCTCATCTAGCACCGCTGTGAAGCACAACACATTTGAGCAATAGCCTGTCGAGACTGTCGTGCAAAACTCGGTATTGAAGAGCTTCCTCAGCCCTTCATGCATCGCTGCCTCAAGCTTGGGTACTTTGTCAGAGTTCGCCACTGGTAGGCAATTCAATGTCATCCTCTGAAGTCCTTCGGACGCTGGTGTTACACGATAGAAGCCAGCGTAATTGTGACTAGCACTTTGGATGACGTTTTGGATTAAACCAGACCCATCGGCAATGGGAGCATTCGACGTCCACATAGATGTGGTGATGCGATCATTTGCGCCAGCCCTACTAAAAACAGGCTTGACATACCGGTAGACATACCAGCCAGCATCAGAGATCGGTAGCTGCTTTGCGTGGACCTCATTCCACGTGCTCCTAGACCGCATATATGCTATTCTTCCAAACTCACGGACCTTTTGCCGTGTGCTTATGGGTGGAGGGATGCTGTATCTTGGTGATGTGAGGAGATACTCTTCCTAAATTCCGATGGCCGTCAGCTTGGAGTCACAATCACGCGTTTTAGCATTGAGAAGACGTACTCTGTCATCGGTCGCTCCGTTCAGAGATTGTCTCTCAGAGATTGACGGCGTGGATTGGCTGAAGATTTCATGTACAGAGATCGAGGCCGTCGCGTCAGTTTTGGCTTTTTCGAGGCTGTCTCGCGTGCCGTACACTGCGGTTGCTACGTCGGTGTAGTCAACGCTAGTCATCATAGATGTTGTCGGACTGGATTGGGCTGATGAGTGTGAAGCTAACTCATAGGATGCAGACTTCGGGCTAGCTTTTATTTCCAAAATCAAGATTGCAACAACAAATATGTGCGGAGGTCACAGGGCAACCGCTCATGTTCTGATTCGTTGTCATTTGCACGTACACGACCAGCACCAGAGAATGCGCATACCACACCCGATTTACCAAGACAGTGACATCTTTGGTACGTTTCTCGCTCGGTTTCACGCTCCGAATCGGGGACGAGCCAGGGGCAGGCCTATCTAGGGCTAGCCTAGCAACTCCCAGCGTACGTTTCTCGCTCGGTTTCATGCTCCGAATCGGGGACGAGCCAGGGGCAGGCCTATCTAGGGCTGGCCTAGCAACTCCAGCTGAGAGCAGGGAAAGCAAGATGCATGTTCCTTTTTGTATACTTGGTGTTGCCTCACAAGACTCGTCATCTGCTGGCATGACTGTACAACTTCAGCTAGATTAATGTTCCTCTCTTACTCTTTGAGAGTTGATGATGGAGTGTATATCTACTGACAGCCTGGAGTTCTGTTTTCTTGAGGATACACTGCGAAGCGAAGCTGTAGCGCCGGAGATTCGCAGGGCTATTCAGGCTGCGCCCGATGTAGATAGCTGATGAGCATTGCAAAATTCGCGGTAGGCACATCGCTTAGCTAGACGCGTATGCGAACCATGTCAGAAATAACGACGAGAGAGCCTGCTAACCGTCACTCGAGGTAGTGTATTGGTAGATACTATTACCAGGTCTTGGTGTCACCTTCTGCAAGTGAGGGTGATAATTGGCTGAGAGGCCACGAAATAGGCGAGCTGAGCTGAGCTGAGCTGAGCTGAGCTGAGCTGAGCTGAGCTGAGCTGAAACTGACATGAGCTGGAATCTTAGTCACGTGTTGTGGAGAAGTACCATTTCGAGGTATAGTCGTAGTCTCAATAAATCCAGCCGCTCCATGACTCGCGAGGCGCAAGCTCCGGCTCGGAAGGAGCGTATTGGAGAGAATTCGTCTAACGGCTACTAACCCAATTGAGAATAGTAGGTAAAAAGTAGAGGGTTCAATCATGTGCAAAACCAGTCTGGGTTAACTGAGACTAGAATAGTCGTTGATACAAGGTTAAGTATATGGCGTGCGTTAACCGAGAGAGCTAAGCCCTCATGCTCTACTTCATGTTTGCTTGTATATTACCTACTTATCTAAGGGCATCATGGTTGACTTGGCTTCAAGCCCTTAAATTCCTTCGTTATGTTCGTGATAGCCTCCTCGACCGGCAACCGCTCTACTGAGCTCGCACCATAAAATCCATGCAATCCTTTTACTTTGCTCAGGATATACTCTGCGTCTTTCGGCATGGCTATAGGACCACCATGACATAGAACTATCACATCAGGATTGATCTTTACAGCCGCATCCTTCATCTCCTGTATTAGGGGCACGCAGTCTTCAAGACTCTTGCCTGATGTTGCTCCAATGCTACCGGAGGTCGTGAGACCCATATGACATACGAGGACATCCGCGCCTGCTTCTGTCATTGCTTTGGCTTCCTCCACATTGAACTAACAGTATCAGATCATTTGCAATCGACACTCTAACAGCAGTACTTACCGCATAAGGAGTCGTTAACATTCCCATCTCTCTTGCCAATCGCACAGCCTCTACCTCACATTCAAATCCCATTCCCGTTTCCTCCAGATTCTGGCGAAACTGGCCGTCTATCAATCCGACGGTGGGAAAATTCTGAATACCAGCGAAGCCCAGGTCTTTGATCTGCTTAAGGAATTGGGGCATCTCTCGGAAAGGATCACTCGCGCAGATACCAGCGATGACAGGGGTATGCTTGACGATAGGAAGAACCTCGGACGCCATGTCGAGGACGACGTTGTTCGCATTGCCGTACGGCATGAGTCCAGCTAAGCTTCCTCTACCTGGTTTGTGGTTAGTTTGATCAGTGATGGTAAGGAAGAACAGAAGATGATATTCAGTAGTGGCGGAATGCATGATTGTTTCCTGATTCACACACCTGCCATTCTGTAGCGTCCTGAGTTATAGATGACTATAATATCACCTCCTCCTTGCTCAATGAACTTGGCGGATAAGCCAATACCTGCTCCGGCTCCAACGATGACTTTTCCGTCGGCTAATGAGGATTGGAGGCCTTTGAGCGCCTCCTCCCTATTCTTTGGCCGTGGCATCTTGTGATGGCAAAGTGATTATTATGCTTTTGGTGCTTGTTGTCCAGAATGCACTGTTGAAATGGGAGGTGAAGGAAAAGCACGATGACGTCTGTCGTTCGTGCCCCGCCTGTCCTTTCAACATTTGATGACAGTCACCAGACATCCTCATCCCATACATACCCAAATCCTAAAGAAGCAAAACACCACATCCCAAAACAACCTCATCTAAGAACCGAAGCTGAAACAAATTCCTTGTGATTCATACCTATAGAACCTAGAAAGACTACATGCCGATACAAGATGCCAAGCATTGCGCTGCTCGGCACTCTCGACACTAAGCTCGAGGAGATAATTACACTTCGCAGGCTCATACTCTCCTCAGATCCTACCGCATCTACGACGGTGACCCTCATTGATGTCGGTCGGACTCCGGTCTCACATCCGGACGTGACCATCTCCCAAGCCACAGTCCTGAAATATGCGCGCTCAGATGCACCGCATAAGGGTAAGGGCATCTCGAAGCTGCCTCGGGGCGAGGTGATAAAACACATGATCTCTTGTGCCACTGCTTTGATACAAACGCTTCTGCCATCTGGGCAAGATCCTGCACTCGAATATGACAAGCCAGATAATGTCGGAACCATCCATGCCATTATCAGTGCCGGAGGTTCTGGTGGGACCTCCTTAGCTAGCGCTGTCATGCGATCCGTACCAATTGGCTTTCCTAAGATGATAGTAAGCACCGTAGCCTCTGGAGATACTGGACCGATAGTCGGAGAAACAGACATTAGCCTGGTGTACTCTGTCGTCGACATTGCTGGAATGAACGATGTCCTACATGACGTCTTATCGAATGCTGCCGGTGCAATCGTCGGTATGGCACACGCATATTTTCGACGCTTGGAGACCAGAAAGCCGGCGAAGAAAGACGTAGATAACACGTCTGGACTAAGACCATGTGGAAGCAAAGATCACATTAATGTTGCTATTTCAATGTTCGGCGTCACAACCCCGTGTGTGGATGCTATAAGATCTTATTTGAATGGGCTTGGAGACGACCCAGCCCATCCCTATTCATACACTTCGTTCGTCTTCCACAGTACAGGGCATGGCGGTCGTGCTATGGAACGCCTCATTCGTGAAGGCCGTATCGATGCTGTGTTAGACATCACTACCACAGAAATTGCGGATTACATTGTCGGTGGGGTTATGTCAGCAGGGAACGAGCGTCTACGAGCAGCTGCAGAGATGGGTCTTCCACAAGTGATATCGGTAGGGGCTTGTGACATGGTCAACTTCGGCCCACGCAGTACAGTGCCCGAAAAGTTCCAAGCCGGCAGAGAATTGGTGGAGCATAATCCAACCGTCACACTAATGCGCACGAGTGCTGAGGAGTGTACACAGATTGGCACTTTTATAGCGGAGCAAGTAAAGGCGTATGCGAAGGCACCCGAAAAGGTGGTCGTCGCATTACCATTGCGTGGAGTTAGCATGATATCAGTGCCAGGGCAAGTGTTCGAACACAGGGTCGCGGATAATGCACTGTTCAAGGCTTTAAGAGATGGGTTGTCAGAAACTGCTGTGAGGGTCTGTCAGGAACAGCTAGCTGTAAATGACGATGCCTTCGCAAAGAAGGTTGTGTTCTATCTCTGCGGCTTGCTGAGTGGACAAATCTGAACTCAGGAACAGTGGGAATGTACTTTTTCAATGACTCTCTCCTGAGGCTAGCGAGATCAAAGTTTGCACAACTCCAACTATCTTATATTCACTACTACCACGATCTGTTCCGAGCAGATCCCAGCTTCGCTAACGCTCCCAGCAACCTTACCTGAGGCCTGTGCGCTGGAGTTGCAGCTCTTACGAGCCTCGATGATAGTTTCCCTGGAATAGGCCTAGCGCTACTCTATCAGGTGCGATCACTTTCGTTACCTCCGTCTCCAGAATCATGTCAAAAGGCTGGTACACTGCCAACATGCGCCCGTCGACCGTCGTGCAGGCAACTATATCATTCCTTTGAACACGGACGGCCACGGAGGCTGCTTATAACCTGAGATGTCTACCTAGTAATTGCGTACACTTCGGGCCTAGGAGGTAGTACATTGATGTATACGCGATCGTACGGATAGTAGGTGTTAATATTCAACTTAGATGTTGTTCGAGCGTGTACGGAGCAGAATGATGTGCCTGGGCTCATAGCTGAGCAAGAACGTTTTCGTACATGGTTACCTGCGGCGGTATCCCTGAAGGTGACAAATCGAGGTTGTACGTATCGATATTTCGTGTGCTACACTAAAGGATGTAATCATGAGAATAGGAGGTTACATGTATTTTCTTGGCAAATATCAGCCGAGGTCGTCACTGAGAAGTCTGCACCTTTTCTAATTCACTGCATCCAAAAACAAAAGCGTGCTTATCCCATCAGTCATCGTACTATCCGTGTAAATGCAAGAAGATCATTAACATGCCATCGTGATCATGACCATGCCACTCGATCCACCTCCCCTGACCAGTCTCCGGGTCCTCGAACTAGCAGGTCTAGCACCTGGTACGTGACCGCCGTTTGCTTTCCTTGACAATCAGACTCCATTCATACTCATCCACAAAGCACCCTTCGCCGCCCTTGCCCTAGCAGATTACGGCGCAACCGTCCTCCGAATCGACCCACCCACCACTTCCTCTCCGCCTGCCCCGGACGTCCTAACCCGGCATAAAGCCTCTCTGCCCATCAATCTGAAGTCGCGCTCCGGTCACGCGCTCTTCCTCTCTCTAGTGCAACATGTCGACATACTCATCGACCCCTTCCGCCCTCTCGTCCTCGAACGTCTCGGCCTAGCTCCGACCGTCTTGCTCAAACTAAATCCTCGCCTCATCATCGCCCGCATCGTCGGCTTCCGCCGTGATGGACCCTTGGCGGAGAGAGCGGGCCATGATATTAACTACGTCGCTGCTAGTGGTATACTTTCTTTGCTAGGACGGTCGGGACAGCCGCCGTATGCGCCAAGTAATTTGCTTGCTGATTTTGGTGGTGGAGGTATGGTTGCGCTCGTGGGTATCCTGCTGGCGTTGATTAGTAGGGGTGTTACGGGCAAAGGACAGGTCGTTGAGGCAAATATGGAGGATGGTGTGGGCTATCTGGGGACTATGGCGAGGTTGGGGAAGATGGGCGTGTCGGGACGTGCTGATGCTGTTGCTGGTAGTGGTGACGGCGATGGGGGTAGTACGGCAGTCAAGAAGTCTCCGCGCAAAGGACGCATGATGCCAAAAGCAGCAACCAACGCCACCATAGCGGATCTGCCAGGAAGAGCAGCAGATAAAGCACAAAGACGAAAGGAAAGCATCTGGAGCAATCCGCGCGGCCAAAACCTGCTAGACGGCGGATGTCCGTACTACGACTGCTACGAAACCAAAGATTCTAGGTTCATGGCCGTCGGCGCCCTCGAGCCTAAATTCTTCGCTCAACTGATCCACGGCCTTGACCTGCCTGACAGGATACTCATAACAAGAGAAGACAGAGTCACATGGCCACATCTCCGCGCCCTCTTCGCAAGAACCTTCAAATCAAAAACGCGGAAACAGTGGGAAGCCATCTTCGAAGGAAAGGATGCGTGTTGTACTCCCGTCTTATCGCTGGAGGAGATGAGAAAAAGCGGGTACGAGCAGAGACCGATGGTTACGTTGCGAGGGTCGCCCGGGCTGGCTATCGTGGGTGGGGGTGGGAACGAGGGAACGGGGACGGATGTAGAAAGGTCTACAGTGGAAGCAGGACAAGGCGATGGTGTTGAAGGTGATGGGTGGACTGGGAAGATACTCCAGGCTGGTGAGGGGGGCGAAGAGGTACTGAAACTGTGGATGGGGTGGACGAGGGATGTCGATGTGAAAGTTGTGGACGGTGGGTGGGAGATGGTTGAGGCGAGGTCGAGGTTATAGTCGCTTGTTGGCAAGATCTTCTGAACTGCCTTTTGACTCAAGAACTTCTTGGCGTCTGTTACTATTGTAATCTCAAATGCGTTCAAACCTGGAAAATATCTTGCCAAGGCAGGGAAGACGTCGTCACCGTCGACACGAGCTTTAAACAAACATGAAACAAGGCAGTGTCGGATCATTCGAGTGGCGGCCCTTTTCATGGTGCACAACATCTCGTACATGTGGAAAGAGCTAACCCATCGTAATATGCCCACCCATGGACAATACTTCGGTCGAATGTGCTCGCTCGACGTGTAGTACACCCTACCTAGCTGCTGCTACACCCTACTTAGCTAGTACTCGATTCCTTCATAGTCGTCTTCGGTTTACTGAATCGTACTCCTTCTAGTTGGGCTCGTGATGTGGATTACCTAATGTTAAGGACCGTGTGGCTGTATTGGCCTGTAGAGTATAATTGCCAGTTCACACTCGTTGATTCGACGATCATGCAGAACCGCTGCACGTATGCCGCTCGCAGTCGGGTGTTACACTCTTGAAGAAGTATAAAAAACAACCCTTTCCCAAATCCACAACTCTCCATCAATCTTGCTGTACTCCAACTTCACCCTCAATCCCAGGAATTTGGCGACTGGAAGTGGTAGACAAAATATCTTCGGTAAATCTTGCGTCACTTTGTGAAGCATTCCCTGGAAATAATCTCAACATCAATTCCCTTTGTGACTTCTAGATCCCAACGACTTTGCAGTCGAGAATTGAGGATATATAGTACTAACCTCGTCCCCTAGAGTGACGTGTGAAGTCTCCTTTGTTGACTTCGCCACGTCATGTTTGCATTTATCAGTCGTCTTCTCAACCTTCTATTCTGCAGGAGACCGCTATCTGTTTTACTACGAAGTCATGCATGATGATTTGTGCGAGTATCGCGCGGCTTTTGGCCACAGAAAGTCTGAATGTATTCTGCTGAGCCTTCAAAGAGCGACTACGATCTGAGCATTTCATTAGCTTCAGTCATCAAGGAAGATCATAATTATCTAGGGCTCACTAAAGCCTTTCACTACCTCATCTTACTGCTCTTTGTTTTCTACCACTTCGAACTCCCTTTCGAGGAGCGCCAATAGTCGTCGAAGCCATCATGGCAACAGTCAGAACTCATTACGTTCTGCGTTTAGTTCAGATGGAGGTTGGAAGCTAGCAATACGGTGCCAAGTGTAAGCTGTGTCAGCCTCCTGTAAAAACTGACTCTTGATGCAGTCAGCGATGTCAGATTGGTAATATGGCTTCTCGAGTATCAGTCTCACTCAAAAGTAGACTCTTCTTACATCAGCTGATGTCCCCTCACTTGCACTATAAGAGGAAGTGGAACACTCTCCATCGAAGCTCAATCTCAAGCACACATCTGCCCGGTCACTACTTCGTTCAAACTCATTCACATAGCCAACATCACCATTATCACCGTCACAACCATCACAACCATCACAAATAGCCATGGTCGTATTCACCAATCCAGTCCCTCCCCAGATCTTCCATCAACAATCCTCCCACAAGACCAAACCCGCATCCTCGCCCAGCAGGCAGCACCGAGACTCCTCAAGCAAGCGACATCAAATACGTCACAGCACAATACCACCGCGACCAAGAAAAAGCCGACGCAGCAGTCGCAGGTTACCTGAAAACGATGGGCGATCTATTCGACCAAAAGGGCAAGTATTTCAGGAAAGACTTTGCCACAAGACTTATCGGCCTAAACCAAATGATCGAGTGGTCCGAGCTGGCTCATTCGTCTGCCGATGCGTAAGTACTCTGTGATGCGACAGTAGATGTACACGCTACAGACACCCAGTCACTCATGATGTAACAGTTGTGCGAAAGGACGAGCCACGGCGATCCAGATCCTGGGCCGAAGTGACCCTGGTCATGACTTTGCAGAAGCGAAGGCGATCAGGTGGGCTGCCGACAACAAGAACAGCACGGAGAATGCAAAGGCGCAGAAGACAAAGGAGTTGGACGCTAATATCACAGCGGGAAAGGCTAAGCCGGCGGTGAATGCGAAGAAAGCTGCTGAACAGGCAGAGGAGGCTAAAGAGAAAGCGGCTGCGAAGCAGGCTGGGCGTGTCGATCCACATTGAGTATCTGGGTTATGGCAGCCGCTAAAGGAATGGGGTGTAACGCTGTAGTTGAGACTTTGTGGTGTGCGTTTAGAGCTCGAGTTGAGTACGTAAATTGTTCTATTGAGGATTTGCGTTAGCTTCATATATCGTGTCCGGAATTGTTAAACTTGAACCAGATTTTCCTCTTCTTTAGCGAAGTCCTCTAGCGTGAATTATCTATACTAGTATCGTGTTTCCGTCTGTCCTCCTCCCAAAACTCCTCAATCTCCCTCGCATAATTAGTCTCTCTCAACGGCACCTCCCACGCCTTATCACTTCTCGCAGCAATTCTCAAAAAACAGCCCCATCTTTGCCTTCACCGGTCCCGCAAAATGCAACATCATCACCCCTTTCCCTCCATGTCTCGTATAGTTATACTCTGGCTCCATTTCAAAATCAAATTCCCCTGTCTTATTGCTCCTCGGTCCAACATATGCATTAAACCAGTTCTGAGGCATATACCGGACTAGACCCGCTGTGAGGTAGTCCGGGTGTCTGGCTATCAGTGCAATCATGGCGCTTTGCTCGAACCACATTAGACTCTCGCCCCGCGAGAAGGCGCGGTAAGCGATGACTTGCGTCATGAAGTCGTATGACCATTTCGAGACGCGAAGGAAGAAAATACCGGCGTTAAGAGCTTGGAAGTCGCGGGAGATGAGCAGTTGGGTTGAGGAAAAGTCGGAGGGTGGGAGGAAGATGTCACATGGGATAAGTGGGTTCATGAGAATGATGTCTCGGTCTGTCCAGCTGTTTGTAGGCTTTAGGTCACGTATGAAGAGACGGAACTTATAATGGACCTACTTACATGAGCCATTCAAGTCTTTCTGATTCAGGTTTCATCAGTTGTTCGGCGATAATGGTTGCAATATACACCACTTTGTTCCATACACCTTCATACACATCACTTCTCAGCACGTAAGAAGGATAGCCATGTGCAGAATCGTATGCGAGATGAAGCCGCATTGATTCGTTATAATATCCATCTAGTGGTATGCCACTTTCCTCTGCGCCAGACCCGTAGTGCATATACACTCGCCCTACTTTTGGCGGTTGGCTACTGTACGAGCCAGATTGAAGCGATGAGAGGGCACTGGATAGTATGGAGGATGACCCAAGATATTGCTCAGTGTTGAGTTTCCACACGGTCACGAGCTGAGAACAGAGAGATAGAAATGTCAACAAGCCAAGGATGACAATTGCTCGAGGCGCATGTTGGACAAAATCACGGATCCGCATGTCCACCTAGGACCTAGGTGACTGCACTATCTGTGAGTGTAATTGGCAACTTGCATGGAGGAGAGGTAGTTGATGGTTGTAGTATATCGTCAAGCTGAGTAAGCTCAGGAGGCCGGACACGAGGTCCGAGACCTGCCATCGGTTACAAGAAGTATCTCAGTACAGCACAGCACTGTACTTTGTTTCAATCAATGTTTGTACAACCTCAACCCTGCAGCTGGCCGTTACTTCCCAGCTACCTATCACACAATCATGCTAACAGTATAAGTCTTCACTCCCACCCTGCCTCCTCATGGCACGTAAGAATCTCACCGCCTGCGTACGACTGAGCTCCCTCCAACGCTCATGTTAGCCAGAAAAGTCGCCATCGACAAACTCACTCCCTTTGCGGATGCCGTCGCCGGTCATGATGGTGTGCTAGCGACAGAGGATAATGACCTCGTTATCAAGCCATGCACAGAATCAGAGATAGCCTTCTACAGCAAAGCTGGAAGGCGCATGTCTCAGCTCAAAACTGTCATCCCCTTGTTCTACGGTACTTTGGCTATTGCGAATCCAGAGACGGCGAAAGCCTTGCAAGAGAATGATACCTTTGAAGTCGCGCAACTTGCTCAACAGCAGAGTCCTTCCACAGCGGGTGCTTCACCTACTTCAGCGCCTGCAACAGTACCACGAGGCAAGAGGCTGAATACAGGACAAGCCATTGTTTTGGAAAATCTGGCTGCTTCGTTTGAAAGACCAAACATCATGGACATCAAGCTTGGTATACGGTTATGGGCAGACGATGCACCACCTGAGAAAAGAAGGAAGCTAGACGCTGTGTCAGCAGAGACAACTAGTGGGTCTCTGGGTATGCGTGTTGCAGGCATGAAAGTGTGGCAACCTCATCTTGCAAGGACTCCGGATGAGTACAAGATCTACGACAAGAACTATGGAAGGCAGTTTGATGAACGAACGATACGGCAGCCTTTCAAGGAGTTTCTGTATGAGCGTGGACCTGATGGACGTAAGTTACGACTTAAGAAGTCCGTCTCATATGCTTTATTGACATCTTCGCAGAACTCAAACTCACACCAGCACGGAGAAAAGTAGTAGAAGAGCTTTTGTCCGAAGTCAGGGACATTCAAAAGCTGTTGGAAAAGGAGGAAACAAGAATGTACTCATCCTCAATGCTACTCATCATCGAGGGAGACCCAGATGCACTGGAAAGAGCAAAGGAGATTGAGCTGGAAAAGGAGAAGAAAATCATTGAAAAGACAAGGCTAGCAAGGTTAGCAGAGACTGTGATTGAGGACGAAGAAGAAGAAAAGTTTGTGCTACAAGATGATGATGACGAGGATGAAGATGAAGAGGACGATGAGGAATCTTATCTGACATGTTCGGCTAGTTTGATTGACTTTGCGCATGCAGCATTCACGCCGGGTCTGGGACCTGATGAGAATATGCTTAGAGGAGTGAGGAATGTGCGGATAATTCTGGACAGTATCCTGAGGCAGCCATGACGACCCAAGGCAGGGACTGCACATCTTGGATACACTGTCGGCAGCTAGCATGCGTGCTCGGACCAAACCCGACCCATGATGTAGCATAATATAATTCATAGATGATACTCTCTCACTCGGAAGTCATTGCGTTGCTACGTGCGATTGTCAAAGCTTTGTTGATCCCTCTTCTTCTGCTTGACCCGATATGCCGGTAAGAAGACGCTCGAGTAAACTCTTGAGATTGATTGATTATAGCTTGCAAGGACAAGATACATGCATGCTCATTGATGTTTCATAGTGTCTTCGATTGCCTAGAATGGACTAGCTTGGTTTCGACCAGCCCCAATCCGAGGAGAGGAGGTCAGCGTATTTTTACTTGAGTAAGTACGCTACAAGTGTGATAGAAGAAATAAAACATGACATGCTGTGACTTGCACTCGAAACCACAGCAACAAGATGAGATCAGCACGCGTCTCCGCGATCAAGTCCACGGAACGCACAACACCGAATAGGCCTATGAGCTGGGGTGGTGTCGACCTCCGGCCTGAACCTCCTGTGCTTGAAGACGATGATACTTTGCCAGTGTTGTTGCAGAAATTGTGTCGGTAAGCGGAGACTCTACTTAAACGCCGATGCATCGCCTCAGACTGATATGATAAGTCTCACAGCTATCTAACGAAAGTCATTGATGTCCCTCATACTTTTGAGGAACTGCGGTCGTCTGTCTTCGGACATCAATTATCACCACTGATTCACTACTTATCGACTGACGTACACCATCAAGCTATACTACCCGCATTGCTAGGTCTTCGGGGCCATTTCAAGGCACTTGATGAGGACGACGATCGCCGTTTGAATCTTACCAGAGCTTATGCTTGCGAAATCGTCGCCTGGCGCTTCACGACCTATCTTTCTGAGCAGGAGGCGATAGACTATCTACTTTACGAACTGCCCGAGTTGCGCAAAGAAAGCGTTGTTCGTATGGACGAAGAGGCAAATGATGCCAATCATGATCGTCAACAAGCTGCTTTCTTTGGCGACAGCGCAGAAGCTAATGAGCATTCTCCACTACTTGGTCCTAAACGGGATAGAACAGATTCGCCAGCCATATCTTCAGGCGCTTTGGGTCTGGTCGCCGAAGACGTCTTCCCTGCCTTGGCAAGATCTTTTGCGGGCTTGAATGCCCTTGAGATTGCAACAGTAACAGACGCAAAGAAGTTCTTGAGTCAAAAAGCAGTCCAGAAGATTCTGCATGAGATATGGAGGGGCGATATTGTGTTTTGGGAGACATTGAGTGTGAGTAGTAAGAAGAAGCCTAGGAAGTGGAATAAAAGGTTAGTGAAATATTGCCCTGCGACTGGCTCACAAGGCTAGTAATAGGATACTTGCTTACAGCTTATAGTCGCATGGATCCATATTGCCGGCTTCGTGTGCCCAGATATCTGAAGATATACGAAATGCTGTTCTTCGCTGTTTTTCTAGGCCTCTATTATGCTGTACTCATCGAGCGGAGGATGGATTACGTCACCGTAGAAGAAGTTGTGCTATTCTTCTGGCTGCTAGCCTTTGCGTACGACGAGTTTGGTCAATTCTACGACGCCGGCATGACCTTCTATGCCACCGATTTCTGGTCTATCTGGGACTTTGGCATCGTGGCAATTGGCGTCACCTTCTTCGTCCTACGTATCATTGGGCTGGCTAAGCACGATCACAAAGTGATAGATACGGCTTTTGACATCCTGGCATTAGAGGCGTTGCTGCTTGTGCCTAGAATCTGTTCATTGTTGAGTCTGGTGCCTTTTTTTGGTGTCCTCATACCATGCCTCAAAGAGATGGCGAACTTTTCTACTCAATTCCTAGCTTTGGTTCTTATCATCTATGCCGGATTCCTTACTACATTCACCCTCCTCGCTAGAGATGCATTCTCCCCTGCGACGGTATCTCTCATGCTCTTAAAGATCTTTTTCGGTAGTAGCTACATCGGCTTCGACAATGCCAACGCCATCTCTCCACTCCTCGGGCTCCCACTTATGCTAGTGTTCATCTGGCTGACAAACATCCTACTCATCACCTGTCTCATCTCTCTCATCAGCAACAAGATGACCGAGATCATGAACAACGCAGCCGAAGAATACAATTATCTATACTCCGTTTACGTCCTCGAAGCATCAACCTCAAACAGACTGACTTACTACTTCCCACCACTCAATCTCATCTCACTGGTCTTCCGACCCTTGCGCCTGTTTGTCTCCGCAGACCGTCTTCGCAGTATGCGCATCGTCTTCCTCAAAATAACACACGCGCCACACGTCGCTATTATCTTGGCGTTCGAACGTCTCAGTGCCTCAGCAACACAGAATCCTAAACCTTGGGCGCGCATGCTCAGCGGACCCAAGTCTTCTGTGTCACTGAGCAAGCGCGAAAGAGCACGAGAGGCTATGCGGAGCAGTATGATCAAGTCACGGTCTGTGCGTGATCAGTCGAAACCACGAGCACGCTTTGCTACAGTCGAGACAAACGGGGACCGTTCTTCGCCTTTACATTCGAAACGGAAGCAGTCTCATCGGGCACAAGCTTACAGCAAACTCTCTGGGAAGGAGCATAATCAGGCGAGTAATAGTAACAGTGATAGAGAAAGCAGTGAAGATCATATCAAGACATATGATGGAGCAAACGATATGAATGAAAAGGATCGCATGATTGCACGGCTTGTTGCTCAAGTGGTTAGGTTGACTGAGAAAGTGGAGGGTCTGGTGGAGATTGTGGCAAAGCAGCAGCAGATCGTGCTGGCGGATGATGACAGTGCTGATGAAGAGGGTGGAGACGCAGATGATGATAATGCTGATGAGTGATAGATACTGTCTGACATGTAATTACATCTCGAAACAGGCTGCCCATGCATTCAAATGTGGGTTTCCATGGAAGATGCGCATATTCTTCCGCTTACGATCGTTTCGCTAAGGCATCATTTCTGTCTTGACGCCTACCATGTCTCAGGAGTCAGTGCACCTGCGAGCAGGTTGAGATTGAAGTTACTAGCAGCAATCTCCACATTCTGAAGCAAGCTATAGAATCGTTCCTATGAAGAAAATCCCTGTAAGAAGAACTATGAGATAAAGCGATGGGAATGATAGAACCTATAGTTTTGAGTATTATCGAGGGGATTCACATGGGCTTTTCTCCTACACGGCGCACCTTAATATATGAGATGGTGCAGGCGTGATTTCTTGATGCTTATGTCAGACATAGACAAGACATTGATATTCATTCAGCAGCTGTACACCGTAATCACACACATCTCAAACACGTCTTCCTCAGTCATCCAACCCCTCGTCATCCCTCTGCACCCTCTTCCCTTGCACACCCTTCGCCACCTCATCCGTCAAACCCTCCATAAACTCCTTATCCCTTCCCACCAACGTCACAGTATTCCAGCTCTTTCCCCACCTCGGATAACTCCCCACCTTAACACCCTTCGGATCACACTTCTTCTGCAACTCAGTCAAATACTCCGCGACCGCACTCTCCGCCAACGGCGTCGCAAAGAACATCCTCACCACGCCCTTGCCCTCCGGATCCTTCAATCTCGGCGTCAAGCCTGGCTTCAATCCCTCAAGTAGCCTCTCAAATAACCTCGGCACACCAGGTAGGATGTGTACATTGCCATTGACGACTGATATCGGCACCCAGAGCGTTTCATCGACGAACAGAACTTGTTCTTCATCCGGACGAGACTTGTCGTTAGGCAGTATAATCATGCGTTTCTTTGCCTCGAGCGCTGCCGATGGTGTATTCCAGTCAAAATTAGGTTGACTGGGGTGAGGACGACTCAGGCGCTTCATACGGGCGAACGCATCGTCGTGGAGGATCAGAGGGAGGTCGAACGCTTTGGCAATGGAGGAGTACGTGATGTCGTCGTGCGTAGGTCCGATTCCGCCCGACGTGACGCAGAAGTCGTAGGTTTCGGACATTCGCTTGACGGCTTCGATGATTTCGCTCTCTTCGTCTCCGATTACCTCGATGCGCTTTAGATCGATGCCGAGGTTGAAGCAGAATTTGGCCATGTAGGCGGAATTCGTGTCGACTGTCTACTGAGCAATTGGTTTAGTTTGGACTGGAAGGAGGAGATGGAGCTGCTGGCTGCGAGACAGACCTTTCCACCTAGTACTTCGTCTCCTATGATCAGACATGCGGCTGTGTTAATTGTTCGTTTACTGCGCTCGTTGGCAGCTTGGGATGTTGCGGATAGTGACATGATGGTTGGCCGGGAGGAGAAGGCGGCCGAGGTGTGCAAGTAGTTTGGAGTTTGACGAGACAGATGGCGAACGACTTGATTGAGACGGGCAAACATGGATGGAGCTTGCTAAAATAGTAGAACTGGATTAGGCTGTGAGGATGAGACAGACATGAAACTGGTTGACGTCGATGACGCGGGGTCAATGCGGGGCCCAACGACTATCAAGACTATCAATGTTGTCGCCGATGATCTCTCAAACCCTCATCCACATTCATTGTTTATCACTTTACATTGTCTCTTTCTCCCCAGTCACTCCCCACAAGCAGTCGCTATGGTAAGTCCACCCTCGATTTCCAAGCATCACTGGCACACACTCATCCTCGAAACAGGCATCAGAACAACGCCTCTACACCTTCTCCTCCGAAACGAAAGCCTTCCTGCGCAAATTCAGATTAAGCACCTCGCGATCAAAAGACCCACAAGCAGTCATTTGTACGCCTTTCTCTCTTCCGAAAAATACTCTGCTCAGAGTACAGCAACTAGCTTGCAAGATTCAACATAAACTTTACACATACCGTTTGGAGTAGGGGTATTTAGTGGTTGAGAGAACTTGATCCAGGTGGAGGAGTAACATAGATGCTGATACTTGCACAATCTCAAGACGAAATCGACAAAAAGACACTCGAGATCAAGCGCGAAGACGACGATACTGTGTATAAAAGCCTGCAAGACATATCAGATGCGCTACCAGACAATTCACCACGATTTATTGTGCTATCATATCCCTTGACATTGGTACGCTCATCAGCTCACCCTGCGCCTGTCTATAACTCCGAGAAAGAAAACGAACCACTAACCTAGGAACGAACGTGTTCTGCATTACAGGATTCAGGACGTCAAACAGCACCATATGTACTACTCTCCTATATGCCCTCTACATCTCCTACAGAAGCACGAATGTTGTATGCAGGCGCAAAAGAATTGTTGAGACGAGAGGCGGAGACGGGGAGGTTGATTGAGATACAAGATGCGGAGGAAGTGGAGGGAGTGGAAGAGATATTGAAGGAGAGTTGATGTGCGACAGCTACTACGAGATGTGATACGAGTCCAACTAGAGTAGGAGGACAATATGTTAAAATCACTATTGAAGTCTATATATAACACGAATCAGTTCAGCATGCCCAATAATGTCTCTCAGTTCAGCGTACCCAATGATGGCTCTCGACTATGGGACGATGGAGGTTGGATGACGGATTCAAAATGCGTCAAAGATGTGTGTTGATTGCTAGTCTGCTTTACTGAATAACAGCTTGCTGGATGAATGTCAAGGTCTTGATTCTGATCTGACACGAGTATCCAGAAAGCACGTTCTTCACTCATCACCCACTTCTAGACGACATTCTCCAGGAACAGTCTAGGATCACAAGTTGACATATCCTTTCCACAACCTTTTCATATATTTCTTGGGTCATGCCCGAGCATCCTCGAAAGGCTTAACGCACGATATTGCCATGTCTCTCCTGCCATGCCTTAATTTTCTTCTGACTCGTGTCCGTGTCGTGTGTGCTGCTACTATTATGCTCGTTGCGACACTCAGGCTCTTCGCATGTTCCTCCACGTTTTGCATTCTCATCTTCGCCATGCTCGCACCCATTCCGTATCCTTCCATTCATCACATCACAAATACTGTTCTCCCTCTCACCCACATTCCTCATTCCTCATTCATCATCCCCACCCATCCCAGCCCAATCCCATCCCATCTACACCCCAAACAACCTAAGCAGCCTTCGGCTTCTTCGTCCCATACTTACTCCTCGACGTAATTCTATTCGGCACCCCTCCCAAATCCCCCGCGCCTCTCACACAATGATACCTCACTCCCGGACAATCCTGTGCCCTCCCTCCCCTCACCACCACCACACTATGCTGCTGCACATTATGTCCTTCGCCCGGAATATATGCCGTGACGACCCTTCCACTACTCAGCCGTACACGACATGTTTTGCGTTCACCGGAGTTGGGCTTTTTGGGCCGTGTGATCCCGACTTTGAGGCAGACGCCGCGCATGCTGGGACGGTCGACGAGCGCGGGTGACGTCTTTTTGCGTAGGGGTTGCGGTTTGCGGATACCGCGCAGGACTTGGTTGTAGGTTGCGGAGTGGCGGGGCGTTGTGCTGAAGGGGGTGGAGGAGGTGAGGTTGAGGCTGGCGAGGCGGGTCGTGAGCGAGGAAGGTGATGAGTGTCTTGTGCGGGCATGTGTGATGGTTGGTCGGAGGAGACGGTGGAGGAATGTGAGTGGCATTGTCGGCAGAAAGTGTTTGATTGTGACCAGGTGTGCCTTTGTGGTTTTGGAGACTCCTGTGATAGGTTTCTTGTGGATTCGAATATATTGAGCGGAGTTGGGCTTGGGCGAAAGGTTCAGGCGATAGGTGTATTTCCAGATGCGAATTTGTGAAATCGAGTCTTTCAAATAATTGAGTTGAGGTTGTAATGGTGATTACGTAATACTACAGGGTATGCGTTCGGTGGCAGTTTTGAACTTTGTCAAAATTATAAGCGCACAAAATGAACACACGCATGCCACGGAATCTGATTGCATTAAAGGATGATGATATTGATACACATTACATGGTCGTCTTACACATTAAACGTAAGGAAAGGAGAGATTCCTAATCTAAACTATTCTAACATTTTGATGCTCTTTGAGCTTTGTATGCGATAATCCCAAACGCCTTTTCAAATGAGAACAACATCCACACTTCCTCCTACTCACCAATAGTCACACTCTTTCACAGCTCTCAGCATTAATTGTAAAGCACCAACGCAAGCAATGCCATACGACAGAATAAGCCATATCTCATCTGCCTGAAATATGCTGCTCTCACATCAAAGTCCACCTCTTCCGATACCTCCATATTTCTAGGCAGAGGATGCATAACAATAGCCGTCTTCTTCGCATGGCGCATCGTCTCACTGTTGACAATGATTGTGTCCTTGACCTTATCGTACTCTTCCAGACTTGGGAAGCGCTCCTTCTGCACACGCGTGCAATACAGCACATCACTCTTTGCCACAATTTGAGCAGTCAACTCCGTACCTTCAGAGATGAGTTGGCCAGTAGCGACGAGCTTCTGACGAACATCCCTTGGAAGAGCAAGGGAGGTGGGTGATACAAGCTGAACTTGTACGTTGTAGTGCTCAAGGAGCTTGCAGAGGGAGTGCACTGTACGGCCGTACTTGAGATCTCCAATGAATGTGATGACCAGACCGTTCAGCGTTCCGTGCTCTTCGCGGATGGTGAAGAGGTCAAGGAAGGCTTGAGTTGGGTGCTCGCGGGTACCGTTTCCGCCGTTGATGACTGGCACTGGTGAGTATTTAGCGGCAATGTCAGCACTTTCGTTGTCGGGGTGGCGGAGAACCACAGCGTCACCATAGCAGGCAAGAGTGCGAACAGTGTCTTGTAGAGTCTCGCCCTTTTGTGTGCTTGAGTGAGCTACTGGGATTGCGATGGTGCGACCACCCAGCCTTTGCATAGCAGCGTCGAAGGATGCTGACGTTCGTGTAGAAGGCTCATAGAACATGGTGCAGAGTAGTTTACCCTTGAGAATATCAAGAACACCATGTCTTTGAACAGCAATGCGCATGTCTGAAGCCACTGTGAACAGAAGGTGCAAATCTGCCTTGGTGAACTGAGATACAGAAATGATGCTTTTGTTCTTGAACGATGAATTCACCAGCAGATGTTGTGAACTGATTGTCAGTGCTATGGCGGCCCGAAGTGAGATCCCCAGAGCCTCTTCCTGGAAGCCAGCTTGAGTCGGTCTGTCACGGTCCGCAAGAGAGTCAGGGACGTTCGAGTTGAAGAAGTTGCCGCTGATGCTACCTCTGTTGACGCTGAAGCGGCGAGTGTCGATAGACTGGAGGGCAGCGGTACCAGAGTTGCGAGTTGACGTCGTCTCATCAACAGCAGTGGAAGATTCGTCGGCGCTAGTCTGGTAGTCGACATTGCTGATCTCCAAATCGTAATGTCTTGACATAGCTTCAATGAGCATCTTTGCGTTCTTGATGTTTGTGACAAGAGGTGTCTGGTAGTCAATGGCCATACGTCTGGTGCGATATCCGCTACTCATGTAGTTGGCTGGGCGACGATACCTGTTACTGGAAGGCAAGTTGATGTACAGATCGATGAGGTTGTTGGACAAGTGCTGCGTTAGGGAGTATTCTGGGTTCTGCTCCTCATCTTTGCCCAAGACTTCGAGGAACTTGACAGGCACGCCATTCTCCTGCAGGAAATCAGCCGTACCAGGAGTAGCGAAGATGTTGAAGCCCATCTCGTTGACCTTCTTGATGAAAGGTAAAAGCTCAGTCTTGTGCTCGTACGAACCAATGGAGAATAAAATGTTGCGCTTTGGCAGACGGAAGCCAGTGGAGATGAGACCCTTCATGTATGCCTCATACTTGTCACGACCGAAACAAGCCACTTCACCAGTTGAGGCCATCTCGACACCAAGAACAGGGTCAGCACCAGATAGACGAGAGAACGAGAACTGAGGCACCTTGACACCAACATAGTCGGCTGGGATGTTGATTGGTGGGTAACCTTGTACTGGCAGACCGACCATAGCCTTTGTCGCCATCTCGATAAGGTCTACACCCATTACCTTTGACACGAATGGGAAAGATCGAGATGCTCTGATGTTACATTCAATGACCTTGATCTCATTGTCTTTGGCAATGAACTGTATGTTCATTGGGCCAGTGATGTTGAACTGATTGGCAATCTTTTGTGTTGCTTCTGTAATCCTACGGATCGTCTCTGGCTCGAGATCTTGAGGAGGGAGAATCAAAGTGGCATCACCAGAGTGCACACCAGCATTCTCGACGTGTTCAGAGATGAAGTGGCACAGGAGCTCACCATTCTTCGCGACTGCGTCCATCTCAATCTCCTTGGCACCTTCGATGTACTTCGTGATGACAACTGGGTACTCCTTGGAAACTTCAGAGGCTTGGTTGAGGAAGTTGGCCAGGTCCTTCTCTGAGTATACTGTGTTCATGGCGGCCCCACTCAAAACATAAGAAGGTCGAACCAATACCGGGTATTTGTCTTCGCAAAACTTTCGTGCCTCGGAAATGCTAGTTAGGTTCTTCCAAACAGGTTGATCGACCATGATGGTGTCGAGGATACGGGAGAATGTATATCTGTTCTCTGCGTTGTGGATCATCTGTGGAGCTGTACCTAGGACCTTCACATTCTGTCCTGCAAGTGCGAACACAATATTGTTTGGCGTCTGACCTCCTACTGAGACTATGACACCACTGGAGGTTTCGAGTTGGTAAATGTCGAGAACGGTTTCGAGCGTAATGTTTTCGAAGTAAAGCTTGTCAGCTTCGTCATAATCCTATAATCGGCTTAGTACTACTAATAGTGAGTTGGGGCAATAGACTAAATTAAACTTACTGTGCTCACAGTTTCCGGATTGTACTTCGATGTAAGTTAGTATATATCATGAATGTTGAGGAAGATTGTGCAAAAGAATAGTGTGAGGAGTGCTCATCGGATTTCCCATAGAGAAAATTTCTCTTAAGGTAGGCATATCCCAAACCATCTAAGCTTAGGAAGGAGCGACTTACGTTGACCATGACCGTCTTGAACCCATTCTCACGTAGAGTGCGAATAGCACGAACCGAGCACCAATCGAACTCAACCGAAGAACCAATACGGTATACACCAGAACCAAGAACCATGATACCTTTGTCGTTGAAATCGACATCGTGCTCAGAACCATTGTAGGTCAGATACAGATAGTTAGTATAAGCTGGAAACTCCGCAGCAACAGTATCAATCTGTTTCACAAAAGGCGTGATTTGAGCACGGGTTCGGAGCTCACGGATTGCAAGCTCGTTCGTGCCCGTAAACATTGCAATCTGTCCATCAGAGAAACCGTTCTGCTTAGCTTCCCGAAGGAGGGACGTAGGCAAAGTCGAAATGTTGTACTGCTTCATAGTCGTGCCGAACTTGATCAAGCCTTCGAGCTTGGTCAAGAACCACTTGTCGATCCTCGTCATCTCCCAAATCTTCTGTACGCTGTAGCCTTTGTGCATAGCATTAGCGATAGCAAACAGACGTTGGTCAGATGGTGTCTGGAGTTCACTGTCAATAGACATGAGAGCGTCCGTCTCGTTGAAGCCAAGGTTGGAGTAGTCGACAGCACGAATACCCTTTTGGATAGCTTCTTCGAACGTGCGACCAATGGCCATGATCTCACCAACACTCTTCATGGAAGAGCTCAAAAGGTTGGAAACACGAGTGAACTTCTTCAGATCCCAACGAGGAATCTTAACCACACAGTAGTCCAAAGAAGGCTCGAAGCAAGCGCATGTCTCCTTTGTAACGGAGTTCTTGATCTCGTTCAAAGGGATGTTCAGACCGAGCTTGGCTGCCACGAAAGCTAAAGGATATCCAGTAGCCTTTGATGCCAACGCAGAGGATCTGGATAGACGTGCATTGACCTCGATGATACAGTACTCCCTTGAATCGGGGTTTAGTGCGTACTGAATGTTGCACTCTCCGACAACGCCGAGATGCCTGATCACATTGACTGCAGTCGTACGAAGCATGTTGTAGTCTTCATCGGATAGAGTTTGCGAGGGCGCAACGACGATAGAATCTCCAGTGTGGATACCAAGAGGGTCGAAGTTCTCCATGTTACAGACAGTAATGCAGTTATCCTGACAATCGCGAACGACCTCGTACTCAATCTCCTTCCAGCCTTTCATGGAGCGTTCAATAAGAACTTGAGGACTGGCGGCGAAAGCCTTGTTGCAGAGTTCGAGCAGTTCTTCTTCGTTGTTGGCAAAACCACTTCCTAGACCACCGAGGGCGTAGGCTGCACGAACGATAACGGGAAAGCCAATGTCCTTGACAGCGTGCATCGCCTCTGGGATGGTATTGGCAGAAGCTGACTTTGCGCACTTCTCGCCAATAGACTCCATGCTTCGAGCAAAGAGCTCACGATCTTCAGTTGTGATGATGGTTTGGATAGGAGTACCAAGGACTTTGACACCAAGCTCTTCAAACTCATCCTTGAGCGCAATACCTACACCCAGTGCAGTCTGACCACCGAACGTGACGTAAATTGCATCAGGTCTTTCACGCTTGATGACCTTGCGCACAAAATCGGGAGTAACAGGAAGGAAGTAGACCTTGTCGGCTAGACCTTTGGATGTTTGGATGGTGGCGATATTCGGGTTGATGAGAATAGTGTAAATGCCTTCTTGCTTCAAAGCTTTGATGGCCTGACTTCCAGAGTAGTCAAACTCACCAGCTTGACCAATACTGAGACCACCACTTCCCAAAACAAGCACTTTCTTTGGGTGGACACGAGGACGAAGTCTCTCATTTTCCTCCTTAACTCCGCCCGGAAAGCGTACAGGCTCGCTCAATTGCGCCAAAGACTCAGCCGAACGCTTGATAGTGTCGATGAAGACGTCGAAAAGTACTTCTGTGTCGCGAGGCCCAGGGGCACTCTCTGGGTGGAACTGCACACTGAAGTAAGGTCTTGAGACGTGATGAATACCCTCGTTACTTCCATCATTGGCGTTCACAAAGAGCTCCTCCCAACCTTCTGGCAGTGAATCGCGATCGACCTGGAATCCGTGGTTCTGAGACGTAATGTAACACTTTCCAGAGATCAAGTTTGTGCATGGAATATTGTGACCACGGTTACCATACTTCATTTTGGACGTGGTACAACCAGCTGCGCGTGCTAACAGCTGATGACCCAAGCAGATACCGAATACTGGTGTCTTGCCGTCTTCCATTGCGACCTGAATGTTCTTGACTGTCTTGCCGAGCATAGCAGGGTCACCAGGACCGTTCGAGATGAACAGGCCATCATACTCTGATGCAGCAAGCTTTGGAAAGTCATAGTCCCAAGGCACAACTTCCACTTCAACACCACGGGTCACGAGACATCTCAATTGATTGAACTTGAGACCTACATCGACGCAAACAACACGCAGACCACGACCAGAAGGGTGCTTGAGCGCCACGGCTTCTGGGGGGTAGTAGACCTTGGGCTGTTTGATCGAGACTGGATGGCATTGTTAGACTACTGATCATTATATGCATTTCAGTGGCTTCCTCACCATCCGCAACCAAATTCCGCTCATTCTGATTGGAGAAAGCAAGATCTTCGAACATCTGCTTTCGTTGCTTCTCCAGCTCGCCATTGACTAGGCTAGCAGGTGAGGAATCATCTTCGTTCTCGAGGGACAAGCTCTCAGAAGATTTCTGCTTTAATAATCTGCCTAGCATGCTACCCTTGCTTCTAATACGCTTTGTAAGTGCTCGGGTGTCGACTGCGTGGATGGCAGGAATGTCATGTTCTTTCAGCCAGGCTCCAAGTGAGGAATCCGCCAGCCAATGTGAGAAGTTCTCTCCTGCATACGATGCTACTACGAGGGCAGAAATGTGAACTTCTTCCGCCTCGAAGTACGCGGGGAGGTCCTTGAGAATAGCATCTCGCTCTTTGCGAGAAGGCACACCATAGTTGCCTTGGAGTGGGAATGTGCAGACCAAAATCTGACCGCGATATGAAGGGTCAGTCAGCGATTCTGGATAGCCTACCATGCCGGTCTGGAAGACCAATTCTCCGGAGACACTCTTGTCTGCTCCGAAGCTGATACCCTCACAAGAGAAGCCATCCTCAAATTCCAGACGCATCAGACGTCGTTCCGGCATAGCTGAAGGCATGTTTGCTTGTTGTTAGGTATTTGGGTATTGAGTCCAGGGGTTCTTCAATTGGAAAAAGACCTTGCCACAGATCAAGCGATGAATGTGTATCAGCAAAAGCCACGCTGCATTTCCCTTTCAGATCCCTGCTGTTGTAGCAACAGAAGCAGAAATGAGTTGAAGAATGAGATTAGCAAAAGGATATAGAACAGTGATCGCTCAGAAGCTGATACTCTGATATCAAAAAATCTTGAAAAGAAAAAAGGTTATTTAGCAAGTCTGACTCAGGGTTCGTGTCCGTCACATGATTGCCAAGCACTTGTGATTTTTGCTCCAGATTACCTTTAAGCTTTTGCTACATTGCTAAATGTTTGTGTTTCAGGTCAACGTCAGAATCCTATAGGCAATGATTATAAAGCTGACTGTTCCAAACAGTGGCTAGGACTAGAGTACACATCTTGATAGCTTTGGAAGCTCTTCGTCAGTACGCCCATGGTGTTGGCGATCATTGTGGGGTATCTGTTTACGCTAAATGACAAGCTACAACGGTTGGGGAGGTGGGCGTGCTTTGGCCTTTGATTGAATATGAACACGCTGTCGACGTGTGCAGGGCACTGAGCCACCCGCTCTTCTTCGAGAGTTGATGATAGTACTTCCCTTCTAAAATCCCTGTTGCTGGTCATTGGGATTCTTGTTAGAGGAGCTCTTTCGTCCTCGCCACCTCTCGTCAGTGTCTCACGTTCTTCCTCACCGCCCCGACTCGCCCACTGTCAAGCGCTATCTGGCATCGCCACCCATTGTCTTTCAATGTCACCATAGCGGTCTACTTTAGTGCAGCAAGATGTTCTCCTCCCTCCTGCGTCCGAATCGATCGCAGCGTAAACGACGACCCAGCCGCTCCGAGCCTTCCTACTTCCACCGAGACGCGCCATTTCGTGGCGCTGTGTACGAGACTCGATCCTATCAACATCCAGACGACCGGCAAAGACCTTCGGATAGCTACCACGATGAAGACGAGGATGCTGTTGCATCAGACGAAGACGATGGCCAAGATCAAGACCTAGATGAGATTACACCACTATTACCAATCTTTTCAGCAGCTCATCTGGGTGAGTTTGGGACATCAAACTGGCTGCTTCTAGCCTATGATCTAGTAGGATGCTAATATACCACCACAGATGCACTCCCTCTATATAACATCACGCATTCTATACGACTCCTAATAATCCAGAGATGTGAAACGGCAAGTTAAGATATCAGACTCTTGGCTTGTAGCGAATGATCAAGTAGAATGCTAATACTCCACCACAGATCTTGACTTGGGAGCAGCTTCGATCACCTCAGATATCTCAATTCCTGGTCAAGCCTATTCAGCAGCAAATTCAGGATTCACATTGGTCAAGAGCTATTACTTATGCACTTATAGCCAATTGCTTGCAGTTTAGTAAAGAAGCACAAGCAAATCCAGGAAGTTCAGGATTTTGTAAGACTAGAGCCATGCTCGCAGAAATGCTGGCTATGAGGCTGCTGAGAGAGTTCTCTACAAGAGAACTGATAGACGTTCTTTCGTACGACTTTGATCCTCTCCAAGGCATACCACCACCTCCTACAGCTCGAGGCGGTGCGCCGTCCCAGAAAAGTGCATTCAAGTTCTCTGAATACCGTCCTGTAAGTATACGAACCTCGGCAATTGAAGTCGCCATTAGAGCTCAAGCAAAGCGCTTTCTGGCGCACCCGTTGGTTGTCCAACACTTGGAGGCTGTCTGGGCGGGTAATATTGTCTTCCATTCCGCTGCCGATAACTTTCACAGATTTCCTCCAAAGCAACTAGATCATGCCGTTAGACAATATGGGACGACGCGCAGTGCTGAGATGCCTCGTAGCCAGTTGATAAGGCGTGCAGTAACGTTGTACGATCCTGCAGATGCATCAGTCTTCAAGCTCTCTCGCCTTCGAGTTCCACGCTATCGACAGCTGTTTTCTACTCTATCTTATATCATCATGCTTGGTTTGTTCTTGGCAGTGCTGATCGAACGATCACTTGAGATTACAGCCTTGGAAGTCATCTTCTGGTTCTGGAGTACTGGTTTCATGCTAGACGAGCTTGTTGGATTCTCTGAGCAAGGATTTGGGCTTTACATTATTAGTGTATGGAACGCCTTTGATGTAGGGATTTTGATCATGTTCTTCATCTACTATGTGCTACGACTTTACGGCATTATCATTGCGGCCAGTCATAAACATCATATTGCCGACATGGCTTATGACGTGCTTGCAAGTACAGCAGTGTTACTGTTTCCTCGCTTATTCAACTTCCTGGACCATTACAGATACTTCTCTCAACTCCTGATAGCCTTCAGGCTGATGGCGCAAGATCTAGTGGCTCTTCTCATTTTGATGGCCATCACTTGTAGTGGTTTCTTCGTCGCGTTTACGCTCTCTTTTGGTCAACAGCAATTCGGTGGTCCAGCGGGAACCATATACGCACTCTTTCAGATTGTTATGGGCTTTACACCAGCAGCATGGGCCGTCTGGGATCAGTACAATATCTTGGGACAATCGCTTCTGGTGATATTCATGATTATTTGCCACTTCTTGGTTGTTACGATTCTCATCACTGTGCTTACCAACAGCTTCATGGCTATTGTACGAGAAGCGAATGAGGAGCACCAGTTCTTGTTTGCTGTCAACACAATATCAATGGTACATCGAGTATTGCATCCCTCTGTCGATTCTGTCACTAACATTTAGTAGGTCAAATCTGATGCTCTGTTCAGCTACATCGCCCCAACTAATCTGATTGGTTGGCTGTTCAGTCCTGTCAGATTCGTCATGCCTTTTCGACAATTTATCAAATTCAATCGCACTATCATTAAGGTCACGCACGTACCTATATTACTGCTCATTTACATTTACGAAAAGCTTCGTCTAGCTAGATTCTCGTACGAGCCTGACGAACTAATTGAGCAGCATGGGCAGAGAAACACTTTAATTCCCTTTGCACTCAATGGACCACCTGACTTGTTCAGTCCAGGTACACGACTAAGAGAACCTTCCATCACAGCCTTCCAAAAGGATCGCGCACTCGACGAAGTGTTCAGAAGACCATTTGAAGGAGATGCCACACTCACTAAGCAGCAAAACGAGAACCAGGATCAGCAAAGTAACGTGGTTGATAAATGGATTCATGGACTAAACGGAGGAGCAAGCGAGCCCGAAGAACAACCTCGATCTATTCTTGAGCGATTAGAACGTGCTCGACCCGTCGCCCGACGTGCCGCGACCTACGGAAGCGGACGGGGAAAACAGAAAGCATGGCGATCAGCTTCACAAACAGGTTCGGCAAAGTCTGATCCCGAAGACAGCTATATGAAGTCTATCCGACGACGACCACAACCTATTCGGGAAGAAGACGAAAACGCCTACGTTGAAACCCATGTGACTGATCGAGACGCTGATGATGAATTGCTCACTACAGATCATGAAGATGAGTCCAACGATCTAAGTACCACCTCACCACCACGGCAAGCAGGTGACGGAAACGTTACAGAAATGCATGAGGAAGACTTGGCCACCCCAACAGACCCCAAGAACTACGTACACTTCCCAGACGAACTGATTCTGGGCACGACTACTCAAAGCCAGACGGAGAACACCAGGCCCAAATCTGATAAAGGAGCTCCAGCAGACACTATCCGCCGCGCAGCACACCATCGCAACTCGTCAACAACCACCATACTCTTCAATCCCCAATCCGAACGTTCCGAAACTTCCTCACTCTCTCCTCGCCGCCCACAACGCGATGTTCTAGAGCATAATCGTCCTCGTCCCATGACCCGTAGCAATTCTACAAGAGCTCCGCAAGCACCGCTACCGCGTCGTACCAACAACATTCCCGCCACGCGCACTCGTCCAGGTCTTCCTAATCGCAGCCTCCAATCCACACCAAACGTCGCTCGTTTCCTCAACCTAGCCGCCGCGACCGACAGACGGGCACCATCATTCGAAGCATTCGCTCTGGATCTAGCCTCTGATATTGGAGACAATCGCAACGTTGTCCTCAACAACGACGACGCACCTTTTCTCAGCTCTATAACAAACCAAGAAACAGCGCGCAGAAACAGGAGGAGCGACGAGGAAAGCGTCCAAATGAGCCGGATCATGCTCGCTCGTATGAACACACTCGAAGAAGGTTTCAAGGATATGCTGCGTGAGGTCAAAGCGCTTGGGAGCGGTGTTGCTAGTGCCACGGCGAGTTCTAGAGGCAATAGTGCGAATGAGGCGGAAGGCGGTAAGTCGCCGAGAAAGATTGCGGCGAAAAAGATGGAAGCTGTGAAAGGGCATAAGAGTGTAGCGTCCGTGCAAAGTCTGGATGGTGCAGCGGAGGCTGAAAAGAGAAGGGGAAGTGGGTTGAGAGAAGTCGAGTCTGCGGAGGATACTGCTACCGTGGCGTCTGAGGTTGCACGCACAACGAAGTCGGCGGATGTGGCGCAGGAATCGCGAGTACCAAACAACAAACCACGAAGCTCTTTCTGAGAAGAATAATGAGGAATGGGGATACGAGGAGGTGTACGGCTGGAACAGGGGAGAGCTGGGAGAAGAGATTGTCTGGCGCTCTGACATGATTTAGAACTTATGAATGATTGATTGATGTTGATGAATTTGGAAACAAACCTGACGGCCTGAATCAGAAACAAAAGATGTAGAATACCAAATTGGAGATGACAAAGTCCTGCCGCACGGACAAAAGAAAGCACCTTTCAAGTATGCATTCCCATAGCGCTATTATTGATGACCCTACATGTCCTACAATAACAGGCGTAATCGTTGTGCTTGTCGTATTAAAATGCAACAGAGGATTATATTATGCGTCTAAAATGCTAGTCTGTGTCCCCAAAAAAATCCCAAGGACTCCCAATATCACTTATTTGTCACCATGCTCCCTTTTATACTCTTCAACACCCTTCTCCGCAGCCTCCTTCACCGTAACCTTGCCCGCCACAATTTCCTTGACCTTGTCATGTATCGTCGTCCAGTCCTCAAATAACGTAAATGGCATATCCTTCCTGACACAATAATTCACCAAATCATGTCCCTTCTTCGCGAATAACAAATCCGTCTCACTCGCCGCACTCAAATCACTCACACCATCACCCGCATAGAACAACGTCGGTCTCCTGCTAGCCGGCAGCTGTGCATAAGGCCGAATACTCTTGCTCTTGTCGTGACCGAACCCGCTTTGAGGATGGCGGAAGACGATTTCCCAGCCGTCCTTGGTGTCGCCGTTGCAGTCAGGGTGGTATTTGACATCGTTTGCGATGATGGAGATGTTGTCTGCGGAATCGCCGAGCATATGCTGCAGGAGGGCGCGGATGATGGGTTCCATGCCGGAGGAAAGGACGACGACGGGGATGTTTTGCGCCAGCGACCATTCGTAGAAAGCTTTGAACCCCGGGTCGAGTTTGATGTTTTTGATCAGCAGCGATATGCATTCGTTGAAGGGTGTGTGGACTGAAGCCATCATGTCGGTGAAGCTGTCGCGGAAGTTCTTTCTGTCCTCTAGCACGTCTTGGTTGCCTTGCTTGCGCTGCGATTGCCCGAAACCGAGGTTGTCGGTGAGCCAGTCATTGCTGTCGGATTGGGTGATTGTGCCGTCGAAGTCGGAGAAGAAGATGAATTTGACGCCGTCTTTGAGGGCGGGCACCTAGGATTGGGTTGTTAGTTATAAGCTGTAGAGCTGTAGGAAAGGTATACGGGCACCTTACGTTGGGTTCTGTTTCTGACATCCTCCAGATTGCGATGGAGTGCTGACGGGATCTTTGGCGGATGGTGCGGTGGCAGTCGCAGTCGACGTGGGTTTCGCGCCAATCTTTGATGTAGGTGGTGTATGGTTTGGGAAGCGCCATCGCATTGGCATTTGGCATTAAATTGTGCCGCTAATGCTTGGTGTTCCACTGCCAAGTCCAAGCCATTGATAGATCGTCATTATTTTCACGTGTCGGTAGTCTGTACTTTTTGAAACACTCTTGTGACATTCCCTGCACTCCCACGACCTCGAGTTATGCAAGCTGGTTTCAACTTACTGAGACTGCCTTGCTCGAAACTGTCTCCATACTCCTCAATAACACGGAAAAGTTCTAGCAAGCTTCCGTTGCAGGCGATATGTGTAGAGTGTCATTTGCTTAGCACAGCAGGGGTGAGGCAGCGTCCTCAGTATAGCTCCAGACATGGGAGAGTCTTGACAAGGTCACTTCATAGCACCGCCAAACAGTCACAGGAAAATGACAAGGCCATGGAGGAGAGGCTGCAGAGGCTAAAGAGAGATTTCGAGGTCCAAAAAGCCGCAGAAGAAGCAAAGAAGAAAGCAGAAGAGGAACGTTTGAGAAAGGAAAAGGAAGAACGAGATCGCCGACAACGGGAAGAGGCGGAGAGGTTGAAGGCCGAGAAGGAAAAGGCGGAAAGGGCGGCACGAGAAGAAAAGGAACGACAGGAGAGGGAGGCTGCGGAGAAAGCAAAACGAGAAGAAGAGCTGCAGAGGCCACGAGAAAGGTCAAAGAGGCAAGAAATAGTACAAGAGAAATCCAGCGCGAAGACCCAAGCTATAAAGCTGGACGTGGGACGAACAGATACAAAAGACGAAACCATTCCTAGTCCAAGCACTCCTTCACCAGAGACAATCGCTTCACCTCCTACCAACCAGCTACCTCCTGCTAAACCCACAACATCTATCCCTACAACTCCGCCACCTCCACGACCACTCTCCAAGCCTACTCCCTCAACCTCCCACACCAAGACCAATTCCTCCCTCCTCACTGCAAATGGCAAAATCGACTGGACAACATGGACCCAACAACTCCCCTCCCACACCGCCAACCTGCGCTTCGAACTAACCAAGCGCTTCCACCGCTACATGGAACACCTTCTCAACCTAGCCGCCATCTACTCCCAGCGCCTGAATATCTACACCGGCACCGACTACACCGGCATTTCCGCCCTGCGCACCGCCATCGGCTCTCAAGAACAACTTGTGCGTAGTGCCTTACATTCCGTCGCCGGCGCAAAAGACGACTACGCCGCCGCCTTCGCCGCACAAGCCGCGTCACAAAAGGAAGTCGTCCAACTCCTCGAGCGCAAACATAGCTGGACATCCTCAGATCTGGAACGCTACATGGCGTTGATTCGCAGCGAGCACATCAACGAGCAAGGCGTACAGCGAGCGAAAGAACAATTAGCCGAAAAGGAGCGGCAACTGGAAGAAGTGCGTTCGGCGCTGGAGAAGAGTGAGAGGAGATTGTATCACGAGGAGCAGATTTGGAGTGATACGATTAGGCGGAATAGCACGTGGGTGACGTTTGGATTGATGGGGTTGAATATATTGTTGTTGTTGGTGAGCTTGGCACTTTTGGAGCCGTGGAGGAGGAGGAGGCTGGTCAGGGAGATTAGGAGGGCGTTGGATGAGAAGGTGGCGGTGCCGGAGACGATGGTGCAGATGATGCCTGCGTCTGCCACTGCTACCGCTGCTATTGCGCCAATAGAGACGGCTGTGGACGCTAATGTCGCGCCAGCAACCAAGAGTCTTGAGCAAATTAAGCACGACATGCCAATTTCAACGAACATCGAAACTGACGCATCGAAAGACGAGCCGATCAGCCTCGACACGCATCTCCCGATAGACACACCAGCCTCACCATCACAATCAGAAACAGAACCAGAACCAGAACCAGAACCAGAACCAAAACACCCAACAACATCCTCATCCACCACATCAGCTACACCAACCATCCCTCCTCGACCAAGCCCAACCACAACCGACAACGACCACCCAAACCCAAACCCAAACCGCACCTACACAAATCCACAACCACAACCCCAATCCAACCTGTTACCACCCTTCAAACTCTGGGCAGGCACCTACACCTCCACCTACACCCTATACAAAGCGTACTGGGCCGACCTCTTCAGCGAGCGCCCAGTCACTTGTAAGAAGATAGAGGTGACGCATAAGATGCTTGAGGGCGCTGCGGCTGGTGCGGCGTTTATGGGGCTGGTGTTTTTGGCGCTTTTTCCGAGGGGTGGTGGGTAGGGTGGAGGTGAATCAGAGAAGGCATCGGGGAACGGAGAAAGTGGAGAGGAGAAGAGAGCAGAGGGGCTACGGGTGAGGCGTGAGGCGTGATGTATGTCAACAGCGAAATGTACAGTATCAAATGCGCGAGCTTGAAAGCGCGGGGTTGTCCATCCTCGAGGTGTTTTGTGTAATACTCAAATTAGTGTCAGAGGCGATGGATGATAGCTTCGGCGGTACAGTGTATACAACGAGGATAGATGTATAGATAGAAGTGGCATAGCGTATGTACATCACATGGATGAGATGAGACGAGTTGATAGTAAACAAAATCATCTACATTTTCACTCCCCACCCACTACTGTACTGTCTATCCTCAGCAGCTAGCTTCATGAGGCTGGCTGTTCTGAATACCGAATGCACGCAATATCTGTTTGTAATACAGCAGCTTGTCGCACGTGAGCAGCATGAGAAAAGAAATGTTGTCGTATGCACGTTCAGTGGATGGATAGTGTTCACATTTCTTGCACGCCAAATATACAGTCCGTATCTTCATCACAGTCCAGCAAACCATCGTCAAACACAAACATTCCCACCAACCACACCCATCCACTAACAACTCCAAACACCAACAACACCATCCCTCCTCCCCTCAACCAGAAACCCATCTTTGATCCTCACTCTCTCCACCACACTCAGACTCGCAACACCACCACCACCACCACCACTCCCTTTCACCGCCGGCATCTCTCCACCATCCAGCTGGTCCAGTCCAACATCCATTCCAGTTTCAACCGAAATCATATCATTTACAGTCACACTACTGCGCCTACTACTGACAGCACCACCAGAAGCTGCAGTTGATGAAGATATGGCTCCGGCACCACAATCCCATTGCCGACCATCTGTTTTATCGTACACTTTGACTACGGCCTCGCCTGCGGCGGCTACGATGCGGCGAGCGTCGAACATCATGCTGGTGATTGGGTTGTCGTAGCCGAATGCGTCGTAGATTGTGCCTGTGCGTAGGTCCCATATCTAATATCAAATTGATTGTTAGCATTGTCCGTGCTCATGTCATCGAAAAGAAAGAATCTGCAAACAAAACTCACCCTAACGCTCCTATCCAGACTTCCCGTCACCATATGGACATCATCGAACTGCAAACAAGTGACCGGCCCCGTATGTCCCACCAAACTCCGATGCACCTGTCCACTCCTCAAATCCCACAATCTAACCATCCCATCCGCTGTTCCACAAGCCAACGCCGCATCAAAACACTGCACTGCGCCCACAAAATCCGCGTTCGAATCCGGCGTTCGTCCTGTTTGGCGCCATGAGCTACCAGGATCTGCGAGAGGTGCGCCGAAGAGACTAGTGTTGTTGTTGGTGGAGTTTGCGGAAGGGACGTTGATGTTGATGGCGGCCTGTGCGGCAGCCCACATGACGTCCATTGTTTGGACGCAGCGGCCAGTGGTGAGATCCCATTGGCGGAGGGTTTTGTCTGCGGAGCCGGAGACTAAGGTCGAGTTGTGGAAGTGGAGGGCTGTTACTTCGGCGACGTGGGAGGAGAGGTTGAAGATTTCGCAATCGGCCATGCTGGAGGCGGTGGGGGCTGGGTGGTCGGCGAAAGTGTAGTCGTCGTCTTCGTCAGAGGAGTCTTTGTTGATTCGAGTGTCGCGGAGGGGAGTGTAGTCTGCTTGGGATAGATCCCAAAGGCGGACGGAGGCGTCGAGGGAGCCGGTTGCCACGAGGTTGTCCTCGACTTGAAGGCAACGAACGGAGGAGAGGTGACCTTCGAGGAGACCGATGCAGCGGCCGGCGTTCAGGTCCCAGACTCGTACGGTGTCGTCAAGGGCTGCTGTGACCATTGTGCCAAAGGGCACGTCAAAATCAAGGGCAGTAATAATGTCGTTATGAGCTTGCAGTTCTCGGATTTGCGAGCCTGCTTGGAGGTGCTCGTGGAGTATAAAGTTAGACTTTCGTCGCGTTGGTCTTGATCTCTTAACTTTTGGTGATGGGATCTTTTCATATATTGATTGTGACATGAAACTTGGTGAGTCTGCTATTGGTGAGTCTAGTGAGACCACGTCCACTGATTCGTCTCTTGTTTCTGTTGTCGAAGGAGGTGTTTTCTGCCCTTTAGCAAGAGCAGCTGCATCCTCGAGTTCTTCTTGCATGTCTTCAATCTTCGTGTCAACTTCTAGAAGGTCGTTTTCGAGCTGAGCTTCTTCTTGTTCCAAACCTGCCAGTCGATCTAGTACGAGTTTACGCATTGTATTTAGGTTTGCAATCTTGTTATCAATCTCGTGGATCTCTGTGCTACACATGTTCTTCCTAATGGTGAGCATTTCAAGCTTGTGCGTCATGGACACCTTGTCTTGATTCAGTTTGGCCATGTCTGGTGTGGAAATACTGTCTTCTCGGTCTGCAATGGCTTTGCGTCCTCTTGAGCCCCTACGTCCGGTTGGTTTCCGCTTGCTGGTGTCTGCTGGATCTGGTAACGTGGCTTGGAAGCCTTGGAACAGGGAGAAAGCATTGTTGGTCTTTGGGACATCGAGAAGGATGTCGTCTGGTATGTAGGTGAGGGCACGATGCTGTATCTCGTTTGTAGATAATCTTGCTCGGAGTATTTCTTTCGGCGAAGCCTGAGAAAGGGAGAAGACTTTACGCTGGACTAGAGGATGTCGGAGCTCTCGATGTAAATCGTTTAGGGCGACTTGATAGTGGCTTGCTATTCCTTCTCCTCCACCGATGAGATGTCCGGCAGTGGCTGTGACTTTTCGACTAAAAGCATCAAGCTGTCTTGCCTGTATACATGATAAGCCCGACATAAGCAGTCAACAACATTAGCACACTCACACTGGATTCGAGGATGCTCTGTTCGCCGCCAATGCTGCTTCTGCCACGGTCGTGCCGCTGGTGCGGTGCGCGATTAGAGTTAGACATATTTACCTGTTTTCCAATCTACATATTCTGTTCGTCAGTCACTACTGCGTAGAACGAAAGCCTTGTCTTTGAGAATGTCACGAGACTGTTGTTCTTGTCTCGTTTCAGATTGGAGCGGGTTGTTTCATCGCTCGGACGTCACTCCTTGATCTTCGAAAACAAACACACTTGAAACACCATCCTGCACATCAATTCAGCCTATCATGGATACAGCTATCGACCTGTCCGAAGCCTTCAAAGGCGCTCTGGATCTAGCCCATATCAGGTTTCAGCTAATGTAAGCTTCATACCTTGCGACCAATCCAAACAATCTCAAGAAGCTCAACATGTTACAGACGACTCGAAGACACAATCACCTTCCACCTGATCGAGCGCGTCCAATTCCCTCTCAATCGCACTGTTTACATCTCCGGTGGTGTCAAGATTCCAGATAGTAAACTGAGTCTCCTTGACTGGATGCTAAGCGAGCAAGAGCGTTTACAATCACTTGTGCGCCGCTATGAATCACCAGACGAATACCCTTTCTTCCCAGACGTTCTACAAAAGCCGATATTACAACCTCTACGATACCCCAAGATCCTACACCCCAATGATGTAAACGTAAACGACAAGCTCAAACAAAGCTACATTGAGCACATTCTACCAGCAGCATGTGTACAATTAGGTCGAGAAGAACGAGGAGAAGCAGAAGAACACTATGGCTCGACGACGACCTACGATGTGCTGTGTCTACAAGCACTGTCTAGGAGAATACACTTTGGCAAGTTTGTGGCAGAAAGCAAGTTTCAGACAGAAACGGAACGATTTGTGGCTCTGATTAAGGCGAAGGATAGGAAAGGCATCGATGAGGCTATTACGAATGCGGCGGTGGAGCAGAAGGTGTTGGAGAGATTACGACTAAAAGCAAACACATACGGCACAGATCCTAGTGTGGTGAATGGTGCATTGGGTCCTGTCAAGATCAATGCGGATGCTGTTGTAGCAATGTACAAGGACTACGTGATACCGCTCACTAAGGAGGTGGAGGTGGAGTACCTTTTGAGAAGGCTGAAAGGGACGCAATGGGAATGAGTGAATGGCTGACCATGGACAGCGCGAGTGTGTCTTGATGGTGGTCGTGATGGTGTTCGTGATGAAAAGGGGGTCGTGACCCATGAAATGGCATTTGGCTTCGTGCAATGAACATCTTTCTATTATGCCTCTGAGCGTGTAAGAGACATATATAAGTACACAGACTGCCTCTGTAATTTCCTCGATAAGCAAAAGAGCCTCGTCTAAGAATATTGACTAAGCACAACGCGAAATCTCAATTTCCCTCCGACTCCACCATACACGCGAGCACGTGACTTGACCCGTGTATACAATATAAAATAACAACTTTCAATACATCAGCCATAAATAACCTCTTCGATATCTGGTCACATTGCTGAATAGCTTACGCGGATATAGCCATCCTTCACAGGCATCAATAGCCCAGAAAATCAGTTCGCTGTCCTCATCCCTGAAACAATCCAGTAAGGATGGCAGTTGCTAAGGAAGAAAGAGGCTTCTCTGCCCTCAATGCCTTGGGTCTTGGTGATTCTGCAGAGATCGGAAAGAGAGGCTTGGATCTCCTCCTCAACCCGAAATGGGCAACATATCTTGTTCCATTCCTGTTGGTTGTGGAAACTGTGCTGTGTTCTTTGATCATCAGGACTGTTGGATGTACGTACAAGTCGATTGTCTATAATCATTGCGATCAGGAGAAGCTAACTTCCAGCAATAGACACAGAAATCGATTGGAAAGCATACATGCAGCAGATTGAAATCTATCTCGCAGGAGAGAGGAATTACGCCAAGATACATGGTGATACTGGACCTTTGGTATATCCTGCCATGCATGTGTACATCTACAGATGGCTCTATGAATTCACGCAAGGTGGCACAAATATCTTGCTTGCCCAGGTCTTTTTCGCTATCTTATACATCTTTACCCTCGGCGTTGTGATGGCTTGTTACAGGCGTGCAAAGGTATGTTTGGTGAACTTCTCAAGAGAAGGGAAAAACCACAATTCGAGGGTGTATTACAACGCCTTGCTAATACCGAGAAACAGGCTCCACCATACATCTACCCAATGCTCATTCTATCAAAGCGTCTTCACAGCATCTTCCTCCTTAGATGTTTCAACGACTGCTTCGCCATTTCATTCTTGTTCCTCGCCATCTATTTCTTTCAAAGAAAACAATGGGACATCGGTGCAATCATCTTTTCCTTGGGACTCGGAGTCAAGATGAGCCTTCTCCTCGCCCTCCCAGCTATCGTCATCCTACTTTATCAAGCCAGTGGTCCTTTGAAAGCACTCGGCCAGCTCTCCTTCATCGTCCAAGTTCAAGTATGTCTACCATATTTTGCGCTCTCCTCCCCTCCTCCAACACAAACCAAACCTAACACCTCCCAGCTCATGATCGCAGTCCCCTTCCTCCGCAAAGACGTCTGGGCCTACCTCGGCCGCGCCTTCGAGCTCACCCGCACCTTCAAATACGAATGGACCGTAAACTGGAAGTTCCTCACCGAGGAAACCTTCCTCTCCTCCAACTTTTCCCGCCTCCTCATCATCCTGCACCTGGCCCTGCTCGGCCTCTTCATCACAACCCGGTGGATGCGTCCCCTCGGCCGCTCCCCCCGCGACCTCATCCGTCTGGGCCTCGCAAACCCGTCCGAAGCAGCACAACGCAACATCATCGCCCAACTCTCCTCCGACTTCATCCTGACTTCGATCCTAACGAGCATCAGCATCGGCGCATTGTGCGCACGCTCACTCCACTACCAATTCTATAGTTGGATCGCTTGGGGCACGCCGTTTTTGTTGTACAAGAGCAAGATCAACCCGCTCCTGCAGGTCGCGATTTGGTTTGGGCAGGAACTCGCGTGGAACCAGTACCCACCGAATGAGCTCAGTTCGAGACTCGTGGTGGGGTGCTTGGCGGTTGTGGTGGTGCAGGTGTGGAATGGAACGGATGAGGTTAAGAGCAAGACGTTGATTCAGGCGAGGAATGAGGTGTTTGAGCATTTGGCGGCGAAGGAGAGGGAGGATAGGGGTGGTAAGGGACAGGGGCAGGTGGAGGGACAATTAGAGGCTGTTGAGGTTGGAAAGGAGGGGAGTGGTGGGACTGGGGCCCAGGCGGAGGCGAAGAAGGCTGTTAAGAGGGGTGGGAAGAGGAAGGCGTGAGATGAGGAGTGTGTAGTTTTGGTGGTGGAGCATGATGTGTTGGTATAGAATCATCCTATGTGTAAAATTGGAGAAATAGAGTGTCATAGGTCTGAACGAATTGTATAGACTACCATATACTACCATGAACGAGACTATTTGCAATGGTACGCATCTTTTTAATATCTAAGCTCACTATCTAGTCACACTGTAGACATACTGCTACCTTGGTCGATCAAGATCCAACGCGTGTACCATACCAAGCTTCCGTGCTTATCCATCACTTGCACTCATATTCTGTCCTAGTCGCTTCAGCTTCACATTTGAGCCTTGCCACACCCCGCCAATGCTCAAAGACACTAAACCGCAAACTCCAGCCATTCAAGTGTACGCTCATCATCGTTTGTCCATACATAATAAGGCGGCTTTCCCTCTAGTGTAACAGGACATTCCGGACGTTCGAGAAGATGTTCTCGTGTCGCTTCGCCGCACAATGCCATTTGAATGATGTCGAATGCTATGCTTTGTTGAAGGTTATGAAGGTGAGATCGGTCTCGCATCTCAAAGTCTTGGCACCAAAACTTTTGACGTTGTTGATTTGTAAGATGAAGGTTGAAAAGTTGTGGAGTGTGCTGGAGGGATTTTTTGAGTCGGACTCGGTGAGTTGGTTGATAGGTCCCTTGATAACCGAGCTGGGAACTTCTAGAGCCTCGGTCAAGCCTTTGACTGTGCAGCGTTTAGTCGTGATCTTTCTGTCTGGACCTCTCTGACGCATATCGATGTCCGTCTTCTTCACGTCCTTGCATACACAGCGACCTTTCGTTGGTTGCAAGCAGTGTGCACTGCTCCAGATAGCTCCTGACCTTCATCTAATCACCGATTGCTCATAAGTCTTACTCATTCACTCACACAGCCTCCTCCTCTCCTTCGCTCTCAGACGACGGCATCCTCCCCACCATTCCATTTCCCCTCGCATCCTCGTTATCACTACTATCCTCATCACTCCCACTGCCTGCCACAACACTCACGCCAACTTTCTTATCAAACTCCTTGTCTTCCTTCGGCCAATACGCCATCTTCCGCCACTCCTTCTCATCGCGGACAACGTTCACGATCTCGCCGCCGAGTTTGTTGGAACGGTCTGCGAGAGCGGCTGTGTCAACGACGACGAATGAGCCCCGTTTGAGCCAGATCGTGGAACGAAAGCGGGAGGGGAGTTCGACTAGTTTGACTGGTGAAGGTGTAGTGTCGGATGTGAGTGAATTGGCTTCCGAGGTGATTGAGGTGGCCGGATAAAGGACTTGGTAAAGGTTGTTACCTGACATTGCGGTGATGCGGGCGAGGGTGTGGTGGGGTGGAAGAGTGGAGGGAGGGGTTGTTGTTGCGAGGGCGGTGGCTTGGAGTTGCCGCCGAGGCTGTTTGGGCTTTGGCATGCTTGTGGATGTGTTGGCTTGAAAATGTGCAGACGTGCAGACGGATGGTGATGCATTTGCTTTCGCTCAGAGATGTGCCGAAGATATTTTTGGTAGATGCACGTGACCGCGACAGCGTGAGATCTTCACTCAACGCCGGCATACTTTTTGACTTAGAAGCGGGTCATGTAGTTCTAATTATTCAGCAGAAGGATAGGACACGTCTTTTGTGATACCCAATGTATCTTATCTCGCTCTTCTCCATGGTATTTTTGGTGTAAAACATCCTTTCCTTCATCTTTTCCATTCTTTCCCTCTCCTCAACATTGTGGTGAATACGTGCCCAAGATGCCCCCACTCCACCTCTTCAACGTCGAAGGTTCCTCCTCTTCGTCCAACAACTCCAGCCATATTCAGGTCCAGCATGGAGCTCCCACAGCGATCGAGCTGGACGAAATGGACATTGGAGGCGGTGCTGTTTACCAAGGCCCGAGCAGGCCCAAGACTGCCTTCACTCGAGCTTCAACCTATCATGAAGTCGATCGAGCAGTGCCAGACTCTCCATCGTACCCAAAGACGCCCAACGAACTCGAACTTAGTCGGCCTCCAAGTCCAGCTGTCAGTGCTGCTCACACTGCCGATGCGATGCCCACATGGAGTAGTCCTAGCATGAACAAGTGGAGGATACTAGGAGCCTGTTTATTTTGCTTGTCAAATGGCTGCAACGATTCTGCGGTTAGTTGTCGCTAAAGGGTGTGAGTCCACGATTATTATATACTGACTTTGAATTCCAGCCTGGTGCCTTACTGCCCTACATCGAGGAATACTACCACATTGGCTATGCTGTAGTTTCTCTCGTTTTCGTCGCCAATGCAATTGGTTTCGTTCTTGCGGCATTCTTCATACATACCTTGGATGAGAAGTTTGGTCGAGCAAAGACGTTGATGTTCTCTGATTTTGTGCTTCTTGTGTCATACATTATCCTCGTGGTCACACCACCGTTTCCGGCTGTGGTAGTCTCGTAAGCATTTGCAATGGTTAGATCTTGGGATCATACTCATGATCGATAGATTCTTCATTTCCGGATTTGGTATGGCTGTTGCACTTTCTCTGGATAATGTGTTCATAGCGAATCTGGCCAATGCGCATGTTTTGCTAGGCTTCTTTCACGGGAGTTATGGTATCGGTACGTTCGGAAGTCCTTTTTTGTTTGCACATTACTAATATATTGTTATCTGTCTAGGAGGTATTATTGGACCTATCGTAGCTACAGCACTAGTCTCTCATGGTGCATTATGGTCACGCTTTTACTTCATCATCCTGGCAATGCGCGTTGTCAGCTTCTTCCTCAACGGGTGGTATGTTCAGTATAGCTACTATATCTATTTGGCATAGTGTTGATGTTTGTTCATTAGGGCTTACTGGTCCTTCGAGACAGACACAGTCACTGATCACAATCTCATGCCACGTCAAGATCATCAGATTGAGACAGTGGAGCTTAACAAAATGCAACAGATGAAGGAGGCTTTGAAGAATCCGGCAACTCTCGCTGGCGCTCTATTTATCTTCGCGTATCAAGGTGCAGAAGTGAGCACTTCAGGTTGGGTTATCTCGTTCCTGATCTCGTATCGGGGAGGTGATCCTTCAAAAGTAGGATATGTGACATCTGGTAAGTACAAGATCGCGAATGTTTTCAGTTCAGCATGAGCACAGCTAACACAATGAACAGGTTTCTGGGTATGCAAAGAGCAGACTCAATTCTACCGTCAGTATAGTTTGAGCTAACACTTACAGGGTGGTGTCACCGTCGGTCGTTTCTGTATCAGTCACTTGGGAAAACGCATCGGCGAGAAGCTCTTTGTCTATTGTCTTACAGCCGGTGCAGTTGCTTTCCAGCTACTCGTATGGCTAGTGCCCAATATCGCCACAGAAGCTGTTGCTGTCGCACTATTGGGTCTCATTTTGGGGCCAGTCTACCCATCCGCTACAGTCGTGTTTGCTCGTCTACTTCCACGCTCAACCCAAAACACTGCGATTGCATTCATCTCTAGTGCTGGCAGCTCTGGAGGAGCACTGGCGCCCTTCATGACTGGTATCATAGCTTCAAAAGCTGGGACGTGGGTCCTTCATCCTGTCTGCATTGCGCTGTTTGGAGTCATGGGAGTTATGTGGTTTTTGTTACCAAAGACACAAAAGAGGCGAGAATAAGGGCAGAAGACAAGCCGGGAGAGTGGCAGTAGGAAGGCATTACATGATCAAGAAACGCCTTGAATTCACTGCTGACGTCTCCCTAGTTCCACATGCCGTGAAGGCCGGGTGTGTCAGAACAAGCAATGCCAAGCAAAGACGCATGCCAAGCCTTGACCATCGCAATTGCGACCACGCGAGCTCTTTCCGAAAAAAGATTCCCATCTGATTCATCTGTGATGCCAAAGATATTGAGGCAGCTACCCACAACAAGGTCTTATACGCTCAGACTCGCACCTTCCCTGACGCAACTTCCAAACCTCTGAGCGCTTGGAATTTCTCAAACATCATGTGTCATTTAAATCTTTTTCCTTTAATACATTCACCACCCCTCTTTGGTGCTACATCCTGCGACTTGCATCAACTCCTCTCTTTTTGGACCTACTTTTGGACCTATACTCCTATATGATATGCTTCCTTGCGGTCTTGCTTCGATATTAACCTTCGCCTGTCTGTCAGGTGTCTCTTTCGCCGATCTCGCGCCTTACAACCAATCGACACTCTACGACTATGGTCTTTTCGGAGCTTATCCTCATCAGAATTTTGTTACTGCCGACTATGAAGCGCCTCGTGTCAACATCAAGCAGTGGAGTGATCAATGTGATGATGGCAAATATGTTCTCTTGACGCCCAGAGGTCGCTTCGTACCAAATCCAAGCCCTATGCTACTCGACAGCAAAGGCACCATGGTATGGTCTGGCAAGGATTTCGGCATGGTCTCTGATTTGAAAGTGCAAAATTATCGAGGAGAAGACTATCTGACGTTCTGGACTGGCCGTGATGATGGAACCCATGGTTATGGTGTTTACTCCATGGTAAGCAGTCAGCCGTTTTACGATGTAAGTTGACAATCTTACAATGTATAGCTCAACTCCTCCTACGACGTGGTCCGAATAATCAAACCAGCTGGCAAGCTTCTTGGCGACCTTCATGAATTTACGGTCACTGAAGCAGGAACTGCACTCGTCACGATATATGGTGAGCCGGAACTCGCAGATCTATCAGCACTTGGGAGGGCGCAACCTGGCTGGATTAAAGATAGCTTGTTCCAGGAAATTGACCTTGAAACTGGCGAGCTCATCTTTGAATGGAGAGCCAGTGATTACTACAACGTCCATGATACCATGGCACCTATTGGTAAATATGGGCACATCAAGGACAATGCTTTTGATTACTTCCACATCAACTCAATCGACATAGATGATATGGGCAATTACTACATCTCCTCAAGGTATATGCAAACCATTACCTGCATTTCACCTTATGGAGTAGTTCTATGGAAGCTCGGCGGCCGACACAATGACTTTACTGACCTTTCTGGTGGTGCTGCAACAAACTTCTCATGGCAACATCATATGAGATGGCATCCTGGCAATCGTATCACGCTCTTCGATAATGGTGCTTTCAATTGGCTGCCGACAGCAAAACACAGCAGAGGACTCTATATTCAACTTGACGTTCACAAGATGACTGCTGAACTCATTCAAGACTTTGTCAAACCTGGTGTCCTGGCTCACTCTCAGGGCTCTGTACAGCTCTTACCCGAAACAGGTAACGTCTTCATTGGCTGGGGGCACTCATCAGCATACACCGAGTTTGCCGACAATGGTGGCATTCTCTGTGATGTACACTACGGTCCAAGCGCTTTCTTCGGGCTTGGTTGGGCTAAGTCATACCGTGCCTTCAAGGCGCACTGGGTTGGTCAACCTCGGACCGTGCCTGAAATTGCATTGAGAGATGGTGCGGTCTACGTTAGTTGGAATGGTGCTACAGAGGTCGCTCGATGGCGTCTTGAGACTTCGGACAGCTGGAACGGCACTTTCACCAAACTACAGCAGACAACAAAAGATGGCTTCGAGACGAGAATAGCTCTCACATCCGATGTTGTTCGACATAGTCGTGACAGGACGATACCACAGCAACGATATTACAGGATCTCGGCTCTAGACAAATATGATCAACACCTCGCCACGTCAAAGACAGTCGATAGCGCAACCGGACATGTCGTTGATGTGATGGAGTCAGAGCCTGCTATCTTGGACAATGTCTCAGTGCTGACAGCTGCCATTGTGGTTTTCTGCCTATTCTGTACCTTCTCCCTTGTTAGCAGAAGACTTGTATCAAGAACTCGGAACTCCGATGAGCAGTGGACAGGTCAAACCCAGGCGTTGTTGGGCAAAGATAGCGAGAAAGGAATGTGAGAACACTTGTCAATACGATAATCTGCTCGACAAGACAGTCGCCTTATAATACATACTTAATAACAAGCATATCATATCTCCAAGTCTGATTGTTTTTCTAGACTGATGTACTGCTATGACACTTCCCAATGCTATATCATTCGGTTGACCTTCCCCCTTGCCCTCAACAGCATTAGCATCCTTCGATGGTGACGACGCGACCTCGCCGCTTTCTTGTGTTGTCCCTTGTTTTCTCATAATAGGAGCTCTCTACCTCTGTCTCTCTCCTCCCTATGCTCAAGGAAACCAGCCATAATATACTGCCATCAGCATTTGTCCCACTCGTCCGTCCGTGCTAAGTCGTAACTCTGCCAATCCCAGCCATGACCACTTCCACTTGGATCTGGGCTCATCTTAATCCCGTATATTTCAATTGGTACAGAGTTGGATAGATTCATGTTGAATAGTCTCAAAGACATGCTGGGATTCCTCTCTTGAACGTGTTCTAACCTGATATATAGCATAACTAACGCACCTACCCATGGAGACGTTATCACTGTCTTTTCTCGCAAGCAAGCCATCTCCTTCTTGAGACGATCCGCTTCTTCCCACAGAAACAACTTGTGAACTGCTAGAGACTGCGGTATACCTTCTGGTGGTGCCTTTTTGTCCTTGGTTGCGAACACTGGATTCTCGAGCGGCTTTCGAACGCATGCTCTTGTCCATGTGCTCCAGAAATACTCGTCGGACCATGTGGCGGTTCTTATGACTCGTAACTTCTTTGCGACTAGACCGGGCAGTGCATCGAGCAGAAGATCCAGATACAAGCCCCAATCTTGAGCATGCCTCAGCTCAGAGTGTGTATCTTTTGCGGGACATTGTTGTACATTAGTATATGCCCTCAATGCGCTCGTTGATGTCAAGATTCTTGTTGGCAGCGTGACTTTGCATCGGTGCTTGGAGTGGCAGCGGACGGTGAATAGTAGAAGCTCCAGATCGAATTGTAATTGTAAGCATGGCCGTGCATTATTTCTTTCGATCCAGGCAGGTTCACGATCCGCCACGGATGAGGTGAGAGTGCCCTCTTCGGATGTCCAGCGCCTTGTTGCTGATTCCACAAAGTGGACCTTGACGTTGCGCACTCTCCTCAGCAGTCCAAGCACCCACACAAAATGGTTGTGTAGCATTACAAGCTCTCCTGGCTCATTTTCGTCTGGCGCCATGACTTTTATACTAACCGATCTTAAACGCTTCCAGCGTATGCGCTGAAAGCGTTCTAATTTTCTATTGGTAGCTTCTGAGAATGCGCAACTAGCATGGTAGCTATGGTACAAGTATGTGCCCCTTCACTTGATCGGACACGTGAACCATACTTCCACATGATGGTTAGTTTTGTGAGGCCATTTTGGAGAAAGCACAAATACAACTTCCTGTTAGTATAATATTGCTCGGACGTGATTTCGCGATGCACAGGTTTGTTAAGTAGCAAACATGAACTCAAATATGAACATATACCTCGCTCCTTGGGAGGCATTTGTGGAGAAGAAGCGCTTGTACCATAAAGTACATCCTCCCATATCTGTAGACGTAACTCGCGGGGCAGGACTGAGAGAGTGCCGAAGGAAAGAGAGCTCGAGTTAGCATCTTCGAACGACTTTTCTGAGGAGCAGATGTCCACGACTGGATTGTCTGAAGGGCTAGAGCAGGTAATCATGTTGGTCATTGTCGTAATCGATGAAGGAAAAATTCGTCGAGAAAGCTCGTATATAAATATCTTGGAAGAGTGCTCAGTTCTGAGCGTATATGACTCACTCGATCGTCGTCATGGCTACTTCAGCTACCATCCGACATTAGCTCTTCGTAGCAAAACCTTCAGCATCCTCGATGGGGTCGTTGCATAGTGGGAAGTCGGCTGACTTACGAAGTAATAGAAGACAATTGTACTCATCTATGTATACGAATTGCGCTGACTCTGGTGTGGCAGAGAGAACCCGAACCGAAGGAGGATTAGGAAACCCCTCTGCTACTGTTCCTCTGATGAACTTCAGAGTCTAATGTTGGTCCGCCCCTTCCTCTTTCACTGGGTCGACCTTGTTTGGTAGCATGATGGTATGGTTGAGCTTCAGACTTTGGAGATCATAGCATCTTGTCTGAACTGGAGTTTCGAACCTTATTTCTTCGACTTGGATTGAGGACAGCCTGACACAGAGAGACGTTTCAGTCGCGATCAATGTTAATGCATATTGATGTAGACTTAGCCTTGCTATACCGATATAAAATGATGTTAAAATTCGTTAGCTTCTCTGATTGATGCGTCAGGCAGCATAGCAGTTACTAGTCCCTGGCACCACGTAGAGGGCAATTCGAGCTAGAGTTAAACGAGCGTGGTAGAATACTGTCCAGCAGTATTCCGAGACATAGGTTGGTCATTACATAGGTAGAGTGACAAGAGTGACGGGCGAAAGTAAGAAGTGCCTAGGTTAGTCGGAGTGAAAGAGCGAATGAAACAAAATATGATACAAATTCATGCCACCTATCCTCTAAGGTTGACTGCGTGGTTGCTAGTATGCACTGTATCATAGCGTGCACTACTAGACATGATGTTGAAGTTGTGGAAATTGAGAAGGGCAGGACGGACAAAGGATACTGGTGGCGACTTACAGAGGTCGGAATCTTGTTCGGTCGTTGGTACGCAGATTCGTCCTCTAGAACATCTTTGTCTGATTCGGTGTCATCATCGGCTGTAGGCTTGTACCCAAGCTCGTCGTCGTCTGTTGTGTGAAGTCAACCGGATTGTGAAGAATGCTGGCAGCTGCTCCGGCGCTTAGCTAGGGCGTCACCGTGATGGCGTCTCAGACGCCGAAACATTTCAGACCAGAAGAGAGGTTGTTGACAGGTGGATCGAGGAGAGGTCGCCGATGTGGTAGGGCGACGAGGAGTAGGGCAACGAGCGTACTTCTCCCTGAAGGTCGCGGATGCCACGTAGGAGGAGGTAGGCGGTAATGAGTGCTCCTTCGGCGTGGTAGAGTTGAACCGCTAATTGGTCACCATGACCGAGACACCTGCCGAGTTGACACGAGAGTGCTGAGTCCTGGCAACAGCAACATTAGGGCGAGCGAATGGAGGTGCTTTAGGGTTCAGCATGGATGTAGCCGAGGGCGGCACAGAAGAGGAGCGGGGGACTGGTGCCTTAAGCAGCGGGTGAGGAAGGACGTGAAGGAGGCGTGTGCCATCCCCAACATGAGCCAGAGCAGCAGTCTCTGGAGACGGCGTGAGGGGTATCACTAGCATCCCCAAGCTTATCTCGTACTCCAAATGGCGCGGCATCTCTGTTGGTCTCTGTCGGGGATGATACTGATGAGATAAAAAGCTATGTAGCCTTTGCGAGCATTAAGGCGATATCTATCCAACGTAGATAATGGAAGACATAATAATCACGGCGAACAGAAGTTGCACTGCTTTGTGTATACAGAGCGTACAGGACCCTGGGTCTCACTTTAGCATAGCTTAGAGATTAACGAAACTTGCAGCACAACGCGTGTCCAGCTCTCTCGACCGAATATCTTCCAGTAGACATTTCAGATTTACAGACACGCATGTACCAGCAATCTTCCAGGGATTGAGCCACATGGATTCTCAAAATGCAGTCTATCTCCAGACTCTGGCGGGGAGTTGCGGCTACTCTGTCCACCGTAGCTAGCACTGCTGTTTCCAGAATTTGGCTGGTCCTCTTTCGGGATAATAAGCATGGTTTTGAAAAAGGTGTGCCGGAGTCGGATTAGCCAGCGCTTATTTAGGTAGCATCGAGAAGCTCATCTCTTCTTTCATGACCGCGGGATAACATGACCTTGGAGACAGATTTACCGACCCGGTGAGGCTGCACCTCCAATCTATCTTAGAAGACTTGCAGTGGACGAAATTGCCGCTTGGGAAATGAGAGGGCATACTTAGTTAGCTTCGGCTCGATCTTCCGGTTGTTTCGACTCGAACAGGACTTACACTCGTACTTCCGTAGTTGTGACAATCCAGCAGATGCTGAATGTAGAGCTCAAGAAGATCAGACGAAATACCATGCCTGACACTTGTTCCTGGACCGCTGCAACATACCTCTGGCGACGAGTAGACCGAATTGCATTGACGGTCCTCCGAGCTGGTAGGAGTAGAGGCGTATCGTCGTCACCAGATGCGTCTGAGTCAGAGTCGATAGATGGCTAGCGCTAGCTTGTCAACGGGTAGACTGAGCTGCTTTGACGGCCTTCTACGCTAGTGGGAATGAAGGTGAGACTAGCTCGTTATGGTCACTAAATGCACTTTGATCCGAATCGTCGTAATAGTTGCCTCTAGCTTGTCTACTAGTAGACTAAGCTGCATTGCCAGCCTTGTGCGCTAGTAGGAATAAAGGTGATAATATGTCGTCGTCGCTAGAGGCATCTAGACGACAAACGAGGTGGCGGTTGCCTCCAGCTTATCGATGATAAGGCTGAGCTGCATAAACAACCTTCTTTTGACTTGTCGAGACTAAACGCTGGGTCATGCGTTGAGAAAAGGGAAGAGGTTTATTCTGAACCTCGTGGTCACCACCAGCAATGATATTGTGACTTTTGATACCATCGACAACGTTCGTGACGCTATGGCTAGGTGAGTTGGAGACATGGAGTCGGCAGTCTAAACTACGATCCTGCCGCATGGAGGAGGTGGTGGTAGATTACACACTATGCCATGACGCGTCCGCTCGGTCGCCTCGACGAGAAGAAGCTACCTGCTGTTGTAATACCTAGGTCTGGATGGTGTGTTTCGACGTTGAAGCCGCCCTTGTTATTGGGCTTGCCCGATATTGGATCAAAGAGCATGCCATACTGTAATTCGTGCATTGCTCCAAGTGTAAAGATGATGTGGTTGCGATTTTCTGGTGGGAGACGGAGGAGTGGGGAGGTTTGGTTTGCTGCATGAAGTACGACGACGTTGTGCGAAGTATTAGCATAATTGTAACGATAGATCGTTTGACTTTGATGAAATAATGGCGATCCAGTTCATCACTATGTTCTGTTCGTTTGCGAACCTTCTGAGGCGCGACTGTGCTATTCCTTTGTAGAGTGTCGTTTCGATCGGAGATTGCGTCGAGCTGCCTCCATTGCAAACTAAGTAATTGTTGCGCCATTAAGTACGAGTCTGTCGACCGCTGTCATTGTTGATACGAAGGCTGGGTATTGAGGCCCTTCGTGACTGTGCCCGGTCATCTCGTTAAGTTCAAGCCACCTGGTCTTCACGAATTCGATTGCCCATACAGCACAACTTTGTTGACGATGAACAAGAATGCAGGTGTTTAGAAGTGAGGTGTAGAGTTTAGAAAGTACTGGAACAAAAGCAAGAAGTTCTCACATTCTTTGAATCCCTAAGCAAATACCACCGAGATGCTCAAGGCAGACTTACTCAGATCGAATACGAAAATGAGGAAGGAGTATTAATCGAAAGAACATTTGTACCAATGCTTCATCACCTCTTTATTTACCATCACCCTTGCGCTCAACAACACTACCATCCTTCTCCTCCTGTCGTCCCTTAGTCTCTTTACCAGTCTCCTCTGCCTTCTTCTCCTCCTTCTCAATCGACGCGGTTCCTCGCTCGTGTCCGGCAGGATTGTGTGGTTCGAAAACTGTGTTGCCTATAATAGCACGGAAAAGTGTTAGTGCTGCGACCGTGCGAAATATTTATGCATATATCACAGTTCTGACTTGCTCGACTTGGTTTGGCTTGATTGAGATGGAGAACAGCATGACTAGGAAAAGGCATCCAGAAGAGAAAGAAAAAAAGAGATAGAGAAACGTCATCCTCTTGGTTGCACTCATTGATGCACAGATGTAAAGATGTGTAGGGTACAGTGATTTTTAGGGTTTGAGGCTTCTAGGTGTGACAATGTCTTATCTCTTCTCGTGCCTTCTACGGATCTGCTCTTGTTGCAAGGGTCAGAAGACACGAAGATAGGTGTAAGGCAGTACCAAGAGTGAATTTGCACGATTTGATGATGTATCTTTGTACCTTTAAAGAAGCTTCGAGGCTATGTCTAGAGGATTCGAAGAACTGTCGACGCGAGGAGGCTGCCAGCGACTGTTCGAGGTCGCTGTGCTGGGATGAATACTTGAAGAGGAGGATAAAGCGCTACAAGCTACTGTAGAGGGAAAGGGACGAGAGAAAAGGACGAGAAGAAGAAGTAGGAGAGATTATTTCAGAACAAGATATAGCCAGACAGAAGGAGAACAGGTACGATGACGAACATCGTCCTCTATCTCGCTATATGTCTTCCTTCCTTCCAAAAAAGTGCGGTGCTTCATGTGCATGTATGAGACCAAGGGGCAGGAAGGAGCAGACACTCGGCATTTTCTGATCTTTCTTAGCTCTCCTCCGCTCTCTTTGGTCCATACATTCGTTCACTCATCCACTCCACAACAAAGACAGCAATGCAATGGAAAACATAAGAAAAAAAACATACAAGTAGCACAATGCGCCCACGATCCATCAGGCGTCTTATCCGCATAAGCGTCACAATTCGGACAGCGGAGCGCTTCCTTGCTTAGTTCCTCCTTTGGTGGCATGGCTGGCGATGTATATTTGATTTGGATTGGATTGGATTGATATGAGTTGGTGGGTTGATGGTAGTTGTGGTCTATCTTAGGTAGTGTACATATCTGATGTGATGTGAGGTGCAGTCGAGTTCGGTGGCGAGCGGCGTTCTGGCAAAAGGGGCTTTCTTTGGGTGAACTACAAAGGAAGAGGAAGAGGAGTATATACCTGGCAAGGCAAGGTAATGAATGGTACAAACAACGTAGCAGCATGTATCATCGCCAGATAACCGACGAAGCGTGAAGACCAGTCGTCCTGCGATGAGGCGCGAGTCAGAGTTTCAAGGTCTGGTAGTATATTCGGAATCTCTTTTATATCGTCCTCGACTTGATACCCTCTAGTATTACCAATCCTCCCGCAGTAGAGCAGAGGAAGATCATCCTCTGCTGCCGGCGTTTGGTATAATCCCGTCTGGCTGGCTGCTCTGGTATCCTTTGTGATCGCATCACAACACTCACTCCATGCAGGCTTGCTCGACCAAGCTACAAATGTCCGTGGTGTGCAAGCCGGTACCAGCCTCCTCTCCTCCTGAACGAGCGCAACAAACTTTCCATTCCCAAAGGAAACATCGGTCTTATTGCAGCAACAGACAGATCTTGTGAAATCGTGAGCGGCTGTGATTACCGCACAATGGTTCCTGGCCCGATGTTCTCGGCGGGTCTTTTCTCAGCTCTCATCCCTGCTTTTTTACCTGATCCAGGATTGAGCTCAATGAGCCTCCTCCTTGTTCTTCTTTTTCCGTCTCATGCATCACCCTCAACAATTCCCCCCGGCACCCTCCCCTCATTCAACTCCCTCTCGAGCCTCGTGATCTCTGCCAGACTCTTCGCATTCCGAATCATGACCTCGACTCTCTTCCGCTCCTTCTCCGTCAACTTCACGCGAACGCCACTGCTGCCGTTTGTCGTTGTGCCATTTGTGGTGCTGGAAGTAGAAGGATCAGCAACGTCAAAGGTTCGAGATTTGATGTTGAGGATCTGGTAGAAGAGTTGTTAGTGTGCTGTTTTGTTTGAGGTGGAGGTGATGGTGGCGGTGCAGGTACCTTCGATGCTAGCGCTGTCGGCTCTTTATCTGTTCCAAATAGTTCCGCTGCTTTTGTGCGCTCGGCTTCGCGTACGCGCTGGTAGTCGAGGAAGCGCACGGAGGGACAACGCCAGATTATCCAGTATCTGTAGTTCTACAGTTGTGCCATAATGTTAGCACGGTCCTATAGCATGTCTGTACCCTCTTGGATACGGCCGCTATGGTACGCATCGGGCCTGCGATTCGCTTACCTCCTTGCCCATAACCGGGTTTTCCAACAGTATCAGATGTGTCAACCTCTTCAACCCACTCAGCGCATCCAGATCCGCCAACTCTCGCATCTTATTACCCGTGAGCACCAGCGTTGTCAGGTTCGGTAGTTGTTTGTGTATCGTTGGTGCGATGTGCGTAATGCGGTTGCGTGCGAGAAGGAGTGTGGTTAGGCGCGGAAAGAGAGGGAAATTTGCGAGGGAGGGAATGTCGTTGTCGGTGAAGTCGATGGCATCGTGGTCCTATGCAAGAAACACTCATTAGTTTTCTTACTCTCGTTGCGTGAAATGAATGCGCCTGCTTTGCGCGAATCCAACTCCTCTTCGCCCATCGAGCCACCACAACCCTGCAGCCCATCCCATGCGAGAGGAACAAAGAGATACAAAAAGAACATACCACAGCACCACCCAAATTCTCAATAGCAGGGATTTTATGACCTTTTGAACCACAAACACAAAATCGCTGTAAGTTTCGCTCATTACAAAGTGTAGTGTTCTGCTCTTTTCAGGCATGTAGCAAACGCACCTCTTAAGTCGAGCTCGCGCTCTTTGAGGGGATTCAGGTAGGAAAGAGAGGAGGTGATGAGTTCGGCGGTGAGCCTCATGGTTGTGGTTGTTGGGGGTTTGGAGGTTGTGGTTTTAGCGTTGTTGGTGAGGTGAAGTTGTTGGTTTACGCAGGCAGGTAGAAGGTAATGTGGGCGGATCAACTGTGGAAGGCGGCGTTCAAGGAGGTGAGCTTTGGCTTGTTGTTGCGACAATGAGTGTCGATTATGAGAAGTCAATATTTTGCGGAGAGATGAAGTGACACTTTTGGCACGTGATCAAGAAGAAGAAGCCTTGATATTGCTCAGTAGGTGGTTCCATTTCCTGACTATTTCAGTTATATGTGGCCTTGTTCCGTCATCTTCATCTCTTCAACCAAGTAGCTCAACATCCAGTCCAATAGCCCTCATGAAAAGATTGACATTGTCAAGTCTTGGTCTCGCAACTTCATCAGGCAAGTTCTTCGCTGTAGTCACCGTCTCCATCACTCTATCCTTGACTCCAATGACGAGTCTTTGTTGCTGCTCCGGGCTTGCTCCAATACCGACTGCAGCCAGGAATTGCCAGACATATACATCATTCTCAGCCTCTATCGGTTGGGTGAAAATGTAAGGAAGGGCAGGCTCAACCAGGTCGAACAATCGATTGTAAAGCTGATTCCATTGCTCCAAGTCACTCTCGGATGCATTGCCAGACTGCTTGACGAGCTCAGCGCGACTGATGAACATTGTCAGAAGACCAAGACCAATCTTTGTACGAGCTACAGCAGCGACGTTGACTCTGTCTGTGATGAGTCCTACTAGACCAATGATCAATCCAAACGGAGCATCAGCGGCGTATGCGAATAGTGCAGGCATAACAGCTTGTGAGAAGAGTTCAATGTCGTGGCGGACACCTAGAGGTAGTGATGTCTCAGGTACTGCTTGACATGCTAGGCGCACGACATCCAATTGATCAAGATGTACCATGATCATTGTGATGATGGTCAATCGTTGTTGGTCATCAATTTGGCGAAATACTCGAGGAATCAGCTTCTTGCCCTTGGGGTGTGACAGAATTGCAATAAAAGGATGGATAGTCGTGGAAGTAGGATCAATTGGCTCAAGCACTTTCAATCCAGTCCAGACTCTTGTGTTGAGCTCTTGTATCCTCTGTCGCCAATCTATTTGTGCTTGTATTTCGTCGGCACTACTCTCTTCGGTTGTAGGAGCCGGCATACGCCTCTCGTGGTCTTCCATCTGTAAAAGGGTCGAGTAGATATATTCGATATCCTTCAAAATTGCCTTTCGTGTAGTTACCAGCTCAAGTGGCCTTGCTCGTGGAACACCATTGTCGGCACGTCGGATGTTTAGTAGCGGCTTTGGTGTTTTCGCATTGCTAAAGGAAATCTTGCCCAAACTGCCCTCGATTACCAGCTGACTATTCTTAGGCTTGGCTTTGGCAGCCTCTACAGCTCGCTGCACTTGTTGCTCCATTCTACGCATATGGCTGTCACCGTTCCTACCATACCTACGATTCCCGCGTCCACCAGTAGGGTTGAGATATGTCTGCGCGAAAATGTTAAGTTGGTTGGAATTTTGGCGAAGTCCACCACGAATCTGGCTGAAAACTTGGTAGTAGAAATCTTCGGCCAGAGCGGCTTCAGGACCTGATTCTTCCACAACACCAGTAGCAGTCACGAGTTGCTGTAGCTGGATGCGAGTGATGAAGTTCTTGTCTTGAGGAGTCATGAGTCCATTATCGCGAGATAATAATTGAATCTTGTGATTGCGCTTTGCTCGTTTTGCTTCTTCTGCCATTATAGCATTCCTATCTTCTTCCGATAAGTGCATGAGTTGATCAGGGTGAATTGCGGGTTGTCTATGAAGACCTTGAGGTGGTTGGCCATGTGGTCCGCCCATTTGCGGAATAGCGTGTGGTCCTGGGAATCCACCAGGACCTTGCTGTTGCATCATCTGAGGCGGGAAACCATTTGGCGGTAGTTGGTTCATGGGCATCCCTTGTCGTTGTAAGATTCGAGGACCTTGAGCCTGCATATTCGGGAATGGCATCGGAGGTTGCTGTTGCATTTGCGGCATGATTGGTTGATGCTGCCGTTGCAAGATCTGTGGCATCTGCGGGACTGCCTGTTGTTGAGGCTGTGGTACTTGTGATGGCAAAGTAGGCATTTCTTGCGATGGCGGCGGTTGAGGTGCTGACTGAACTGCCCCTGGTGCAGGTGACTTTGCAGGTTGTCTTGCAGCCCGCATCGCCGCCTCGACTTCATCCAAGCTCATCATCTTTCGTGTGACCTGAGACATGGAAGGCTGAGATCTTGCAGGTTCGACCTGGAATGAGGGCGGAGTGGGCTTGGATGGCATGCCCCAAATGTCCGCATTTGCTTCGAGTTGAGGAATTGCATTCGGCTCTTTGTAGCGTTCATATCCAGTGCGTGTAGGCTTGAGTGGAGGTGCGCTGGGAGCGGAAAAGAAGCTTGGAAGCTGCTGCTGTTGCTGCTGGTGCTGTTTTTGATCTTGCATTGTTCTTATGCCAGCTTGCGACATACTCGGAGGAGCTTGCATGGACTGCTGTGAGAAATCAAAGTCTCTACCAACAGGCGCCGAACCAAAAGTGTCATTATTGAGAACATCATCTCCTTCATCTAACTGATCTCCAAGCCCGTCGTAGGTGTCGAAGTCGAGTCTGGTTACAGTTCAGTCTATATTCCCGCAAGCTCTACCTATCCAATTCTTACACTTCTCCATCATAATCGCCGTCGTTTTGGCCTAGTCCAGCGAACACATCTTTGGCAGCACTAAAGCCAGGGGCTCGACTTTGATGTGCTTGATCGCGAGGCATAGCGGCGTCAAAGCCGAAGAAAGACATCGCTATAGTGGTGGCTGAAGTTGTTATTGTTGTTGTTAATTCAATCACAAAGAACGAGTGCTCTTCTTGTGCGTCAGCGGTGGGGCTGTGATCAACCAAATCAAATTCAGTGAAGTCAAAACGGCTACCCTGTTGGAAAACCTGAAACATGCCCCTCTGGCTCGCGGTAACAAAAGGTCTGTTGGTTACTTTGCTCTATTGCATTCCATGTTGCTAATTTTCTGCAGCAGATTATATTACTCTTCACAGGAGGCAAAGAATCCCCCAACAAGCCTCTACGTATCGTGATACATGCCCGCAGTCTTTATCAGAAAAGTTTGGAAAAGAGCGTAAGACAAAGTCTGGTCTGGAACGTTGGAAGGCGCAATTAAGGAGACGCCTCTATTAGCCAAGATTCAGGGGTTGCGTTATTCTCCTTGAAGATATTGAATCCTCTGTTGCACCGCGTCCTTCTTGATCATTGTGTTCCAAGCTTTTGAGTTAGCTTCGAAGAATCAAAGAAAAGCTCCAGAAGGGACACCAGCAGAGCCGCTGTTCCGAGTATAGAAAGCGCCGGTCGCCCACCTTTTCTCTCGTTCAAACGCGACATCCTCCCTCCTCTCTCTTTCACTCACCAAGTACACTCACCATGGCAGGCACACGGTATTTGCGATATATCATCTTCGCATTCGTCGTATGTTACACTGTGTCGCAATATTTGGAGGTTCATATTGCTAACCTAGCCAGTGCCTGATTGTCATCTTCTTCATCTCCTCTTCTAGCTCAGCACCCATCGATAAGCACTACCAACAAGCTACAGATTTCGTCAAGGACAAATGGCGAACAAACGCGCCAGAAGGCTCGAAAGAGATGCTAGACCAATACAACCACATTCCCACTTCTGATTCTCCTCCTACTACTGGCAAAGAATACATCAAGCCTGAGACGACGCCAAACCCGCCCCAATCCCTGAAAGGCGGTGCTGCTCCTGGTGAGCGCGTCAACGCAACATTCGTTACTCTCGCTCGCAACAGCGATACTTTCGAAATCGCAAAGTCCATTCGCGCAGTAGAGGACCGCTTCAACCACAAGTACAACTACGACTGGGTCTTCCTCAACGATAAGCCTTTTGATGACAACTTTATCAAAGTCACTACCGCCCTCGTTTCTGGAAAGACTCGCTATGGCCTCATTCCAGAAGAGCACTGGTCATTCCCCGATTTCATTGATCAGGATAAAGCAGCTGCCACTCGCAAGGACATGGCCGAGCGCAAGATTATCTATGGTGACTCTATCAGTTACAGACACATGTGCAGATTCGAGTCTGGATTCTTTTTCCGCCAAGAGATCATGCAAGAGTATGACTGGTACTGGCGTGTTGAGCCCAGCATTGAGCTCTACTGTGACGTGGATTACGACCCTTTCAAGTACATGCAAGACCACAACAAAAAGTACAGTTTCGTCCTCAGTTTGTACGAGTACAAGGAAACTATCCCAACTCTGTGGGACAGCACCAAGAAGTTCATCAAGGAGCACCCTGAGCACATTGCGGCAGGTAACTCGATGAAGTGGCTCAGTAACGATGATGGTGAAACCTACACTAACTGCCATTTCGTAAGCATAAAAATCAAAATGCACTCAATCAACACTGCTAACATCTATGCTAGTGGTCCAACTTCGAAATTGGTAACCTCAATTGGCTACGCTCTCCAGCCTACATCGACTATTTTACGAGCTTGGACAGAGATGGTGGTTTCTTCTACGAACGATGGGGTGATGCTCCAGTCCACTCTATCGCAGCCGGTCTGCTACTCCCCAAGGAAGAGATTCACTTCTTCGAGGACTTTGGTTACTGGCACGTTCCCTTCACTCACTGCCCAGCTGCCGAGGAGACTAGGCTCAAGAATAAGTGCCACTGTAATCCGGATGACAACTTCGACTTCAACGGGTACTCTTGTAAGTTTGGCATTTTTGCATGCAAAGTCACGAGAGCATATACTGATTCAGGAATTTAGGCACCAAGCAGTTCTACGAACTACACAATACGCCGCTGCCACAACAGGCATTGGGCCAGCACTAAAGAGCTGGGGAGAAGGAGATACTTCTTGTAGCAATGAAGATTTGAAATGAGGCATGATATATCAACAAGCCTTATATCTTCGCATGTAGCATTACTTGTATGTTAAATGACAAAGAGCCTTTTGCTGGACCAATGATCACGTCATGTCAAGGAGTTTTTGTTTTGGGCGGGAGTAAAAAGCATTAAGATATAAGCAAAGAATTTATGTTTGCTCTTGCGGTTTCTCCCTTTGCTCCCTTTTTGACTTCGAGATTGCACATCTGAGCTCGAGCTACTAGAGAATGCAGACAATGTAGTAGACTTAATGGTCAATTTGAAGATGTTGCTACCTGCTAATTATAGATTTCATGTATCTGTCCGTCCCCTCTGTAAAGCCATTTCATGCTGCTGATGACGTCCCCTCATTCACATGGCAAAGGTAGCTCAAGAGCGTATCAGCTGTATCGTAATATTGTCGCATAGTCGTGTGAGCATAGCACGTCCTAGTCTCAGTATCGTGTAATTTTGTAGCAAGTTATATCGTCGTAAGTCATATATCAGTAATATAATATAGATACAATCTCGATGTTGAGTAGAGCTATCATAGCAAGTTGTTGTGCCACAACAACAGTAGTAATCCCGTGTCTGAAGCTCGCCACAGCAAATGCAATGTAGCTAGTCTGAAATCCCTGAGGCCAAACAGTAAGGTGCGATCACACTCTCTTCAAGCAAGTCGCATAAGTCAAAAGCCAGTCCCGTGCCCTCATGCCATTAAAAGGGCATATGGCAGCTCAGCCAGCTCGTGAAAGTCTCGAGGCACCTTCTTGACGTCTGAATGGCGCCTTAGATGTAAGGAGATGTGATGTCGTCCTTCTGATAGCATTCTTTTCTGGTGAAATGGTTCCGAAGTTGCGGCTGACCTGCCTCGTCAGCTCTTTGAGTGGCTTAGGCGGATGTCTAGTGTTCAGAAATGGGACGTCTGTACTGATACTGCTAGGACGTGTTGAGCTGTCCCACGTTAACTCACCGTCATCAAGCATCATGCCGCTTTGATCGATTTGGGTATCGCCAGATGCTCTGTCGCATGATGGTGACGAATAAGCTGCTGATGGTGGACGTCCGAAGGTTGCGTCGTTCAGTTCCTTCTCGCGCTCTTCAATAGTCTGCTCAGCAAGGTCGTCGTATTTCATTCTGGAAACTAGCATTTTCATGTCAGGACACTGTAAATTATGACATGGTATTTGCTTACCTTGGGCAGGGATAATGAATCTCGATTTCTCGTCCCAAGATGGACGCTTCTCATATGTGCCAACTGTGGTCGGTGGTGTAGCGTATGCAGCTTGGGCAGTCCTTGGAGTGGTGGCTACAGCGACATGTTGAGGACGTTCGAATTGAAGCATGCCACTTGGCATATATTGAAGTTGCGGGACTGTTGGACCGTCGTCTTCAATGGGGTCATCGTCTTCTTCAGCCAGTTGTCTGACAGCTGCGAAATTGCCAGGATGTGAAAGGGCGGTTACCGAACTTGCAGTCGCAGCCTGAGGCTTATCAGGCGGCGCTGAGCGTCGAACGGTGAAGAGAATTGAGTTGCACTCGTACCCATCGAAAACATCGCATGGTCTAAACTGTCTGGGTCTCTGAATAGGCGTCTTTGGTTGCGGTACAGATTGTAGCGTCCATTGACCGCCTTCCTTGGCTCCAATGTGCGCTTCCGAGTGTCTTGTTAATTGCAGATCGTTGTTGATTGCAAGTTCGAGCAACTGGGTTGGGTGTCGTCTGGACTTGCTTGCTCGTTGTTTGCGGCTCGGAGACAAGACAGTTTGACCTTTCCTTCTCGATTTACCAGAAAGATTTGCCTTTCTTATGGTGTGCGCCATGTTTGCAATACGCGATATCAGATCTTGCACAGATACAAGAGAGTTTCCCGCCTCCTCAAACTCATCATGCTCCTCAATCTCCTCCAATCCTTCGGCTGTAGGGAGTTGGTCGCCGTCATCATCTCTATGAGCTTGACTTAATGATGCAAGTTTTGCGGAAGATGACTCAAGCTCAAGTCCTGTACTGGATACGTAAGGCGTAGACCGTCGCTTCGTTCCAGACTTCTTTATCCACAGGCTACTTCTCGTAACCTTTCGCTCTACGGCATCGAAGCCATCACCCACATCGAGTATAGCTCTCTTTTGCTTAGAGTGGCCTCCTCGTCGTGAAGGCGTAGGGGTAGTAAATCGGTCTGCATCTGCTAACGCACTGTTGATGGTTTTCATTCGCTGGTGAAGAGCCTTCGCAGTCACTGTCTTCGCAGGAGTCCTTGTTGTCCTCGATGGTTTTCGTGAATGGTGTCGGATGTGCATTTGTGAGTCTTCGATCTCATCCTCGTCGGGCGAAGAGTATGGAGCTTCCTAGTAAGCGTGAGCGTGATACTACAGAAAGTGTGAAAGTACGGTACATGAAAAGAACCACTCTCGACACTACCATTGGACACCATGATCAGTTGGTTGCTGGCCAAGACAGCCTCAAACGCTGAGCTTAGTTTGCTTCTCTTTCTTGGTCTCGACGACTTTTTCCGCAAAGGACTTTCGGTCGAATTGATGTCAACATCATTCAGGACTTTCCTTTCGCTGCGAATTCGAGCTGACCTATCATCCTGGGTCGATATTGGTGAGACGTAGTTGGAATCTTGCTCATCGTCCTCATCATCCGGGTTGGTAGTCGGCACATCAGAGTCACAATCATTGGCATCCCGCAGTAACGCCTGGTCACCATCATCGTCAAGATACATGTGTGCAGTGGGAGCAGTGAATGTGTTGTCAAGATTGGAATTTGAGTCATATTCGAGGATAGTATCTGCTGAAGGCAAGCTATGGCATTCATTCTGCATATGTGCTGAAACAGTATTTTGCGTCGGTAAGTGGTCATTGTGCTCAAAAGGCTCATTTTTGGACTGCCGAGCCGGCGTTATGTTGCTAAGTTCGAGAGCTGCTTGATTGCTATCTCCAGAACTCGTTGCAGGGTTTGGAGAAGGGAAAGCTGCAGAAGGTGTCACCTCATCTGAGTGTTCAGGTGTTGGTGCTTGATGCTGACGTTTTCTCCGTCGTGGATGTCGTCGGACAGGAAGTCTGCTCACACGATATTCGTACTGCGAAAGTGTAATTTGTGGTTGAGAAGACACAAGGTGATCGAAGTCCTGCTTGTTATCCATTGTGATCACCTCATGTCGAACGAAAGAGAATAAGAGGTGAAAAGATGGAAGGTTGAATGAACAGGAGAGTGAGGTGAGGTGTAAGTTGGTGCCTGACGAAAGAGGCAATCCACAAAAGGAAAGAAGAGCCGACTCTGTACACGTGCCGATGACCCCCGCACGAAATATGAAACACGCATCATTGGACGGCGAGGACGGCACACATAGTAACCTCCACTCACAATTGTGTCATGCCGTCTCTCGAGGATCGAGCTAAGAGATCGATAGAGATGTACCTTCTGTGTCCTTATCGTGGCTGTGACATATGCCCTTTGACTATGTGCTCTGTGCTTTCCTTCCCTTGTTTCAAGTTTGAGAGATGGGCTGAATATGTCCTCATCAGGAGCAGCTCCCGAACCTTCTAGCGCACGCCTAGGCAATCCGCCGTCACCTCTCCCCGATGTGCCTGTTACAGCTGTATTCCTTGCTCTATACTTTTTATTTCTCCTGGGCAACATTGTGTTATTTGTGCGAAATAGCAGAAATGGCCACAAGTTCTGGCTCAGTCTCGTGATATCAGGTAGGCTTCTTGTCTTAGCTGTTAGGCACGCGCAGACTCTAATCGTCGAACAGTGTTTTGTGTCTTCAGACTGATCTCGACTGCGCTGCGTATAGCGTGGGCGTTTGATCAGGGCAATGCTCGTCTCGGAGTTGCCGAACAGGCTTTTATCAATGCTGGAGTAGCAGCACTATACATGGTCAACCCTATGTTCGCACATAGAATCATGCGCGCTCGCCAGCCTTGGTTTGGATGGCCGATGGGGTTTACAGCTGTTGTGTGGACATCAATAGCTGTCACGTTAGCAACGGTCATCATAATTATAGTGGTGGTCGCTCAATCATTTTTGGCGCATGGCCTAGACACTCTTCGAATCGACCGAGATCTCCAGCTATACGCGCTGACATGGTTCGTCTTCGTTGCGCTACTCCCGACCCTTGTCGTCTTGCTTGCCCTCGTCCTCCCACGCAAGTCCTACATCGACAAATTCGGCCACGGACGGTTTCGCTGGAAGCTTGTCGTCGTTATAGCGGCATCACTCATTCTCACACTCGGCGCCAGCTGGCGATGTGGAACAACATTCGCATCTCCTCTAGTGCAACAGGCCCAACGACCTTGGTACTTCAGTAGTGCTTGCTTCTACGTCTTCACTCTGATGCTCGAAATCATCGTCCTAGCAATATATCTCCTCACACGAGTAGACCAACGCTTCCACGTCCCGGATGGTGCCTCAGGACCAGGAAGCTATTCTGGTGGCGCCGCAGAAGAGGAAAAAGGTCCACAATGGCCTGAAGCCGTCTACTTACCCGTCACGCAAGTTCACCACAGCCGCAACGTCAATGGTCCCGTCTTGAGACAGGACTTTCTGCAAGTCGATCCAAGGACAGGCCAGTACGTGTTGACAAATCCGCAACAGCAGGGGTCAAGAACGTCAATGAGTAGTAGTGTGGAGTCACGAAGGGGTAAGTCTAGTCTCACAAATGTCGCTGTGCTATCGATCGTGAAATTGACATTTTTTACTTCACAGGCCGCTGGTCAAGAACATCATGGGAACGATTCTCCAGACGAAGTCATCGCTCTCTACATTCTCAAACGTCACGACCGACGCCACGGCGATCCCAGACGAACATGTCACTCGTCACGCCGCGTCGTTCGCAGACTAATATGTCATTCGCATCTCGACCCACGCCAAGACGATCTCAGACCGCAATATCGATGGCAGCCTCCGAAAATCCACCGCCTCTACCTACGAATAGTGGGCGAGGGTCGATATCAGGAGAAGCAGGTTCGGTTGCTCCTGAGAACGGGCATGTGAGACGAAGTAGTTCGAAAGCAAGAGAAAGATGAGATACTTGAGAGACATGTTGCGAAAAGGACGACGTATTTACGAGTAGCAATGAATCTAACTAGGTTGATGACATATTGCGGGAAAGATCGACCATAGCGAACGAATTTCATAGAATGAGATATGTTTTGTAAAGCTCAAAAGTTGCCTTGGAATTGCCCGCATTGCTCTAAAACCAATCTTGATATCATCACTCGATCAACGTAGATGACTGATTGGGTTCTATACTCTACAAGCTAGTTCAGACATCGCTTCTGAAGATCTAAAAGCCCCAGTAGCTCGTACAGAGCCATCCAGACCAAAGTCCCATAACCGCCTGTATCGCGGTAGATCCATAATACCCCGCGGCTCTGAACGCAATAACGCCCTGGCCCAGCCCAAACGCATGGCTCATTCTCAACAGCATGTAACTCGCCAACCCAGCAGTCAAGTATTGTCTGTTCCCGCCGTTGAGCTCAATCACGCCCGCCATGATGAGGACCAGGGGCACGTTTTCGGTGAAGTTGAGGTGGACGCGGTTGGCGAGGTGGACGGGGTCGTTGTGCAACTCGGTGGAGCTGGATTGTTTGTCGCCGTGATAGGTGGAGGTTGCGAGGCGGGCGCGGACGACGGAGAGGGAGAGGAGGGTGTTGAGGAGGCCGAAGCCGGTTAGGAAGGTACCTGTTACGGCTGCGGAGGGGAGTGTGTTAGCTGTTATCAGTGGCTGGATGTGGATGTGGAGGCGCGGAGAGGTGGATTGGAAGGCTTGGATGAAGTGGTGCAGCTTTGGCAAATGTAGATTCATGATCAAGTGGCCAGGCCATCAGAAACCGTCTTTGGACTTCCAAAACAATTTCCTCATAAGTGCGCAAGCTAAAGCTAGGTCCACAACAGCTCGAAACAAGCTGCTTATGCTATGCCTCTGCGCTTGGAAGGTGCCAAAGGTACATGCAAGGTACATGTCTGTTGCTAGAATGGAAAGAATTTCCTGGAGACTTACGCAAGATTTGAGGGAATAGACCCATGCGGGAAGCAGTGTTGGTGCTCATGTTGATGGTTTGTTGGAAGATGAGAGTGGTATGGGTGGAAAAAGAAGAGGAAGCAGAAGGAGAACGCTGGATGGAAGCAAGGATTGGAGCGAGGGGTATCGTCACATGTAGATGATATGAGATCACTCATCTATTGAGTTCGCCAAGGCCGAGGACGAGAGGAAGTGTATATGTATTCTCAAGCAGATATACTATAATATGTGCATGTACGAAGCAGGGACAGACAGACAAGTTGACAATATTTGACATTCGATTCAGACTTACAGCTCCCTATGTACACATTTTATTCCTTTCGAACAACCATCTACTCATCTACTCATCCTTCACGAGCTAAAATAAGTAGCATAACTCGAGCTTCCCCCCATAACCCCCACAAACTCCCTAGCAACCCACCTCTGCGTCTGCTCACTTGGATGCAACTCATCATACCACTCATAACTATCCGCATCCCCGACCAACGTACAATTGCCCCCTGTCACACTGCAATGATGCACAAACCCATCAACGTGATACGGCATCGTTCCATTCAAAAACTGTGCTGGATTGTTGTGAATGTCAAGGAAGAGCTTGTTGACGTTGTACAAAGCAAAGTTGGAGCCGGGGTAGCGGTTCGCCAACAGCACTTCGTAGGGCGTGCGGTACTGATAGATTGCGTTGACATCAGCCACTTCCATGCGCATGCGTTCGCTCCATGCGGTTAGGTTGGTGCCGTAGGTGAGCTTGTCGGGCCAGTACTGGTTGTCCCCGACGCCGCCAAAGCTGGCATTGGCGTAAATTGCGGCAAGCTCGAGGGGCGCAACGTTCATGAGGACGAAGTAGCGGGCTCCAGAAGCGTAGAGCTTGTCGACTTGGTTGAAGATGCAGCTGACATAGTCGTTGAGAGTGGCGCCGGGTGCTTCTTCGTTCTGGATGAAGGAGTAGTACCCGAGGTCGTTGGTGCCATCCCAGATGGCGTAGACAGTGTTGTCTTCGGTCAGGGCGGTGGTGAATAAGCTGGTGTTTGTGGCAGAGTTGATGCCGTAGGCTTTGTCGGCCAGGAAGGCGGGGACTTCGTAGCCATCTAGGTCGGGAAAGGGAGCGTTGATGGCGGAGAACCAGCGGGGGGTAAGGTTGTTAGAGCACACGGCACCAGAGACGGCGTAGTCGTATAGTTGGGTGTTTTGATTGGTGTATTGCACGACGTAGCGAGCCCAAACGCGGCCTCCGTCAGAAGCACTCAGTGATTCAGGACCGAGGTAGCCGACTGAGTAGGTTGTCAGTATAGGCTCTGGAGTAATATTGACATGTATTGAGACATACCTGGAGGAGCAGCGCCCTTGTGGTTGATGAAATAGCCAAGACGAGACTCGTCAGTGTAACTGTCGCCAAAGACGACTAAGCTGCGGAACTGGTTGGCGACCCATGCAGCGGCACCACTAGGAGTAGCAGAAGCTGTAGCATTCGCTGGTGCACAAGCGGATGCAGATGAAGCAGTGGGAGTGGGACGAGCACTAGGAAAGCCAACGCTGCCTGGTCCTCCGTGTGGTGGCCAGATAGGCTTAGCAGTTGGCCAAGGACCCAATGCTGAGGCTACGCCAGCAGAAGCCAAAAGCGAGAGGATTGAAGGGGAAAGCATATTTGCACAGAATTAGCGAGTGTGAAGATTGAAGAGGCTATGAAGGTGGAAAGCAAGATCATGCAGGGGAGCGACATAGCAAGCTTCTTATACACCGCCACTCCTCTTCTAGTGGCAACCTAGTTCCACATTGGCATTTAAGCTCTTTCTGCCGCATGCAGTCACGCATGGTGCCTGTTCATCTTAGAGGCTAAAAGCAAAGGACCGATGGGCGAGATGGAAGCCCCGCATAAGAGTCTTTTCCCATAGGCACCCCGCCCATCGATGTCGTAGTTGAAACGCCCTGCTTAAACCTGAAACGGCATCAAGCAAGAAAATCGTTCGTCGGGGCTTGACTAGGGCCTCCACATTTGATGGATTTAGCCTGTAGAATTTTGCTGTCTTCTTATTCTAGATGTTGAATTCAGGTGAAGTCCAAGTGGAAACGCCAAGAGTTCTTCCACTCAGGGTTCAGAGGTTCTTCTCAGACCTAACCCTAGTAGTTTAAGCGCACCCCATACCAAGTCGCACGCTTGGTATTAGTTAGTTACTTAATTAAACTTTATATATATAAAGTAGCTCTAAACAACCTTTTAATCTAATAGGTTATAAGCCCGGTCCGCACGATCCTATTCTAAAGCTATGATTTATATATTATATAGTTACTAGATAACTGTCTCTATCGATCGCTAAGAGGTTATAAACTTAAATAACAACGAGGTTGATTTAACCCCCTATACTCTAATTAAGTAGTAATTACGCTTATATTATTATACACCTACCTTAGCTAGATTATCCTTCTAATTCTAAACTAAATCAGACTAGAACTAATTAATCTACGTTACTTAGTAATTCTTTCTTTAGTAATAACATAGCACATAATAAAGATACGTCTAGTAAGACCTACTTTACTAAGCTAAAGGGCAGCGACAACTACCCCGTATAGGCGACTAACGTAAAGATCGCCTATAAGGAGGATAGCGTCTAGAACTACGTTCTTAGATTACGCCATTCTCTAATAAAGCCTTAAAACTACGAAGATCTTATAGAAGATATTAAATTGCGAGGTTGTTTAAAGCTACCTTATACATATAAAGGTCGATTAAGTAACTAACTAATACTAAGCGTGCGACTTGGTATGAGGTGAGGTTAAACCACTAGGGTTAGGTCTGCAGCTGAGTAACTCTTGGCGTTGCAGACCTCTAGACCCTAAACAACTCTTAGCGTTACTACTTAGACTTCACCTGAATTCAACACGCCCTCTTAAGAGGTAACAACAACGCAATAGAGCTATATACGCTATTCTAAGACGGTGGAATTCTAGTGATACGTACCGATAACAAGGTATGTAAGTTTAAATCTAAACGGGCTATAAACGGTTGAGATATGAGCAGGATGCACTAACAACAAATTTTATATACGTTAGTACGAAAAATCCTTTTAAGTATAACAACCAAAAATAATAAGACTTATCTTGAGTTGTTAGTAATTGTTGAATTGCGAGGTTGTTTGAGGCTACTTTGTACATATAAAGGTCGATTGATTAACTAACTAATACCAAGCATGCGACTTGGTATAAGATGAGGTTAAACCACTAGGGTTAGGTCTGCAGCTGAGTAACTCTTAGCGTTGTAGACCTCTAGACCCTAAATGTTGAATTTAGGTGAAGTCTAAGTAGCAACGCTAAGAGTTGTTCAGGGTCTAGAGGTCTGCAACGCTAAGAGTTGCTTAGCGTCAGACCTAACCCTAGTGGCTCAACCTCACCTCATACCAAGTCGCACGCTTAGTATTAGTTAGTTAATCAATCGACCTTTATATGTACAAAGTAGCTTCA
>Ga0160429_1000116_pt1 | contig 105249 bp, 123 predicted proteins | sample SolpanmetagenomR_FD_108199 | JGI IMG/M metagenome (GOLD analysis project Ga0160429, IMG submission 108199) | Solar panel surface microbial communities from Lawrence Berkeley National Laboratory, California, USA - R | ecosystem: Engineered > Built environment > Solar panel > Unclassified ...
AAACAACTGAACCAGCAACGACGTACATTACCTCCTCATACACAGTCTGCATCCTCGACGGCGACAACGTGCGAGTCGGACCAGTCTGCTCAAACAACACCCTTTACATTATCTCCATATCTCGAACCCCACTCGTACATTGACATCAAACCACTTCCAAATATGGCTGCACATGAGCTGGATCTACGGCCAAAGAGTACTCGTATTTCGTCGCCATCAAATCGTCTCTCCACAGCAGAAAGCTCTACACCTCCAGTATTGACCAAACGACCAACTTTGGACGACATACTAGCAGATCGATCACCACCACCATGGACATTCAAAGCTTTCGATCGATATTGCACACATAATCTATGTTCAGAAAACCTACATTTCGTTTTGGATGCAGGTCTATACACAAAAGTATACACCGAATGGAGGGAACAATTTCCAGAAGACAGTGACGATTCTGCGTTGGATCCACGAATGGCACAACTCAACGGAATCTGGCGACGACTTATTCGAGACTACATCACCCGCAATGCACCGAAAGAAGTCAACTTACCAGCCAGTGTCCGCGACATATTAGCAAAGATGCCAGAATCCGACATACCTCCCGCAGCAAAAGTATTACGACCGAGTGTACAAAAAGTGCGAGAACTAATAGAAGAATCAATCCTGCTTTCCTTCCTCAACGATAAACTCCCACAAACGCAATCAGATGAGAATATCCACCTTCGCATCTCTGCACCGCCAGAACGACCCAGCGCGGTAGATCTCAGAACACGAAGTAGCGCGGCACATATCCCGTCTATTGGCGCACCTACTGCAATATCAATACAAGCAGCATCAGCTGGGCATGGCGGGAAGAGCTCGTCTTCTGGTACTAGTAGTGGAGGCGGCATCTTCCACAAACGTGCAGTTTCAACCAGCACAGCACCATTACCGACAAATTCCATCTACTCATCTTTAAACAGCAGCACTAACGACGAACGTCCTCGTAGTCTGTTCTCCGTCAAAGAGAAGGGTGGTGCTGGCTCTGCTTCTGCTAATGTCTTTGGTGATCGTGGCGACAATAGTGAATCCGTTGCTAGCGCGCCAGGCACACCAATGCAACAGCAGCAACGACGGCTGAGTCCGTGGAGCAGCAAAGATGCTAATTCGAATAAGGAGGTGTCGGCGTGGAAGAAACTGGGGAGTAAATTGGGATTGAAGAAGAAGGGAAGTGGGACTTTGAGGAAAGATGAGCCGGTGTTTGAGGAGGAGGAATGATGCAAAGGTAGAAAACAAAGATGAAGATGGCGAGAGATGAAGAGAGACACACATAGAGGGAAACACAGAAAGAGGGAGAAAGAGAGAGACGGACTTTATCTCTTCCCGGCATGATGATTTTTTTTTCACGACTATATCAAGATATGAGCGATGCGAAAAGCGAGGTTGTTTATCATGAACATTCTTGCTGGCGTTTTTTTATTTGGTTTCGGGGAAGTGGTTTTGTCTCCCCTTCTTCCTGAGGTGGAAAGACTTTGAGGGACGTGATTGTGATATCCAACTGGCATTTTTGGCCTGGCGTTGCTATTTTTATTGAATGGGAAAGGAAGAAGAGCGGCGAGAAAGGAAGATGTTTGTTGAATGGGTCCAGCTGCAATGCAAGAGTATCAGAGGAAAGCTTGCTACCTTGAAGCAAGGGACTTGGTGAAGGAAGATTGATTATGCACTCTACTCATTTTTTTTGGCATCATTGATGGAGAAGATGAAGAAGAAAGATGAACAAAACAAAACAAAATAAGAGTATACAACGCACGCGATATTGTATCCGAGCGCTTCTATAAACTGATAATGACATTACGAACGAGCCTTTCTCTGTCTTTACCTTGTCCTGTACGCTGTGCTGAGCTGAGTTTGTTTGTGCGCCTTAATGCATGGTTGTAGTTTGTTCCTCCTTTCTTGCCACGAGCGTTGCTTGCTTCTATTCTTTACTACCATTGCAATCTACGCCTCCTTCTCTCCATGTACTATTCCTTCACCTCACTGATCTGCTTTTGCGGCCTTTCTTTTTCTTCGCCAAGCGAAACGCGACGCTGCTTTGCATCAGTATCTCCTTTCGAACAGTCAATCAATTTGGTCTCGTAGATGTAGGTGTGTGTGTGGATGCATAGTCTACTCAAAGTGTAGTATATAATGCAGTCTTGAGGCATTACTCTTGCGGTATTAACGTACACATAAACGAATACCGTGAACATCTACTGCTTCTTATACATTCCATCGTCTTTCTCTGCTCCAAAGAAAAAGAGAGAAGAGAGATAAATGAAAACATGAAAAATGAAAAATGGAAGCAGGGCCATGTATTTGTTGCATATTCTAGTATTGTACTGTGCACTCGTTTTGCTTTACACATTTCCCGAACTCGGCAAATTCTGGTCTTGTTCTTGTTCTTCATCTTCTGTTCTTGTTGCTTGTCTTGGTGCTGAGTGAGTGGATTCATGCATGGATAGATATGATCATGGCACTTGGCGTCGGCGAAGTGTTGTATTGTGTTGTGTTGTGTCGTCACTACATGAAAGAATGATCTGAAGTAGGGTCGGGCGATGCAACTCGAAGGCTCGATGACGGATGAAAAGCACTTACCTCACTGGAATCACTGAGAAGAGAAAAGAAAGGAAAGAAGAGAAGAGCTCGTGAGCGATGCGCTGCGATTGGGAATGGGTGAGTCTTTCCCCTTTTTTGGCGCTTTGATCTTGTGTCTTGTACTAAGGTCAGGAGCATGACGCGGTGATTATCATTGACATTGTAGAGACAAGAAGGAAGAGAAGTGGTAGGTTTCTATATGAGAAGATTTAGTCATGTATCGTGTTTTGTAGCTTGTGTACTTGTTATGTTACTTGGTCCTTTCTTTGAGCAGTGGTGAAGCAAAGACTTTTTCTATTCATTATAGCTCTTGCAGTTTTGTATTAGTCCATCATTTCTTTGTAGACGTGGCCAGCGGGTTCTTTTTTGCGTTATGGCTCATCTCATCGATCTTTGTGCTGGTTGGTTATGTACATTCGCAGCCTACTCAACCTCCATCTCAGGTACTCCAGTGCTTGGTATTCAGTCACGTACTCATCCTCATCCTCTTTCAAGCTTCAATCATTCTTTGAGTCCTCAGTCATTCTTCGGTCCTCGGCCAATCTTTCCAGTCATCAATCATTCTTTAGCCTGTAGCCATTCTTTCAGTCCATAGTCATTCTTTCGAGCTTTAATCATCCGTGAGATCAATAGTGTCGACAGTCCTTTTCTTGACAGGTCTCACTTCGATAACCTCAATCTCGCCATCATCGTCTTCTGCATCTCGTTCTCTCTTGACTTCTGTCTTGACCTGTACTGCCAACATCGTCTTCTGTGCTTCGAGCTTCTCTTTCCTAATACGATTCAGCTCTCGAAGCTCCTGCAGGCTCAGTGTCGATTCGTCTCTCTCCTCCAGTGGAACTGGTGTTGGCTCACGAGGGATAACGCGGAGTCCTAACAATGCTTCTGAGACTGATTGTTAGGCAATTTATCACGTCTGAGCTGATTTGAAGCTTCTTACCTCGTGAACGGTATTTGAAATTGTAACTAAGTAGAGGCGTGTCGCGAGCATCGATCCAGTCTACGCTGACGGTGTTGATTTTTGGAAGGGTTCGTGGCGGTCTAAAACTATCGCGGCTTCAGCATGATGTCTGGCTTATATCGAGAGCAAATACTTACCCTATAGCATGCGACAAAGCTCTTCCTTTTAGAGCCTTTTCCGAAAGCTGACCAAGATCGTTGCTCTGGTTTTCTTCGTATCCCGTATAGTGCTTGATGACGCCTTGAGCAGTAATTCTACTGACTGTGAAAGAGATCACGCCTGTTTGTTGCAGTTTGAAAACAATTTCAGCCGTAGGCTTCTGTGTGATATCCTCGACTGAGTCCTGATCAGCTCTATGTAGCAAGATTTGTAGATCTCTGTACGAACCAATTGACAACTTGGAGAAGCTGAAGCTCTTTTCGTACCACTGGTGCCTTGTAGATAGCGATGACCATTCACAAGACCCGTCATGCCATACTGCAATTGTGCGATGTTTATTACATAAGATGCCATGTACATGCCGTCTACATAGACTTGGATTGCCAGATCAGTTCCTTTGTATGTAAAAGTCCGACTGAAAGTGTATCGAATAATAAACACTTCGTCATTAACGGCTTCGATATATTTGGTAGTGCTTTTTCGGAACCCTTCAGTGTCATCGTGAGTTTCCTCGTCATCGTCATATTCGGTCAAAGGTTGGCCATTAACGAGGACTTCAACGTTCAGACCTTGAACCTCGTCGATGATAACCATCGTGCGAGTGGCTCAAAACGAGGTAATGCAATCTGAAGAGATGGCAGGTGACGTTTGATGTGTGAGACGGATCTTGCAAACGCAAAGATCAAACTGCGGAGGAACAGTTACACTCGATTTGTGAAGATGTGAGGAAAGTTGAAGACAATAACACAAGACATAATAGGAGAAGAGAAGAGAATGTGGCTGGAGCAGGACGCAGGGCGCTTCGAAAGTCAAATAAGTTCAAGTCTCAGATCTCAAACGACCAAGGTCAAGTCCGCGTCCACCACACCGCGCCTTCCGAAAACACGTCGTCACGTGAAACGACGTAACATCAGGTCAATGAACTGCTTACAGAACTTCTTCCACTTCAGCTATCGCTTCTTTCTTCACCTTCTTCTCTTTAGGCACAACAACTTTCTCCTCGTATACCTCTCTCACATCCACCTTCTGCCACTTTTGCCTACACTGCTCAGCGAGAAACTTGATGCCCCATTCCTCACAAGCAGCATGTCCGACACAGACAATAACAACTCTGTCGGCGTAATGTGTTTGCACATGAGCTATACCAGGAGCGCGAGGTGCGCCTGTCAACATGAGGATGGATCCTTTTGGGTTGATGTCAGATGGCTCGTCATTGACTGGAGGAAGTAGGGTTGGGCTTGTAGTAGTATCAATAGTTTCCTCAACCACAGTCTCAGTACTCGACGCTTCTTCCGGCGCAGCACTTTGCGGTGATTGTGCAGTGTCTTTGAATTTTCCAGTAAGACCAACAGGCTGCCACTTAATCCACCCACCAGCATAAGCGGCTGAAACTGCGCGCTCGACTTCTTCGGGGTGGAAGGCATTCATGATTGCTATGGCTGTAATAGGTTTGTCTGGTGTAAGTGAGCTGACGTGTGCACGAGCAAGTAGAATGCTAGGAGGAAGTGGTGTAGGAGGAGGAAGAGGAGTCTTCTTTTGACGTTTGGACGGCTTTCGTGATATTTCTGTTTGCGTAGGAGGATTGTTTTCTGTAGATATCGGTAGAGCGAGAGCATCGGGGACAGTGGTCGCGGAAGTGTGGTTGTCTGCTTGCGAGAAATCCTGCTCAGTAATCAGATTCTCCTGCTTGGGTAACGAGGAAAATTCGAACACTTCTCCAACACCAGCAAACTCCTTGTTTATCCTCGCTAGCATGTCCTTCAGTGGCACGGATCCTGCTTTCTTTCTAGTGGCCTCAGCCTCTCCTAAGTCACCAGAAGCGACAAGTCTCACAGCGCCATCCACATCCTCATCACCTCTCTCTTCCCTTGACTCTCCAGCCTGCACTCCCACCATCTCATGACTTTCGCCCTTTCCAAACCCGAACCCTCCAACAAGTCCAATCCTCCTCTCCTCGTCGCCCTTGTAGCCCTTGAGGCAGACACAACCTGTTGCTTCTTCTTGAACATGTTCGTCCCCCTTTCTTGCCTCCCCAACATCCACGCCCAGTCTCTCAGCCAATTGGACATTCCAGCCCACAGTCAACGTCTCATCGAATCCAGTATGACTGCTCAATACCGTCGTCCCTCTCGGCACTTTCCACCGCTCCAGCGACCAAGGACGGTGTATAAATGCTGCTGGTGCTGCTGAGTGCGCAAAGAGCGACTGAGATGCTCTGGAAAGGGACGTATATACGCCTGGTGTAGTTGTTATACTGAATGTAATATGCGAGACTGGTGTTTTGTTCTTGCGTCGTTCTTGTTTTACTTCATGACCGTCGTCTAGTGCGAGAGAAGGTGTTGATGTCGCGTCAATACGGCTGGGAACTGCTGCTGATATTGAAGTTGAGGAGGGAGGAGGAGATTTTTGGCGCATATATTGTGGAGGGACGTGGTAGAAATACTCGACATCTCGAGGACGGGGCAATGGCGGAAGAAAGCTGGCGAGGAAGGTTGCTACATCGTCGTGGGTAGGAGGAGAGTTGCGTTGGAACATCTTACTTAGGCGAATGCCCATGTGGTGGAGGATGGTAAGGCCAGAATCATCGAGACACGAGGTGCATGGAGAAGTCGTGACATCATGTTTATTTTGAGACTCGAGTCGATGGCAAGTTCACTCTATCAGTGAGTGTCATTAGCTGTGTCATCCCCAAGACGCAAAGATATGTGTCCGCATTTGTAGAAATTGTGTGTGCAGAAGTCCTGTACAATAATTATATAGTCTGGAAAAGCGTCCCTGACTCTTCACTCCATAACACATTCCCCCAACACCATCACTACTTCTTCTTCGTCGATTCCGACTGCTTCAAATACCCTTGTAACGCCTCCTCATCCTCCGGTCCAAAGGACTTCTTCATCCACTCACTCTCCGCTCCCACCATCGCGGCCTCAGTACCAGGACTCGCGAATCTTACCAAGCCTCCCACAATCTGCCTATCCTGCGCCTTATCCAGCGCTCTCAATCCTCTCCTCATAAATGACACTACCAGTGCAACCTTCGTCCAATCCACGTCCTCCCTTGCTTTGAATACATTTCGCCATACAGCCGCAGCTAACACAGCATCACCACGGATCAGCCCTTCGTCGTAAGCTGCTGTTACACCTCGCCATTGGTCGTAGAGATCTTTAAGGTATTTGTTGCGTACACCACGGGCGGAGATGCCGTGAAAGATGGTCATTCGGTGTTCCGCTTCGTAGAAGAAGTGGTCGTGCAGGTGTTGTAGCCAGAGAGTGGAGTATTGTTGAGGGAAGTAGCGAAGGCGGACAGTAAGGAGGTACATGTGTAGCATTGTCACTTGCGACCATGCTGCAAATCCTGGTGGGAGGCCGAGCTCTATGAATAGAAGTGCGTTAGCCTGTATAGATGTAGGTATCTTGACAATTATTACCTTCATACCACCACCCGGTGCCCTGCCCTATATCCTCCCCTGCCTCATTCTTTGGAACCTCTTTGCTGCCCTCAAATGCTTCTGGCACGACATAATCGGCCTGTCGTGCGCACTCTTTGAAAAGTGCCTCTGTGGCTCCTCGGGCAATATATGTTTCTCCAATGTCACCCGGTAACCCACGAATCTTGCCTCCTGCAACTGCGACACCCGGTGCGGCTCCCGGCTGTGTTTGCGCGAGTGCTGGCTCCGGTAAACCGGCGGAAGCGTATGTTCTTGTTGTTCTTGAAAATGGGGATCGAGGTGTGATTGATACTGTAGCTGCTCGCGAGACAGGTGATCGTGCCTGAAGGTTATTGGTATCAGAAGGATTATAGGGTTAATAGGCAGCAGTGTATATATACCTCCAGAGGAGTAGCTCGAGCCTGACGGCGTAGTGCTACTAAGCAACTACGACAGACTGCTGATGTATTTGCCATTCTTCGATTGCTGGAGTACTACGAAATGCAGGCGATAGAGACGGGGATTGATTGCGCTTTGCTGTCGTTGTTAGTAGTGTTGCTATATGGAATAGATGTATACATGTCGCCGAGATCTCAAAACATTTGGTGGTGATCTCATTGCCACACTGAACCAAAGTTAAAACGAGCTTGGCACTTCTCCTGAACACGAACGACTACATGTAAGGAAAGGTATGTGGACAGATTATTTGTACTTATATAGATATCTGCATTTTTTTTATAGGATCATGACAGTGCTGAGCTGGGTGTTCTGGTCACCATACAAGGCCTCATCCCATCCTCTATTTAGATGGTCAAAGACCCTTGAAGCCTGATATCCAAGACAGAAGCTCCAACATAGATGGGATAAGTCCCAGCTTGCAAAACCCACTGCTGGTCAACCACACTCCAAGTGCTCAAATCCCTCCTTGTCAACTGCAAGGTAACGCACTGAGTCTGGTTAGCCTTCAAGTTGATCTTGTCGAAACCTCTCAACTGCTTGGCTGGACCATTGGGAATACCAATATAGAGCTGGGGCACTTCCATAGCAGTGACGGAACCAGTGTTCTGGATGGAGAAGGTGACAGTGGCGATGTTGTTCCACAGTGAAGGAAGACCACCTTGCACAGGAGCAGTTGTGCTTGCCTTGTTGGAATCTGGTGGTAAGTATGTTAAAGTGTTGTTGCGGTGCATGGTCGTGCTGAGACCACTGTAGCAGAAGGTGGAGTAGGTGAGACCGTATCCGAACTCGAATCGGGGCTGGATATTGTGTGCAATGAAAGCTCGGTAGTCTATATATAAATGTAAGTCACCATTTACGTCCGTGATAAATAGCATAGGGCTCTTACCAATGTAGACACCCTCAGTAAAGTTGTCCTGAGGGTAGAAGTACGTAAGAGAGCCTTCAGGACCAGCACCAACAGGGTGAAGTAGTGCACCATAGTCAGAAGCATTCTTAGCAGTGGTGTAAGGCATGCGGCCGGAGAAAGATCTTTCACCAAACATGAGGTTGGTCAATGCTCGACCAGAATCTTGACCAGGAAGGTGCGCGTAGACCACGGCAGTGACATTAGGGTGCTCGATCCATGCATCGACTACTCTGATGCCGGCGTTGTGAAGTACAACAATAGTCTGGGAGAAGATCAGTAAAGCATTGTGCAAAGGAAAGGCTATTCTTACGTTGTTGCAGTTGTCAGCGACGTTGTTAACCAGATTGTCGGAGAACTCATCCTCAAGTGCTGGACGGTCAGTTCCCTCGTTGGAGAAGGCGTTGATGAAGACCACACATGCATCGGAAGCCTGGTCGACGAAGGGAGCTTCTGACTCGAAGTCCCAAAAGATCTGGAAATCCCTGGTGTACGCTTCCTGCTGGAAGGCATCATAAGGTGCTGAGATATAAGGAGGTGTGTTAGCTCCAGAGCCTCCTCCACTAATTATGGTGCCATTGTAGGCGGCTGGAGGGAGAATGCCGCTTCCGTTGATGAAAGCATTAAACCAACTATTGGCTGTTTGGTTCACAAAGGTGATAGAGTCGGCGCTAAGCGCGAAAGGGCCCAATCCCATTCCATCAGGGTTGCGGGTTCCCGCAATGACCGCATCATAACCGAAGAGGGAGATGAGCTGAGGGTTCTTGAACGGAAGGGCATTGTTAATGTTCTTAACCAAGACATGACCTTCCTCTGCTTGCGCCAACAGATTCGGCTTGCTGGCAGGATCTTTCACGTTTGTGTACTTGTGAGGGACAAGGAGGCTTGCTGGCATGCCCGATCCGAGAGCTGGATACTCAGGAAGATTGGCACCGATGAAGTACCAAGCCGCAACGATACGTGTGGCCATATCATCGAGACGAGCCTGGCTGAGGGTTCCGTTGACAACAGCGTTTGCAAGGGTTCCATTGTCCCACATCCCGGCAGAAGAAGGCATCGCCATATCGAGACCAGCAAGTGCCTAGTATTTCATTAGTTTTGTAAGGGGTAAGGTAAGGAGCAAGGACTTACACTGGCCAAACCAGTTTGTTGACCACCCCAATCTGAGGTACAGTAACCTTGAAAGCCCAGTTCGGTCTTCAAAAGTCCGTTCAGGACCTTGCTATTCTGCGTAACCCAAGAGCCATTGATTCTGTTGTAAGAAGCCATAACACTCATGGCACCGGCCTCGACTGCATCCATGAAAGGCCACATGTAGAGCTCGTGAATCGTCTTATCGTCGATGTTTGAGCTGGTGCTGGACTGGTTAACGAAATTCGGGATTCTGTAAAGCTCTTGCTCGTTTCCAACAAAGTGCTTCATAGTGGCGATGACTGATTGTTGCAGGCCAGTAATGGTCTGAGAAGTGAGCTGGCCAGCGAGGTAAGGGTCATTGGAGAAGCCTAACAAGTTAGTCATTGTACAAGATAACAGATGGTGAGACTGACCCTCCCAATTTCTTCCACCCAGTGCGATTCTGCCCAATGGACCACCTACTGGACCGAGGCAAGCGTGAACACCTTTGTTCTTGAACTCTCGACCCATGTTGACGGCACGCCTATGAGCAAGATCGCGGTTCCAGCTAGCACCGACGTGAAGTCCAGCAGCATATGCGTTGACACCATCTGTGCCTCTGACACCATTACCCTGGTTGTGGTTAGCGAAGTTCAAGCAACGAACAGGTATAATACACACGGCGTCAGCAAGGCAAAGTCCAGGAAATCCCACACGCGGAGCACCACCAGACACACCAGAACAGCCATTTGAAGTGTCGGTGTGACCATATGTCAAGTTGTTCTTCTCCTGGTTGGTCATCTGGGCGACTAAAGTCTTCGCTTGAGCATAAGCATTGGCCCATCTTGGACCTCCTGATCCAGTACCGACGGCTACACAATGTGAGTATGGTGGGCACATGGATTGGATCAGACGCTATCTCAACTTACGGCCAGGTAGAACCGGTGGTGATCCTCCATAAGACAAAGGATCACCATATGGATTGACTAGAGCCTCAGCAGAGGAAAGTAGCAATAGCCCAGCAGCGAGGAATTCTATGGAGCCCTTCATTCTGTATGAGCTTATGAAATGTGCAGAAGTTATTTGAAGAAGATGATGGGTTGTGTCCACAGCTTTATAATCCACTGCGCCAAGTCACAGCCTATGGCCGGATCGACACTCATGCACAATCCGAGGCCCATGTCCAGGCAAAGCATGAGTTGGCCAAGCGATATTCATCTGACCTCCCCGTCATAGTGCTCATGTGGGGTGCTGGGGATATCCCAGGCACAGATCGAGCTTTCTCCCACATCATAACAGGCACAAGCTGCAGAAAAGCTTGACGGTCAAACATCGGGCACGTTAGAAGAGGTCATTCACGTTTTGATGTGTCATCGGCAGATATTGTTACTGGGTAGACGCCCGAAGTGGTGCCGTTTCGACCTTCTTACTGAAGCTAGAGGGGGGCGTTACCACCTTGGCAATTGTACGGAGAGGCCGAAGAAGAGGGGAAGCTTGGGGGAGAGTGGATGAGCTGAAGTGGCTAGCATGACTCAAGGCTGTTGCCGACGAGACGCCGGTATTTTTACCACTCCTGACGACAACCATCAAGCGACTACACTTCTCTCCTCCCCCGTCCTCATGGAGTTGAGCATTAGGCTATAGGGAGACTCATCCCGTCCCTGCTTGCTGTATATGTTGTGCTTTGCCTCCCTATAGAGGAGTTTTCTCAAGGCTTTACAAAGGCTACATTTTTTACCCCCAAATCCTGTTAGTTCTACTTTAAACGTTATGCACAGCCCCTCGATACATGCCACAGTGGAGTGTGGCAGAGTCTAGGCAGGAAAAGCCGCTAGGAATTTGACCATGCTTCATGCAGACCTCCACGGTCATCGGCGCCAAAAGACGAAGACATGATACGTGATGCAAGACTATCACGAACGGAAACTCTGGCATCCGAATCTCGAAATGCAGAACTGCCAGCATCAACAACCCACACTTTCCATTTCAATTGTCCTACGGATTGTAACTAATGAGCTCGATTTTTATGCCAACTTCTCTTCCCTCCTCCGCGAACGCGACAGGAGAACATCCAACACAAAGGAATTAGATGAGTAGCGCATGCAATCACTCGTCGGGAGCTCTCCATATACAATCATCAAACTCGGCATCTCCATCCGTCAACTCAGGCGGCCACATCGGTCCAGTTCGCCTCTCTTCCATCAATCCTTCGGTATTGATGATTCTATTCGAAACCCACACGTACACGACAATCTCCAATTTGATCTGCACAATGGGCTGTATGCCGCTGTAAGGCGAGTGTCCCCACGGATTGATGTCGTTTGTATTTCGAATTTTGTTCAGGAGGTCGTTTGCTGCGCGGTTGTAATGTTTGGCTATTTCTGGCAGGATGCTTGAAAGGCAGTGCTCGGCAAAGACGTGTGATCGTTCATGGTAGGGCCGTATGAGGACAATTTGATTGCCTACGTAGGTGAGTTGAAGCCCCGTGGTATATGAATATAGATCTTACGTGTTGAGGGTGCACCGACTACCTCTACGTCGTCCGATACAAGACGCAGAGAACCTGGTGGGTTGTGATCAGGCGAAAATGGATGATAGGACATGTCACGGTGCGGCTGCCGAGTGTTTTTGCACGACCGAAAGCACATCTGGAATGATTTTTGGATTGTGTGACGTGAGGACGTGTCTGGTCACACAAGGTGTCACGGGCTCGGTCAGGTGCATGATGGGTCGCTACAGAGATTTGTCCAAGAACTGGGCTGACTACTTGATTTACAGTTTTTGCAAAGAGTTGATACAATGAAGGTGTTCACGAAGCACATTACTCACGTGGCACCAGCAACACCACTGCTTGCCTCCTGAACCTTAACCTCGCCCTTCTGTATCTCCGCCACCTTTTGCTCGCTCTGCTCGGGCTTAGTAGGTGCACCGGCAAAAGCTTGCTCAAAGTCTGCAACGATGTCGTCAATGTGCTCTGTGCCTACCGAGATGCGAACGAGATCTTCGGTAACACCACTACCCGCACGCTCTTCGTCGCTGAGTTGTTCGTGTGTCGTGGACCAGGGATGAATTGCGAGCGTCTTCGAGTCGCCAACACTGCCGACGATGGTGATTAGCTCCATTGCCGAGCACTCTCCAACACTGGGACGACTCTTCCGAGCTGGATCATATTACAAGCATCAAGAAAACACTCACTTTGCTAGATTGCTTATAAGCTTGAAACGGTCAACCACACCCTGGCCAGCCTCACTCCCACCCTTGACCCCAAAGCTCAAGACGCCGCCATAGCCCCTTTTCAAATACTTCTTCGCTGTTTCGTGGCTAGGATGACTTGGTAGCCCTGGATAGCTGACCCATTTGACGTTCTCGTTCTGCTCGAGCCATTTGGATAGAGCCAGTGCGTTGTATGCATGACGCTCCGCACGAAGCGATAGTGTTTCGATACCCAGAAGTAGCTGCTGAGCAGCAAAGGGGTTCAAGCTTGCACCAAGATCCCGAAGGATCTCGACACGGACCCGGATGGCAAATGTCAACGGACCGAACGTATCCCAGAACTTCATGCCGTGATAACTAGCTGAAGGCTCAACCATAGCTGGAAAGCGATCAGCATGGGCACCCCAATCAAAGTTCCCAGCATCGACGATGAGGCCTCCAATCGTTGTGCCATGACCACCAATCCATTTGGTGGCCGAATGAAGGACAATATTAGCACCGTGAGTGATGGGGCGAATGTAATATCCACCAGCACCGAAAGTGTTGTCCACCTAAGATGCATTAGCTGACCATAAAAAAGCAGAGCAACGATCGAAATTGCCTCGTTACTCACAATCAGCGGTACTCCCTTCCTCTTCGTCACAGTTGCGATGGCTTCGAGATCCGCAACATCGTAGCGCGGATTGCCAATACTCTCCACATATACTGCCCGAGTCCTGTCGTCAATCGCGTCCTCGATACCCTTTACAAGCTCATGCTGGCTCTCACTTCTCACGAATTTGGTCGTGACGCCTAGTCTCGGCAAGAATACCTTGAGCTGATTGTACGTGCCGCCGTAGAGACTGCTACTTGCGACGATGTTGTCCCCAGTCGCGACTAGCGCAGCTAAAGCCATGAACTGTGCGGACTGACCGGAGGCGGTGGCGACAGCTGCCACGCCGCCCTCAAGAGCTGCAATGCGCTTCTCGAGGACATCGACAGTAGGCTACGAAGGGGTCAGGAGTGACATGCTGAAGGATCATAAATCTACATTACATTCATCATACGTGAGTAGATATTGCCGAACTCCTTGAGACCGAACAGTCTCGCACCGTGAGCACAATCATCAAAGACGAAAGACTGTGGACCTGTTTCAGAGGGATATCACTGATATGGTTATTGCGAGGCGTACAGTTGTGGCATATATTGGCACAGCTCTAGACTTTGTGGTTGGATCCGGCTCCTGCCTAGCAATATGATACCAAATCAGCTCACTTGTGCTATTGGAAGCAGAGACGGGCAGTCGTGCTTGTAGTCGTATGAGAGTGATAGCTCAGCATAGAAGACACATACCCAGCGTGTAGCTGCAGAGTCTCGAATTTCAACTCAGCTGCCATTGATATCGTCGTAATAAATCACGATGAAGATGAATATTGATCGACTCGAGAGGTGCAGAAATGAGGATAGAAGCGTACTAGGTAGGCTCGAGTCCCAGCACTCTCGAAGGCAGTGAGACCAGTAAGCACGCCATTCTCGCTCCTCATTGTATACATACGTTAGTAATATTTCTCGTCACGTGACCCAGAACTGCACACGAGATATTTGCCTCAGTCTTCTGTCTTCCTTCTTGTTACCCTCTCGCGGCGCTCTTGCTGCCGATTTTGCGAAAGATGCGGGACTGCTGGCAATATGATGCTTCGTCAATCAGCGCAACAGCAAGACAACAAGATTTGACGGAGTTGTTCCAGCGAGGTCTGCCACTGACTGGTAAGCAGTACGATGCACGATGACCTGAGACATTTTGCATAAGCTTTGGAGCTTATTCTGACGATGTGCCCTGTTCTCGCATCGTGATTGAACTACAATCCCATTCCTGTTCCACTTCTTGATGTCGACCTGCATTCCCCTTCTGGAGAAGATTGATACGCATGCGATATGACTTTAAGATCAGCCCACACCTGCTGGTGCAAATGTTGAGCACTCTAATACACTCCGCAAGACAAACAGAGCATGTAACGCGACGTTGATATGTGGGATGGAGGCATTGTGACGTTCGAACTAACATGCTGTGCTGTCAAGAGCAGCTCACCAGTAATCATAAGAAAGCACTGGCCGACATCATATCTCGAATTTATCTAGCTCATCCTCTGCACTCAGATTCTCTAGATCTTCCTTCAGTTCGACTACACCTCTTTAGTAATTCACATCTTTCACCTCTCACTGCCAAACGACACTGCATCCTTTGCCTTCACACAAATAATGTACACCACTTCCCTTATCTCTCTTCTTCTGGGCACTGCCTTGGCTCTACCCTCCACAATCTCCAAGCCAACCTACAACGTCTGCCAATCAGGCAAATACAACGTCCTCAAGCAAACTGCTCGCGTTAGTCTACCGCCGCTTTTTCGACAAAATACAGGGCACGCTCACTACTAACCAACATCTCAGTTCGACAACGATCCTAATAGCATCCCTAGCACAGCTACCGGCCCTATCAACGAATACCTCGACATCTTCTAGAACGGCATGGGTCTCGATATAACTGCCGGCAGCCAGAACATCGGCATCGTACCACGATCACCCCCGAACACCGCCGCGTTCGCTGTCGGCGATCCAGCCACCTTAGAACAAGGCCAACCCGCCATGACCACCGTCTACGACGACTCGACCGTCTTCGCCTTCGATCTGCACAGTTTCTTTTTCGGGTTCGTCACGGGACTGGAGGCTTCTTTTGCCGGCCTGCCTGTATCTGGTAGTCTGACTGTCACTGGTATTGATACGACTGGTCGTACTGTCGGCAGTCAGACAATTGAGTTTGTCGGACAAGGTCTGCTGCAGCAGCAGATGATTCAGGCGGTTTTGGGACCTGAATTTAGCTGTTTGAGACAGGCTGTGTTCCAGATCAATGGCCCGGCTGATGGATTGACGAGCGCAACGGGAAATGCGACTATTGCTGCCTCTACTGATGACTATCAGTACACAGTCCAGGATACGATGTGTAAATGTGTGTGCGGATCGAATCTCGATTAAGATGAGGACGGTATCGGCGATACCCAGGAGACCTAGTGACCAAGTAGGTTCACTTATATGAGGATGTTGGCTTTGTAAGCTTCTCTGTTGTAACTTCTTTTCATCTAATAGTAATTATCAAAAGAGTATCTTACACTGCTACGGAGCACGTGCGATCAGTCTGTCTCCTGCACGACCCTCCGACCATCCGACAATGATCTAAGAGTGACTGCAGCTTGTGCACATAGTCTCAATATTGTTTGCTCGCACTCTTCTTTTTGCTCCTCTTTCAACCATTCACACACATACTCACATGATCAATGTTGAAAATGGCTCAAAAAGCAATCCCAGTTATTCTCTGCGGTCGATCCTCATCAATGGCAAAGACTGTTACCCAAGGCCTGTTGCCTGAAATCGATGGTACTGTTTCTCTTTATCCCAGAGACGCTGGATCCATACTAAAACTGCATATTCAGTACGATACGTCATCCTAGGGCCAGAAGAAGGCATTAAGCAGCTTCCTCAGCTACTAAGCAAGACACGACTATAGTCGAGCACCACTGAAACTCAACGACCAGTGGCAGTGATCACGGGAGCCGCGTACAACGACGACGAAGTCTTGCAGATGCAGGCTAGTTGTGATCAGGAGGAATTGAGTGGAGTTCATTGGTTTAGAGCAGGTCAGAGATCGGACATGCCGCCTCCTGGACCTGCGTATGGGCAAAGGATGGCTGAGAGGGTGAAGACGCTCATGCGAAGGTTGGAGGAGGATGGGCAGTTGGGAAAGGCAGAGCCTGGGGAGCAGGTGGAGTTCTGAGGAACTCGAGTGATGGGAGTGAAAGGGTGGCTTGGATGTGGTCAGTTGTTCTGTACGCTCACAGCGGCTGCTGTGATGCCCAAGGCCTGTCGTAGCTCAGTCATGGAATGGCATCTCTATCCTCAGGCTCGACTTGAGGCTTCTTGAGCACGTTCAAGGTTGACATGCATAGAATCACAAAGCAATGGCAAATGGCAGCAGCAATATATATACAGTACCACGCAGTACCGCACCTGATTATTAATCTCACATGATAAGGTACCATCAACATTTCCAATGGCAATATTTCCAATATTTCCAATATTTCATCATACACCACCCCGATCTCACATCCCACCTCCGCTCCCACAATATGCCTTCGCCCCAACCACCCTCACCAATCCTCCTCTCGACACTGTCCCCCACCTCCGTCTCACGGACTTGGCAATCCGCACCGCATCCCACCCTCCCCCTCCTTGCAACAGCCTGCAGTGACAAAACCGTGCGCATCTACTCACTCACCTCCTTCACGCTCCTATCAACCATAACAGGCGGTCATCGGCGCAGCATACGGACATGTGCGTGGAAGCCCACAGCAAAAGCAAGTGCGCCAGTGTTAGCAACGGGGAGTTTCGACGCTACTGCTGCGATATGGGTTGGTAATACTACACATAGGGAAGATGACAGCGAAAGGGCGGATCGTGCGCGAGAACGAGAACAAAGTATGAATGGTAGTGAAGAGGCAGGAGAAGAAGACGACGAAGACGACTACCACTTCGCCGTCGTGCTCGAAGGCCACGACTCCGAAATAAAGTCGCTATGCTGGTCCCCATCGGGCACCTATCTCGCAACCTGTTCCCGCGATAAGTCCGTTTGGATCTGGGAGTCTTTAGCCTCCTCCTCTAACAACACATTCGGGTACGCCGGGCCCTCCTCAGGCGCAGATGATGATGAGGACAACTATGAAACCGTTGCGGTGCTGCAGGAACACGATGGCGATGTCAAATGCGTGGCGTGGCACCCGGATGAGGAGACGTGTTTGGCGAGCGCGAGTTATGATGAGGGTGTGAGGGTGTGGCGGGAGGATGAGGCGGATGGGGAGTGGGGGTGTGTTGCTGTTTTGGAGGGGCATGGTGGGACGGTGTGGTGTGTTGATTGGGAGGGAACACAAGGCACCCAACAGACGACCGCAGCGCGGCAAGATCGGGTTGATGCTGCTGGTGCTGATGAAAATGATACAAGTGATGATGGACAAGCACAAGCGATATCAGGACCCCGAATCGTAACATGCTCAGACGACAAGACGATACGGATATGGCGACGCAAGCCCAAAACACCAAAACCCGCACCAGCTGCTGGACCGAGGATACCGAGTATAATACGCAGTGCAGGACAGGAAGAGGAATGGTATGAGGAAACACGACTACCACAACGGCATGAAAGGGCGATATATTCCGTGGCGTGGAGTAAGAAGATGGGGAGGATTGTTAGTGCTGGGAGTGATGGGATGATTGTGGTGTATGAAGAGAAGGCGTCGGCTGAGGCAGACGTGACGATGCAGGATTCTGGCGATAATGAAGAGCGAGAGTCGAGTAAGCCGAAGGAGTGGAAGGTTGTCTTTGAAGTGCAAGCTGCGCATGGAGTGTTTGAGATAAACCATATATGCTGGTCGAAACGATGGGATAGAGGAAAGAGCAGCGAAGACGAAGAAGTTGTGATAAGTACGGGCGATGATGGAGAAGTGAAGGTATGGACAGTAGATAATGCATGATACCCATAATACAACCAAGTAGATAGAAATGATTAGAGATTGATACATGTAAAGCGTTCGTATAACTGGTTGAAAATCTTGTGATCGCATCTTGTCTGTCTATCGTCGTAGGTAACATTATAACATCGTCTTCGAATCACCATTCACATTACCAACTTCTGCCCACCTTCTGCTCACAACTTCGCCTTGTTCGCCATCGCTTGATAGCTCTTAGGATAAGACTCTGCGAATGAGCATTAGCACCCATTCCAATCGCATCAAAACAATCACCAAGTATCAATAAACTCACCAAGCATAGTCCTGTTGATCTGATCAATGCTCTGGATACCAGCCACATTCATCAAAATATCCAACTCAGCCAACAAACTCTTCATAACATGTCTAACACCATGCTCACCCGCAATACTCAGCCCCCAAACCCACAGCCTGCCCACAAACACAAACTTGGCTCCCAGCGCCAAAGCCTTGACCACGTCACTAGCACCTCGCACACCACTGTCGAACATGATGTAAGTCTGGTCTCCTACAGCAGCGACGATGTTTTCGAGAGCGTCTAGACTTGCAATGGCGCCGTCGACTTGGCGACCTGCGTGGTTGGAGACGACGATGCCGTCGACGCCAAGGGAGACTGCTTTCTTTGCGTCTTCTACGTGTTGGATTCCTTTGATGGCGAAGGGTTTGCCGCCACTGAGTTGTTTCCAGGTCTTGATTAGCCAAGGGAGCTTGGACCAGTCGTGGGCTCTGCCGTGCCTATATTGGTGTTAACTGTGAGCATGGTGTGGGAATGACTGTCCCGAGCTTACCAAACATTGTCAATCCATTTTGCACCAGCTTCATTCGGCATTGTCTTCGGGTCGATACCATCGGCTGCCAATCTTTTCTGAAACACCGGATCCGAGAGTCCCAGGTCGGCGCCCTGTCCATGGTAGAAAGCTGACGACTAGTTAGTGGTGAATCCTGAGCAGTACATACGTTTCAGAAGCCTACCATAATTACTATTCTGCACATCATCATGTCTCCAGCCGAGCTGCCACGTATCCACCGTCAGTATACACGCGGTAAATCCACTGTCCACTGCTCGTTTCAACAATGATACCGTCAATTCGTCATCATGCGGCATATACAGCTGGAAGAACCTGACGCCGCCTTCATTCGCCTTTCCGACATCTTCAATAGGCTGACTACCCGCAGTACTGAGACAGTATGGCAGATTGAGCTCAGCAGCTACTTTGGCAACAGGCAGTTCACCAGCAGGGTTGTAGATCTTGTTTATGCCAATGGGAGAGAAACCGATTGGTGCGGCGACGGTGTGTCCGAAACAGGACCAGGTTGTGTCGCGATGGTTTGTGTCGACGAGCATGCGGGGGATGATTCGGTGGCGGTAGAAGGCTTGTCGGTTGGCTGTATGGGTTGTGCTTTGGCCGGCGTTGGAGGATGCGTAGAGCCAGCCGCCTTGGGAGAGCTTTTCTTTGGCGAGGTCTTCGAGTTTGCCAGGTTCTGTGGAAGATAAATTAGAACGAGCTATCCCAAGGCTATACGGCAGGCTCATCAATGCGAGGAGACTAACCTGTGTTGAAGAGAGGTGTCTCGCCATCATTTGATCTCCAGAAGTTCTCTCGTTGGTAGAGGGCCCATTGGGGAGTGCTTCGCTCCTTGCGGTTGGGATTGTCGGCGTCCATCGTGTGGTATGGTTTGTTAGAATCTGGCGAAGCGGATTGCGAGAGGTTATAAAGAAAGTATATGCACGGAAGCGGCGGGAGGATTCAATGAGAAAGACGGATGACGCAAACTATCAAAAGCTTAAGTCGACGGACCCAGATCCGGCACTTGGCAAACGGCATTGATTGTGCTGAGTAATCCTGGAATCAAGAAAAGGGTGGTCGACTTCTTCAAAGTGTTTCACTCCAGGCGCAGACGACTGCAGCTTGCTGATGGTCTGTCTGCACAGAACTCTTGTCCATTTTCATGATGCCATCATAAAGATCCTCGATATCTAGGAGTCACTTCGATTGTCTTGGCAATGCTTAAGCGAAAAGATGTGGGGTCAATGGTCACGTACTGAGTGAGGTCTTCCTCACAGCCTTTAGAGGGTAGTGTTCGTAGTGTTCGTCACCCAGGCGAGCACCTGGTTGACCGTATTGTGCCGGTTTCCTTGTCGCAGTTTCCAGGACTACGGCGAAGGTCTTCTCATCTTGATAGGTAGACGCTTCGACTTTATCGCCTTCTCCTCCCTTCTACCCAATACTTTTCGCCACTCTTCCCTTCCCTTTGTCCACATCCGCCTGATCAACTCTCCTCCTAGCGTCTAAATATATGTATACATATTCCTCATACGTTTGAGGGATAACTTTGACGTCTTTGTCCACTGTGAAGGTGTAGTTGAATTGTCCAGTCGGCTTCATCGATCCATGCTCGACATCTCGTACGTGAGAGTCCACGCGAATCTGCACACGGGTCTGTTGTGTGCGGGCTAGATTGCCGTCTTCATTTGGCTCGTCCTGATTTGGTTTGCCTTCACTTGCTTTCCCAGTAGCAGAACCAGTCTCCGCTTCACTGATTTGCCCATGTGCAACAAGGGGCGGATCTGTATAAGCAACGATGGCTGAGAGATACAACACGCTTCCTACAGGAACTGGATTCATGAAAGTACTTGGATCCAGACTGACGAAACTTGGTCGTGTGTGCGCAAAGTTAGCACAGCAGCAGAATGCTAATTCGAAGGCCTGTTTCATTAGAAAGCCGCCGAAGATATTGTAGTGGCTCTTGTTGCGAAACTCGGGCTGCATGATCGAGGTGTCCTGTAGGCGAGTGGATGCCATAGTATGGACGTTATCTGGAAGCTGGAGGGCATGATTCGGATCGTGATGAGCACGCTGCTTCAGCCACATAGCATGTATCAACGACGCTTCAGCTGCGTTGGGAGGGGTCTCTAAAAGGCTGGCTTTCCCGAGGGCTTTCTTATGCTCGGATCGTGCTTTACCAAGCTCATAAAGCTTCTTCTCCTCCTCCGTTTCGACCTTGAGTGGAGATACTTTTGTAGGTCTAGATAGTCAGTGGACATTTGTGCAGGCAACTTGGTACAGGACATACTTCTTCGTCTCGGAATCCAAGGCCACTATTGTAAACATGCAGGTGAAAAGAATATCTTCTGGTTTCGATGCTTGCCCTTCAACAGGAGCTTTTGCTACTTTACAAGTAACTTCCAGACTGCTTCTGCCTGTATCGAACATTAACGCTCAGAGTGACAAGGCAAACTAGAATTGCTAGCTTACCACTAGCATAAGTCACAGATCCACTATATTCGAGATCGCAAATCTCTCGAAGAGGGTTTTCAATGCTAACCCGATCGCAAGCAGCAGTAACAATTGTCGTGCCTTCACCGACGTGCTTTCCTGAGATTACGCCAGCCATAGCGTCAAGGTCTTGGAAGACTGAAATGTTACTTAGCAAAGTGAACGTGACCAACAGTAGTATAATATTGTGCTTACATACCCGTGCCTATTCTACGCCCCATTAGTATATTTAGCAGCTTTATTGTTTTCTAGGAACATACCTCAAGCGACCGGTCGCGTTCAGATAGGTATCGGACAGCCATTTATCTTGCTTCAGAGGTAACACCTGACCACTCCATCAATACTTGTTCCTGGTAATGACACTAATATAGAGACAAAACGTACAACTCGATGATATGACTCTGACATCTTCTTCGGCTCAACACTGCGACTGCTTGACGTCACCTGCTGCTTGTCCTTATTTTGGAAGGCATCTATCCACGGTAGTGTGATGCGTGATTGTGCGATACCAGCAAATATCTTATAAGCTTGTGAAGTGGTGAAGGAACGACACCAGCCACTGGTAGGGTGGACACTCTGGACGGTGGTCCGCACGCGCACAAAGGTTCGTGAAGTCATCTCTAAGAGTACTATAGGTCGAGTGCACTTTTCAGTTGAGCAGAAGATAGGAGAGGAGATAAGATATATTTGCTTTGAGCATAGAGCGCGGCACAAAGTATCATTTGAACGTGTCGTTGGAGCTCGAGGAAAGCACAAGGAGCATATAGTATCGCTAATCGACAAAATCCACAATTGAATGACAGGAGAGGGGTTGCCTGAAGCCTGCCCGCTATCCACAAGCCGACCAGACCTTTCGGCGTTTCGTGTGGTCTGGACCAATCAACGCCGGCCCTGTATCTCGTACTGTATGCCACTACAAACACCTAACGCACCTTTACCTGAATCTTTCTACATTAATCACTATACCTTTTTCATTCCTGCGACTAGACATATATCATATCCACCACCACCAGCTCCAAACGACATTCCAAGCGTCTGGCAATCTCTTTTGCGCCAGCTGAACTAGACCCTTGATTGCATCACCGTATTTGTCCTTGCTCAAACTTACAACTCACCAACCAGACTCCAGACTCCCTCCTGCTCATTTCCAAATATAATCCCCAGCAACAAACTTCTTTCGTGATGGGTCAAACATTGTCCGAGCCTGTGGTCGAAAAGGTATGTTAGCCAGCTGAGTGACCTCGAGCACACGAACAGAACTCATTGTGCGGTCTCTGCGTCATCATGTCATAGCAACCGGGCGCGACATTCGAAAAAGAGAATTCAACTAACACAAGTACCTCTCTTTTAGACCTCAGCTCATGGTAATGATGACCGTGTCGCCTACGGTATCTCCTGTATGCAAGGATGGCGTATATCCATGGAAGATGCGCACGCGTGCATACTCGACTTGAAGCCTGAGGGCGAAGAAGGCCCAGAGGCAGATTCGAAGACACGCATCAGTTACTTTGGTGTATACGACGGGCATGGAGGAGAAAGAGTTGCTATTTACACTGGAGAAAATCTGCACAAGATTGTGGCTAAGCAAAGCGCCTTCAAAGAGCTCAACTTTGAGCAGGCCCTGAAGGACGGCTTCTTGGCTTGCGATAGGGCTCTGTTGAGTGGTAAGCATATTCAAGAGTCAATGCTAAGACAGGACAGTGTGTAACCGAACATTACAGATCCCAAATACGAGGACGAGGTATCGGGATGTACTGCTACCGTTGGTGTGATAACCTCTGACAAGGTTTACTGCGTATGTTACGATTGGCACTGAGAGTATGAAATTATTCATTAAGACAATACAGGCAAACGCCGGAGATTCAAGAACTGTACTCGGTATCAAGGGAAGGGCGAAGCCATTATCATTCGACCACAAGCCACAGAATGAGGGTACGAACAACAGCAGGACTTTGCAACAAGATCAACATTACTAATACTCATCAGCTGAGAAGTCTCGCATTACTGCAGCTGGTGGATTCGTCGACTTCGGCCGTGTCAACGGAAACCTTGCCCTTTCCCGCGCCATTGGTGATTTCGAGTTCAAGAAAAGTGCAGACCTGCCTCCAGAGCAACAGATTGTCACGGCCTTCCCTGACGTAACTGTGCACGAGTTTTCCGACGACGATGAGTTCATCGTCGTTGCTTGTGATGGTAGGCTTTTGTTACCAGCAAAGGTACAGCAGAATGTCTTTGGTGCTGACAGAATCGTCTAGGTATCTGGGATTGTCAATCTTCACAAGCAGTCATCGAGTTCGTCCGACGAGGTGTCGCTGCAAAGCAACCCCTTGAAGCCATCTGCGAGAACATGATGGACAACTGTTTGGCCTCCAACAGCGAAACTGGTGGTGTTGGTTGCGATAACATGACTATGGCTGTTGTTGCACTACTCCAAGGCAAGAGCAAGGACGAGTGGTATCAAAAGATTGCGGACAGAGTAGCAGCCGGCGATGGGCCTTGCGCACCTCCAGAATACGGCAAGTCATCACCATCATCATCCACATCGCAACCCTGGGTTGACCGGTCGCCCTGGCTACCTTATGGCATTACATATTTGACGAATTACGTTCCTAACGTTTTCATGAGGTAACAGCCGAGTTCCGCGGACCTGGCATACACCACTATAACGATGATGAAGACTACGACATGGATATGGATCAGAGAACACGCAATTTCGGAAACAGTGGTGGGCGCATTATTCTACTTGGAGATGGTACGGAAGTGCTCACTGATTCAGCCAACGAAGATATGTTGAACAACAACGATGAAGACGACGACAAGGAGGTTCACGGCAGCACCACAACGAGCGAATCCCGAGGCGGCAGAGAAGGCACACCAGGGCCTACCGACGCTTCAGAGCACAACGATTCCCCTTCTTCCACGAAGACCGACAACTCCGAGACGACCCCTAACGAGCCGAAGATGACCACACCTGCTGATACGCCTGCTAAAGAAGCATAGTCGGGAAAGTCTCTAGTAGGAGTGAGTCAACGATTGACCTAGGCAGATTCCTAATTGCAGGCTTAACAGCGATAGTGGACGGACTTGAACGAACAGCGCAGGCTTGTCAAAGCAGGACTCGCTGCTCACTCAACTTACCAGGCCAACACTTTGCATCTGTCATCAATTCCTGATTTGTTGACCATTGGACTATTCGATATGTGCTTTATACCTTTCCGCATCAACACGAATACACATATTTTATTGTTAAATATGTGTCTGTCCACTTGCATTATGATACCATGTCGTCCCGTTCCCTGACTAGTTGGCTTGGCGAACACGTCTTGGAGCTACTGGTTGGCAGTGCCTCAACATCTGTCTCACTTGCCTTGCCGGCTCGCAACCTAAAGTCCTAAACAACCTTTGCGCATGCTATTCTATCTCTCAATCTTTTACACTTAGCAACCTAACACATCGTTGAATAGTCCTCTCCAACGCTCTTTTCCTGCGGAGTGAACTCCATTTCCCATTGGCCAACCTCGATCGTTCCTTCCTTACCGCTCTGTGAGATACAGCTATCCACGCCATGGCACCTAAACGTAAAGCTCAATCCCTCGATGACGGCGTCGTAATTGATCAACCACTGTCGCGCGACGCGTCAGAGGAAGACATCGAGGATCCCGTCCTCGACAAGGTCGTCGATATGAAGCATAACCAGCAAGAGGAAAGTGAGGCAACACCCAATGATACAGCCTCGAAACCCAAACATAACGATACGCAAGCCGACGGTGAACATGGGCCATCAACTCGGACGCGCTCAGGCAGACACTCAAGGAATACGTCCACCATCAAGAGTCCTAATGATGGTCTTTTGAGAAAGGCACCTCTACACATTGAGAATGGTGGAGATGAAAGTGTGAGAATGGAAGAGCCACCGAGAGGCGGCGAGGTCGAGCCTGTCGGCTACCACACCAATAAACCACCCAAAGATCGCCAAGTTCGAGTCTACGCTGATGGAGTGTTTGATCTCTTCCATCTTGGGTAAGCACAGCACAGCATAGTACAGCTCAAGCTCTACTTCATCTCGATGTCTTACTCATGTACTAATCCCAATTCGCAATAGCCACATGCGCCAGCTCGAACAAGCCAAAAACGCCTTCCCAAACACCTACCTCATCGTCGGCGTGACCGGTGACAACGAAACCCACCGTCGCAAAGGTCTCACCGTCCTATCCGCCCGCGAACGCTCCGAAACCGTCCGCCACTGCCGCTGGGTCGACGAAGTAATCGAAGATTGTCCCTGGATCGTCACGCCCGCTTTCCTCGCAAAGCACAAAATCGACTACGTTGCACACGACGATCTCCCATACGGGGCAGCGGAAGGCGACGACATCTACAAAGCCATCAAAGAAGCAGGTCAATTCTTGGTGACGCAACGAACCGAAGGTGTGAGCACAACGGGAATCATCACGAAGATTGTCAGAGACTACGAGCAATACATCAGCCGCCAGCTCAAGCGCGGGACGTCACGACAGGAACTCAACATCAGCTGGCTGAAGAAGAACGAGCTGGACATCAAGAGGCACGTCCGCGATTTGGGCGAGAACATACGCCAGAACTGGCAGCAAACCGGTCGCGAACTGAGTAATGAATTCCGCTCGTTCTTCCAGCCTGGCGGGGGCAGCAGTCGTCCTGCTAGTCCTGGCGCGGCGAGCATGTTCAGACGCAGTATGGATGGCGCGAGGAGTCCAACTTCGCTTCATTCTCTACAGAGTCCGGCCGAGCGCAATGCACAGCATACCTCTGACTTTGCAGCGGGGTATAGTCTGGGCTTGGTAGGCGGCATCAGAAGTTGGATGACGAGGAATAGGAGGACGCTTGGGACGCAAGGAGGAGAGATGGAAGGGAGTATGGGTCCTAGTCCTGTAAATTCTGATATGGAGCTTGAAGAGCCGGATTTGCGGGGTCGACATCATAAGAAGAGGAAGGTTGCGACGGAAGAGGATGAGGAGGATCAAGAGGACGAGGAATTTGAGGAATTTGATGATGACGACGAGAAAGCTAAAGAGCAGTTAAGGAGGGAGGAGATGGTGTGAAGTGACGGTGTGTATACCAGCGGATGGCTGGCTATGAATGGATGCTGTACTCTGCATGAACCTTTTATATAATTCTTGGTGGTGGTAATGGAGGCTAGATAACAATAAGACTTCCTAACAACAATATTTCCTCCACAATTAAACACGTTCAGAGACATCCTAGCTGCATCAAGCGCTCCATCTTATGTCTGGCAATTTGGAAGCAAGTGCAGTGCGGAACCGGTTGTCGTTTGGATCTCCTGAGTGCGTATCAATACTTAGAAAAGTGATACATACACTCAAGCTCTCTCCCTCCCTCCCTGCAAGATCATATATTATATGCTCGTCATCGTCACCAACTCCCCGTACTCCTCCAGCATCAATTCCGTAATAGCATCAGCAGATTTGTATCAGCTACAGCTCGAAGCCACAAGCAAACACAGTCTCCGCGATCACCAATCTACCACGACGCTCTCCTTCAAAGGAGGCGGAGGTATCCTCTTAGTCGCCATATTGTCTCACTCAGATTGTTGACTATTGCATCATGTTACATCCGCATCATTGTGCCTTTGTCAACCCTTCTCGTTTTGAAGTAACGAGAGCTGGGATAATTTGTCAACTGGTGACGGGATGTTGATGCAGCGATGAATGATTACGCTTTTACTCGATGACCGTAACGGAGTTCAGTTCATGGCTGGGTGGCCGACTTTGAGCTCCTGAGCTGGTCGAGTTTAGGAATGTCATGGAGTTGGCTTGCGTATCTCGAATACGTAAGCCCAGCTGTAGTGAGGACGTGATGGAATAAGGTGGCTGATGATAAGCCATTGACTTTGTGTTTCTGCTGGTTTGATGATGTTCTCACTTTGCTATTGAGTTTGTATTAGGACTGCTCGCGACGTCGTCATGAATTGTCTTCTTCTCACCAGTGTAAAAGTAGAAGTAATTAAGCAATATGAAGCTCTTGAAAGCGAGGGAAAGGTATAGTCAGCTCTGTTGCGGCAACCATTGTCTGTGTCGTTCTTGTAGAAGATATCAACGTCCAGTATTCGTGGCTCTTTAGCTCGAGGCTGTTTCAAGCATTACCAATTTTCTCGTCCGTATCAATATGCCATCTATCACATGACCACATTAGCACGTCCTTCTCTCGCAGAGTAGCCACAGACACCACACCCCAATCTCAAACAAGGATATAAAACTTACACGACATAATTCGGCAGCCCATAAACACCATATCCCGCCCTCTTCGCCATCTTTGCAAAGCCCTCCGTCTCCGCTTGATTCTCAAATGCATAGCAAGGGAAGTTGATACCGGAACGATGGACGTCAGCCTTGACGATGATGTTGACGCCGCCAATGCCGTCGAGTTCGATTTCTTCGTCTTTGTCGAGCCGCCAGTCGCCCATGCGTGCCATGTAGGTACGCCCGGTTTTGTACTCTTTGTAGCCTGGTGGTTTTGAGGTCAGTCAAAGTGGTGTTTGGTTGGGAATTGAGAAAGTGAGCTTATGTGGGTGGGGTTGGTTAGGAGAGCGGTACCTTCTGCTAGAACGACGTCTTTACTGAGTTTAGACGCCAGCTTCAGCCCTTTTTTTGACTCAATCCAGGAGTTGTAGTCGACTGAAAACTCGTGTTAGTCGTTTGACTTGGTTCTTGTGACGGGAGATATGCTTACATCGTCCTTCGATATCCTGCATCTTGCCGTTTACTTCCTTGTACCTGTGGAACCAGACATCTGAACTTCGTATCAGCCATGTTCATATCGCTGTTACACGAAATAAAGGTGCACCTACTCGGCACCAGAACATCCCTATCATGCGCCACAAAATCCTCAATAATAGTCGTCGGACTCTCCACAATGTCCACATCTCTCCAATAAACCCAACTATGCTCGGGCTTCATCGCCGCACTAAGCAGATAATTCCTCGCTTTGCCCATCAACTTCCTCCTTGGTCCTTGCGCCGCAAATCCATGTCTATCTTGTACATCTTGACTTTGTATAGCACCAAAGTCCTTCTCAACAATCATTGTGCTCCGGAAGGCGGTCTTCGAGATATGTTGGACACGCTCGAGTTCTCGTGCTAGTAGGGCGAGAGTGTCGTCTGTGGAGTCGCCGACGAGGAAGGCTAGGTCGATTAGGGAGTGTGGGTAGGTGAGTTGGGAGAGGAGATCGAAGTGTTTTTCGAGGTATGGTGCGGCATCGCGTAGAGGAGTGAGGATTAAGATGTGTTCACGGTTTTGGATGGCTTGTGGGGATGAGATGATCGTATTGAGGTCGATGTGTTGAATAGTCGTTGCATCGACTTCAATTGGCTTGTGGTGGTTGTAGATGACGGGTGTTTGGGTGTTGGCGTGCCATTTGGCCTGCTCAAAAGGAGTCATGTCAATTGGCGCTTTTGCAGGACCCCAGCAGTAGAACCTGCTTCGGAGGTCAGTTTGACAATATCTTCCACTAGGTAGTGTATGTTCTTGGATTCTACTTTTGCAGTTCTTCGCTCGTGCCTCGTAGTGCACGCCATAGTATGATGAATGTTGTCAAAACAGCAACGAGCAGGACGACTCGAGGCTGAGCAGCGAAGCGAGCAAAGGCTCTAGTAGGAGGGAACCTCGCCTTTGCTGACTTCCACGTCACACCCCCCTGCGGGAGAATCATGGTGAAGTGAAGCACGCTCAGGCTGTGAGGGGATAGTTTGGACTTAGAGGAGTCTCAGGTTGTTCGAGTGACGGGGGCATACCAGAGGACAGGTATACAGAGGGGCAGTATCTAATGAAAGGCTGTCGATGTGTGAAAGATACGGAGTAGAGATCAGACGTGGTAGGAATTAACGAATTAACATGAAACTCGTGATCGACAAAACTGAAACACGAATGCAAACAGGGCGACGTCATGGACATTGCGGAGACCCTTCCACAGGGCCGTCATTAAGACACATTTCCTCACCTGGAGAACACAAGCCAAAGACAAGATGTCAAGGAACAGGTGAGATTGAGTTTCATGAAACGCTTGAAAGTGATGATTCATATGGTGATATCTAATAATACAAATAGATATCCAATCCTCTCATCTACCTGTGCCAGGCGTAGATGATCATAACATTGGAGACTGAACAAAAGAGCAACTGTTGGCAGACCTTGCGTGCAACCTGCGAAAGCAACGTGCGACCACCGCAAATTAATAGTACATGCGTCTTTTCAAGAACAACAAACAAATAAGAAAACCGTAACAGCGTTAATCCATCGACGAATCCAGCGTCGATCGTGGGTCAGTCATCAATGTTGGCGGATGCTGTCGCGGTTGTAACTCCTATATGTGTACTCGGCATCTGTTGTTGACCACGATGATGGTGACCTGCGCTCATGGTCCGAGGTCGATGTCTCCGAGTAGCCAGAGTCATATTGACGCTGTTCTTGAGGAGCGTATACAGCAGGTGTGCCTTCGCTTGCAAGAACTGCAGCAACCTCCTTCTTGATCTCATCGAAGTTTGTAGGTGATTGGCAAGTGTTGATTTTTGCGAGAATAGAAAGCAGGTACTTGTTGCGGTTGCAGTGGAATCGGCGGCTCTCATACTCGGCTTCCAGAATATCGGCACGCGAAAAGCGGCGCCCAGACTCGTCCTTGTTGTTTGCATTGAGACGTTTGGCACCGCCGAGGCGACCCTCAAACTCGAGTTCGTCCTCAAGGTCCTTGAGAGTCTTGCCCTCACGGTCACGAGTATCTCTCATACGCTTGGCAGCAGGGCGAGGGCAAGGCTCCTTCCTTGAACCCTTCTTTGCACCATTGGGGTCGAGAAGGTGGGGAGCGTTGGAGGTTGCAGGTGAGATCTCGACCATAGGTGACATGGGAGAGCGGTTGCCATTGAAAGTGTACATGGGTATGTGCTGGCGGTGCTCACTACCAGGTGCGAGATGTGCGTAACTTGAACGTTCGGATCTGTTGAAGTGGTACTCTCCTAGAGATTGAGCACTTGGGTAGGAAGTGGTAGCACTACGAGGTTGCGCGTCGTGAGGTGTGGCACTCGCAAGGTCTGCAAATCCCGATTCTCTGAAGCTAGGAATGCTGGATGTTATGTTAGCTTGTTTTGTTCACGTGATTTGAACAGGGTTAGAAAAGACTTACCGAACAGTAGCTGTGTTAAGAGGATGTAAAGCACGCTCGGGTGCAAGGTGTGCGTCGGTAGTCATAGTGTAAGAAGACATTGTAGTGTTGGAAGGAAAAGAGAGTAGAGAAAGTTAAAGTAGAGATCGTGGATGGAGATTGTAGTTTTGGCAGGTGCGAGGAATGCAAGGGAGTGTGGGAAGATATATTGGTTCTTCGAGACTGATTTGGAAGTGAATGAGTGTTGATCGACAATCTGAGCATCACAAGGGAAATACGAGGTCCATCTTATATGCATCAGCTTCAGGCTCGTATCCCACGACATCGTGCTTTGCAACCACGGAGCATTTCTCACGATCGCGCACACAAGGGGATGAGCATGCTTGAATTGACTTGTGCGCAATGACGGACAATTTGGCAAAGCATCAGCTTGCCTTGCATTAAGCAGCCCCAGGACATTATCAGACTTGTTTGTGCTCAGAACGTGCGAGATAGTATGTTCCTGCTTGCAGTCGGCGGTTTTCAAAAGTCTAGGAGCTTTAACGGCAGACATGGTCGCCCCTTGGCCAGTTTTGTCGGCCATCGTACCGAAGCACAACTCAGTATAGGAACATCCGAATAAAGCCAGCTTGAATCAAGAGCTTGAAAAGACATGCTGGCCAGATCTCAGAACTATCTGGGGCCAAAGTATGAATCTGGTGAGTGGATGTCCTCCCGGGTATACCATACCGTCTGGCAAAGTCTAGGAGACTCCAAGTCGGTTGTTGATACGCGTGCTGCATATTGTGGGATGAGCACGATCTTTGTCACCTGCATACAACAACGAATAAAGGTCGACGGCTTTAGTGGAGTATGACGAGAGGCGCGGCAACAGTGGTGCCTGTGTATGCAGGGGAGACCAGGTCCAAGCAACAACCATTTGGTGGAGTCACATTCTTGCGACGATAACAACGAGATGAGGCTGCAATCTCGGTGAGAACGTTCTTGAGAGCATGGTGGTCGGAGGGAAAGTGAGCGCAAGCTCAACAGCCCAAAGCAGGACGCGTCAAGGCGCACAACCTCGTGTTGCGAAGGTGAATACGAAAGCAAAGCCTTCGGCGTGATATGCAAGGGGGGAGGTCTGGAGCTCGAGCGTGACAAATTCCGACTGCACGCAGGCTATCGGCACGAGCGAGTTGAGTGAGCGTGCCTGGAGTGAGGCAGGAATGAAGGCGAAACAACAATGTTTTTGCACTTCAATAAATGCAACATATCGGTCGACAGATGGAAGACCTATATAGCAAGCCAGAGATCAACTTATATTCACTGTTGCCGTCACTCCATGTTGTTGCTCTGGGAGATTGCGCTGCTAGTCTTCCAGGTCTGTGGAGCTTGCCCTCGAGCAAAAACCTTGCCTAAGCTCATGCTCACTGGTGGAAGACGTTTCGGCTGCGCGCCTCTTTTGAAACCGCTCGTTCACCCGAACAGAAAACTTGGCATTTTGCCGCTTGGACCAATTAACCGTCAGATTCGTCACTGTTCAACACGAGCTTATACGACGACTACAAAGACGAGTCTAATATGTCTCTCTCAGCACCCCCGCCAGTATGGGCAACCTTGCCACAAGCAGGTACGAAGATGCCGGCAGATCGCCACAGGGGAGTGTCTATCTCGGCTTGAACCCTGAAACCTTGTACTCGGACAATTTCATGAGAAGATGATGTTTGTGAATTATCCCCCGTAGCGCGTTCACAACCCCTCAGCACGCCCTACTACTCCAGAAAACTATCTTGGCCCCTATCAACACGAGAACGGCCTCGTTGCCATGCCGAACGAAGAAACAAGGAGGAAGAAAACGATTCATATGACGAAAGATTGTCGATCAGCTCGTCTATCTCAGGTCATCACTGTCTTTATGTCCGCCTCAGCTTTGCTACATTGTACACGATTTGTGACAAGTGATAGTGACAGGCACTCTATTGATCAATCAACAGACTACACTAGGAGTCTCATTGTTGCCACACCTCAAGCGAGTTTCTCCGAGCAGGCACCTACAACAACAACAACGTAGCTCAAACTGACTTCACAGGCTTATCGTTATTGGTACCGTTACGAACGCGCACCACAACAACAATGGAAACCCACTAGCCCCTCGCGTTGCTCGGGCATGAACTCAAATCATCTCCACCACCCTGTGTGGGCTTTGGAGTGCGTGCTCTATGGCGACAGCCTTTGTAGTATCCTCCGCAACCTGCTTTAGCTTGAGACTCGAGCTCCATCGGCCATCCGATCCAGGCCATGCTACTAGTTTGGTGGAAATGAATGGACACTGTCCATGACTGGGGAAATGACAAATCTTTTTCGGTGTCATACCAAAAGGTTGACCACTACCGCCACTGCAAGCAGTGCTCAAGACGGGTATAGTACAGTGAACCGGACTCCAAACAACACCGGGCAGAGTATAATCAATTGGTCGTACTATGTGTAGGAGCTCTTTTCAACACCAAAGATAAGCTGACAAGCATATGATCTCGCACGGAGTCACAGTAATAGTACGGTATGCTTTGATATTGATGTGGAATAGCTGAGTAGAGGGCATACTATGGAGACTGCCTGATCTAGTACGAAATCAGTGTTCTACAATATCTACATGAAGTCATCTACAACCGGAACGTCGTAAAGACCCTCTATCAATCCAGGCCTGGCTGCTGAACTTGCTACTCATTTACGAAGAAGGCATTCAAGTTGGCATTCCTTGCTGTTGGATGAGTCTTTTCAAATGTATAGAAAAGCAGCTTTGCACCGAAGCCTCAAGACCACCCGAAGCGATAAGACTACTGTGATCAGAATGTAGACATTCGCTTGGACAAATACATACTCCTGCTGCTTGGACAATGCCCCATCTGCCCTGATCCTGATATGATAATATGATAGCCCAGGAAATGTGAGCATGAAGTCATGAACGTATTTGAAGGTATTTGAGTCCTAAACCAAGGTCCTGGACTTCAAAACACGAGCTCTTAGTACGAGCATGCACATCCATAACTCCTGTTCCTTTCTTTGTATCCGATGACGTTGCGTCTTCTATGATAGATATTGCACAGCACGTTCAAGTCATCAGCTCAATGCCATGGTCAAATATGTACAGTCTTGGAGTTGAATCTGTCCGTTGGCTACAATGGGTAGCTACTGGTTAGGAAACGATGCCTTGTTCGCTCTTTATTAGGTCGTGGGAGAACATCTAGCTCGACCTGCAAGACCTTGTACCCTGGCTTATCAAGCTTCTTCTATGATACTTGCCAGCTATGGAAGCATTCGCAAAAATGTCACATGGCCTCGGACTACCCGGCGAGTATGACGAATTAACACGTCACAACGCGGTCGGGCACTCCATCCGGTGAAACCTGACACGCGACTTTGTGTATCAAAGTAGCAGAATTGAAATCGAGGAAAATGGGTATACCTCCAATTACAGCGAAAATGTCGACAGCGGTTAATAGCCTGTTCGGCTCCAACGAAGACCTACGGTCGCGTGTAGCTGCAGCATCTCGTACGTTCGGCCAAGTCCTCTGCGTGCAAGTGCCCTATTGATCAGGGCAACGTCTCTAGCGTCGCCATACACTAACTTTGATCATTCTATCAGGAACACAAGAATTAACCATCTTGTTCAACGACATCGCCGAATATATCCTCACCCTAAATCCATCACTCAAGTCATCGGCATCGAAGAAGCGCGCGCACGACGAAGACAACAACAGTTCTGAGCGCAAAAAGATAAAAACGGAAGATGATGGCGCAACGCCACGGACAGGGTCGACATCGATAGCGTGGACGACAGATGGCGAGACGTCATTCCAGGCGGCGGATATTAGCTTTGCTGTGCCTGTGCGGAAGAAATTACGACTGGAACTTGTTGGCACAGCTGAAGATGGGAGTAATGGGGGAATTAGAGGAGTCAATCCGGCGACGGGACAGTTTGAAGTGGGCATGAGTTATAGTGATATTGGTGAGTAGAAGCCCAACCTACTCCAACCGAAAGACACCCCCCAAAGCGATACAATCAACTACTAACCGCCATGACAAAAGACCAAGTCATCCTCGTCCCCGTCCCCGAAAAACCCACGGCTCAATTCAACTTCATCCTCGTCCCACGCGCCCACTCGACCAGCGAACCCATCATCTTCACCGTCCCGTCCAAACGCCCCAAAGACGTCTCCTTCCGCGAACCAATCGAAAACGACACCTACGAACTCTACATCGAGCGCGCCATGAATTCAGCCTTAGCTTGCACCTCCACACAAGTCACCACCCCCTCATCTACCGAATTCGAATCGAAATCGCAACAAGGGCGCCGCAAGGGCGAGCGGTTATGGCACGTCAAGGCACATCGGGGGAGTAAAGAGGGATTTCTGTATTTCTTAGATACGGGAATATTATGGGGGTTCAAGAAGCCGGTAATGTTTTTGGGGTTTGAGCAGGTGAAGAGTGTGAGTTATACGAGCGTTTTGCAGAGGACGTTTAATATGGTTGTTATTACTACGACGGATGGTGGGGAGGAGGAGATTGAATTTGGAATGATTGATCAGGTTGATTTCGAGGGGATTGATGCGTATGTCAAGAGACATGGATTGAATGATGCGAGTTTGGCGGAGAGCAGGAGGGCGAAGAAGTATAATGTTAATGCACCTTTGGCTAGGGGTGATATTGGAGAGGTTGGTGGGGAGGGTGAAGGAGATGGAGGAGGTGAGAACATGGATCCGGAGGAGCTTGAGAAGGCATTACAGGATGCGGAGGATGAAGAGGAGGAGGATTATGAGGTTAGTGGTGGGGAGAGCGAAGGTAGTGGGAGTGATAGTGAAGAAGAGGATGATGGTGGTGAGGAAGGTGATGGTGGAGGTGAAGAGGAGGCAGGAGAAGAATATAGTGGTGAAGATGATGATCCTTGATGAGTGTATGAAAAGCAGACACCATGTTGCGTTATGAGTAAAAGTATGATTACACGACTGGCATATGTGCCTTCCAAGAAATGGATGAATCTATTTACGATTAACTTTGTGCCATTCCATCCTTATGACCTGCGAGCCATATTGCATGCTCTTCTGTATCCTTGAATCCCAACCCTTCTTATACACAGCCAGAACCAGGCGTCAGAATTAATACTCAACGATACGTCCGTTCCTCATCCAACAACTACAGCCAAAATAACGACCAACAACACAATCGCCAAGATCAACAACAAACAACACGCCCTCTGCCTCGCACTCCTCTGATACCTACTCGCCGTCCTCAACTCCACATCCGCCCCCCTCGTATCCTCCCTAACACCCTCGATATTCTCTCCAATCAAATCAATCTGCTCCCCTTGCGCATGCACCATAGTCGCCACATCCCTGAACAGCTCATTCAACTCGCCCACACTCTGCTCAATCTGCCGTATCTCCGCCTCCCTCTCCACAATCAGATTCTCCTGAAAATCAACCTCTTCCTGCGGCGCTAATCGACTCTGCTGTTCTTGCAACTGCGCCTGCGGGAACTGATTACTCGGCGCACTAGAATCGTTGCTTTTTGTATTCGCGTCCGAGTTTTGATCCTGCAACGCCGCCTGCCCCGCCCTCTGCTTCTCCAGCGCCTGCCTCTGCAAGATCTGAAACTGCGTCAAACTAGCACGAAACTCCTGATTCAATTTTCCCTGCGTGAACTTCTGCGCCGGACCTAGATCCTCCCACGTCGTGAGCCGTTTCAGGCCTTCGCCGACGTCTTTGAATCCAAGCGAGGTTTCGTCGATGAGTGTGGAGATGCGTTCGCGGACGCGCGGGGTTTCGCGGCGGGTGGACAGCAAGGGGATTTGTTTGGAGAGAGCGTTGATGTTGGAGGTGAGGGAGAAGAGTTGGGTGGATAGGTTTTCGGTGAAGCGAGTGAATTCGGGGTCGTCGGAATAGTGGGCGTCTTGGGAGCGGCGGGTGGTGGTGGGTTGGGATTCGAGGGTTGAGCCGTGTTGGAAGGACATGATGGGTGGTTGTGGGTGGTGTGAGATGGGAGGAAGGGGTGGTAGTTGGTGCGCGATGAAAGGTCGGGATGGCAATAGGGGATGGGTTGGACTGGATCGGGCGATGCCGTGGAAGCTGGTCGTAACACTTTTGCTTATGAAATTTGCAAAGGACAATTACAAGCAGGTAGTAGTAGATTATCGTCAAGGCAGTACATGTATCTATCCATGAAACCTGAGACGATGACGAGGCTGGTCTGGGCTTGGCAGGGTCTGGCGTGTTTCGCGAGTGTTTGAAGCTTTATTTACAATTACAACATCCGAAACATTTGATGCTGTTTTGGACGCGCTGTTCTTTAATCTTCGCCAATCCTTCTTTGCAACACGAAAATCCATATTGAAACCAGACCCAGGCTGTCTCCAGAGCCACAGCTGGACCCCGAAAGACGAAAGAGCGCAGAAACCACGTCGATAATGTGGTAGAAGCGCCGAAACAGTACTGAGACGAGCAGATCAAATCCACCAGGAACTACAGTCAATATGTCGGCCAAACCATCCCCTCCCAGACCCTACCGCGACTTCTTGACGCCTGCGCTACACAAGAGATTTACCAATGCTGCTCTGCTGACACTTGGGGTGTGCTACCTCGAAGCTGTGTGGTTTGGTCAATGGGATAGTAAGCAGTCCTGAAAAAAGCCAATAGCTGAGGATGCTGACAAGAGATGATAGTATTCTGGCAATGGTTTCCCTTCGGTCCTGCAGGCCTGCGAACATCTCTTCTCTTCACATCAGTCCTGAGCATCTTCATCCTACGAATAGCACAACTGCACATTGGTCCGCGTACAACAACTTCTCAAGTCAATACCTTTCTACAATACCTTCTGAACTGGCCCTTTCAAATTGTCAACTCGCTTCTCTGGTACTGCATTTCAGCATGGATCTTTGGCGAAACCTACATCTGGTCTGCATCAAGCTCCGCGAAACTGTCAATGGTCGAAGTCGGAAAATCATATGAAAGACCAAGGTTGAATGAGCGCCCGATGTACTTGCGAGCAGTCTTTATATCGATTGGTGTGATGCAAGCTTTTTGGCATTTATACTACGATTATGATCGTGTCAAGTTTCCTCAAGGACAAAATGCGGTGGATGGAGTGTTGCAGCCGACAGGCATTACAGTTATGGTGAACAGGCTTAAAGACCAGATAAGAAAAAACACGCCACTCCTACCACTTAGAGCTGGAGCTTCACTCATCATTGGCTCGATCTTTTACGGTCTCTTCCTGCGACAGACTATCTGGAACTGGACATTTACGTTCGCGAAGACATGGCATTCACTAGCGAAGAACTCTCGACTGAGTGCGGTACCTCCTCAACTGCCTGATCTTGTTGGACGCGCTTTTGTGGAAAGCATTCTAATGCTTTTGCTGTGGGATTTTGCAAATCTATCATTTGATCTCTATGTTGCCGAGTCACCAATGAAGAAAGGTAGCCCGCTGACAGATAGCTCGACGGATCCAAACCACAGTCTGATTGCTGGTTTAAAGGCTAAGAAGGAGGTTACAAGGGTGAGATTGGCATGAATAGGATGATATATCCCAGAAACTAACTTTCATGCAGAACTTTGCATTCCGGGAACTTCTAATAATCACGCACAATATCGAAGCCCGCCGCCGCGCAATCTTCCGCGACATCAACAGACCAACAGGTTCAACATGGTCTCAAATCCTAACAATCTGTCTTGGCGAACTCCACGCCATGACCAAACGCATTCAAGATTTCCAACAGCTCTCTGCACCCCAGCAGCAACAAGGAGGTCAAACCCAACAACAACAAGGATCCTCCCAACTCCCTCGCATCTCCGCACCACTGAAACAAGATCCCATCCTCGTCCCAGTCCCACCAGCAACCTCCCGCTACCAACGCGCAGAACAACAACTCGCCTCCATCACAGCCTCCGCCGCAAAATCGCTCTCAACACCCCACTCACCCTCCGACAATAACTCGACTGCAGCAGATCCAACAAAACTCCTTCGCGACCCTGCGCGGAAACTACTTACACAAGGTGCAGACTCCTTAGGGCTCTCGAAAGAAACACAAGCGACGCTTGCTCACCCAACCGCTCCTGTGACTACAGTAGTGAATAGCTATCTATTAGCTTTCCTTCGCTCACCATTCGGACCACCCTTTCGACAGACATTTGCTGCTCGCGCCATTGCGGTGGTGACAGGCGCGCCTTACGGTGCACATACGCCTCTTCTCGCATCAATATCATCATTATCACGTCTAGCTATCGCGAGTCTAAAAGAGGACGAATACGGCACCGTATCGAAAGATGTGGCGAATATCATCCGCACGTTTACAGCTGCTGAGAATGGGATCGTACGATTCGTGAGCGCGTTGCAGCCGCATTGGACGGACGTCGAGTTTGATGATGATAGGAAAGTGGAGGAGGTGGAGGATGTGCTGAAAGCGTTGAGAGAGGGATTGAAAGGATTGGTGAATGAGTTTGGAGAGTTTGCGGATGAGTTGGGCTTGGGGATGGGGGAGATTAGAGCAGCGAAGGAGGTGGTTGGGAGGGGTGTTGTTAAGGAAAAACAGCCGGAGAAGGAGAAAAAGAAGGAGGAGGCAGGTGCGAGGCAGGAGAATGGCAGAGGCGATGGTGGTCAACAGCAAAAGGGACAAGACAAGCAAAAGGAGATGGCGGAGAAGAGAGATAGAGGTACACGTCAAGATGGTGGTAGTAGAGAACGGGAGAGAAGAACGGTGGAGGGAAGAGGGGAGCGTGGTGCTGGTGCTAGATCGAATGGGAATGCTCACCAGCAGCAACGGCAGAGGTAAACGAAGGAGATCTTGAACGCTCTTCACGTCGAGGCAAACAAGACATCATTCCCTCTCCCCCTCCAGAAGGACTAGTACTCCTATGTTCAACGTTAGTCTAGCGCGAGGGTCATGATGACTCAAGACAAGCAGAGGGAATCATATAATGTACGATTAAATCTTCTTATAGAGCAGCTCGGATATTGATGATGATACAGCCTGGTCATATCAATACCAAAAGAGGATGATAATTGAAGCGAAGCAACCTTTCTCGCTCCAAAAAAAAGCCCAATGAAAGCAAGGCAAGCGTCTCTCTATCTATCAAAAAGCCAACATTTCTTCATCACTATCCTCCAAATTCGGACCGAGCATATCGTCATCCTGCCACTCGTCCTCGCATTCCTCCGCCATCATGCCATTACGTCTCTGCCATTGCCACGCTTCTCGAAGGTTGTCGTTGTTGTTGGGCAAACAGACACTGAAAGTACGATCACCTGCTTCTAGAGAGTTGTGGAGACGGGAAGAAAGTGAAATGTGCGTAGCCGAGTGAACGTGATTGTAGTAGTCTGTAGTGGTATCAATATCGCTGTACACAATCATAGCTGGGAGCGATGATTCTTGGCTGGTGAATAGCCCGTCGCTATCGTCCACATCTTGCAGAAGAATGTCCAAGTCTGAGGTGTCGTCTTGCAGCAGAGCGTCTCCCTCCTGCTGCACAGGCCCAGAGCTAACGTATTGTGGCAAAAATAGAGCGTCCTTATCGTGGTCATGGTCTGTCCCTTCGAAACGGCTCAGAGGGTTTACGTGTGGATCTTGTAGGATTGTGCTACTTGTGAGACTGTGAGGGTAGATGAAGTCGTCTTCGTCTGCATCTTCTTGTTTGAAGATAAGAGAATCATTATCATCGTCGTTATCATCGAGTAAGCTGTCGTTGTCATCGAGTATGCTGTCGTTGTCGTTGTCGTCGAGTATGCTGTCATACTCATGGTACTCCTCATCGTTGAGAATGCTATCAGCGTCTTGAACCAGATCTCCAGCATCTGCACCTTTGTCAAAGTGTGACGATAGCCTTTGCGTGTCTGGTGCGTACAGCATCCGGCGGAACAAGTCACTATTGACTGGCTGTGCCAGTAATCCGCCATCCCAATTCTGACCTTGATGGGCGAATAACCTCCCAAGTAGAATAGGTGATTCAGGTGATATGGTTGATATCCCGGGTGGCGAACTTGTACATTCTGCCTTCCGTGCTCGCAGTGGCACAGTAACAAGCTCGTACGGGATTGGTCGCAGCATATTATCATCGTCATCGTCTTCTTGCTGGAAAGTATCCAGGTTTTGTGATGGTGCTTTTAGAGATTTCAGGCATCTTGCGGCATCCTCTCGAAACACTCCTCGTTGTATTGTCCTCCACAACTTTGCTTTCACAATATCTGAAAATGACGGTGCCGCCCCAGGATCATCTTCCGATACATTATCTACGCGTAGCGCTTCCAACTTTCCTCTCAGTGTGGTTGATCGTGCATGACGAAGCAGAGAGGAGGACAGTGCGTGTGTGATGGTGGGCAAGAAGCATGCTCGTTCTGCTACAGCCTGTCATGATTGGTCAATTTGAAACTAGAGTCGTGGAAAAAAGTTCAGGACTTGAGAGCCTTACCTTTGCGTAGCCTGGACAAAGCAGTGAAGGAGCTAAGGCAGACAAGGACAGGTCATTGGTAGATTGAGGCAACCAGACGCCTAGGGGTAGCTTCGTGGGCTTAGAGCAGATGAGGCTGCGGAAGGTGGCGTCCAGGAGGTCGAGTGCGGATAAGATTTTGACAGAGCTGGTAGGTTGACTGGATAGCGGTGTTGCTCCTGAGCTCTGGACAATCTGAGAGGATCGATGTTGCATGAAAGCAATGATTGTTTCATCTAGTAAGAGTGGTGATAGCTCGCCCATCGCCAGCATCATGCTGTCCGGCGCATCAAGCATTTCCTCGTCGTTCTGATCAAACACACTGTTATTGCCCTGCCCTGCTTCGTCATTCCGGCGGTCATTATTGCCATCAGCATCGCCACTGACGATCTTTCCTTCATCTTCATGCTTGAGATTCAGCGTAACGAGAATCCGCTCAAGCTCAAGCACTTCCACAGCACCAGGTGGTCTCAGATCAGCAGCCGAATCCCCAACATTCAGACGATGAAGTCTCTTGACCTTTCCCAGTGGTAGTTCTAAAGAATGCCGTATGCCCAGGCTAAATGTCGCGTGATCAGCCCCAGGAGGATCTGTGATATTGTCCAGTACATTGACGTCGAGTTCAAGCTGCTTCCACAACTGTTCTAAATCGTGAGTCTCATTCCAAAGTTTGTTGAGACTGACTCACCTCCGCACCAACAATCGAATTCCTCAGCGCCGAGAAAAGTCGTTGCGTGGATAGACAAAAATCAGGCTGGCTAAAGGAGTCACAGTGGTTGAATTGAACAGCCAAGCTCAGGCCATTGCCGCGAGATATCCAGAGTGAATGTTCCTTGATTCGGGAGATGATGTTTTCAGGCGAGAGGAGCTGAGTTGTATCATGTGGTCGAAGCTGGATGCGCACTCCCCCTTCTAAAGTCCAATGATGGTCTACACTCACTGCGCAGACCCTGCCCAGTTCAAGTTGTGTCGACATGTAGCTATAGCATCGTGAGTTTGTCTTTGGATGTCATTCATTGTATCATTAGGAAGTGTCTTTTTAGGAGTGGTAATGATGTCAATGGAAAGACATGAGAAAGTGAGAAGGGATTAAGACGTTGAGGTGTGTTACTCAAACTTGTCACATGATTGTTTCAGATTCGCATCATTTTCTTCCTTTCTGCAACCTTGCGTTTCATCAGTCGTGCATGTATACTCTGATGGAAAGCTGATCGCTGACTTCGCAACATGTTCAGCGTATAACCGTACATCTACTGACGATCTCTTACACCATGCGCCACTAAGAAGTCTGCAACGCAGCCTGCTCAATACCTTCTGTAACCTGCTTCACTGCATCCACGCCCGACGTCAACTTCTGAGCCCCATCTTTTTCCACAGCCTCAACACTCTTCTCCTTCTTTTCACCATTCTCCTTACCACCTTCCGCAGCTTTCTTCTCCTGCCTCCTCAATTTATCCACCTTCTTTTTCGCTGCCTTCTCCGCCTTTTCTAACCTAGCCTTCTCAGCTTCTGAACCGCCATATTTCTCGCGCCACTCCTTTTCCTTTTCAGGCTTGATATTGGTGAATAAGTATGCTGCTTTGCCAATCGTATGATTCGGCTTGATTGAGTTTGGTATCCATGTGTCGGGGATGATGAGAGGCTCGGCATTGAGTTGTGTGAGTATAGATGCGGCAGTGGCTGGCATGTAGGGTTCGATGACAGCAGCGAGGAGATGGACGAGATTAATAGCGAGACCAACGACTGCTGCACACTTGTGTGGTTGTTCCTCGAAGAGCTTGTTATCGAGTGTGTTGTGCTGCAGTAGAGCATTGCCCAGGAAAGAAACATGCAGAGCCGAGACGAGACCGGCCTTGATCTTGACTGCTTCCAGCTCAGCATTGTATTGAGCTAGTAGTTTGTTAACCTCTTCGACGCGGTGAGCCAGATCAGACTCGAAGAATGAGGTTGCTTCGGTGGAAGTGTAATCTGGGATGACGGAGTTGTAGTTTTTGCTGTTAACAAACTTGATAACACGATTGACGAAGTTACCCAGATTCTTGAGTAGTTCGTTGTTGTTAGTGTCAATAAATGCCTTCCACTCGAATTCAGCGTCTCCATTCTCAGGACGACGAGACAGAAGGTAGTAGCGCCAGACATCTGGAGGGATACCAGTGTCCTTTGCGTTAGTTCCGAAAACACCAATGTTGCGCGACTTCGAGAACTTTCCATTTTCATAGTTGAGGTATTCGGTTGTGGAGAGATGATGAAGCATAGTCCACTTGTCGCCTGTGCCTATTTGCGAGGCAGGGAAGATGACAGTATGGAATGGCACATTGTCCTTGCCCATAAACTGGTAGAGCTTGACATTCTCCGGATTTCTCCACCACTTCTCCCACTCATTCGTGTAATTTGCCGTGATTGAGACGTAGCCAATACAAGCATCGAACCAAACATAGAGTACCTTCTCATCATAGCCTGGCAATGGTACTGGGGTACCCCATTTCAGATCTCTCGTGATACCTCTGGGCCTCAATCCCTCCTTCAGCCATGTCTCCGTGATGTTGATACCATTCGACGACCAAGCTCCTTCCTTGCTGGATTTGCTGTTCCATTCTGCGACCTGCGCCTGCAGCTTATCCAGCAAGAGGAAGACATGCTTCGTATCCTTCGGTATTGGTGTAGCACCATCCAGCTTACACCTTGGCTTGAGCAGGTCGAACGGATCCAGCAACTTTCCACACTTATCACACTGATCTCCTCTTGCATCAACATAGCCACATAACGGGCACTCGCCCTCCACAAACCGATCTGCCAGATATGACTTGTGTGTTTCGCAATACGGCTGTTTTGTCGTGTCCTCCTTCAAGAAGCCGTTTTTCTGGAGCTTCAGGAAAATGTCTTGCGCGATTTCTGTTTGCTGATGTGTTGGTGTGCGGCCGAAGATGTCGAAGTCGATGTTGAACCAGTCGTAGACTTGTTTGTGGATGGCATGATATTTGTCGCAGAGTTCTTGAGGGGTGACCTTTTCTTCAATGGCTTTTGTTTCTGTTGCCGTACCGTATTCGTCTGTGCCGCAGACGAAGAGAGTGTTTAGATCGCGAGCTCGGCAGTATCTATAAGAGAAGGTGTTAGCACGAGAAGCTTGGACTATCGCAGGAGAACGGATTACCTTGCAAATACATCTGCTGACAATACACTGCCGATGATGTTACCAAGATGTGGCACGTTGTTCACATAAGGAAGAGCACTTGTGATCAAGATATTACGCTCGCCATCCTTGGGCAGGATATTGCTTCGTTTCCTATTCACCATCTTTGCTGTGTGTGTCTATTGTATTTGAAACAAGAAGAAGCTCCTTGCGGCTTGACTGACTCATTTGGCATGTGGGAGGATCGTCACAAAAGTTTATCATGAAACACCACCAAAACACAGTCCTGTTTCAACTCGCTCCTAGTCTAAAGTTACTCCAGTCCAGCTTCTCTAATCCCACCATCAATCATGGCAAGCACAGACAATCTCGGCCTCGACCTCGACCTCGACCTCGACTCCCTCCTCAACCTCGAAGAGTCCTTCTACGACGAAGGCTACGCCCAAGGTCACGCCGACGGCCTCCGGCAATCTGCATTCGAATCGCGCATCTTCGGAGTCGAGCAAGGGTTTCAGAAAGCCATCGTCATGGGCGGTCTCCACGCTCGCGCACGCATATGGTCGGCGAGAATAAGACAGAAACCAGCAGAAGGAGAGGCGGATAGAGCTGGGCTGCCTGTGTTGAAAGCCAATGAGAGATTGCAGAGGAATATTGAGAATCTGCTGGTATACACAGAACCCACAACACTTTCTCCGGCGAACACGGACGATGATGTTGCAGATTACGACTTCAGGTTGAGGAAGGCGCTAGATATCGTGAAGATCATTGAGCGGACAATTGGTGAACGGAGTCAAGATGATACTCAAGCAAATAACACTGCGAACGACATTGAGAATCTCAAGTTGAAGATTGCAGAGTTCTGAAGTGAATGCTATACATAAAGTGCTCTGAAAGTAAGATTACAGTGAAAGAAAGGGACACTCTGCGCTTGTCCGTATATGTCATAATCCTACATCAAAATATGCTCGATGATTACACCCCAACCGGTATGCGTTTTTGCAGTTTGTCTTCATAATATCCATGCCTGAAGGTATACAGTAGAAAGAGAAAATCATCAGACCAGGACTTTCGACCACTCACAACCACATGAGTAGACCGAGCACGAGACCACCAAGACCAGTGCTGACTCCAGAAACTTGCTTACCAGCTGCATTAGGCTTTGCAGAGGTAGCTGCAGCAGATGCCGAGCTAACAGCGGCAGCACCAGTAGCAATGGCGGAACTTTGAAGAGAGTTCCTCAAGCTAGACGCGCTGGAAGCTGCGGAAGAAGCGGCTGAAGTCAATGAAGATCGGGCTGAAGAAGCCGATGAAGTTGCAGATGCGCCAGTAGCAGCAGGAGCGGTGTAACCGGACATGGCAGTCACAGCGGCTGCACCGAGAGTAGGAATAGGACCATTCGGGTCAACTTCCCATCCGCCAGCAGTCGAGGCAGGGCAGCTAATGGGGGTGACATTGGGCGAGTAAGCAGCTGCTGATGTGCTGTATTCTGGCATGACAGTCTTCCAAACCGCCTCGAGGTTGCTGAAGTCTGGTGTAACCGGTGTAGGTGTACCGCTTCTAACAAAACCGCCCGCGGGCGCGGCAGAGTTCAATGCATTGGTGTTACCGCCACCATAAGTGATAAGACCTAGATTTAAAAGTCAGCTTAATGAAACAAGTCTTGAACAACCGCGACTGACCGTATTGGTTCTCCTCCTGAATCCACTCGTAGATAATAGAACCTGACCAAGTAGTACTCATAGGACCAAAGATGGCGTTCTGATCAGCGAAAGTTCGTCCCGCGGGCTGGTTGCAGCCGGTTTCTGAGATGAAAATAGGCGCCGGGTAGTAAGCAGTCGCGTTCTCGAGAGCAGCGTAGCCGGAAGTCTCGTAGGTTTGTTGACCACACCACTCATATGCGTTCAAGGAGAAGAAGTCGAGAGCATCTGCGGAGTCTCCACAAACGAGGTAGTCCTGGAGACCCGGCCTTAAACCAAGAACATCGGCGTGACTGTAACCAATGGGAATGCGTCTGTAGTTCATCTTTTGCTGGTATGCCTTCAGATCAGCAGTGGAAGCCTGAACATGGTCAGCGTCCATTCATCTTATTTCCTTGATACTCCAATGCATACCTTGATATAAGGAGCAGCCAATGTAGGGGCGCCAGCACTGTTGATGATCTCGTTTCCAATATAGAAACCTGCAACGTTGTCGTACTTGGAGAAAGTGTCCATAACGTGGGCATAGGCTTGAAATTGTGCTTGTGTCCACATGGGTTCGGTCTGTGTGACGGTTGTGTTGAAAGTGTCAAGGTCGATGAGTGCGTAGATACCAGCAGCGTCGAAAGCAGCCATACAGCCATCGTGGTTCGCCCATGGGTTGACGTGGTATACCTAGTGGAGAACGTCGTGTCAGTAAGGATAATTGCCAAACCCTCGCATCTTGATTTGAACCTACTCTGATGGAGTTTGCGCCCAACTGCTGCATCAACGTAGCATCACGCTGGCATTGAGCAGTATCGATCAAGGGATCCTCAGGAACAAGCTGATATGCCACACCCTTGAAGAAGAATTGAGCTCCACTATCTAGAAAGAACTTGGTCCCTTTCGTGGTAATAGTTGGCAAAGCTGCGTCGACAGTGCTACTCAAGGCGGAGAGCAGGCCGAGCGCTGGGAGAACGAAGCGGGCAGCCATTGTGAGAAGAGTCGTTGTGGAGTAGAGTCGACAGAAGTTTTTAATTGATGTGAAGACAAGTAAGCAACTGGAGCAAGATTCTCCAAAAGCTTAATCAAAAATTGTTTTACCAGAAGGGGAGGTGTCGTAAAGAGTGTGGTGGTGAGTGAGAGAAGAAAAGAAAAGACAAGAGAAAGTGGAGGATGTCAAGAGGAAGAAGTAAGAAGAAAAGAGTTTGAAGGCAAACCAAAGCAACGTGCTTTCCCGGCGGGGAGAGCTGAATCTTGTCCAATTCCATTGGCGCGCCAGCCAAGGTATACAAGCTGGTGCAATTTCAACCATTTTTTCTTGGATTGTCCAATTGGCAAGATCTAGATATAATAGTCGGAGCTGGATATAGCACTACTCACACAAAGAAGCCCGCTTTCATGGTGAAGCTCGTTCCTGCACAGTGCTTTCAACCAAACACCAGGTACTCAGGTACTTTTTTGTTTTGCCCCGGATGTTTATTTTCATGATGATGCGGCTCTAAATCTGTATCGCCCACCCGAAACGCCCAAGAGACTTGGCTCTTAATTTGCCTTGATTACGTTGTTTAGCGCGTAGAGCTTTGATCGTGCCCTCGACCGCTGCCTGCCTCAATATCTGAACAATCCCCTCCATCGACTGTGGCCTTGACGCTTGCTACAACGAAAGCAGTCATCGGAAGTCGGCATCTTGAGGCAATTTGTCTTGCTCCAACCTGCAGATCCAGAATCGGTACCTTGCATCTAAGTTTTTAGTAAAGTTTTAGTGGCGTAGATCATCAACGGTGCGTTTCAGCTTTGATACAGCCTTAGGAGTACTTTACACGCGACCTGTAATCTACGAGTGGCTGTGGATATATACAGATTACAGAAGCGTGCTGAAAGACAATCCATGTGACATATAGTTTCGTTGGACAATGAAGCATGGTTGTCCTCTAGCTTAACCAGCTTGAATTGTGTAGAAGGCTCATAACACCGACATTTGATATATTCGACCAAAGCCCAAAGACATATCCTTCACTGCCATCCAGTATCCTCTGCAAGCATTACCTTGCCGACTCATATGTCAAAAGAATCATGTCAACGTCGATAGAGGCTCACTGGCCCGGCGCTTTCTCATTCACAGCACCATTCCCAACCTTACCAACTCCAGAACCTCCATTACTACCTTCATCACCAACAACCCCACCAGTCCCCAAATCCACCCTCACCATACTCGCCCTAATAACATCCCTACTCCCCTTCAATGCCTCAAGCATTCCCCTCGCAAACTCCGACTCTTCCCCCTCATCAATCTTCTGCTGGATCAAGTCAAACATCTTCTCAGCATTCGTCAAATGATGATCCGGATTGCGTCCAGGACACATCGAGATGTAGACTTCGTACTTTGCGCGAAACAAGACAGGTAGGAATGGGTCGCTCAAGGCTGTAGAACAGCGTCGTTCGAGCTGACGGACATTGCCTGCATTGAAGGCGTTATCGATCTGGTAGGTATTAGCTGAAGATCTCGATTAGCTGTTCTATATGCGAACTTACTTGTGCTTCTTCGAACATGCGAAAGTGACGTGCATTAGAGTCGGATGACTTTGGTCCGTGAGGATAAGGAAGGGGTTCGTTCATGCTTGCAACTGGGCTGTCGATAGTGTCTCGAAATGTACTGAAATGTTATGCTCTTTGGATAGTGTGAGAAAGCGACTTGCGCTGGGATTAAAATGTGAGATGTGTGGGGTGAAGAAGTAAAAAGCGGCAGCAAAAGCTCTTTATGTACAAGAAGATTTGTGAAGTGTGATCTTGACTTCGTCTCACAATCACAGAACCGTTGTAAGCAGAACTTGAAACAATCTGAAACATGAGGAACGAAGCACAAAGAAGTCTTGGAAATCTGCAAATCAATTCATACCACTAATATACCTTTATCTATACAACATTATTTTCCAGACGAAACCTTTGCTTTTCTCAATGCACCAGAAATCCATGACTCTTCACAAAACGAGAGAAAGCAAAGCTGCAACAGCAATGAGGAAACCAAGAGCTGGCACATGCTTAGAAGCAGAACCTGTGTAAGGCACAACGGATGTGCTCCCAGCAGGAGCCGAGCCACCAACCACACTGCCTCCACTTCCTGAACCAGCAGCGTTTGTTGCAGCGGCACCAGTACCGCCGCTGAGGCTAGATACGATTGTGGTAGGTAGAGTGGTGGTCATGACCAGAGTCGAGCCGCCAGAAATCATGGTGCTTGTGACGATTGTAGAGGTCGAAAAGGTTGAGAAAGCTGGGATGATGATGCCGACACTTCCCAGAACGGGTGAAGATTGCGACGCTGCCACTGAGAAGCTGACTCCAATGCTTTGACCGCCTTGACCATTGGCAGCAGTGCTTGCTGATGGGTCGAAGGAGGATGATCTGAGAAGAGATTGTTAGCATGTTATGATGATAAAAAGAACGATAGACTGCTTACGCGGAAGTCACAATGGCAGAGCCTGCTGACGATGCAGCACCACTAGATGAGGACAAGCCTGCGCCCGTATCGCTCGAACCAGTTGATCCCGAAGAACCACCAGATGAGCCCGAGGATGACAATGACGAACCTGACCCAGAACCTGACCCAGAACCTGACCCAGAACCTGATGAAGTTGAGGAGCCTGAAGCACTCGCAGTGTTGGATGATGAGAACACCGAGCCTGAGGACGCCTGCGAAGAAGCAGCACCACCACCAAGTCCGACCGAGGCTGAGGCAATCGGTGCAGACGCAGCGATTGATGCTGAGAGACCGCCTGAGTTCAATTGACCACTGACGCCTGCTGTTGCCACACCACTCACTGAAACACCAGCGCCCAATGCAACTCCAGTCTGTCCCAACGATGCTGATGCGGAGATGAGAGACAAAGCAGTGACTTGAGCGGAGATACCTGCTGTATTAACACCAGCACCGATCGTGGCAGATCCAACAAGAGTCGCGCCTGCAGCTCCACCAGCAGTGATGCCAGACTGTCTTGTGCCGATAGCCACGGAAGCACTGACGAGTGAAAGTGCGCTCGCCTGGACTGTTGCTTGCACACCTCCAGAATTGACGGCTGCAGTCGCGGATACAAGCGATGCGGCAGACGCACCAGCAGTGATACCAGATTGTCCTGCACCGATAGCCACAGAAGCGCTCACGAGCGATAGTGCACCGGCCTGAACCGTTGCTTGAACACCTCCAGAATTGATGGCGGCGGTTGCAGACACAAGCGATGCAGCAGATACTCCGACGGCGAGCCCAGTACTGGTAGCAACATTCGCCTGTATCGTCTGAGAAAGAGCAACAGCGTTCACACTGAGGACGTTTCCGGATTGACCAACATTTGCAGTCAACGAGACAGGAAGGTTACCAATGGCAACCTATGATGTATGTTTGTTAGTAACAGCAAGACTTTGTTCCGTGTTGTGATGTACATACACCAACGCTTGCTACTGCCTGACCAGCGTTTGAGGTGATCATGGCAGCAGCAGGAGCAGCACCATTAGCAGTGGTGGCAGCAACAGGACCAGCACCGTTTGCATTGAGGACATTCAAGGCTGAGGCAGCTATGGAAAGTGTGTCAGCCAACGTAAGTCTTGATATGATCTTGTAATTTGACTCACGAAGAGCATGTCCAGCAGAAGAGCAAAGTCCTTCGAAAGCCGAGATAGCAACAGCGATATCGGCAGCAGGGCAGGTAGAGTGTATCCTGGCATTGATATCGAGCCAATCACTGCATGGGCTGGCCAAGAGGTTGGCGAGGTTGAGGGAGAGACTAGGATAAGAAGCAAGACATTAGTATTAGGTAAAGTGAATAGAGCAGGATGATGTTGATGACATACCCAACAGTACCAATGATGGCAGTAAGACAAGCAGGTGTGCCTTGAGCTGAAGTGAGACCGCTCAGAACAGAGAGAAGGATGATGGATGTGATGTTGGTACGCATTGTTGCTGTAACTGAAGTGTTGCTGAAACAAGTCTGCTGAAGAGTCTTGATGTGACTGAAAGAGTGTAATGAAAAAGAGCGTGATAAAAGAGTGTGATTGAAGCAAGTTTGCAAAAGTAGAGGAACCAAAACACCAAAAGTCGTGGAAGAGAAAGACAAAAGTCGGTTGAAAAGAAGGACGAAAGTGTGTGATGAGTTGATAGAAAGGAAGAAGAAGAAGTAAAGAGGATGATGATATACTTATAGAGATGCGGAGACCGCGTAGCTCCTTCCGCTAGTGAGGTTCCTTCCATGAGTGAGGAAGCGATTAACAATGCCAAGCATTTGAAAAAGTGTCAATTGTGTAGGGCCAATGCCTAGTTGTCTATACCAGCAACCCTTTGACAACCTCATCAGATTTGTATGCGCATAAGCGTATGATTGCTTGATCATCCTCCTCATTATGTAGATACCTCTGGTCTTGTGTGCACAGATAACACTCCTCGGACATGCATATACTAACAGTCCATCAAATGTTCACCAAACGTCTGGCCAACCACATCTCGCTGGCCCATTATCTCTGGCCGTAATGCTGCGAGATAGAGGACCGTCAAAATGATCTTTCGCTGGCGTCGACGGCGGCTCGGTGCGCATGTTATATGCGGCCCTTCTTGGCATCTTTTGAATACAGCATTCTGCATGTACGACTCTAGTCATTGCAGGCGGTTCCTTGATCTACCAATTCCGCAAAACATCATGATCCAGGCTTGTCAACCGAGTATCAGTCAGACTAGCTGGTGTTTATCATACGGCAGCTAATGGGTCCCTCGTCGGATCCAGCAGTTGTATCTCCCTGCCATCCTCGGTGGTCAAGCTCCACTCCGTGGTTTTGAACTACGTTCATCAATTAGCCAAATATCCTGTTAGACATTGAGCAGCGAATACTCACCAAACCACTCTTGCCACCCAACCTCTTCGCCTTGAAACGACACATGCCGCTGGCCTTTGTTCCTTTCACTGCAAATTGTACATCTACACGTCCTTGTACCAGATTTATACTGCCCCACACCCAAGCCCATTTACTGCCAAAGTATACCTCATCTCCCAAGACTTCTCTTACCGTTGGATTCGTGCGTAAGCTGTATAGAGTGGCTGTGATGATTGGCGAATTCGTCTTCTGGTAATTGAAGATTGCAAGAGCAGAACAGGTAATAATGGCGACAAAGATTGGTAGAGTACGCCACCAGCGGCGATTCGAGGATAAAGAGGCAAGTGTAGGTAGTGGTCGTTGAGGATCACGGTACAAGAGATCAGGACGGGCTGTAGGATTGGGAGCGGGATTGTGATGTGGTGAAGTCTGTACTTGGCGACTTTGGCGTGTGGTTGTAAAAGTGCGAGAGGATGTGGAGGGTTGTAATGATTGTGTTGTAGTGCTCTGCTTTAGTATATTTATCTGGCGCGAAGACTGTTGCTGCCGTATCAGGGCTCGTAGTGAATTTGTGCTGAGCATGTTGTGGATGTGTATGTATCTTCCTCAGCAGGTTGCAGAATCTGGCCCAATCCTGAAACACCAGACTTTGATCATAAAGTCAATTCGAGAGACGCCAAGCCAAGCACGTGGACCACTTTCCGACCACGACGTTCGCGTATCTGAAACACACACTCAGGACAACATCCTCCTTCACAGAGAACGACAAGGATGTCTTCTTCAGACAGCAAGGCTGCTGCCAATTTCAGAGCCAATTGACTGCTAAAGTAAGACGCTAAGATGGGCCAGAAGTCCCACTACCGTCATATCTCAGCCTCGTCTAATACTGGCCAGGCTGAGGGCGCCATCTGTGCCGTGCTACATGACTTTCCACAAGTATTTGAACTCCTCTGCCAGTCACTGTGACTGCTTGTGCACGATCTCCTGTGTGCACACCTTCCATTCTCTATGGTCCTATAACACTCGTTTCTTGTTGTTCGAGTCTCGTAGATTGTTCATCTCTCACCACCATCATCTCGTTGGTAAAGCTTCGTCATGTCGCTCTTCATCGCTGATCCCAGCACTTGGTACGCACTCACCTACGGTAACCATACTGGAATCTATGGAGTATATCAACCATCGTGGCTGGTTCCCAACATATTCGTTGGAGGGGCTCACGCTGGGGTCGGTTCTCAACCACCCGATGGCCTCCTCCATCCGAATCTTACTCAATATACTCAACTGCATTGGCAATTCTATCCCATCTCTCAGCCACCAAATGGCACATACTTCCTACGCAGTCGTTACCAAGAGACTGCTTTCTTGAACTCGTTCAATATGGAGTATAACGATTCGTCCGTCAGTTTGAACCCTGCTAGAGGTATAAATCAGGAACGCTGACATGAACGATAGTGCACCAGTATTGGATGGGATTGCTCCATTGGTATAGAGCTCAACACAATTCTGCCCGTGGGCTCAATCTGGACCTTTACACAGGCGCAGCAGGGCAACAATAGTTACCATATCACAAATCGACCTTATGGAAATAACTCTCGACTAGACGTGTTTCCCGACTGGCAGCGACTGCGTATGTCACCGAACATCACTGACTATCAGCCGGCACAACAATGGCAGATATTCCCAGTCACGCAGATTAACAACACAGCAGATTATAGCGTAAGTTGTCACGTCTTTGACTTCAGAATGAGTGAGCTCCAGACTGACATGTAATATAGATAGATAGCAGTATCCTCAACTTCACAGGGTCAGCCAATGTGCCCACCCATATCGCTGGATTACCATCAGCTTCAGCATCATCCACCTCAACACAATCCATGTCAACGCCATCCAGCACATCACCATCCAGCACATTACCAGCATCAGCAACGACACCTCCCAGCACAACCCAGCACTCAGGTCTTTCTACTGGCGCCAAAGCCGGCATCGGAGCAGGTGTCGGAGTGAGCTTAGCACTCATACTGGCAGGTCTTCTGTTTTGGCTGCTCCGAAAGAAGAAGAGCAAGACCGCGTATACCCGATCACGATCGAGTAGCGGTCCACCCAGCTATCACCAAGATTCGGGCACACAGGTGGATAAGCTCCATCAGGACATGGAGGAAGCATCAAGAATGCCATTGGTTGAGGCACACTCGGAAGCCGCTGTTGAGGCGCCTTCCAACCCGGCTAGGTATGAGCTACCGACCGAGTTCAATCGACATGGAGAAATAGCGAGTGAGAATGGGTCGAATGGGAACAACACAGCAGATTTTTCTGGACTGCATGACAACGTCGACTTCGGACCATCCTTCCTTCCCTCCCAAGCATGATGACGGCTTGGCACTGCCCTATGCTGGGGTACCTTGCTGCTGGCTCCTTCCTTGAGCGACGCTTTGTCCTCGAGCGAGTTTTCACTTTCTGGTCGTCGAACTTGTCTTCACTTTCATCAACTTCTCGACCTCGCTGGCGTCATACCATCTCCCTTCTTCCCTCATCTCGGACTTCGTGTCTCCTGGTTATCTCGTTTCGATACCCCTGCTACTTGAGGGTGTTAGTACGACTCTCAACTTCACGCCCGAGCAGCTCGCAGCAATCCAGGTTATGCGCAAAGCAAAGATCGCGCAGAATGGTCGAGATTGGGAGGCTCGTGAGCGTGCCAAAGACGAAGAAGCTTTTATCACTTTCGTCCGCACCAAGCAGGCTGCAGTCAGGGCGAAGTATCCTGAGAAGTACCTCGCGATCAAGGCCAAGAGCCTCAAAACCGTCCTCGAAGACAAACGCCACTACTGCGACATTTGTGACGTTGCACTGGCCTCTCCTTCAGCCCTCACCAGTCACCTGGGCACTCAGGCTCACAAAGATGCAGTCGCGATTGCGAACGGTGCTGCGAAGCCCCAGCCCTCCCGCTCTGCCCTGTGTCAGCGCGAATCTAACGCCAGAATTCTGGCAGGGAAGCGCTTCTTTTGCGTTATTTGCAATGTGAACAACCCATTTCAACGTGACCACAACAGACACTTGGGCACTAAGGGCCATGCTAAAAAGCTCAGGCTGGCAGCTGAGGCCGCTGCACACTGACGACATCTCTTTGCGTCTCTTACTTCAGTCATTCTTTCCTTTTGCTGCAGCTAAAGCTTTCATGTGTATTTTTTAACTCGACAGTACTAACAACATCTCAAAAAACGCACGATTTTGGAACCAGATGGTAGGATCGTATGATACTTGGGAGGTGGTGATATTTACCTAGGGGTCAGGAGATCGTAATAAGAGAGGCGGAAAGGATATACTTACGAGAGAAGATTCATATGACAATATTTACTTACAACTGCTAGGAAAAACCTTGACACACAAGATCTTTCTTACTTCCTGCTCTCGAATTTGACTTACCCATCATCTTGCTACCCTACCTCTTTCTATCTGTGATCACCAGTGACCGATCCAGACCACCTCATATACTGTCTTTCTCTATGTAATCACCAGTCCCCAACAACGGATCCAGCTCCGGTAACCCATATGAACCACGCCGAGGTGTCCTCTCGTGTTTCATCTTTTCTCCTTTCAAAGACTCACAAGACTCCAGTGACAACCATGAACAGTACAGGAGCCCGCCTCCGCCACGCAGTCAAGTACCCAACAGAAGATACAGACACGCGCGAAGACCTCGACGAGCAAGAGCAAGAAGAGGTCATCTCCTCCCTCTCCCACTCCGATGCAGAAACAACAGCCACCTATCGCGTACGTTCAAGAGTACCCTCATCACAACGCATACAGGCATTCGAACGACTAACGCCTTCATCCCACTCCCACAGAAAGCGCTCATGGGCCTATCCCTCCTCGGTCTAATGTTCGTCAACATCCGCGCAGACTACAAAGCCCACCCATTCTACTACCCAACCTGCCTCATCGCTCTCTCCCTCTCTCTCCTAAGCGCCTACGACATCTACGTCCCTCCCACATCCACAACAGACAGCACCAACGCCTTCGGCAGTCTCGACGTCCCTGCCATGTTCGAACGCGGCATCCAAGCAGGTGGCTATGGGTCAAGCATCCTACGATATATTCGCGACGGTACCAACTATGCGCGACGGACCGCTTGGGCTGCGAATCCGGCGCTTTGTGCGATTTTGGCGCTGGTGGGCTGGTGGAGTGAGGAGAGGAGTGTGTTGCTTGTGGCAGCGGCGCCGGTGTGGGTTGTTTGTGGGGTGCTGGCTGTTGCGAGGAGGGAGATGAGGGCGGTGGGGGAGGGGGTGGAGGAGTTGAAGGGGTTGAGGTATGATTATAAGGGTGCTTGATGCATGAGCTGTCTAATTTCCATTTGCGCTACTTTTGGTCCTGGTTCTGTTTCTTACTCGGGCGTGGTGCTTATGTGTGTGTGTGTGTGTGTCCGGGCACATGTGCCGTCTCATTCATTCCCTCACACTATATCGCCCCGACGATGAAAGCACCCTCACCTCAGTCCTCCTTCCACCCTCCATCCTCCCAACTCCTTACAACCTCATCCACCCTCCCCATCTTCGCCACAATCTCCCTCCCATTAACCAAATCATTCTCATCCGCCCTCCTCCCAGCCTCCTCCTCATCCTTCGCAATGCCCGCCAATACATGCCTCTTCACCAACCTCCTCCTCGCAACACTCTCTTCCACCTGCACAAACCAAACTTCATCCATACACTCCCTCGCCATCACCCATTCGCCCTCATTCAGCGCAACGTACAGTCCTTCTATCACCACGATGCGGATGGTTGGCGCAATGGGTATGTCATCAGCGATGGGGTCTTTGGTTTCGTGGGAGAAGGACGGGGCGTGGATTGTTGCTGTTGTGGGGGTAAGGGGTTCGCTGAGTTTGCGAACTAACATGTGGAAGGAGCTGGGGTCGAAGGTGAATGCGGCGCCACGTCGGGCATGCGCGGTGGTTGGGTCGGGGAGTTCGGATAGTTGACTGCGAGACAAATGGTACCCATCCATCTGGTTGGTGGAGATGTGGTTAGCTAACTGAAGGATCGCAAGCTCGATTGTTATGACGATAGGAGACGTACGGGAACGAACGCCGCTATTGGTCTTGTGCTCTGTGGTTGCGTTTCATAGTGGCGTGCATTCAAGGCTTTGACGACTTTGGCAGCTAGTGTTGTTTTCCCTTGAACATATCAATACTGTGTAGTTGGAAGAAGACTCAGGTGAATACACACACCCGAGCCTGGTATTCCAGCAATGCCAATGATCAGTCGTTGGGAGTCGGGCAGGTTTTGGTATTTGTCTGCGGTTGTTAGCGAGAGTGCTTGGATGCAGGAGGAGGAAGACGTGCCCCACGCTTTTTGGATGAGGCGGTTGGTTTGTTCTTCCATGATGATGAGGATGGTAATGTTGTTTGAATCACAGCAGTAAGACAGCTAAGTCAACAGGACAAGAATATGTTAGTCTCATTCTTAAGTGACGACAGCAAGGTTCCCCGCACTTTTCTCATTGGAAAAAGCGGGGTGTTTTAGAGTTGTTTCAGTGGAGCCTAGACGTTTCAGAATGATTATCGTGCTTGTCGTGCTCGTCATCCTCCATCGGATACAAGCGAAATGCTAGAAGACCTGAAATGGCACTAAACGTAAAGGCTATACAGCGTCTATAGCCATTGAGGCTCAGAAGTATTTAAGATGGTACTGCATCTTTGCGAGATTGATCTATCTGGTTGTGCTGACCATAAAAACTCCCAAGTAATGCTTTTACTTTTGATATCGTGTCCTCGCACTTGTATGCCTGGGTATATACCAACCGCGCCCTTCTATGTTCATGTTCCGCCTGTCGTTGCTGTCGTCATATTCTCCGCAGGGCGGATGTTGATCACATGTGCCATGAGATCAATGCGCGATCGTTCTAGACTCTCGAATCTAGTGTTAAACGTCTCAAGCTGCTGTTGATGCATTGCAAACTCCGACTCCATAGCAGCAGCATCCGTATCTGTCATAGGTCTTGTAATCGTGTTCATTAGTATGGTTGCGCGGCGACTCATTATATTAACATCCGCTAGGAGTTCCTCTACTCCGGAGATCGTCGTTATGAACGTTCTTAGTTGTTGTGCTTCGATGCTGGGCCGCTGGAACAGCTCGCGCCAGGATTTAAGCTGCTCGTGCATTTCGCGGCATTGAATTGTAAACCATGAAATCGAGGGTAGCAGGGATTGTATATCAGTCATCAGTCGGTTGTCAGGCTGACTAGGCAAAGAAGCAGCAGCGTCGATCGCAGTCGAGGAAACTATCGGTCGTATGGGCGACGTGGGAGTACTGCCTGACTGTGGAGGACTCCACATGGAGTCGAAGTTGTTTGACATGTTGTCAAGATCTTCGAGCAGATCGCGCAATGCAGGCATTGCATGAGCCAAGAACCAAGAATCCTGCGTTGTTGATTCGACGTTTCGGTCTTCCAGGCGACGTTTGCAAAGATCGAAATAGGTCTCCAGCTCGTTTAGTTTCTCCTCAGTCTCTTCTAACGCCGCGAGACGATGACGAAGTGTTTCGAGTGCTTCGTTTTCTACTGAAGTAGAGAGTCGAGCGTTGGCTGTGCGTATGCGCAGGCTTTCGAAAACATGACTGATTCGGTCTGCGCACTGCCGTAGACGTGAGAGAATGGCTCGGGCTTCAGACTCTTCAATTGTGAAAGCAGTTGGCTGATCGGGTACATGATGCGCGTCAGGATCTGCTGGTGGTGGTGTAGCTGCTGTTATATCGTCCAGAGGTTCCAGAGTGCTCAATTCCATCTGCCAATGATCCTCGCCCGGGCTCCAGCTGCGTTCGCGATCACCTAGCCCATTGGATCGATCGACGTGTCCACGCCAAGGAGGGAGCTGTCTCGATGTCGCAGGCGGCGGAGGTGGTGGTGGAGAGCGCAAGGTTCGTGTGCGAAACATGCGGCCAGGCATGCGCCGTAGTGGTGGAAAGTCATCCAGCAAAGAATGTTCATCCTGCTCTCCATGACGAGTCTCGGGGCGACTAGTTTCGGCATTGGCTTCGGCGATGCGTCGTCGGTTTTCCCGCTCAAACTCTTCGAAGCTTGCATCAATGTTCCTCTCTCTTCTTCTTATGGCACTAGTACGCGGATCGCGAACCGTAGCTCGACGGATGATTGATCGAGGTTGTGTGGCAGCAGCTGGTTCTGTTTCAGACTTTGCTTTTTCTTTCTTCCAATTGTCTGGATTATATGGGTGATGGCGCCATAGTCTGTCAAGTATGTAGTGTTAGCGAAAGCCTGTGCACTACACATGCGCAAAAGATTGAGCACGCGACTAGACGCGCAGATCTTTCATCATGTCCAAAAACTTACGGGATACCCATATTGATGCGCAAAGACCGCGTACACGTCTGTCCTAGTCAATTGAGAGCAAAGCAACCATGCGCCAACAATTGTGAGACGGTGGATGAAACAAGTGTGAGACTGGGTGCACAGAGGCAAACGAACAAGCGCCCAACGCAGGGACTTTGTGCAACGTCGTCACATAGGGCTGATCCACACTGAAACCTGGAGGTGGCAAAAGAGCGACAGGCACGAAACAAGCGTGGACAACAGTCAACTCATTCTTCGGGATCATGGGGCTTGGAGTCTTTGGGCTGCCACATAAGAGTTCATTGCAGCTGTCGAGTTTGCTTCCACAGAGGCTATCAGTGGCAGAACCAGTCTGAAAGATATGGGAAACAGCCACGGTATCCATACCCTGCTGCCTGTAATCTGAAACAGGAGGTTAAAATCTGAAACACAATGCAGATCTTGACTTCCGAGAAAATTCAAGTCAAGTGAAGTCAGATAAAAAGAATATCACCCAGGCAAAAATGATTGTTACAGGCCTTAGCTGCAGTGTTATCTTGTGAAGCCACTATCCGCAACAGGTTCAAGGACCTCGCTTCCTTCCAATGATTCAAAATCTCGTTCCTACAATGTGAAGATCTTGTACCTCAAGTGCAAATCATTTCAAGTCTTAACCTGCCGTACTAGTCTTCACAAAACAACCCATCAACAATGATCACCCCCGGCCTCGAGCGCATAACCCGTCTCCTCACGCACCTCCCCTCCCAAACCTACCCAACAATCCACGTCGCCGGCACCAACGGCAAAGGCTCCGTCTGCACCTACTTGACCTCTTTATTCCAACGCCACGCCCACACAACGCCGTTCTCACCCTTCCAGCGCATCGGCCGCTTCACCTCGCCCCACCTCCTCACACCAGGCGACAGCATCACAATCAACAACATCCCCGTTTCATCCTTCGCCCAAATATCATCACACATCGCCTTCATCAACTCGCGCGAAAACATCGGGGCATCTGAATTCGAATCACTAACCGCAACAGCCTTCACCGCGTTTGCGGAGGAAAAGGTCGATGTAGGGATTGTTGAGTGTGGGATGGGCGGACGACTTGACGCGACGAATGTGCTTGTCAATCCGATTGTGACGGTGATTACACGGTTGGGGCTTGATCATCAGGCGTTTTTGGGCGGGACGGCAGAGGCCATCGCGAGGGAGAAGGCGGGGATTATGCGGAAGGATGTGCCCTGTGTTGTGGATTCGACTAGTGAGGATGCTTTTGTTGAGGAGGTTGTGAGACAGGCGAGGATGAAAGATGTGTCTGTTACGTTGACGCATTTCGTGCCTTTACAACCCGATGAAGGGTCTCATAAGTCTCGCGGCGATGCTGATGAGCATGATGCAACACTCCCTACATCACCACCACCACCACCCACTCAAACCAACGATTTCCATCACACCCTCTCAACCCTCAACCCCGAAATCGTCACAAAACTTCGCAACATCCCCCAAACAAGCCTCAGCAACATCTGGACAGCCTACCTAACATACACCCACGCCCTCTCCTACTTCTCCCTTCCCCATCCCAACTCCACCTCCGAGCTCAACACACTCTTCTCGACCATGCTTCTCACACCAAATCCAGGCCGGTATCAATCCGTCTCAATCACACATCTAACAGGACGTACGCAACCAATCATCCTAGACGGCGCACACAACACGCAAGCATTCACGCTCTTACTTCAACAAGTGACTAAACTACGGAAACACCCAGCAGATGCTGTAACATGGATACTCGCCAGCACAGCCAGCCGGGATCCTTCTGAACTAATAGCTTTGATCCCGCCACAGGACAAAATAGTAGTGACGACGTTCACATCCGTCGAGGGCATGCCATGGGTACAGCCGTGTGGATTACAGGAATGGCGGCGGATTTTGGAGGTACCCGAAAATAAAAGAGCGATTTGGCGCGTGGAAGAGGATGCGGTTGCAGCGCTTTCGAGCGCGAGCGAGCTTGCTGAGGAAGGACCTCTGGTTGTGGCTGGAAGTTTGTATTTGGTTGCTGATGTGCTTAGAGCTGTACAGAAGAGGTAGATCAGACACGACACGGATTTATTGAGACGCTTGAAAGGAAGCCAGAATAGGATAATTTCTCAGTCAGTCAGTCAGTCATAATCATAGCTGACTGGATCTTTAACAAGACCCAACCAAAACCTACCAGCTCATGTACTGTATACTAATACAAACTCGTTAAAAACAACCACACCCATAATCATCAGTAATGTGCAGGGTTTAAGAAACCAATAATGCTCCCTCACTACTTCGCCCTCCGACTTTCTGTCCTAACCAAGCCACCACCATCCTCCTCATCCTCTTCAACCTCATCATCACCATCCACCTCAGTCATCTCCGGTACCACATCACCAGACTCTTCCTCCTCCAACCTTGCCTGCTCCAACTTCATCCTCACCTCTTCATCCTCATCGTCATCTTCAGCTTCCTCTCGCTCTGCATCAGCTCGAAGCTCATATGCTACTTCGAAGCACTCTGAGAGTAGAGACGTCACGGAGCCTTGACCTTCGGGAATATCACCATTGACAATGAATTTGCCGTCGTGGCGCATGTTGTCGATCGAGTTGAGCTGGACGTAAGGTAAAAGATTAGCTATCAGCGAATAAAGACAGAAGGACGAACTAGCGTATAGACGATTGAAGAATGCTGATCAGAAGGAAGGCAACGGAAGATATCCACATGGTGTTTTACGCTCTCGGACGTGACAATGGTTTACATCCGAAAATTTTTCATCAGGAAGAATAAGGACGAGAAAGAAGAAGCTGGGGCGAGGTAGACGACTTTGCAAGACATACCTTCATGCTGTATGGATACAGCTCTCGAGCGGACGAGACACCTCCTGAATTCTTGACCTCGAACAAGCACTTCCTGAGGGTGAGTAGTTGGTTGTAGATGGGGAGAAGAGCTTCTGATACGGGTTCGGAAGACGTGATCATGTGGTAGATAGTGGCGTACGACTTTCGCAAAAGGTAGAGCATTGCCTATTGAACGTCAGATTCTATGTCTCGCTGGTCGAGACAATTGCACTTACTCGTTGCTCGTACAAATCAGCTGGCTTTCCGTCTGCATCCACAAACATGCCGTTAACACGAGCCTCGTCAATTCTGTCAAGTCGTCGTTGGTAGCTCCATAAGTCTGTCTCTCGTAGTGACCATGCTTGGGTCAGATGCAGCTTCTCCAAATGAGCGCGAATCTTGTATAGCTCATCAACCTTTTGCTGGAACCGATCTTCGATAACTCCCTTCCTCTGCATCATGATCTCACTCCATAGCATGACTCTGCCAAGGAAGTCGACAACCAAATCTTTGCCCTGGTAAGCAGCCTTGTCCGTGTAGTCTACATGACTGAGTCTCTGAAGATATTGGTCCTCAAGGCTTGACTCGGTCGAAGGCGCCTCATGTGCGCCAAGCTCTTTCTCAATTTCTCTTAATTGTCGTTGATAGTCTTTTACATCGTCGACAGGAAACTGATCTCAGTCAGCAAATATAACTCTTCAAAGCGATGATACTCTACTAAGTTTACCTTTAGGACAACGTTGAGGCCGGAAAGTGACCGCAATATCGAGACAAGTCTTTCGAAGATGGGCATAAGTTCTGGTGAAATTGAGGAGAGACCTTGTCGCAGTTCTGCCAGAGTAGCTTGACAGTTGTTGACTCTTGTCCGCAGCAGGAGAAGCATGTGCTCGTTATGTTTGCCATTTCCTTGCTCCACCGAATGTGCAATCCTGTCCAATTCGTTGCTAATACCACCTAGATCTTTGGGAGAATAGTAACCTGCTTCTTTGAGGTGGTCCAGTAAGCGCTGGAGGTGAAGTTAGATCGACGTAAGGCAGTCATGAATTGTCAATAGAAGAATGTACCTTGATGGAAGATGTGACGGAGTATCTGGTATTCAGTCAGCATACAGTCCAGCTGCAGATAAGGTGGCACACTCACGCTGCAGGTGCTTCATTGTTACGGCCGATGGTCAAGAAGAAAAGCGAGATCAGTTGTAGGCAGTCATCCAGCACAACGTCCACTGTGATCAAAGCATTAGGTCCTGTAGTGAAGCACGCGACATATGCGCGAATTTGTGCAAGTACGTCACATACATCGATTCTGCTCGTCTCGCTTGGTCGTCCTTATATCATTCAGGTCGTGGACTTGGTCGATGAGTTTTTCATAGTAGGAGACGACGTCTTGAGATCGAATGTACTTTGACTTGTCCGCCTTGAGTAGCTCAAGGCTATCACGGATGTGGACGAGGTTGTCAAGAATCGGCTTTTCTGCTGGGTCTATTGGTGCCTTGTAGAATGGCGATTCGGACATGACGGGAACGTGAGGAGGTGATGTAGTCGGTCGGTAGAAGTGAAGATGATAGTTTGTGTGTAGATGATAGTCGATGGTTGATTCGTAATGTAGAAGCTGTTTTCGAGATGCTCGTCAGAAGGAGGAAGCCGGAGAGCCAGACGCCTCGTGGTTTGATAATGCGGGGCGAAGCGAAGAATAGCTTTAGGGTTAGCCTTGGCGCGTTCCTCTGTAAGCGATCAGACATTCGACACCGACACTGAGTTGAACTTGAAGACTCACACAGATTGCGCATCATCCACCTGCTTCAAGCTACTCATAGAAGATCCTGTCTGAAGCAACAGCAACGGCAAGCGCAAAAGACTAGAGTACACAGCAGGATACTCTGAAAGATCAGGAAAAGCCCTTCTCAAAAGCTCACCACTAACTCACCTGCAACAAACAAGAAAGAGTCGCACGCGCCCCAAACAACATGGCTGGCCTCTTTGGCTCAGCAGCCGCCTCCTCCTCCGCAGCATCCTCAGCGCAGGGCGACCTCAAGAATGATGTCCAAATGAAAGATACCCCCGAAGACAGCATATCCGATCTAGCATTCTCACCACAATCAGACCATCTCGCCGTAGCATCATGGGATAAGAAGGTCAGGATATACGAAATAGACGCACAGGGAAACAGTCAAGGGAAAGCTCTCTTCGAAATGGACGGTCCAGTGCTAAGTTGCGCATGGTCAAGAGTACGCGCACGCCGAAGCTCCATTGCAAATACAATACTAACATCTCCCGTCTTAGGACGGCTCCAAAGTCGTAGCCGGTGGTGCGGACAAGCAAGCGAAGATGCTCGACCTCGCATCCGGCAACCTCACAAACTCCACCCAAGTCGCCGCCCACGACCAACCAATACGCTGCGTCGAAATGTTCGAACACCAAGGCAACGCCATGCTCGTCACCGGCTCCTGGGACAAAACCGTCAAATACTGGGATCTACGCCAACAGACACCCGCCGCAACACTGCAATGCCAAGACCGCGTCTACACAATGGACGTGCAAGACAAACTCCTCGTCATCGGCACAGCCGAACGGTGGTGCAACGTCGTCAACCTAGACAATCCAGGCACAATCTACAAATCGCTACAATCACCCTTGAAATGGCAGACCCGCGTCGTTTCCTGTTTCGCCGACGCATCAGGTTTCGCAATCGGTAGCATCGAAGGCCGCTGCGCGATACAATACGTAGAAGAAAAAGACCAAACAAACAACTTCTCCTTCAAATGCCACCGCCAAACACCACCCAACACCCGCGACACACAGCAAGTCTACTCCGTCAACGCCATCAGCTTCCACCCCGTCCACGGCACCTTCAGTACCGCAGGTTCAGACGGCACATTTCACTTCTGGGACAAAGATGCCAAGCACAGACTCAAAGGTTTCCCAGAAGTTGGTCAGACGATATCGGCGACGGCGTTCAACCGGACTGGAAGCATTTTTGCGTATGCTGCGAGCTATGATTGGAGTAAAGGGTATGCGCATCATACGCCGCAGAGCGTGAATAAGATTATGCTGCATCCGGTGCAAGGAGACGAGTGTAAGCCGAAGCCGGGAAGTAAGAGGAAGTAAGCTCAGAGATGAAGATACATGGATTTGAGCATGTCGTGCAGACATGTGCGCATACAATGGATGGCAGATTGGAGATATTGAATCTGTAAAAGTCGAGACTTCAGGAAGTGAGAACAAGTTTTAAAACGTCTGTTCGAGACCAAATTACAAGGTCAAGAAAAGTACGACGGCGTCCATCTTCAGAAGGCGGTTGAGGACGGCAGCCTCCCGTCACAGGAATGGGATAAGTAATGCAAGGTATCTATCCATAGCAAAGAGAAGTAGAGAAAGAGCCAAGAGACATCGCGCACCGATGCTCAATCGACAAAATCTAGCACAGGCACGAACAAGAATAGCAGAACAACAGGTCTCGTAATAGAGGTTGGAAGAGAGACACACGATATGCCCGCAAAATCTCACAAAACAGCACAACACTTTGCAAATTCTCCGTATCCTCTCCAAAATCAACAAATGCTACCACCACTACCACAATATTTCTGTGGACGTGGCAAACTTATGCCATGACTTCAATTCTTCATGCTATTATCCTCCTAGAGAACCTGCCAACGCATTTGTTCGTATTGCTATAAGTACACATTTCTAACTTTCATCCCCCATATGCTTTCCTATGTTACAGCCCATTCTTCCCTTCCTTTCATCGACCATAGTCCCCATGTATGCATGCTATAAGTACATTCCAAACCATTCCTTCTCAATTATGCGAACGTTGTCCCTTTCATTCCATTCCAATTCGTATTATCGTAAAATTTCATTTTTCTTTCGCCCTTGTTTCAAATCCTCCTCTGACTCACACTTCTCGTCCTCTGCATGATCCCATTCGGTCCACCATAGCTAGGCGGCGGCGCATGCACCTGATGTCCCTGTTGTGTATGTGCCCTTTCCATAGCAACAGGCTTTGGAAAGTAGTTCGCATATCCATTCATTGGCGGCGGTGCAGCGCCATGGTCATTGGGACTGACGGCGTGCTGCTGGACAGTTGGTAGTGGCTTCGCAGTAATGACGGTAGGCGGCGATAGAATCGAGCCTGGTATGATAGTCGGTGTCGACATGCTGGTAACAAGGTTTGGTGACGCCAGATTGTTCAGATTCATATGTGGCATGCCGCTCATTGTCATAGGAGTAGGTGTGAAAAGGCCATTACTTTGGAGAGGCAGATTGGCGACCTGTGCTGATGTTGGTACAGCGATGATGAGGGTGCTACCAGGATGAGACATGGGCATTGTAGCAAGTGCTGCAGGGCCAAGCGCTGCACTTATAGGAGTGGGCGGCAGAGGCGTTTGGTAGCCGGAGCTCATCATTCCGCTTGCGATGGAGCTATGTGTGCTGGTGGCACTCAATGGGTCGAGCGGATTCGGAGGGGGAAGAGGACCCCTTGTGCTCAAGCTAAGAGCAGGGTGAGGCCGGGAATGCGTTGGAGTCCCAGATTGACTTGTTGGTGTGTACATTCCTGTTCGAGATGGGTGATGACTCTGATGGCCATACGGTGTCTGGGCGTTCAGAGCAGGTAGAGCAGCACCAGAAGCAATCGCAGCTGCTGTCGCTAGTGGTGGCTGCTGTCCAGGAGTTGCTACAAGGGCTGACCAAGGGGACTCGTTCATTGTCTGCGAGACATCCTTCACCACACGATGCACAGGCTTGATAATAAGCTTGATCTCATCAGTCAGTACATGCGCTGTAGGTCCTTGGTAAGCATCTTTAACACGGCCTGCAAAGAGAAAATAGGCCTGCAACACATTAGCAAAGACCGAGGCAATACACCACTTCCAAAACTCACCCTAACAAAGCTCATGGCTAGCTGCCAGAAGTCAAGTTGATTCTTGGGTCCTGGCGCCCTGAGCTCCAAAGTCGCCAAAGTCGATCTCATTTGTTTCGCAGCATCATTTGCAGCCTGGCAACGGGTCACAATTGTGTCAAACATTTCCATTTCCATTGGACTCGAAGCGCGTTCTCGTACAGTCCGCTTCGCATCCAGTACCAATACTTCACATTGGGGCAAAGCTTGCATAACCAGGTCCGATGCATGCGTCAACTTCTTTGCTATTTCGTTGAACTTGGGGTCTTCGACGGCCTCGTCCACACTGGTGAGTGTGTTACTGCGAGAGCTTCTGGTGCTATGCGCAGGTGGCGGTCTTAATGTAGATACTTCAGAATTGAGACTATTAGTGCTGTCGCTCCTTGGTGGTGGTCTGCGTTCGGTCTGTCGTGGGACGGGCGCCAAACGATTCCTTGAATTCGACCTAGTCACAACATGTGTCGGAGTCTGTTCTCGAACTCTCAAGCTGGTCAAAGGCTGGTTCGGCGCTGGCGACAGATACCTCTTGCGAGGTTGTCGCTCTTCTGCCACTTTCGGTGTCGGCTGTGCTTCAATCCCAAGTTTCGAGCACGAATTCCTGATCTCGATCAAGCTGGCATAAAGCATATGCATGACTGTGCGAACATAAGGCTGTGCACTGTGGAGAATTAGATTGCGTAAGTCCGATTGCAGTGTCGCGGCTAGTTGCTCAAATGTTTCCATGCATTGTTCGCACGACGTACGAACAGCTTCTGCTATTTTGCCTTGTTCTTCGTCATCAATCTCCTCATCGTTCGAGCTGGCACGGTTAAGTAGCTGATCAAGCATGTTCGTAGCTCCATATGCTTGCGAATACGCTTTCTGGAGGTCGCTTCTTGCTCCGTCACGAGTAACGCCAATCACTCTTTTCATTGGCGCATTGAGTTGTTCCAGCGCATACAATACACCACGCGCTAAACCAAAGTACGGATCGTCCATCTGTGATTTTCTTTTGCCTTCTGGCAGACTAGACAGTCGGCGAATAAAGGTAGCGTTGCGATCGCGATGTTCGGCAACAGGACCATCAACCGGGCTAGTTGGGCTGGAAGAGTCAGTCACAGATGCTGGCCCTGGTTTGCCATTCTGCAGAGCTGCACCATCACTCATCCCACGTAAATGGTTCAGCCTGGTCTCTGCTGGCACCTCAGCTACCGACGCCTCTACTGGCTTTCTAGTCATCATTCCCATTCGCCTATTCCTCATACTCGTGCTCATGACACTCTCGCTATGACTCCTGTTTCTTTCACCGAAAGCGCTGACAACGGGGTTGAGTGCTGGTCTTTGTATTGCTATTGCGCGCGCTGGAGGCGCAAGACTCGCAGCAGGCCCTAGTAAAGGTCGTGCAAATGACTTCGAGGGTATAGGTGGGGCGACGAGAAACATGTTTGGCAAAGATGTTTCTGTACGAAGGTCATTACCACTGACACTAGGCTTGATCGGAAAACGTCCACTAGTCTTGCGCCGTGTAGGTCGCGGAGTTTCCAAGTTATCACTATTGTCTCGCGTCAGTCCCTGCTTTACCATATCACACTTTCATGATGTTTCACACCTGAGTTCTGCTGCAGCTTCCTGACGGGCGTTTCGAAGATATTGCTGCAACACTGCTTTCAGTCGTACAGTTTCTGCCATGATGATGGCATCACCTTTCTCTTTGTCGCCGTCTTGCGCAGTTGATTCGAGGTCGGGTAGTGTCCACTGGTGCTTCGGAGGAAACGCTATAGGGTTCTTGCGCGCATTGACGTGGATCAAGCTTTCCATTTGTCCAACACAGATCGGAATCTTACTGATCCTATTACTCTGCAAAGCCAACACTTTTAGACTGGCCATTTTTGATAGATCATCAGGTAGAACTTCAATGCGATTCACTTTCAGATCCAGGTATTCCAGCGTGTCGAGTTGCAAGACCTTCACCACATCAGCAATAGCTCTCATCACAGCCCTTTCGTAATTCATCTTACAGCCATAGGAAACTCCCTGAGCTTGTTATTCCTCAATACCAAATACCTCAGCTTAACACATTGAGTGATTCTCGGTCCAAGTCCGCTCAATCCAGTGAGGCGGTTATGATCAAGTGCCAGCCTCGTCACGTCGTTTCTGACCACATCGATGAGCTCCGCAGGTAGTCTTGCCAGTCCTTGGTGCGAAAGAGTGACGTCGCAGGTGTAATTGATGAGCGCATCCGGAATCGCATGTCCTTCTAGCGCCCGCTGTCGTTGCTCGCGATTCCTCCCAATCTGATCATGTGCCTTGCGCAGCAAATACTCGTCACTTACTGGAGCCTGGAGAGCGTACTCGTCCGCCATGGTGGCGACGAGGAGTGAGTGGCGGTGTCGTCCGCAGAGAGAGGTGAAGTACACGCGCGAGTTATGCGAGTCTGATGTTGATGAACCTAAAAGTGACCAGGAGAGGAAGCGACGACCGAGACCTTGGCTCGGCTCAGGCCGCTCAGCCCTAAATGTACTACATACAGGGACTGTACATATCGGGTCGCGCTCGTGCTAAGGCAGTCTATCATTGCTTGAAAAGCTCGATGGAGGAAAATTAGTAAAAAGAAGGTTGTATTTTATACAAAAAGTGCCTCCCAATGCTCATGCTATCTATACAATGCAATGCTTCGTCCAAACCCAGCCTCAAAGGCGCAAAACTCCTATAGTCCCAATGCAATGCTTATTCGTCTCTTCTTCAGTCATGATCAGTTGGTCTCCTCCTTCTAGGATTGTTCACCTGACTTGCTCGTGGAAGTGCTCCCATAGTAGGCTGCACTACAGGTGGTGTTGGCGGTGGTCTATCGTTCTCTTCCCGTCGTGCTGCAGTTGGACGTCTGGCCATGCTCGTCCTTGGTAGTCTGCTTTTGATTCCAAGGCCTATCTGCGGGGCGCCGTCGGGTGCCCTAGGTCCAGTGAAAGTATCATTAGTACCCACACTGTCTATACTAGGTCTTCTCGGTGTCATTGCTGCAGGGTTTCGTGCTGATCGTGGTCGACCGACATTGTATTCCATAAGATTGTCGAAGTATGCTGATTGGCCATGGCCGCGTAGCTGAAGGGGTGACATAGGCTGGGGAGAATTGGCATACAGCGAACTCGTCGAAACAGCAGACGAGCTTGTCCTGCGAAGAGGTCTGAAGCGGTTACTGTCACCGCTACCGCGCATGTTATTGTTCGCCTCGCTTGTTTTGATAAGATCGACCGCCATGTTGCGAACAAGAATGGCAGGGTCACCCTCCGATAGTCTTTCGATCGCATCGTATAAGCCGTATTTCCTTAGCAGAGCACCTTGGTCATCGACAGCCTCACAGATACTCTTGATGATTCTGAGAAGATTACCACGCACGACTGCCTTTTTGTTGTCAAGCTTCTTGACTGTCCTTGAGAACAGCTCAGGATGTGCGAGTGTCGCAGCTACCGGAGGACTCAGTCGCAACAGTTTTTGAAGTGGTTCCAGCAAGTTCTCAAATGCGTCTGCCTTGGAAGAGGTGAAGCAATCGATAATGGCCTTGCTGAATGAGCCATCAAGCAGGTGCTCTTCGACTTTGGCTGTTTCCTCCGAAAGCCTATAACGTGTCAGTACTGATTTTCGTGAGTTGGAGTGGTGGGCATGCGACTTACCACACAAAAATAGCATCAAGAGCCGTAACCTGCCAGTACGGATCTGCCATCAACGAGATATAGAATGCTAGCCCCTTGTTCTGCCATAATATAGTCCTAGCCACCTTCCCCGAATGTGCCATATCGCACAATATTGGTAAAGCAAATTCTTTCAGAGGCCGATCTGTTTGCACGATACGCTGCAACAATGGTATAACACCGTTCAGAGCGGCATCTTCTTGTCGTGTCTTACTCAATCTGCAAAGGTTGTACATGATGTTCAAGATCTGGTTTGACATCTCTCGGTAGTGTGGTGCCTTCATGCTCGAGCTAAGTAGGTCGGTCAAAACCTCGATAGCATTCGAATTCTGTAGCGAGTCCAGCGTAGTAGCAAGCATGGACAAGTTCTTGACGAATTTGAGCATCGTGATCTGATGCTGTGGCGACATACGACGAAGATCCTTTAACACTCTCTTCAACACCATACGATCAGCCACACTTTCCTTGACATGGTTCTCGGCTTGCGAGAATAGGAAGAATATGTTTACAATGCGGGCCTCTACCAGATCCGCAAGTTCTCCCTCCTCATCAAGAACGCGATTGAGCACAAGCGATAGAGGCCATAGAGCAGAGCGTCGAGAGAAGATGCGGCAAAAGTCATTTTTGGGCGTGGGACCTTGCAGCTCAAACACACTCCATACACCATTAACGCCGATGAGTACCAGGTCACGCTCGGAATCGTAGTCTTCCTCCAGAAACTCGACCAGCACATTCAAGCCACCACAGCTGATAAACATCTGCAAGGTCAACGTCGAAGTCTGATACATCTGCCGTACAAACGCGGCCGCTTCCAGACGGATTTCGCTCGAATACTTCTTGTGAGCAAATTTACTGACAATGGGGATACCTCCAACGAAACAAAGAGTCTCTTGGATCTCCACACTATCAAGAATGATAGCATTGATGATTTTGAGGAGTCTGAGCACAGTGTCTCTTCGCAGACAGTTATCGAGTACCTCGAGTAGAGGCAGCAAACCATGCGAGCTGATGACAATGGACTTCATGTCCGGTGATTCGTACAAGACCTGCATAAGCTGCTCAGATATATCAGCCAGGTCATCTTCTGACAGACTTGTCTTCAACGAGCCAACTAGGCCTTCGACAAGTGCACACAGTCGGACGTGTTTGTCTCTCGCAACCTTTGTCTCAAGATCCATTTCATCCAAGTTCTCCTCAAGCTCTGCAAATGGGTCGTCGTCGTCTTCTTCTTCATCTTCGTCGTCCAACCATGATGTCGTAGAAAATCGAGAGTTGAAGACCATGCCGGACTGCGAGTCGCCGTCACTTCTGGTCTTAGTGTTCTCGTCGAAACCGAATACATCAGAAAAGTCTTCGTCCTCGACTCGCTCAGTGTATCGCTGGATTGCTACTGAGGAATTGCTCTTGCGGACTGTCCTGTCTTGATCTTCTTCCTCAAATGAAGGTCGCCTTTGTGATTGCATGCTTCCTGTGCCTCTTCCTCGTCTAGCAGAGGACGGCGTCCCTCGAAGATCCGAAACATGTGCAAATTTGGGCGAGAAGGTCTCATTCTGTTTGGTCTACCAGAGGTTAGTTTATATGACTGTCGGAGTCTTCGTAAACGCTGACTACATGCCTGCATAACTTGATGGAACCTCTGATCAAGGGCAACATCCTCTTCCACTACTAGATCAGAATAATCTTCTACTCCACTTTCTTTGAATGCGGACGACGTCCGTTTCATCTGCAAAGGTCTTGAAGGCAGAGCCAAGCCTGATTGTGGTGCTTGGGCAAACTGTGCTTTGGACTGAGATGTCGTTCGAGTAAACATTCGCCGTGGCCTGTTTGCTCCATTCTTGATTGGCGATGGAGGACGTACTGTCTCGTTCGGATCAAACAATTCAGACTGTTTGCCTGCAAACTGGTCGTCCCAATTTTCCTCTGGAGCTTCTGTTTGAGCACTGGCATATGCCTTTAGCTTGTCAGCAGACAGCATGCCAGCGAAGTTGTCTACTGGTCGTAGATGAGGTAAGTGTAGTGCGCTGGGACTAATCGAAGTGGCAAAGTCATCGTCCCAATTGTCATCCAAGACGTCCGGCGTTGCGAACACATCGGTATTAGTAGGTTCACTGAGATTGCTGAACCTCTTCTTGAATGGTGTAGGTAGAGCTGAGGCGGAGGTCTGCAGTTTTACCTCTGGTCTTGGTGGAGGCACAGGACTGGCAGAAGCTCCTCGTGAATCGCCTCGTACAGTGCCGTCTCCTGGAGCTTTCAAAGCTTCGTTCCACTGCTGTACGCTCTTGACGGCTTCATCGTATTTAGTCGGCTTGATCGGGACTACAGAATCAGTCCTTCGGGCGTTGACAATCCAGGGGTGCTTCAGTAGTTTCTTTGCTGATACCCTGAGATTTGGGTCTTTCTGAAAGCATTGTAGGAGAAAATCCTGCACCGCCTGTATTATTGTCAGCTACTGTAAATATATTGCGGAACAAGACACTCATACTGGAGAAGCACTTTCTGGCAGAGGGGGATGATCATCATTGACAATGCGGAACAAAGCAGGCATGGGCTGTAATTTGTGGTAAGGGGGCTTGCCATCGAGCAGTTCAATAACAGTGCAGCCAAGACTCCATATGTCAGAAGCGGTCGTTGCGCCAGAAAGCTCAATGACTTCCGGGGCCATCCAGTATGGTGTGCCGACTACGCTGGACTCGTGCAAACCATTCGCCTTCGTAGCCACGCCAAAATCTGCTAACTTGACGAGACCTTCCTTCGTGGTCAAGATATTTGCACCTTTAATATCACGATGTATGACACCCTGCTCGTGCAAGTAAAGTAAACCATGCAAGACCTGGGACATGTAAAGAGCAACAAGGTTCTCCGGGAATTTGCCGAAGTTCTTGCAAATGCTGTGTAATGATCCATTCTCGCAGTACCTGTACTCTGTATAAGCTTGACGCAATGCGAATAACTGGAGGATCTCTTACTCAAGTATAATGAACAGATGATCGGGAGACTTGACAAAGCCTTGATATTTGACAATATTGGGATGCTAACACAAGTGAGCATATTATCGCTGACACAGGGAGTCTGAAACTTACATTGAGATTCTTCAGCAGATCAATCTCGAACTGTTCATCTTGAAATCAGTTGTATGTCCCTTAAGCTTAGCGCAGACATGTAGTATGCGTACCATGATGACATTGAGTTCACTCTTCGGCAGGTCTGCAAGCTTGATCTGCTTGACAGCAACTGTTTCTCCAGTACCCCAATTCAGCGCTCTGTACACTGAGCCAAATGCTCCTTTGCCCAGACAGTCTCCCAGTTGCTACAGCACATTGTCAGACAAACTCCATGTGCAAATCCCCACTATAGCTCTTAACATACATAATCCTTCAGGCCTGCTAGCTCATCTGAAGTCGTCTTCGTCGTCGTTGTGGGTTCTTCCTCCTTCTTTCTACCCTTCTGCACCTTTGCCTGCGCATTTTTTATCGGCGATATTCCACCAGATGTTTCGACATAGCGGTGCCGTCTAGCAGCACCCAGGTGGTCGGAAGTGCCGTTCGAGCCTGGCATAATGGACAAGGCGGAGGATCGTGCTATCTGGTAGTCGCGCGAGGTTTGATGGTCTCCAAATTGCGGTATAGTCGTTTTCCGAGATGACTGCAAAACCAATGCTATTGCTGTGCCTGGACCGCTACTGTCGCACTCGCTACTGCCCTGCTATCTGAGGTGTAGCTTTGCATCTCTCGTCCACAACCAGTATGCCTGTTCAGAGCTTGTTTCTTCGAGGTGCGAGGAACCAGAAGATCATCAGAAAGACAGGGGTGCGGTATTGATTGCAATGACCTGCATCGACGATAGTAAGATGATCAGAGCTCGAGACTTAAGTTGCAGGTTGTGTTTGTAAATATGGCTTGGCAATCAGGCAGATCATGTATGAAACACAAGCGGCAAGAGCACAACCCCTGAAACCGCAATTACTTATGAACAAGTTTTCTTTTTCAGACTGTCTAATATGCTACTTGCGTTCGACTGCAAGAACTCCTGTAAAACGCTGAGATACGTGCCTCATCTACCTGTTCCCCAGCGTATGATCCAAAAGCAAGGGTATATCTCAATACGCCATTTCCAATGCAATGTGTTCCCGAGTCCCAAACCATCATCAATTTTGACACAGTTCAATTCGTGAGAATTCCATCTATCACCACAAAGATCACCTAGTCATACCCCAGGTACCATGTTCTCCTTGTCGTGCTCATCTGGGGCAGCCAAATCATTTGGCGCGATCTTTGAGCGAATGCCGAGACCCATCATGGACGCTATTTGCTTTCTCCTCGGTTTCGCCTTGTTCAATTGAGGAGCACCCTGGAGAGCACGAGGCTGTCGCATGAGACCTCGATCCAGCTTAGCAGGAGTGCGACCCAGTACTTGAGCAGAAGGTGTGCGACTTGAGGAAGAAGGCGCGGCTGCTGTCCGCCAGATATGGTCGCTGGTGTCAGCAAGGAAGCTGGTGGTTTGCTTGGAGAAGAAGGATATTCGACCCCGGTTGCGCTTTGCCATTATAATCTCATCGAACAATCTAATAGCAGGGTCATTTGCTACCTTGTATTCGCGTTCACTGAGAAATTCGTTGAACGCTTGAGTCTCTCTTAACAACGTAAGATAGGCTGCGTGTTCGTGTGGTACTGAGCCAAGGAAGACCTCCATGTTGAATTGCGAAACTTGGCCGGTGCTCTTCTGCGCAGGTGTAGCAGGGAGCATCGCTCGCCTGTAGGTGTAGAAAAGGCTGGCGAAACAACGCACGAAGGCGGCACTAATCTGCTCAGGATGAAACGCAACAGGACAGACAAGACATATCTGTTTGGCGCAAGATGAATGTACTGTAGTAGCACAGCCTGGAGAGTGCTGTTAGCAGACTCGATAGCATAACAGAAAGATTAACTTACCATCGCACTTGAACAGGCCCTCCTCCGCTGTGTCGTTGCAGATCGAGCATGTTCCAGGCATGCTGTCAAGGTCCAAGCAATGACCTTCACTCCAGATCCTAGTTTCAGTGTTCATGACTCTTTGGGTAATCATGTTCGGCATCATCGTCGAAGCGACTGTGCTTTGAGCGTAAACTGAGGGCGCGTACTGAGACCCACCAAAGCCACCAAAATTAGATTCTGGTCCTAGGCTAGATATCGATGGCGATGCTGCGTGCGATGTCCTTGATCTACGGAAAGAGGGTGGTGTGAACATGGGTTTCTCAGGGACATTCGCGGAACGACTGTTCATCATGGGTAAGATTGACATAGTCGAGTTGCGTCTGTTGTATTGTTCGCTTCCTCCTGAACGCTTTCCTCGAAGACTAGCCTGCAATGTCTGTACTGTACTCAGTCGTGGCGTAGGAGGTTCGAAACAAGCGGAGTCCGGTGGTGGAGAGTATGCTCGTGAAGAAGGCGTTGCAAACGACGGTCGACCTGAGCTTACACTATCAGAATATTGTGTTGTTAGGCCAGCGTTGTACAGTGGCGAAGTCTTGGTAGATGTGGCTGCGTCTTTGCCGAATCCGGCTGATCCGAGGTTTGCCAATCGAGCAAGGTGGGAAGGGCCAAGTTTACTCTCGAAGATTGATGCATTCTCTGAACAGAGACTATCAAAAGGGTAAGCATCCTTGACGTAAGCTGGTGGGCCACTTTCGACCCCATAACGATAGCGATGTGGTGCAGCGTGCTGGAGGATCGCAATCAATTTCCGCCTTACTTGACGAGGTAGGCTGGTAGGCGCTGTGGTGGCTTCGATAGTGCCTTGATCCAGATCGACAACCACGGAATCGTCCTGAGGAAGGCGCAAAGGCGCTTGGCCTCTCTCGACCCCACAGATATACGGGCAAGGAGCTTCCAATGCTTCTATCAGTCGCAATGGCAAGACTGGAATGAAGATTCCTGCCCATTTGAGCGGATAGAGTAGTTGAGTGATCGCAGCCGATGCCAGGTAGAGCAGCGAAGTGTGGGATGAGACCAGGACGATCCGTGATTCACTGAGCACATACTCGAATAGTACAACAATGTCTGGCACATCCATACAGCGGAACAGCGGCCAGAGATCCGTTGACAGCGAGCCAGGAATCTCGTTTTGAGCTTCTTTCCTCGCATAGAGCCGAACATCCCTCACTGCCAGCTCAACCTGGGTGATCGAACTGTGGGGACTTGGTGCCTCGAAGAGCAAGTTTACGACGTACTGCTCAAGAGGCTGCCAGATGCCGATACGTGGAGAACTTGCAGGCACCCTGAGGACGCTACAGTTAGTCATGGGAATTGTGACAATGCGCAGCCACTCCTTCCAGAAAGGTATCAGACTCTTGTCGCGACCTAGAACACCGTACGCTCGAGGTATCCAGAAGCCGTTCTCGCCATTGGTCAGTCCGTCTATCTTCGAGGCGGCTCCATGTCGGACAGGTTTTAAGACGTCGGCCATCAGACTTATACGTTCTTCAACCGTACTGATATCCTCCTCTAATGCCTCTCGTTCCTTACTGTCGTAGGCGTGTTGTGGGAGTTGTGCCAGAAGTTCAGACAGCTTTGCTCTTTGCGCTGCCAGTCTTTCGCTAAGGTCTTTGGCCATCTCCCTCTCCTCGTCACTCATGTTGTTGTTCCTCCATTCTTCCATTTCTGTTTCCAGCTTTTCTGCCGCATCTGATGTCAAAGGTATGTAGACAATGATACACATGCCGTATAGTCGTGATCCATCACCTGATGACACGACGACGTCAGTAACGGAGTTAGCGAACTTGAGCGTTGGTCAATCTTACCTGCGGTCATGGTCCAGCCATGGTATTTGCATTTCGGCCGCTCGTCTGCGGCAACCACTGCCACGTCGCTCGGGAACACGAACATTGGCACATAATCTGGAAAAGGTTTTCTCCCTCGACATTCTTCCACCATCTCTTTCCGCGGATATTGGTCTAGTAGGACTGGCTCATAAGCTCGTTTCAGAGGATGTACCTGAGGGTCTTGCTGTAGGCTACGTGGGGAGGGTATGACCGAATTGTAGTTGCTCATACGCTTGGAGACCCTGTTGGACATTCTTCGTGAAGACGTTGATGACCTCGTTAAGGGATTGATTCCAGAAAGTCGACGTCTGAGACTGCCTAGGCTTTTGTCACGTCGGTGCGTCGAGAGTGGTGAGCTCAGCCTGTGAGACGGCGACCTTACTCTTAGCTTTTCATGTTGAACAGGTTGTTTCTCAATCTCTTGCAATACTGTATCTCTTTCAGCAGCGAATCTTTTAAGAGCAGCATCGAAATCCTCCTCTGACATTGAGGCGACGTTCAGTGGATTGATATGGTCAAGGAGTGTACTATTTCTCTTGCTGTTCTGGGGTGCCCACTGCTCCAATCCCATCACACTGCTGATCGATTGCCTCTTGTCGAAGGATTTAGCTCCTGGCGAACTAGGTCGCATTACAGTTCCACCAACCTCAAGACTTTCTCCTGCACTTCTGATTGAGGATGATGATGCTTCGGCATGAGACATGCGCTTTGCGATGGCATCTTTGCGATCGACCAAACACGAAGTCTCAATTCCGGCGATGAAGAAGTGCTCCGCCAGCGGAGCTGCGAGTGATTCCGTGCTGGTGAAAGGCTGAAGCATGTTGGAAGGATGATTTCAGATTGACAGTGCCGCAGCACCAGGAAACGAGGTGTAGCAGATCAAGATTCTTACGAGGACGTCTTCTGCAATGTGTGCCGTACTGGTTTGTTTACCCCTAGGTTGCTGTAATCAACGGCCGATCATGTTACACAACGTAGGGCGGTGGTGATGGCAACAATGTCGCACTCAGGCGTGCGCAATTGAACCACAAGAGGTTTGAGACGAACACAAGACGTCAAGTACAACACAGGATGTGTTTTTGTTTGTTCTTTGAGATCAACACATTGGACGCGCTTTCAGAATGACGAATCGTCAAACGGCCAACGTTCCGTCGCCTTGTGGGGCCATACAAGGTACAGCACAAACACCTCTATTCCTATTGAGAACAACCGATCTTCCTCGACGCTGCTACAAATACCGTCATTATCCAGCATTTGCCAGTCCCAGTCCGCGCATCAATCATCATCCTTGCTGTATTGTAAACGATTCAACACGATCCGATAGGCGAAGAGCTAAATGTCGAATACCTTCGAAGTCTGGGTGCCTGGCCATTGAAGCTTGCTTGGGTGATAGTCAGGGGAAAACGCTCAAAAAGCTGACTTAGTCCCTGCGCGGCTTTGTGCGGAGTATTTTGCTACGCCAACCCAGAGTAGCAAGGTATTCGATGAGACGACGTGATCCGTGTAAGCATTGGCGTCGTTGTCTGGAATGAACAAGGGAGCGAGGCAGAATCTGGGCTTGAAGATACCAAGCAGTAACCATAGCCAGACTGGTACAATTCTTGCAGTTAGAGTTGTTCGATGGGGGCTTGAAAGCTCCACATCTTGATATACGGTCATCTCCTTCTTGCGCCAAGCCAACCTGTACTTAGATGGCCTAGTTCTCCCATATTGGCTCTCCATGAGATGGCCATCTGGGCTAACAGTAATCTGCTGTCTTTTGTGTCTTCAGGTCTTGCTGCATCGTCGTTCTCTGTGAGTAAATATGCGACCTGAAGGATGTCACCAGGATTGAGCATGGGTTTGGGTCCTTCATCAGCCTCCCAAGCGTTCAGACTTTGTGCGCTTATATAGGGCTTAAGGTTCAGGTCAATGGCTTGTAGCACTACGGATGCATCGCTAAGGTTCTCCAATTGCGCCTCTAGGGCATACTGAGCTGATCCGGATCTCGAGGGAATCGTTCTGATTTTTGTTCTAACACTGAGGAGTTGTCTCGCAATAAACTGATACAGTTTTCTTCAGACCATGATTAGCACTTCTAACCACGTTACTCGTCGAGGCATCAATGCTCACCTGAATGTCCGCAGATTCCCATCCTCCAGATATGTTACTGTGACTGCAAGCATATGATTTCCATCTTCTTTCAAGTCATATCGAACTATACGCTGAACCGTCTCACCGGATTGCAGTGTGGTAGGAGCATTAGAGCTGGCATCTGCTTCGCCAGCGTCCATAGGTATTCCTTTAGGTTGAGAAGGAGTAATCATCTCAGCGATAATAGCTACATCTTGAATCGACCGTGTATCATCCGGCGCCAGTTCGTTATTGGCACATAGAGAGCAGCAGAATGTTTCTCCAATATGCGTCACACCAAATTGAGCCGGCAGTGTCAAGAGAGGTGATATGAGGAAGGATTGATCTTGCTCTTGTGAAGGATAGGCTAGTGCTGCCAGTGGATTGATCTTGATATTCGCGTCGTTGTGCTGTTCTGGTAGTGGATATTGATACTTTAGAGATGGACGGGATAGACGGAGAACTTTCAAACTCAGGCAGTGCGGTGTCTTAGCTACGTCGACGCTAGTCCGAGACATTGTTTACGCTACCTTATGTTATGTGGAAAGAAAGATGGTGTATGAAAGACGTCACCTGAGCCATTGCGGCTACAACTCCGTCCGCAAGTCGCGTTTTAGACGCGTTTCAGGACATCCTCAAGTGTGCATCGTCTTTGCACCCCTTCATCTGATTTCAGACGCAGTCCTGACATGCGAATGGGACAACCCCTGCCCAAAGCTGGAGAGGAGACAGAAGCCACATAGCATGCCTGCTGCTTTAAGCAGGAGAGCCAGATCCACGAAAGTTATTGATATTGAGTATACTTTACGAACAGCATTTGGCAAGAAAGAATTCCGGTGACTATAATTGCTGCTCCTGCTTCGTTGTCTTGATCCTAAACGATCAACAGTCCACTCCAGCGAGAAATCATTGATGCTGCTCTACAAGGGCATGATGTCTTTGTACAAGCTGCCACATCCTTCGGGAAGAGTCTCTGCTTTCAATTGCCCGCCGTAGTAGATTATGGCAGTATGTTTAGTCTGTTTTTTCGGCGAGTCCTGTTACCATGCTAATATGCACAGTCACTATTGTCATCTCGCCACTTCTAGCATTAATGGTAAGTCGTCGGAAACTTGAACCATTAGATGTGTGTCTGCTGAAGTTAAACAGAACAATCAAGTGGCTGCACTCCGAAAGGCCAATATTACAGTTGCAACCATCAACTCCGCAACGTCCTCTTCCGAAAAAGCAGATATCCTTGCAGACATCTCATCTGGACATCCTCGAATCCGCTTGTTATATGTAACGCCAGAGCTCTGTGAACTGGACTACTTTAGAAAAGTCCTGCGGACTATTTATACACAATGTGAACTATCGCGTATTGCTGTCGACGAAGCCCATTGTATCAGGTAAGATCAGGCGACGATGCGTCTAAGTGTACTTTATTATGCTAATAACTTCTTAGTGAATGGGGCCATGACTTCCGCAAATCTTTCAAGGAGCTCAGCTTCTTCAAGCAAGAATTCCCTGATGTGCCAATGATTTGCTTGACCGCAACAGCCACTCAACGAGTCCAGGATGATATCATCAGCACGCTTGGCTTGAATCGAGCCAACCTGAAACACTTTGCCATGACTACTAGTAGACCTAATCTACACTACGAAGTACGATACAAGTCCGATAATCAAGACCACTACGATGATTTTCTGGCATGGATTCGCGCTGTTCACGCTCGACGACTTGACCCTGTGCGTGCAGCAGAGCTACAGGAAATTAGGAAGCGGCCAAGCAACGTCAGTGGCATCATATATACCCTGTTTCGAAAAGATTGTGAGAGTCTTGCAGAACGACTTACGAATGATGGCATTGGTGCTAAACCATTCCATGCTGGACTTACCAACGCACAGAAAGATGATGCTCTTCAAGGCTGGGTAGACAACAAGCAGGGCTACGACGTAATCGTTGCCACCACAGCATTTGGCATGGGCATCGACAAGGACAATGTACGCTTCGTTGTCCATTGGCAGATACCAAAGTCTTTCGAAGGCTTCTATCAAGAAGCAGGTCGTGCTGGCCGTGATGGAAAAGCTAGCGTCTGCATGATGTACTATGGTCGTGAAGATCGCGATCGAGCTTATACCAGGTTCGCGCAAGAGCCAGCAAACAGGCGGAATAGAAATGGTGGTGGTGCCGAGCAGGTCTCTCGAGCAAACAGCCTGACAGCTTTGATTGAGTACTGTGAGGCAACCAATGTCTGCAGACACAAGGCCATCAGTCTATACTTCGGTGAGCAGATGACGCCGCTCTGTGACTATGCTTGCGATCACTGCAAGGACGAAACTGCTCTGGTCAGGAGGAAAGACAAGGGCTTGATGAGTGAGGAGTGGTGTGCTACTCAGCGAGAGATCGGTTATGGAGGATATGAGGGATATGAAGATTACTGACACGTTCCTGTACGATGTATGCTTAATGATTTCAATGCCATGCAATGCTAATATGTTACAATCACTCTCATGTTGTGAATGCAGCTCCACCACGCGCTTCTTGACCACCTCGCGTGTTAGGTATCGACGAGCCAACAAGCTCTGCAGCAGCATCTCCTGTGTTGGTATCCTCACTCCCCTCACCAGGCTCATCCAATTCTCCACTCGACGACGCCGTGCCCAAACCAGTATACGCCGCGACTCTTGCCTGCTCCGCAAGCGTAACTTGCTGTTGAGCCCATACCTTCCACCTATCAAATTCCCGATTCTCCAGTTGCATACCAACTTGGATTGCAGTCTTGGCAAAGTATGCACCAGTCGCCATTGCTTCTTCCCGCGCAACCCTCGCCTCAACCTCCTGCATATGTCTGTCTTCGTAGTGTTCTTTTCGTGCTTGGTCGTACGCCTTCTCCTTGGTAAGACCGCCATGCTTCATCAACCAAAGTTGCCGCTGTACAACACTGTTTCACTGTCAGCACTTCGTGATCTTCATATCATTACGACCACAAAACACATACCCCTCGCCCGACACCGGTCGTCCCAATTGATGCGCAACCCCCCAATCCCATCTCTGATAATCTTTCCCATCCTCCTCAAGGACCATACGCGGCCTCGCCAATTCCCACGGATGATCACTGAAAAACTCCCTTCGTAGTCCGTCTTCCTCGTACCCTATCCGTTGCGGCTGGAACATTCGGCTGGGTTTCTTGATCTTTCTGGTGGTACGGTTGTTGGAATTGGTTTGTTGGACGGGCTGGGTGCGTGTGAGAATCTCGGATGGTGGAATGTCGTGCATTACTTGATACCATGATGGCTGTTGTGTGATGCGCCGGGATTGGAGTAGCATTTGTGCGGTTTGGCGGACGCGGGATGGACGGAAGTCGTAGCGACCCATGATGAATGGATGAGGGGGTTGAGAAGGGAGGCGAGATGTATGCGACCAAGAGCAGGACGTCTTCTTGTTCTTGTTCAATGCCGTCTCGTTGCATTCAAGTTTCCAAAAGTGGTTGACACATGTCAAGTGGTCCGTGCACCTCAAAAGCACACACATCGAGCATCTCTGAAACAACAACATCATTATTCGGTACAAATTCTCTGTGGATCCAGGTGAAGATGGCAGTTGCAACCCAAATCATCCGGAGGGATCAAGTAGCTCGTTTGCTACCACATAATCATAATTCGGACCAAGGTGTATGATGGCAGATACTCCTGATACTGGTCCCGAGACAACATCTCGCCTCTCCAAATACCAGCAGTTGTATAAAGCTGACATATCTGTGAGATGCTGCGGCTATGAGGCAGGTGTCGACCGGGTGAGTAATCATACAAGATCATCAAATATAATGCCTGCAATTCGAGCATGCCTCATGTAAAATAGTGCTGATCCTCAATCTACAGCTTCGTGCCGGCACTGAACAAGGTGCATTTCAAGAAGGCGGCAGCTGGTCTCCTTACGAGTGGCGAAATAATCTTACTGGCTCGTCGCAGCGCTATAATCTGTACTTTGTTGCAGTAGAGGATGAACTACATATTTACAGAGTACACTTCTCTGGTCAACGACTTGCTCAAATACCGCTAAAGATGCAGCTTTGGCCCTCCAGACCTGGTCTTCCTGGTTATATGCCTAGAACAAAGCCCCATGCGATCAATCATCTTTGCATCGCTGAACTCGGTAACGCAGAAGTCCTGTGCTGTGCTTACGATGACGGTGATGTCGAGGCATTCTACGTCCATAGATTTGAAGAGGCTATGCGAAAGCATACTGAGCGAGCCGTCCCTCTTGAACACCTCGCAGCGTACATGCAGTCATTCTTCCATGTGAACGTGGGCGCTAGTGCGTGGGGTTTAGCAGTGCACAAGGAGCAGCGGCTTATCGCCGTCAGTGCAAACAGCCATCTCATCTACGTCTTTGCTTTTGCTCTTGTGGGTGAATCATTACCGGGAGGACATCAGGAGGAGGACCTCCAGGACGCCTGGGTTCTAGCCCAAGGACTATGGTTGAAGCGTCGACAGAAAGACCGATTCCTAGTGCTACAAGGACACGAAGCGAATATTCCGTGTATTACATTTGACGCCAAGTTAGCTTCTGATGAATCGTACTTTCCACGACTTATCAGTGCTGATATCACTGGGCGAGTGGTAGTGTGGGATGTCGAAACGGGAGTAAAGCTGAGTGTACTTGATCCTCATCACGCTCACCACGATTTTGATACGATGCGCGCTGGCTGGGCACTCCTTTGTCTCGATCCACGATCATTCAACTCAGCAGACTCGCTGGTGGCAGCACTGGGAGTCTGTGAGGTCGCTGAACAGGGTAACATCTCCTTGATCGATATATCTCATAGCAAGCAACTCATCGCCGACAACGAGAGGTGGACTATTGGAGAGGTCGAGACTACTGCTGTTGAAACTCCAAGGACTCTCGTTCGTACAAGTACAGAGACTATATCACCGTCCTCGAGTTCAATTGACGGGGTAATGTCGCTTGATGAGTCAATATCCGATCAGCTTGAGGCCCCAATGAGTTACGCGGCCAGAAAGGCAATCCAGCAATTCAAGAAGAATGTTGCCGGACACTTTCACACTTCCAAGTACACCACCATTGACGCGCAAGATTGTGATGATGCGGGAACCTTTCCTCTCTTCTTCTCAAAGGCACGAGCAATTACCAGTCCCTCGCTCCATGGTTCCTCCGGCCCTCTCCTACTTTGTAACCCTCACTCCGTCCATCTATTCCAGTCTCTAGACCTCACTCAACGCGGTGCAGGCGAGTGTCCTGTGATCTACATTAGTGACCCTCTGGAACAGCACTGCCGCGAAGATCTGGCTTTTTACCTTGCGCAACGGGATCGTCTGAACTTGACTCTACAAATCCCAGAGCTTGGCGTTGTACTCATCGGCAGCGCGAAAGGACGAGTAGCCGTACTGACGTTGCACCAATTGGACGAAGGCGTGGTCCAAGGACTGCATGCTCAGCCGAAACTATACACCATGAAACTTGCAGCGGTTTTACCATTGAGTGATGAAGAGGCATTGAACCAGCGACCAATCGCAGCGCTTGTTGGGATAGCTGCAGCGCCGATGCGAGGGCATGAGCGTGGTGCTGGACCGCTTCTGAAGGAGAACAGGTACTGGCGGATCATGCTTACATATCGGGATCTGACTGTGCTGAGCTATGAGATTACAAGAGATGACTTTACGAAGGTGCTTCATGTATAGAATTTTAACGACGATATCCATGGATGTGGGAGGTATGTGAGGAGGAGCTTGTTGTGTCTAAAGGGTGTCTAGTGGCGAAGGCGAAGACGAAGACGGAGAACCATGCTCGTTGTGTCACGTGATGACGCGGTTTTGGCAGGCCTTTTTCGATCTGAAACTTGTTTCACACTAGATCTGAAACTTCGGACTTCCGGCAAGTGTGAATTCCTCAGTCTCACTTCGCCTCTCCCATCACTCAATAATCTCTTTCACGCGTTAGCTTCTGTACGCAAAATACCTTGTGTTCTTCTGCAACAACATTCAACCTTGACTTGTTTGTTTGTTTGCTTCTCACTCTCTGCTTCTGGAGCGTGAGAGCTCGACCTCACTATCCTGACTTCGCTCTGGCCGGCTTATCACTGGCACAATGGCTATAATCGATGGTGTCCCTGGCTTGGAAGTTCAGATTCTCGTTGACGGAGAACCATTGATCGAGTACGATGATGAAGATGAACCTGGAGTGCACGATGGTTCTGGCCGCAAAACTATCAGCAAGTTTGTCGAAGCACGTAGTGGCGCGGAGTTCGTCATCAAATGTAGTTTCGATGCTGTCAATCCATACAAAACCAACGACCTTCAGATTGCAGTTTATATCGATGGCAAATACATGGACGACAGAGTTCTGTACGCTCGTCAAATACAAGCTCCCTACATCAGCCGCCTCTCTGGTCATCGCTACCGGACTGGGAGCCAGTTCTTCCAGAGAAAATTCAGCTTCTCCGAGCTCTCTATTGGTAGGCCTACGTGCCGTCGAAATTTCTCATCCCAACTAATACTAATGCTTGCGCAGTCGAGAACCACAATCAGAAGCCGACAGATGACTTGGTGTTGAAGCTTAAGCAGACCGGGCTCATTTCAGTACGCATCTGTCGAATCGTCGTTGAAGGAGAGCGCGTGCATGGCTTCCAGGAGAAGAGCCTCGACAGTGTGGGCGAGATATCGGAAAAAGCTTTGAAAGGTCGCGCTCTGTCGCATGCAGTTAGGTAATTTTTGACCTGCCACAAGTTGGACTTTTATTAGCTGACATATTGTCCAGCCTGAAGCCCAAACAATCCATTGAGAAAGTGTTACTATTGAAAGTGCAGCATATCGATAGCGAGCACAAGCCTTTACTCGCATATGACTTCAAATATCTGTCGGAAGGTATGCGCTGTCCTAGTCCCAGACGATCTTGGCTAACATCTCAACAGAGAGACTCAGAGGACTTTGTATCATACCTCGCAGTGCGTCACCAGTCCCTCTTGAGGACAGAGATGTCAGTACCCTAAGCATGGAAGAGCTACGCGAACTTGCAAGAAGGCAGCAAGAAAAGATCGCAACGCAGCATATCAAAACAGAAATCAAGCGTGAACGTGCTGATGATGATGGCGTTGAAATTGGCGAGATCCGACCTGTCAAGAGGAGAATAATGGAAGCCATTGATCTCACGGATGACTGAATGTTTGAAAGAGGAATATGAGACACAACATCTGAGATGGGAGATTGAGTAGATGAAAAGCTGTTTGCTCGATGCAATTCAACCAGCATGAATGACGATGCGATGCAGTGCCAAGAAAGACCTGGTGGCCGTGTCTGAATAACGATGACTGGACTATATTGAGACGCTCAAAGGAAGATAATCAATACAGAGAAGCCTTTGCTTCCCTACTGCTTGAGAAGGACTGAGTAAGATGCCAAATACGTACATAGTGAGAGCTCAAATGCGAAATCACGATATTCATTGCTTTTCAACTCTCCCTTTTGCTCATTGAAATCACAGCGACGTGCTCGTTACCATATGCAGAACACGATCTAAAGAATGACATGGAGCGGAGGCTCACAAAGACACTTTCAGGGTCGGTGGCAAAGTGGTGAAGTGTGGACCACGGGACGGGACGTAGGCGGCGGGCTCCATCTGCATGACATCCTACATATTATAACCTACTTCATCAAAGGTATAAACGAGCACAACCTTAGTTTATGTATAATTGATCGTGGAATAACACCGCAGGGAAACCCAGGATGTGAAAGAAGTGACTGACGTCACGACGTTGTGCTGGTGATTTACATCGTAAACGCAACCATCGATGGACTTCTTGATTTGATCGATCCATGACGACTTTGACCAAGACTGGAGAAGACGTATATATGTCGTGATACGTTCCTCTAAATAACAACACTCGAGTCGCCATCAAAGTCCCAGAAATACCAAACAAGCACAGTGACCAAAACAAAACAACATCAACAACAAAACAATCTACACCAAAACAGTCCACACCACAACATCATATCAACCGCAACAATGCCCTCCCAACTCCGCGGCCCCCTCTACTTCATCTCCCTCCTCTCAGCCGCCACAGTCGCCCTAATCGGCCTAACATTCATCCTCTACGCGCCCCAATCCGGTCCCCTCATCTTCGGCATCCCCATTCCCTCCTCCAGCACCCTCTCCCTCTCCTCCGCCGCTAATACAGGACTCACCGCCTACACCTCCGTCATCGGCGTGCGCGACTTGACGCTTGCATTCGTCAGCTTCATCTTCACCTTGTTGAGGGATCGTCGTGCGGTGGGTGTTGTATTGGCGGGTGGGCTGTTTGCGACGGTGGGTGATGCGGCGGTTATGATGGCGTATAGTGATGATCCGTTTTTCTTTATTGGAGCGCATCTTGTTACGGGGGTGCCGATGATTGGGTTGATGCTTGTTCTGTTGATTGGGAGTAATACGAAGGATGAGCGGTTGATGAGGTGATTAGGATTGCGTGTTTGTGTGTATTTGAGGTTGGAGAAGGAGGTGAACGTGGAAAGGAAAGGAGATTAGTGCAGGACAAGGTTTCATGATGAAGCGGAACGGAACAGATGGATTGCGTGAGCCTTGATAATTGGTGCTTGTGGTTATGACAACAGTGATGTAGTACATAGTCTTTCTTGACTATATACACTTCTCCAAGGCCTCTTACATATCTCGTTGTCGAGTCCATACATCATGTTATATCATCTTCATCATACCATTCCATCACTTGACGCGCAGCATATCGCGACACTCTCTAAACCGAATATGCGCCTCAATCAACAGATCATTCTCAGCATCTTCATACCCAACATGAAGCATATCCAACAACTCCACCAAACCAACATCAAGCTTGAGATGTGCAAGATCCACCGCAGCAGTACGCGTCCCATACAGTGTCAAATAGCTAGCAATATCCTTGTGCTTAGTGTCATCTCCATCTGACCCTGACCACTCTAAGCGAGCACTTGGATTCAGCGCAACAGTGAATGACCAGATCGTCAAGGCGGCTAGAAAGATAATCCACGGTCTGTAGTTGAGCTCGTCCTGTCGACAGTTGTACGTGATGGTCGGGCTATCACCAGAGGAGCCGTTATCAAACGCAGTTTGTGGTACCACAAGCATGGCGTGCAGAAACTTGAACGAGTGAAGCGCAGCATGTCTTCCAGATTCAGTCTTGGACCAATCCTTCACCCGAGCTACAGCGTGAGCTTTATCACGATTCGAGACTCGCCTACCGAGAAGTCGCGTCGAGCCTGCCAGCATTTGGAAGTCGACGATGTTGGCGTGGAGACTCAGATTCGCGATAAAATAGATGATTTGCGGATCGTCAAAGTTTCGCTTGATCTTGAGATTGCTGTTCGGCAGGCCGGTCAGTGTTTCGGCTGCTAATGTGTCGTCAAAGTCGTCCTTCCATGCATCGAATGCCTCGACGAGGAGTTTTCGACATCTTTCTTGGTCGAGTGATGTTCGAGGAGTGTCGAAGCATGTCAGCATTGATTCGCGATGGTTGATGTGCCAGCCAACGGTGATCAACCCGTACATCAGGATCTTTCTGGCCCAGGGATGTGTTCTGACCGTGTGCCCTACCTAGAGATTAGTCGATTTTCTTTTCCCTTTCCCTCCCTTTTAAGGCTTACCATGGAGGATACGTCGTAGTGCACTGAGAAAGCTCACAGGCTTTAAGCCGTAAGACCGGAGGTTCTGGTCGACCCGCTGAAGGGCTTCTGCGGTGGGTGCTGTCTTTAAAACTATTGATTAGCAAAATATATTCTGAAAAGGTAGAATTGAATGGTGATATAACATACCCATAACTGGTCATCGCACGGGAGTGGCAGCATGATTTCGTGAGGCGATAAACTCAGCGCGTGGCCGAAAAACGTGCTGGTTGGAGGTTAGCTCGAGCCTGAATAGCCAAAAATTACAGCAATATGCTCGTTCACTGACCTGTGTGAACAGTCCAACAGATACGCTGCAAACACTACACGATTCTGCGCTTCTGCTTGTGCCCACCGCAACCACCACGAGGGTCCTGTTCGAGTTGATAAGATCATGGCAGAGTCCTCTTCCGACCTGGAAATAGTTCCTTCCATTGGCGTCTCCGTTCCCAGCTGACCTACGAGTGGATTTCCTCTCCTTAAGAGTGTCAGTGTTGAGGCTGGCCGGGATGTTAGCTAACTGTTTATCGTTCCTGCTGTGGAAACTGATTGTTGACTAACCATGATGAATATGAGCTCGCTCATGGAGCTCTCGTGTGCTGAACATCTTTTCATATAATTCAAGAAGCAACAATGCCTGCTGCACCCATAGTTCCGCTGGAGGTGAGGCGGCAGGATCGGTAAAGATCTCCCACCTCAGATGCTATGAAACAATGAATCAGTATCTAGGATGAGACCCGAAGCCTATCAAAACCATACGAATACGTCTAAGACAATTTCGTTAAGACAATTTTCCTTTCGCCAAACTTACCTCGGCCAACAAATCAGCAAATGCTGCATACTCATCAACAAGTCCTTTCGTGCTCAATCGGTTGAGAGTAGACGACCCGAGCATGACCATCACTGCGAAAAGAAGCAGGTTGGAAGTGTTGGGATTGAATGTAGGTCGATGTATGAATGGCATCTGCGGTGAAATGTGGGTCCAATAGGCAGCGATGCAGCTCATGAGGTAGTCCTGCGAAATAAGAGGCAGATCATCTGTGGTTGAGGTGCTCAGGAAGATCTCCAGCTTCGCGGATAGTGGACGTCGCTGCTTTCCTTTGAATATCTTGACGAGATGAACAAAGGCTTGACGGCGATTTGTTGAGAGAGTCCCGAAGTCTAGAACCGCATCGTTCAATAGGTCCAGACTAAGAGCAGCGGGCGAACCAAGATCACTTGCTGGATTGAAGTTATTCTCAAAGAAATGTTCTGACGACGGATTGAGAAAAGATACACTTGTCATATCCAGGTCAGCCCCTGAGCCTGCTTCATTGAAGTTGAAGAGCCACGACCCGAAGGGCTGTCGATTATCGTCTTGCAATGTTTCGAAATTTACATCCATGTTGTTCAGACCAAAGGCGTCCACCAGCACTGTATTGTCATAGGTGACGTTGCCCCAATGTACTCCATTGTGGATAGAACGATCTTGGTGCTCCAAAGATGCCGGCGTCATTAGTGATGCTTCGGCATTGATCATTCCGGAATGAGCCATTGTGTTTTCCATGTCGTGATATGAACCATAAGAGTTACCCATAGTAGAGCTCCGCAAGCCGGATTCTTGAGGCGCAGGCATTTGAGGACGCGGTGGACTATACCTGTCAGGACGTACCATCTCTATGGGCGAGTGTGGCCACACTGGTTCTAGAGAATGGCCGTCTCTCGATTGTGACGAAGAAGACTGCCCTACTCGTTCCGCTCTTGCAGAAGAGACAACCGCACCAGCAGCATGACGCTCCTGATGTCGTTCAAGAAGGTCCTTCCTTACGAAACGCTGGCCACATGCTGAGATATCACAGACAAATATCTCGGCAGGATTGTGGTTCAGATTGTGTCTATTGAGATGTTCTGCACGAGAGTACGTCTTGCCACAGTCGGGGTAGTTGCAAACGAAGCGGTGCGCAGTGGCTACTCTCCGTCTCTTGGGCTTCGGCGCTGCCGTGGATGAATCATTGTCTTGGTCGAATGCGGCTGACATCCTCCCCACGCATGAGGAAGTGATGCTGCTGGGAGAAGCCGGGGGCTGGGGGTTGAAAGGCGGGGACTTGGGGGCATGGGGGCACAGCAGATGTCTTATAGCCCCGACAGACGGAACGGTACGGGGACCTCCACCTCGGTATTGCCTGAAATTGCCTAGACCTTCAGGCCGACTATTCCGAGCTTTGATAAGAACGGACGGAGCCAAGAAACAACAATAAACAACGTGGTCAACGTGATCATGAGACACAGACGAGATGGAGTATTCGTGCACAGCGATAAGGTCTTCACAAGAAGGCCCTATGTATACAAAACGAAATACAGAAGAAAGATGTAGTTCGGAATACGGAGGTTGAAGCTTGCTAAGCTGAGCTTGGCATTCTAACCCTAGTGGCAATAAATCAATAAACAACCATAACCATACAAGACACTCACACAAGATTAAGACAAGACTGTATACCGTGATATGATTGCGCTAAAAATGTCTATAAACCAAGAAACAAGCGCCTTCGCGACTTGAGATGATGACGCCGTACCCATGACAATCCAATCCTCTGTCTGCGCCCCCTTGACTTGACCATGCTCACCCTTACCACTCCCTGATGCTGCCGTCAGGACCTGTTCAATCGTCAGTATAACACTCTTCTCATTCTGGAAACGTCCATAAAATACCGGTAAACTCCAAAGGCTGCCATGGCGACGTCTCTTTCGCAATCTTCCTCACCATATCCTCATCAATCTCAATGCCAAGACCTGGGCCTGTTGGATTCATTACGTGCCCGTCCTTGATGTCAAAAACTTCCGGGTTCTTGATGTAGGTCAATAGATCGATATCGCCAGCTTCGACGTTGTAGTGCATGCCTAAGCTCATCTCCAAGATTGTGAAGTTGCTGGGAAATGGTCAGAAAAGAGGCAGAAAGAGTAGGAAAAGAGAAAGGGGAATAGGAAGAAAGGAGGCACAGAAAGACGGAAAGAAAAAGGGAGAGGAGCTCACATTGTGCTAATGCCAACATGTAGAGAGGCCGCAAAAGCGATGGGTCCTAGTGGACAGTGAGGTGCAAGCGCAACGTCGTACGCCTCAGCCATATTCGCAATGCGCTTCGTCTCGGATATTCCTCCAGCGTGTGCAATGTCCGGCTGAATGATATCAATCAACGCGTCTTCGAGGTATCGTTTCACTGGAAAACATCAGCAAAAGTGCAGAAGACTGGGAAAGCTCTGAAGAGCGCAAAGCACACTTACCGTCCCACCTCGTGAACAATCGTTCACCGAGTGCAATAGGTATCGTTGTTTGTTGGGACAACTGCTTGTATGCCTCTGGATGATCGGGCAGCAGCGGCTCTTCGATGAAGAGTGGGCGGTACGGCTCAAGAGCTTTGGCAAGCTGCTTGGCCATTGGTTTGTGAAGACGACCGTGGAAGTCGAGACCGGCGTCCAAACCGACACTCTTTACTGCTTTCAGTCGTTCCACTGTGGCATCAAGAACTGATGGTGAGTCAACCCCTATAGCGTGGATGTTAGCACTATTCTCCAAGCTCAAGGCCAAGGAGTATAGCCATACATTCCAAACCCTCTGTCGCGTTCATCTTGATGCAAGTAAGTCCTTGTGCCTTGCGTGCTTTTCTGCAGTTACATCAGTAAGTAGGCAAGGATCAAAATTCCTTTGGCACATACGCAGCAGCCTCAATATCTTTGGGAACATCACCTCCAATCCAACAATAGATTCTGCACTTGTTCCTGAGCTTTCCGCCAAGAAGCTGATAGAGAGGCACATTCATCTTTCTAGCCTTCAAATCCCAAAGCGCAATATCGATACCTGAAAGCGCAGACATGAAGACAGCACCACCTCTGTAGAAGCCGTGCCTGTATGCAAACTGCCACACATGTTCGATGTCACTGCAAATTATGATCAGCAGCTGCAGGGTGAAAAATGGTATTCAGAAGGAGCTCACTCTGCCTCTTTGCCTATCAGCCGAAAGATGAGCTCATCCAAAGCACCTTCTACTGCAAGAGAGTGACCTTCGAGCGTGCCCTCACCCCAGCCATAGTTTCCAGCTTCGTCGACAATCTTGACGAATAGCCATCTTGGCTTCACTCTGAACCATTCAATTGTCTTGATAGGTGCCATATTGAGTTTGATATCTGTGAAATGCTTGCGAGTATATGTTGCTTAAACTTGCGCTGTGTGGACTGTGGGTGATACCGTGGTAGTGCGGGACTGCTACTTATTACTTTCGTTCTTGAATATCCCGAGCAACCCCCACTGAGATGTCCAACGGTCGAAATGGAATGTGCCAAGTCAAACCTCCACTCAGTATCACCCCCACGGGGGTGTCCGCCCTATTCTCCATCTTTGGGCTTCTTCTTACCACGTATTCAGAGAAGATCATTGCCATTGCTGTTGACAGTCTTGCTTTCCGCTTGTTTTAAGCCTCCATTGTTGTTTACTCCTGATTCCTTTATTACCTTCGTTCAACTTGCATCAGAGCTTTGCTTTCAATACCGATACTCTACACAACATGACCTCTGTGCTTGAGCTCTTCTCGCTGAAAGGTCGAACAGGTGCGTTGAGCCTCGCAGATGTTCGTGCTTGTATTCTGGCTAATCATCCACATAGCCCTTGTAACTGGCGGCACAAGAGGTATTGGAGAAGCTCTGGCTCTGGCTCTAGCAGAAGCAGGTGCGGATGTTGTCCTTATTCAGGTTGGTTTCCATATCAGTCGATGTATAATGCACTTTCTTTTCTGATTAATCTACAGAGAAGCGACAAAGACACTAGCGTCAAGGAGAAAATCGAGAAACTAGGTCGCAAAGCCGCCATTTACACAGCAGATCTGGCTTCAGCGAAAGAAGTGAAGGAGTTGACGCCCAGAGTGCTTGCTGATGGTCATGATATCGTGAGTAGTGTCACAAGGCAGCGCTTGAACTCTACTGACAGAGATTCTAGAGCATTTTGGTCAACTGCGCAGGTATTCAGAGACGGCATCCAGCTCATGAGTTCCCAGATGAGGACTGGAATGAGGTATGAAGAACATGAAAATACTGTCGTTACAATGCTGTATTGACCACAATCTGCTCAGGTCATCCAAGTCAACCTCAACACAGTCTTTACATTATGCCGAGATGTAGGAGCTTATATGCTCAAGCGCAACCCAGAACCCATCAATGGCCAAGTTCATCGCGGCTCAATCATCAACATCGCTTCACTTTGTACTTTCCAGGTATGTTTAGAAACTCATTTCTTGGTGCTTCGCATGCATTTTTCTCGCCTCAAAAGTATCAACTCATCGACAAGGATGATGAGAAACGCGTCCTTCGCCATGAAGATCACCCGTTGACATCCCACCCATCTCCAAGATCATTCACTAACTCCCTCCTCTTTCACACAGGGCGGTTTCACGGTACCAGCGTACGCCGCTGCCAAGGGTGGTGTCGGCCAGCTGACCAAAGGTATGGTTGGATCTAACCTTCGTACTAGTTTGAGACTAACACTTTTTCTAGCTCTGGCGAACGAATTTGCCTCGAAAGGCGTGAATGTAAATGCTATTGCTCCAGGCTACATTCATACAGACATGAACGATGCTTTGATCAAGAACCCTGTGCGTGCCGAGCAGATTCTTATTCGTATTCCTGCAGGTCGATGGGGTTTGCCAGAGGACTTCAAAGGTGCTATTGTGTACTTGGCAAGTCGGGCTTCATTGTATGTTAGTGGTGAGGTTCACACGGTCGATGGTGGTTGGATGGGAAGGTAGTACAATGAAAGTAGTTCAGAGTCATTGTATTAGCATCCCTAGACAAACATCATCATACTATGAGACCACAACCTGAGTGAATCAAGTCGAACCCTACGATATTTCAGTGATAGCATACTATCATGGTGGTGGTTAGGCAGCCCATCAGAAGATAGCTCAAAGTCGGTGCCAGCATGCATAGTATGATTTCTGAATCAAGGATTAACACTTCCTCACTACAAGCTCCTACAACTTATGACTTAATCTATGATTCACAGCAGTCGTCAGCGTGTATATAGCCGTCAGCGCAGGCACATCCATTCCATGTTCCTTCGCCCTCTTGTATGGCGTACCCAGAATCACATCGACCTCCAAAGATCTGCCCTCCTTCGCATCCGTCTGCATACTACTCCCAATACCAGGTAATGCCATAATCTTACCGATCAGCGTGTCAATAAGACTATACTCCAGTGGCACGTCACACTTCTTCGCGACATCAATCACTTCCCGCATAAGCTGTCTCGTGAACGGCATGGCCTCTGGTGAAGACTTGAGCCACGTCTGCGTATCGAGCATGGTGAGCGTCGTGAGCGGATTCCAAGCTGCATTCCAAACCACTTTCTCCCAGCGTTTAATCTGGACGTTATCTTCCACTGTGAAGATGGTCTTGCCTTGTCGAAGAAGGTGAACAAACTGATCCAAGCGTGCCTGTTCCTCTTTCTTCTCGTTGTGAGCGTTAGGGAAGAGCCCGATTTCTGCGTTTTCGGACTTGGTGTGGCGGATGAGACCAGGTTGCGCTTGGATTGCGCCAACCCATGTCTATATCGAATATCGATCTAGTCAGCAGTGCTCACGAGCATTGAATGTATAAGCGTGTACTTACAACACAGCTGATGATGGTGTTCTGAGGAAATGCCTGCCGGAATGGATCCTCATTGCCAACGCCGTTCTGGATAATCACTATGGTCGTAGCCTGGCCAACAGCTGGACGTATCGCATTCGGCACAGTCTGATCCAACTTTAATGCTTTGTGTGCGCATACAACGTAATCATACTTGTCTGTAGCTTCCGATGGTTGCTTGAACATGTTACGAGGCTGTACCGTATGGTTGCCATGATTCTGGCTCTCTATCTTAAGACCCTGTGATATGGCTTAGTATGGCAACCGCAACCAAGACTGCAGCAGGAGCACATCAAGCACATACGTTTTGCTTCACCGCTTCATAGTTTGATCTTGCAACAACATCAAGCACAACATCATCGTTTCTGCTCAGAATGAAGGCGTAGAAGCTGCCAATAGCTCCAAGGCCGTACAGTAGAACTGTTGTCTTCTTTTGCTGTCCGGACATGTTTCAGATGGTCTTTGAATGTTCTATCTCCTATCACACCAGTTATTGTTAGGTGGGCACTAACATGTCTGCTAATGGAAGGAAATGAGATTGTCGATGCGGAGGAAGATGGCCCGCATTTGATTGACGTGGGGAGAAGAAGAGGGGAAGATGGGGGCGCAAAGGGCAAATGCAACTGAATCCCCATTCACAAACGCCCTGAGAGTCTATGATGGAAAGTAAGTGGGCTTGTTGATGCGGAAGAAGAAGGCCCGACGTGGGGGCGAGAAAGACGGGGAGAAGGTGGCAAAGTCGAACCTTCGAGGAGGTCAAGAGCGCATGTCTACCTTTGTGTATAATAGTTGACGTCAGGGTAATAATTATCTTCTCCTGAGCGTGTCAAAGGGCTATCCATGGACAATGCGTGAAATAGATGGACTCGAGGTTGCAAAGCACAACTCAAAAGCATCATGCTGGATAGCAATACACGTAAGATTTAGTTGCCTTAAGCCTGCCGCTAACACTTCTAATGCGTATACACTGCGTAGGGAGTGGTATGGGATGTAACAGGTAATAACGAATCTCTGTCCTTTCATCATTCCAGTCTAAAACCAAATGAAAGATTTTGCGGAAAGACACCCAGGCGGTTCTCATCTCGTACTCAACCTAGCAGGTCAAGATGCTACAGAATCCTATGAGGAGGTGCATGCAGTCTCGCTCGTCCAGGAGCAATTAGGGGAGAAGGCCATCATGGGCAGAGTCGACCCAATTACCATCCCCAAGCTGGAAAAGAAGAAAAATGTGCAACAAGATAGCACGAAAGCGCCACCACTTCGAAACATGATCAATCTCGAGGTATTTCCTTTCTCGCTGCTCTTTCCTACCTTATAGATCGTTCTCATTAAGAACTAGGACTTCGAACGAGTTGCGGAACAGACGATGAAGAGTACAACGTGTGCGTCTAATCCTGTATTTAAGAGACTGATTTTGTTACTCATTCTCTTTTAGTCGCGTACGTTGCCTCCGGAGCGGATGATGAATACAGCAAGGAAGAGAACGCAAATGTGTACCGGAAGCTCTACTTGCGTCCTCGAATTTTGAGAGATGTAAGTAAAGTGGATTCGAGCACGATAATACTAGGCCAGCAATGTTCTTTTCCAATGTACGTCTCTCCCGTCGGTCTTGCCAAGCTTGTTCATCCTGATGGAGAATGCGCAATCGCTGCTGCATGTGGAAAGGAAGGTATCATCGAAGTTGTCAATACAGTTTCGAGTATGCCAATCGAGGACATCATGGCAGCTCGGGTCAGCAATGACCAGCCAGTATTCTGGCAGTTATATGTTGATAAAGACCTGAAGAAGTCGGAGGTAAGCACACTTGCCTCTCCTTGTTCTTTTCTTCTCTTACTGATCCGAACATTCAGGCGTTCGTGAGGCGTGTGGAGAGAGCTGGCGTTTCCGCAATCTGGCTTACAGTCGATAGTCCAGGTATGAGAAATTTGAAACCAAGAGAGAATAAGTATTAATGCAGATACCATTGCAGTTGTTGGTAAGCGGGAACGAGATGACAAAGAGCAGGCAAAGTTAAGGATCGAGGAAGAAGTGGATGAGCTTATCGACACACCTGCATCAGAAGGAATTGCAAAGGCAGGCACCGGCTTCATCAACGCGAGCATAGATTGGAAGATCATAGACTGGCTTCGAGGCATCACGAAGCTTCCTCTGGTCATCAAAGGTGTTCAATCAGTTGAAGATGCAGTGACAGCATACCAACATGGCGTACAAGGTATCGTCCTGTCAAATCATGGAGGCAGATCACAAGACACGTAAGGACCTTGCAACTTCACACGAAGATGTCCAAGCTGATAGTCAACCAGAGCACAGCCACCTCTACTGACACTCCTCGAAATACGCAAGTACGCACCTTACATCATGGGCAAGGAGATGCAAATTTTTGTGGATGGTGGCATTCGTCGTGGTACAGACGTTTTGAAAGCCTTAGCACTTGGTGCGACAGCTGTCGGTATCGGTCGTCCTGTGCTCTACAGTATGGCAGCAGGATATGGTGAGCGTGGCATCAGAAGGATGCTCCAGATATTGCGTCAAGAGCTCCAGGTCAATCTTGCAATGGTTGGTGCGCCGAGTGTGGCGCAGATTTCTGCGGACATGGTTAATACCAGTCGATTGGAGCGCGATATTGTCGGATCGGTAAAGTTGTGATTCGATGCAGCTGTAGTATCTAGGGCAATTTGTAACGCAACCCCGAGGAAGGGTTATCTCCTTCCTTATCGTAACCCCGAGACAGTATATTACATGTATTTTGACCCACATGATCTCTCTCTCCTATAACTTCGTCTATTTACCTACAGGAGAACCATTATCTCAAGCAAGACTTATATTTCCCAGCCCCAGTTATCTCAAACATAAGGAACATGTCTACTTCAATTGATTACTCGACTCTATTTAGAGTGGATGGCCTTATTGCCGTAATCACAGGTGAAAAGCATAAGAGATGATGCCAACCTCACGTAACTTATATAATTTGTAGGTGGCGGTTCTGGCATAGGACTGTATATGGCCAAGGCTCTTGCCGCGAATGGTGCAAAAGCCGTCTACATCCTCGGTCGACGCGAAGCCAGCCTGCAAAGTGCTGCCTCACAATCACCGCACGGCAACATCATTCCCATTGTCACAGATGTGTCGTCTCAAGAATCTCTCGAGGCTGCAGCTGCCAAGATCCGGAAGGAACATGGCTATGTGAATGCTGTCATTGCGAATGCGGGCGTATCCGGTTTCTTTAATGAGAAGCTGCTTGCTGCTGGATCAGGGCAGGCGCCGTTTCCGACTGTGGAGGAATATCAAAAGGACTTTTTAGCGAATGGCATGGAGAATATGACGAAGACTTTGCATATGAACACTACTGCTGCTTTTTACACTGCTGTAAGTTTCATTGGCGTTGTTCCTCAAGTCTCGCGATACAAGGCAGTACCACTACATATTGCGAGATGGGACGAGTCTGATGTATATTCATCCCCATATAGATCACGTTCCTCGATCTTCTGGACGCCGGCAACAAACAGAAGAATGTTCCTATGCAAAGCCAAGTCATCGTGACCTGCAGCATCGCTGGCATTATGCGTCAACACCCATCACCTGAATACGTCGCAAGCAAAGCAGCCGCAAGCCAACTTGTCAAAGTTCTATCAACGCAACTTGGAAATTACAGTATTCGTGTCAACGATATCAGCCCTGGCTGGGTTCGCTCAGAGATGACAGACACTTTGCTCGAGGGGGCGTTTGGAAAAGATTCTGATCGTGAGGGGGCGGTGCCTACGGTGAGTTCAGTTTGTGTAGAATGTTGCCCGTCGGAATTCTTGTAATGGGCGGAGAGTAGAATCTGAAACTGCAAGCGATTTACTGACATGAATTGGTATAGGCTGCGATACCGGCTGGGCGGGTTGCTAATGAGGAGGATATGGCGGGCATCGCGCTGTTTCTGCTCAGTCGAGCAGGCAGAAACATAAATGTGCCTAAGATTGGTTAGTGACGGTGGAAGCATGGGCATTGTTCCAGGCTCTTACTGAACATTGCTGCATTGTCTCTGCTTCACTTGTTAGGAAGCGCGATGGTCCAATTAGGTCAGAGATAGAACTCGAGTGCAGTGGCGAAATAGGTAGTTCTGAAGTTACTGGTGGAAAAAGCTTAACATCATTACTGTTGAACAAGGAGTATATCGATGACAGTCGCACCCACGCCATACTACTCATGTCTGCTTTGACCCACAGGATGACGTGCATATTGTTATCTCATCGTGAAGCATTTCTCAGAGACATATGAACTGCTGTTTCGGTCTACATGAGGCATGCAGTGGACTCTGCTGCCATGTAAATTGAGCTTTTTTTATTGCCGGCCCTAGTATTGTGGTGGCAGAGATATGTCGTCTATTCATCCGCTCCCAAGTCAGAAACCGGACCCACGTTATTTCTCACCAACAACACATCCAGGGTTCATCTCCAAAATCTGGCAAATCACCCCCAAGGGCATGTACGCAGGCTCCTGCAACCGCGTCATCTGTCTCGTCATCGTGCTCGAATCCTTGCGCCGTCTGGGTCGCGAGATCGACAGCAACATCCGCAAGACAACCTCCAACACCAGCCAAGAAGCCGAGATTCGTCGTCTCAGCTCTGACAGCTCAGCTCTGACAGCGACAGCTCGATTGCAAAGGATGCTGGTGATTGCGTGATTGCGGCGGGGTGACTAAGCAGCCTGCTGCTGCTACAGTCACGACGCGATGTGTGAATGGGTGGGCGAGAGTGACGATGCCGAGGGGGATGACGCTGTTGATATGGCAGCTAGTGCGAGCATTTCTGTATAGGGTTACGTTTGGAGTGATGTATATGGTTATGATGTTGGCCATGTACTACAGTGGTACGTCCATCATCATGTCCCTTTCGTTATGAGTCAATGAATGGGGACCAGAAAGCTAATGCGACGCAGGTTACATTTTATTCTCGATCGACATCGGTGCTGTCCTTGGATCCTTCATGTTCAGCTGGGATCAATTGCAGACAAGCAGTTTTGCGGGTTGGTGAGGATCTGGCAGTGGCGATGTGTTGCGGATGATTGTACTACAGGCTCAGAAGGTTTGGTCTAGGAGGGATGAACGGGTTCCTTCCACACGATTAAAAAGCGTCGTGTTCCTAAGGCATCCTTCGCTATGTCACCTTCTCCAGTAAGGTTTGACCAGCGGGCGTTGACTTCTGCCACAGGGCCGCTAGCGACATCAAGTTGTCTACCCCTCCCTCTTTGACTTGACCGAGTTGGTACAGCTGCAGCGCTCCGGCAGCTAGTGGCGTGGGTATCTTAGATTTCCTGGCCATCTCGACACATTCCATCTATCACCAATGTCAGCCATGCACATGAGTAAAGATGGTACAATCTTACCAAGGCCTTTCTCAACGACTTCATCGAAAGCTTGCTGCCAGAACCACCAGCGACTAGCCGTGGAGCTTCCTCCTTGAATACATGGCTTCCTCCAGCTGCACTACCAATAATTTCGACCACCATGTCGAGGTTCAACTCCATCTTCGCCGCAAGGGATAAGGCTTCGACTGTTGCTACAAGATGAATGCTTTGAAGATGACCTAGGATTAGCTGTGTACTTGATGTATCGTCATTTGACCGCTGTAGTAATCCGCCTCGACTCTGCACATAGTACTTGTATAGACTACTGTCGTCTTGTCGACCTAGTCCCATGTTATGCCCAGCCAGGTACAGCTGTTCCGCAATGGAGGACAGCGGGAGCGGAAAGTTCTCGATACGACCTTGTGCAGTTACAATGCCCTGGAGCCATTAGCTATAGTATTTTCAGGCAGTCCGCAACCTTAATTAGTATGGCAGAAGTGCACTCATCAACTCACCATATCCTTGACAAAAATATCTAACGCGCTATGCGGCGTCCAATCCTCCTTGACGATATGCATTCCCCTGTTCTCAAACATCCAGCTCCAGGCGTCTGACTTCACTACCGCATCATGCAGGGCTTGCATGTCCATACCTAATACAGCTCCCAACGCCATGGCCTCAGCGGTCGCAGCAATGTGAATACCCGCCAGCTGCTGATTGATAAGCTTGACCTTGTTTGCGGCACCGAGCCCACCAGGAATGACGTGCAGCGAGCTTGCCATCGTATCGAGCACCGCTTTCACCTTGTTCGACTGCAGGGTACTCGAATCGCCAGAGGCAAGGATGACAAGGTCGCCTTTGCCAGCTCGAACAGTACCACCTGAGACTGGACAGTCGAGGAACTGGACGTCCGGACGCTCGTGACGTACTCGCTCCAATGCCTCTGCCGGATAACCTGGCGGGACGGTAGAGCAGAGGATGATGATTGCGTTCTTTGGCAAGGCTTTCACAGCGCTGTCTGCTGTGCCAGTTGCAGTTTCAAAGAGCACGGAATTACATTGATCGGCCGTGGCGACCATGATGATAAAGACATCCGCAGCAGTGGCGGCGGCAACAGGACTGATGGCTGCGGTACCACCAGCGCTGGCGAGGCTCGAGGTTGCCGCCGGATTCATGTCGAAACCTGAGACGCTGTATCCTGACTTCACAAGGTACGTGGCCATACCGATGCCCATCGCGCCAAGGCCGACGAAGCCGATGTGAGGCAGGGCTGGCATAGTATAATGTTAATCTCGGGAGGCAAGTTGGAGGCGTGAGTGATAAGAGAGTTGAGAGGATTACAGTCATGTCGGGGATCAGGGTAGAAGTTTGTCCCAACGCGTAGAAGACCTTCCCGTTACGTGCACGGAACCACTCCGTGCACACCTCACCTATAAACTACTACCCATCTTAATTCTACTATATATATAAAAAATATAAATTAAATTAAGTATAGACTAGCGCTTCTAGCAGCCTAGAATAGAAAGAATATATCCCTAGCTATATAAGAAGCTAGTTACGACCGTAGTACGCTTAGTAAGCGCTAGAATAAAAAAACCTAAGATACTAGTGATACTACTACCTATGACAATAGTACCTATCAAGGGTACCATCACTTTTTAGTAGATAGGTACTAAGGAAAAGTTTTCTCTATGGTACCTATGATTTTTAGTAGAGAAAGTAAAAATCGTAAGAGACAGTTTTATAGAGCGTATCTTATTGCATGTTTTTCACTATATAATTACCCGATTAGGACTAGCCCCTAAGAAGTTATACTTTAGGTACCAACGAAAATGCCTTCTCTTAGTACCATTGACTTTTAGTAGGGAAATGCAAAATTCTAAGAGACAGTTTTGTAGAGCATCTTCTAATGTATATTTTTTACTATATACTTACCCGATTAGGACTAGTCTATAAGAAGTTACACTAATTATACTCTAACTACTATCCCACGACCATCTTGACATAAGATGATTTGATTTTGTATGGAGTCAGGGTCCAGGCTTGGCAAAACTGCGAGGCAAGATGGTTTGTTTTCGTGAGGCAAGATAAATTATAGATATACGCTGCATGCCCACCAAATTCAAATAGTATAGTGTTCGAATAAATCGATAGTTACCACCGAAGAGACGACCTAACAATATTCCCGCTTAGTGTCACCGGTGAAACCAGGGTCTCCTCTTATAAAATCCGTGAAATTTAAGCTTTTCTACCCCGCGTTTCACTCGTTTTTACCGCTGCTACTAAGAATCCTTCACCGCTGCTACTACGATAATAACTTCACCTCACCGCATGCAGTTCCTGTAAAAGTGGGCTCGTTAGAAAGCCCTGCTCATGCGCTATAGACTACACGTAGTTTTAAACGTTTATATACAGTAGTCATCGAGACATCGTATATAAGCTAAATACCACATTTCGATGTTCCTGCACGTGTCAAACCATCCGCAACTAAAATAACATTTATTAAAACCTAAGACTGCATACCTTTTCACCTTACGTAGTATTAACACAGTTACGCACTACACGCAATCTACCACCTATAACCGTCATGTCTCGACTCTACTGCATGCAGTTAGTTATGTGCTCTTACGCGACATGCGTAAACCGTGACAAGCGTTATAAAATGTTAAAACCGTATACGTATCACTTCTTTTTATTCTACGCAAAATCTCTTCAGTTACGAACTGCATGCATTAACAATACTACGTGTAGTGCCGTAACCTTTATCGCAATTTAAAAAGTTTCGGCTGCATGCATGTTACCTCTTTATACTTTACGCAACATTACCACAGTTAAGAACCGTATATAGTAACGAGACTGCGTGTAGTGCTGTACTATTCGTCGTAATTTAAAAAGTTAAGGTTACATGCATGTTACCTCTTTTCACTTTACGTAATATTACCACAGTCAGGAACTCACAGTCACGAGCTGTATACATTAACGATACTACGCGCAGTGCCTTACCCTTTATCGTAATCTGAAAAGTCAAGGTTGCATGTATGTCACTTCTTTTCATTTTGCACAATATCACTACCGTTAGGAACTTATAGTCACGAACTGCACGCAGTCTTCCACGCTTATTCGTTATGCTTTAACGTTACTGCGTGTAGTGTCGTGCCCTTACGACGTGACATGTACATCGTATAAGATTTATAAAAAAGTTAAGACTGCATGCATGTCACTTCTTTTCACTTTACGTAACATTACACCACAGTCACGCATTATATATAATGCGTAACCTATACTCGCTATACGACAGTAGGACTGCGTGTAGTAACGTGCCTTTATAGACTACATCACGTTCTACTTTAAGATCTTAACTTAAAACACGCTCTCTATGTTTCACTTTTTTTTTACTTTCCCCGCATTTCGTGTTTTAGATCTCTTTCATAATAGATCTATATTTCGCATTATACAGCTGTTGACTACCTAATCAGGCCTAGCCTTACCTACCTACTACGTACTATAAAGAGCCTATCCCCCGCCACTTCTAACCTAACTTCCTTTTTTTTGCCATCCTTTTACCTCTTCCCCTTCTCTCTCCCTCGACTACACGCAGTCACACACCTCTCCATGTAAGTGTTCCAAGCATTCTACACGTCGATAGCTAACTATACTAACTACACGTAGTCAACATCTACTTCTTAAGTGAGATATATCCTTCAAGAACGCCTAAATTATACTAACCGCATACAGTCCCTCATCACCTTGCACGCAATCACCTCTACCTCTCTTCTAGTAAGATATCCATCCTCTTCAAGAACGCGTCAACTGTACTAACCGCCTGCAGTCTTATACCGCTATACACACGTAGTCGCAATGTCTACTAAGGGTGCATACTACGACGATCAAGTTTCCTACGGTGTCTTAGACTCCTTTACTATCTTTAGACTGCATCTAGACAACCTAGAGCTTACAGTCCGGGTTGTTCGTTTACATTTCCGCAAGGTGCTCTTACCTCATCTCTTTAAACGTCAGGATGGGAC